>ERZ772957.78-NODE-78-length-77646-cov-9.916498_pt1 | contig 77646 bp, 84 predicted proteins | sample MGYA00580682_ERZ772957 | MGnify/ENA primary metagenome ERZ772957 (study PRJEB29015, sample SAMEA2737921) | human oral metagenome | biome: human oral; feature: human-associated habitat; material: dental | place: China | collected 2025 ... | reverse complement strand
CTTCACGATACCAATAGTATTTATTAAACTCATCAAACGATGTAATTTTATCAAACTCAGGTCTACTTTCTATCAATATTTTCACTCCTCAAAACCAATTTACTTTTTCATGTCTAGTATCTACAGCTCCTCAACCTTCACCCGCCTCTGCCCCGTCGTATCCCGCTCGCGCACGGTGACGGTGCCGTCCTCCAGCGTCTGGAAGTCGATGACCACGCAGTGCGGGGTGCCGATTTCGTCCTGGCGGCGGTAGCGTTTGCCGATGTTGCCGTTGTCATCCCACATCACCCGACCGGGGTTAGCTTTGGCGAGCTGGGCGTAGACTTCACGGGCTTTTTCCACCAATTCTGGCTTATTTTTCAGCAGTGGTGAGACGGCAAATCTGACCGGCGCCAAATGTTCTGGCAACGCCAAATACACCCGCTTTTCACCGTTTTGCTCATCCTCACGGTACGCGCCCGACAGTACCGCCATCAGCGCCCTCTCCACACCAAAACTCGGCTCAATGACGTGCGGCACAAATTTTGTGTTCGTCCCCTTGACGGTGTATTCCATACTCTTGCCACTGACCCGCTGGATGTTCATCAGGTCAAAATCGGTCCGGTAAGCGATGCCCATCAACTCTTCACGACCAATCGGATAGTCGTATTCGATGTCAATCGTCTTTTTGCTGTAGTGCGCCCGATCCTCCGCCGGCACGTCCAGCTCGTGGATGTGCTCTTGTCTAAGGCCCAGTTCTGCCAAAAAATCATGCGTCGCCGCCAGTAGCTCGTCAAACGCCTCCTGCCAATGCTCAGGGTCGACGAAATATTCAATCTCCATCTGCTCAAACTCGCGAGAGCGGAAGACGAAGTCGCGCGGCGCAATCTCATTACGAAACGCCTTGCCCTGCTGAGCGATGCCAAACGGTAAGTTCGGGTAGAAACTATCGACGACGTTTTTGAAATTGGTGAAGATACCCTGGGCGGTTTCTGGGCGGAGGTACGAAATACTGTCCTCACTTTCAGTTGCACCGACGCGTGTCTTGAACATCATATTAAACGTTCGCGATTTACTCAGCAGATTGCCATCGGGGCTTTTGATGCCTTTCTCAGCAATTACCACATCCATCTGTTCCATGGTCATGCCATCTACATCAACACCATTATCCTTGAGAATATGATCGGTGCGGTAGCGACGGTGATTGACCGTATCTTCACACAGCGGATCGACGAACGTATCGACATGCCCACTGGCCTGCCAGACCTTCTGATTCATCAAAATCGCTGCATCGACGCCGTACATGTTGTCACGCTCGTCAACAAACCTGCGCCACCACAAATTCATGATATTACGCTTCAGCTGCACGCCCAGCGGACCATAATCCCAGGTGCCAGAAAGACCGCCATACACATCCGACCCCTGATAAATAAAGCCGCGGCGCTTACACAGGCTGATAATATCTTCCATTTTTGCTTGACTCATCACACAACCTTTCCCCATGTTGGCAACATGGCGATTCATTAACTAAGGTTTATTATAGCATGCTTGACGGTCGCTATTTATTGTGCAACAATCGCACATAGGGAGTATCACATAGGGAGTATCAATGGTGTTATGAATCAGGAACAGTACAACACATCGTCTACAGATAAAATTTTTCCAGATTCCCCTGTAATACGTCACCCCCAGGAATACTCATTGGAGGAGGTCCGTAGATTACTAGAGATTTCTGATAAATACGAAGGAGCGGATGATAGAGCTAGAAGCATAGTCGCCGAAGGGATCCGCGTCACTGGTTTCGCTGCTTTTAGCTCCACAAGCCCGCTAACAGCTCAGGAGCAAGGTAAAATTAGAGAATACTTTGGGCAATGGATGCTACTCAGAGATCAACTCTCAGGACTCATCACCCCCTATGAACACAGCACCTTTCTCTCGGCAAAGCGTAATTTTGACTCTGCCTGCACTAGTGAAGTGTCCGACCAAGTAAAGGAGGCCTTTCTAGATCAAGCACTAGAAGATGCTCACAGTGTTTACGCCAGTCAGACTGAAAAAACAGATACTTCTTTTAGTTCCGTCCTCAATAAAATACTCCTAGCGCGCACGTTACGCGATCTCGCCGCGATGGGTCGATTTGATGACGATGCTAAAAGAAGCGCGGTTGCCCTGCTCTGGGAATGTGCCGATGAAATTATCAAAATAAGTAAGCCAGATCTCGAGCTGGAGTACTGCAAGGAGTCCTATTTACATGAGATTGAATATTTCCGTGGCCAATACTCGGAAGAGATAGGAATTAACCCCGAAGAGAACCCCGATATTTCAACACATAACATACTCACCAAGCTCGATCAGTCGAATATTGAGTCCAGGCAAAACCCTAATATTTTCGTGAAATCTGCCTTCTCTTCCCTGCAGAAAGCAATTGTGAAGCATGCTCTACAAGACACAGCTACACCGCCACATGCTGCCTAGCTACCAGCCAGCAACTAGCGATGACCGGGCCGAGGCCGCCGATGTGGGTGAGATTTTCTAGCGACTTGGCTTGGATGAGGCGCAGCAGCTTGATGTGATCGGCCGTTAGGTCGCCCTGCTCGCTCGGCCTTAGGGCCTTTTCGCTTGGATCGTACATGTATGATTTATCGCTCGTGAGCATCCGCCCGGCCACGTCGGTGTGAAGATTAAGCTCGTCACCCAGCAGCCCGGCGTACTGCATATAAAACCACGTCTCGACCAGCAGCCGATCAACCGCCGGCCGATCAAGCCACACCAACACCTGGCTAAGCACCGCGAACCACTCCGGCTCATCAACGGTCTCGGTCGCCTGCGCCACCAGCTTGAGCGCCTGGTAAGCGAACTGCATCCGCTCATAATCCTCGAGAATATGCCGATAAAACGCACTGAGCCTGGCACTGGTCAGCAGCCCCAGCTCGCCGCGGCCCGAACGAATCACCACGTCACACAGCGCCAGGAGCTCAATGCCGCCAGCCAGCTTGCTCCGCTCGCGGCGCACCCCCTTGGCGATCACCGCCCGCCGCCCCTGGGGCGTTAGTAACTGCAATACCCGATCAGCTTCCGCATAATCCGTCCGCCGTAGCACAATCGCCTTGAGCCGCTCACCGTCTTTCATTCAGCCTCCTCGCCTAGCACGCTGAGCGCGGCCCGTACGTCATCGGGCGTCATGCGCGCCTTATCGAGCACCGCCCGCACACCAAACGGCCGCAATTGATCCAGATCAAGTGCGACATTACTACACACCACTACTGGCAACTGCGCCAAATCCTCATGGCTTTGCAGCTCATTCAGCAGCGCCATCCCTGTCTCACCCGCCAGCAGCATATCGAGCACCAAGCCATCCGGCCGCCACTCATCAAGCATCGCTATCGCCTGTCCAGCCGCCACCACTGTCCGGGCCGTATACCCCGCCTCCAGCGCATACCGCTCCAGCACCGCCGCCCACTGCGGATCATCCTCGATGATCAGGAGTTTTTTCACAATAAGCTCATCTGCTCGCTGAGCGGCACATCAACATAAAACGTCAGTCCGTCTCGGTGGCGTATCAGCCCGATCTGCCCGCCCATCGCCCGCGCGAACGTTGCAGCGATATACACTCCGAGGCCACTACTGTCCGGTCGGGTTCTGACTGATTTACGCGTAGTCATCTCATCCACCAGCCGCCGATACTCAGCCAGGCTCATCATCGGCCCAAAATCCCGTACACCCAGCCGCACCATCGTCCCTGCCTGATGCATGGTCACGCGAATTACTGCCCCAGCCTCGCTGTAGCGCATCGCATTATCGAGAAAATTCGTCATGATCCGCCCAAGCAGCAATGGATTGGCCACCACCAGCCGCTTCTTGCCCGCCCGCGGCCACGTCACCCGTCGGTCATACAGCCGCAGCATATCGCGCGACTGGTGCGCCAATTGGGTCAGTAGCGCCAGTGGATTAACCGGCTCCAGCGGAAACAGCGTTGGCTGCACATTCACGGTACGCGCTAAGTCCTGTACCAAGGCCAGCGAGCGCTCCGCCGTTAGCGTCAGCCGTCGCTGCATCAACTGTGCCTCGGCTGGACTAAGCCGACCATCCTCGATCAGTAAACTCATCTGCCGAATCAACGCCAGCGGTGCCTTCAGCTCATGCGCCGCCACCGCTATGCTCGGCATCGCGGTAAACTCCTTATCACTCCACTGTGGCTGCACCATATATCTCTAGTATAGCAAATCGAGGCGCCAAAAAGAACCGCTGCCGCTCTGTATCATTTCATGCACCAGCCGCGACCGAGAGAGATTACTGTACAAATTTCACTGTCTTGAGAATAGCCTCAAAATCTGGCTTGAACGTATCAGCGTCGGTTGAAAAACGCAGCGTCTTGTCGCGCACCTTCATCAGCACCACCGAGCCGCGCAGATCCTTACTAAACGCACCGTCAATGCGCGTGGCGGTATTACCGTTATATTCGACGCTACTCGAGGTCAAATCACCCTTTTTCAGCAAGCTGGCGTACTGATCTAGTGTCTTATTGAAGTCGCTGTTAAGAATCTCGAGGCGCAGCGCAAACTTGTTTTGGTTGCTACTATGCGTATTCGTCGGTGGCACGATAGCCGGGTGGAGATACGCTTTATAATCACCGCGATCGCTGCCGTCAGCCGCTACGTAAACACTCCAGGTCTTTGGGTACATAAACGACACGCGGCCGTACTGCTCGGGGCCGACAAATTCAATGCGCGGGTTTTTGGCCTCTTCATTAAATTTCTCGCGGTCAGCCTTTGATTGCTCTTCGCGCGCCTTGGCCGAAGCTACCGCCATCCGACTCTCGACCGCAGTTTTTTCCTGTGAATATGCCAGGTACGCCCAGATTGCCGCGCTACCAGCCGCCACGAACAGCACGATCGCGCTAATCGCCACAATCATCCAGCTATTGACATATCCCTGTTCCATCTCTGTTTTTCTACTCATATGCATCAGTATAGCTTATGCTTCGGGCGATGTAAAGCCTCCCGGCAGCCGATAGAGAAAATAGCCGTGGTATTCTTTTGTCGGCTGCGTGCCGGGGACAGAAAATCCGTAGCTCACGAAGGTCAGTGGCCCGGTCTGGGCTGCTGCTTGACGCCTAGCCAGCTGAAACATCTTTGCAATATCGCGACCATCGCCAAAGGTGTACATCACTGTCACCTTGTCGAGCACCGGCCGCCGCCAGATATTCGCCCAGTGCACCTGCGCGCCCGGTAATTTTCGCAGCCGCCAGCGTGATATCAATACCAGGAACGGATTGATCTCATAGCCAATTGCCCGTGCGCCCTGCTGGGCTGCGGCCATCAGCACCACGCCATCGCCCGACCCGATATCAAGCACGATATCACCCTTACCGAGTGGCAATGCCTCGGCAAATAACCGTCGCACTTCACGCGACTTTGACGGCACATATGGCGCACCAATCAGTGCTGGCAGTGCAAAGATCATCAGAATCGCCCCGCCAAGCCACGCAAGCCATATCACGCGCTAAAATCCTCGCTGAGCACTGTAATATCGTGCTGCATATCATCCAGCGCCACCGTAATCTCCTTCGCCAGCTGCCGCGCCTCAATAAACCGCTGCTTGGCCTCGTCCAGATTAAAGTCCTCGCCCTGAAACCACGCGATGCGCTCGTTCAGCTCCGCCATCATCTGCTCAATCGTTTTTTCGTTTGTCTTATCGTTTTTCACTGCTTTCAATCCTCGCTTTCATAATCATATCTTTTGTTGTAATCTTTACCATACTACCGATCCGACAGTCGCCGCTGATCATCGCATAACCGCGCCGCAGCGCCATCTCTGGGTCGTACTCAGCAATCATCCGTTGTTGCGACAATGCCCTATTTATAGCGATCTCGACGCGGTGCGACCACTGTTCGAGCGCCGCTTGTTGCAACATTGTTGTATGTAGGCGCCGCTCCTGAATCTGCTGCTGAATCACCTCCGCTACGCTACCCAGCCGCAACACTAACTGCCGCCTCAGGTCATGCTTATCCGGAAATAGCAGCTGAGCGGCATTGCTCGGCGTAGCTGCCCGTACGTCGGCCGCCAGATCACACAGACTCTCGTCAACCTCGTGCCCGATACCAGTCAGCACCGGCACGCGACTGCCAGCCACCGCTCGCACCAAGCATTCGTCATTAAAACTCGCGAGGTCCTCCGCGCTACCGCCGCCGCGAATCAGCACAATCACCTCTGGCGGCTCCGCCAGCTGGTTACAGTGGGCAATCGCCCGCACCGCCTGATCAGCCGCGCCGTCGCCCTGAACCTTCACATGAGCGACGATAAACTGCACCCCACCCCAGCGCTGGCCAGCAATTTTCATAAAATCCGCGTAGCCCGCCGCCTGAGTGCTGGAAATGACCGCCACGCGGGCAGGATATGGCGGTAAGGGGCGCTTGCGTTCCGCATCAAACAGACCTTCGGCCGCTAATTTCGCCCTGAGTAACTCAGCGCTGCGCTTGAGGTGACCCGCACCCAGTGGCTTGACCTCCTGTACCGTTAGGCTAAACTTACCCTTGGCAGTTAACTTAGCTGAGGCTCGCACCACCACGCGCATCCCTTCCTCAATCGGTGTCCTGAGATGCCAGGCCATCATGAAACAATTGACCGCACTCTCATTGTCCCTGAGCGTAAAAAAGACAAATTTTTGCTGACGCACCGTGAACTCAGCGACCTCACCTTCAACCTCAACAACCGGGACAGCCGTCTCCAGCACTTGATTGACAACCGCTACAAAATCGCTAACGCTAAACCGCGGCGCCATCGTCATCATCTGGCTGCCCGTACTTGATCAGCGCGTGCTGATAAAATATATACCCAAAGATAATCGTTCCCGCGAGCAAGATCACCCGCGTCAGCACAATTCCAGCGATGGCAACGTCCGGCGCTACACCGGTCATGCTGAGAAAAACGATCATAATCGCTTCGTACACACCCGCACCACCCGGTGTAAAGGCCACCAGGCTCGCCAGTCCCGCCACACCGTAGCCAATAATCAGCACCGCCGGATTGACCGACACGCCCAGCGCCCAAAACGCTACGATGAACATCAACACATCGAAAATGGCATAAATCGCGCCCCAGACCAGCGGCTTGATGAGTAGGCGCCGATGTTCTGACAGCTCCACGAAATCATCATGCATCTCAGCAAAAAACGCTTCGATCTTTGTGGAAACCAGCAGCCGCTTGATCTTGCCCAGTGTCGCCCACCGCACTACCGCGTTGATCAGCCGCGACACCCGCACCGCCGTGTTGTGCATACGCCTTCGTGACGAGAACATAAAAATCAGCCCAAATGTTAGCGCCAGCACCACTAGCACTAGAAGGAAGCTTGACGTCACGATGTAGCGATTTACCTGCCCGTCAATTGACAAGATTAACACCGCCATAATCAGCAGCACCATCAGTGACAAAAAACCCGTCACGTAGCGGATCACCTGAGCAAAGGTCGAGCGCGCCGAGCTGACGCCGAGCTTGTGCATCCGCCACGTCGTGTAGGAAATACCGCTGACGCCGCCTGACGGAAAAATGTGATTGACCAGATTCAGCTCCAGCGCAATCCGCGTCTGCTCAAACCGCGAGATATGCCCGATCAGTTTTTTGTCGCGAAGATAGGCAAAAATCATCTCGCCGCCCGCGAAATAGACGATAATTTGAAACGGTAGCAGCAACATCAATAGCCAGATATTCGCCCGGCCGAGCAGCTCCCACGCTCGTACCAATTCCGCGCGCGACAGGAAAATGATCAGCACCAGCACCGCCAGCGTCACGATGCTCATGATCGTCCGCGGTGACTTACATGCTTCCAGAAGTTGCCGTATCCCTTTCGACACCATATCGCCCATTATATCACGCAGTTTTTGCTATAATCAAACCATGTATATCGCCCTGCTTGGCCGCCAGCCAGAGATCTCACTCGCCGAACTTGCGGCGGTCTTTAGTGCGGACTGTGTCCATCGCATCAGCCAGCAGTTTGCCGAAGTTCAAACATCCGACTTCGACATCACTACCTTGGGCGGCACCATCAAATGCGCCAAAGTGATCACCGAGCTACCAGCCAGCCGCACCGATAAAGCCTCGCTCCTCGCCGCTTCGCGCTTCATCACCCAGCATTATCACGCCAAGTGGGCGCACTCACCGCATAAAATCACCCTCGGTCTCAGCGCTTATAACCTGGCTGTTGGCGCCCGCGACATCCAAAAAACTGGCCTCATCCTCAAATCATCCCTGAAAAAATCTGGCACCAGCCTCCGTCTCATCCCGAACGACCAGCCGGCTCTCTCTACCGCTACTGCGCACAATAACAAGCTTGGCGGATCATCACATAAAGTCGAGCTGCTGCTTGTTAAAACAACCGACCGCCGCCTAATCATCGCCGAGAGCCGCGGCGTCCAAAACATCACCGCCTACACCCGCCGCGACCGCCATCGCCCCAAGCGCGACGCGTTCGTTGGTATGCTACCGCCCAAATTAGCGCAGATTATGCTGAATTTAGCGCTGGGTGCTGGGTCGCTAGCTCATCAAAAATCGTATAGTAATTCTGCGACGGGGTCGGCTTCTAGCCTCTCTGACAAGTCGATGGTTCTGCGGACGGCGTTGCCGGATGCATTCGACTTGGAGGAGATGGCTGGAGGCCGACCTGTTGTGACAATCCTCGACCCCTTCTGTGGCACCGGCACCGTCCTGCAAGAAGCCCTACTCGCTGGCTATGATGTCGTCGGCACCGACCTCAGTCAAAAAATGGTTGACTACACGACAGAGAATCTATCGTGGCTACAATCAACTTTCACCACGCCCGGCAACGTCATCGACATTCATCAAGCCGACGCCACCACGCACCGCTGGCCAAACAGCGAGAGCCTAGCCGCTATTGTCTGCGAAACTTACCTCGGCCAGCCCTTCTCAGCGCCGCCCACACCCCAAAAACTAGCAGCAGTTGTTGGCAACTGCAACCACATTATCACCAGCTTTCTCACCAACATTCGCCCGCAACTGGCGCCGAACACGCCGCTGTGTATCGCCGTGCCAGCGTGGTACGACGCGTCCGGCCAGGCCACTCATGTGCCGCTGATAAAGCACCTCCAACAGCTCGATTATCACCATCTCAACCGTCGTACACCGCTCATATACCGCCGCCCTGACCAGGTCGTCGCCCGCGAGCTACTGATCCTGCAGACTACCTAAGCACCGGACGATTAAGTTGTAGCGCCGGATCATAGTCTGCGAGCTGCCCCAAGCGACCTACCAATTCCTTTTCCAAAAGATCAAGCTGCGCTTGACGCGCCTCTGCCATTTGCTTGGCCGCAGAAGGAGCGATCGCCTCCTGATGATACTGTTGACACATCGCTAGTAAATCCTTAGCGCTCAGACCGATCCGCCGCTGATTCAACACCATGATCAAAAATGCCAAGGTCGGCCGCGCCTGCTTGGTTATTTCCGTCGTCATTTGTTGATCGGTATCAGCAAACATATCTTGCCCAATCTGGCTCAATAGTCCATCCACCATATTCGCCCCGGCTGACGCATATGACCCCTCGTCTGAGATATATTGCTCAAGCGGCTCGGAAAGCGCCACCTCAACCTTTGCCGTTGCACCACTCTCGTGCTGCAGTGTCGCTGCAATCATCTTTTCCGTTGTCGTCTGACCATTGACACCGCGCTCAGCAACCTCTGCCGCCGCCGTCTGTACCGCGTGTAGTGCCTGCAGCGCTTCTCCGTCACGAGGCATTTCTCGAGATTCGTGCACAGCACCACCGAATGCCACTGCACCAACGGTGCCCAAGCCACCCAGTAGTACCGTTCTTCTATCCACTCGTCTGTTGAAAATAGCTTCCATTGTCGTCATATTCTGCTCGTTCATAGCCCCTAGTTATATAACACTTGGCTAATCAAGTAAAGCCCCTTGACTTTTTATCAGCCGTCACTTATACTGGTACGGATTAGGTTTAGAAGATTTAAGGAGTTTCAATGTCAAAAGTCAAAGCTGGTGGCTCAAGTAAGAACATCCACAACAACCCTGGCCAACGCCTCGGCGTCAAGCGTTTCGGTGGCCAAAAAGTTAACGCCGGCGAGGTACTCGTCCGCCAAACAGGCGCTACCAAGGTCGCTGGCGACGGCGCATACATGAGCCGCAACTACACCATCCACGCTGCCAAGTCCGGCGTCGTTACTTTCAAGCAGGTCAAGAAAACCAAGTTCACCGGCAAAACCGAGCGACGCACTCAGGTTTGCGTCGGCTAGCCAGTGCTAACTATTACAGCGCCGCTGGTCGCGTTCGTTTTTTCAACCGCTTACCTTGCTCTGCGATTTCGTTACTGTGACGCGCGCCTTCGACACGGTCGTCAGCGTACCCATCAATCTGATCATGTAGCTCACGACCCACGACTGCCAACGCCGTAAATATGTCACTGAGCACTTGATTATCAGGTGTCTCGCCCTGCAGGGCATAGAAAAACGCCATATCATCTACCAGCTCGACATCGAAACAAGATGACTTGTCAACCAGCGCCGCCATAACATCCGGCGTCAGTACGTAGCGCACATCAACATCATACTGCTTTGGCGCGTATAGTGTGAAATACGTATCAAAATCGCCCTCCAGACTGATGCGCTGACTGTTCGAAATCACCACCGGCAAATTACTGATCAGCGCCTTGCCCATCACAGTCCCATCGTTGGATTTCGAGTCCAGCACCAAGTGCGGCACCCTGCGAGGTAGACGCATCCCAGCGTAGTGCCAAGTGTACGTCCGCCGCTGTTTGCCGCTACCGACCGTATATTCGTAACGACCGACTTCCAGTAGTCGCTGTCCGTCGCGTCCATACGACAACACGCCGCGATAATGCCGCGAATAGCCGACATCAAACAATAGACCAAGGCCGATTGTGTCAGCTTTACCGACTGGATCATATTCCAATCCACAACGAGACGCAAACTCAGCCATTCGTATATGCCGACGTATCGCCCGCCTTGAGGCGCGGAAAAAGATAATCATTGACGTGGTGGCCAATATACTAATCATTATCACCAAAACGAGCCAGTGTGGCACAAGTGACATCAAAACAGCAAGTCCGATACAAAAGATAACCCACACGACCGCCAGCACCGCCATGTCGGCTAGCGACGTATCAAACCCCAGCGACCAACGAGAAAGTCCCATACGCCGCCGATACTCCCTCGCTTCTGCCAACGAGACCGGCCGGCGTAGTACTGTCAGCGTATCTTCGGTAATTTTTGGCAACCATTCCACGCCCTTATTATAGCAAACTACCTACGCGGGGATGGCCCAACCTAGTTTTCAAACGACTGCGACATGCCCAAATGATGCTTCACTCGCGCTACCACATCGCCGATCACCACCTGTGACTTGACGAGGTATTCATCCACGCCCAGCGCCTCTGCTCGCTCTCGGTCTTTTTGCTGACTCAGCGCCGTTAGCATGATCACCCGCACATTGGTCGTTTCTGGCGTATTGCGCAGGATATCGAGCACGTCAAAGCCGCTAATTTTTGGCATCATAGCATCCAGTACGATCAGATCCGGCCGAAACGCCACCGTTGCCGACAGCGCGTCCTCACCATTATGCACCTCACGAATCTCAAAGCCCTCCAGCTCCAGCCGCGACCGATAGACCGCCGCCAGTGCCGTGTCATCTTCAACCAATAGTATTTTTTTTCTGTGTTGCATATCGTTACCCTCCCTTTTTGAGCCTATACACTCTTTGCTTTTTCCAATTGTGGATCGCGTCCATTATCTGCCGCCCCAGCCGTCATCTCGACCTTAATATCTGGCTCGATACCCGACTTGTCAATATTCTTGCCATGCGGCGTATACCAGCGCGCCTCGGTCACTTTTAGAACCGAGCCGTCCGCCAGATCAATCGGCCGCTGCACACTGCCCTTGCCATACGTTTTTTCGCCAACTAGCGTTGCCTTGCCGTGATCCTTGAGCGCCCCCGCCACGATCTCGCTGGCACTGGCACTACCACCGTTGATCAGCACGACCGTCTTGATATCACCGAGAAGCGGCTGGCCGGTCGATTTCTCCGTCGAGATAACCTGCTCACCGCGCCGTTGGGTCATTACCACCTCATGATTGAGCCACAACCCCGCTAACGCCTGTGCGGCCGCCACCGTACCGCCAGGATTTCCTCGAAGGTCGAGGATGACTTTCCTAACACCTGCCAAGCGAAACTCCTCGGCGGCTTGGCGCGCCTGCTTGCCGGTGTCATCATTAAAGCGACTGACCGTCAAAATACCAATCTCACCATCAACCTTCCACTCGGCAGCCGGCGCGACGACCTCCTCGCGTGTCACCGTTATATCTTTACGCTCGCCGCCACGCGACAGCACCAACTTGACCGTCGTGCCAACGTCGCCACGAATACGCTGCACCACTTGATCAACCGGCATATTAGTCACCACCGTGTCATTGACCTTGACGATGGCATCACCAGCTTTGACGCCCGCCTTTTCGGCTGGGCTATTTTTGAGCGGCCGGATGATCGTCGGCACGTTATGCCGCTTGGCAATTTCCGCCCCGATACCGCCACCAATATTGCCCGACAAGCTCTTCTCAAACTCCTTGGCTTCATCCGGATCCATGTACGCCGTGTGCGGATCGCCCGTCGCTGCCACCATACCGCGCGCCGCCCCACGCGTAAGTGCTTGCTCATCCAAATTACCGTCATAATGAGCCTTGAGCTCACGGTACACGCGCTGCACCGCTGATACATCCAGCGACCCCGTTGCTGTTCTGAGACCAAACAGCGACCCGACCTGCGCCACGATCAGATCCGACCGCGTCCCGGCCGCAAAACTCACAATCGCGATCAGCAGCCCGCCCAAAAACAAGCGAGCCCGCGTTCCTACCCTCCGTTGCTCTGTCATATATCTATTGTACACAAAAACCCCCGCTGATGCGAGGGCTTTATTGACTCATCGTGCTATTAAAAATACACGTAGGTTAGGCCCGAAGCTGAACGCGTATACCTCCGATACAGACCGTCCCACGCTAAGTTATAGTCACTGACCGTAATCGTGCCGTCACTATTGACTGATTCAACATACATCACGTGTCCATAATAACCAACGTGCATTACCGCTGCCGCGCCAGCCTTTGGCGTCGAACCGCTCTGAATGCCGTATCGCGCCGCTGTTGATGGCCATTGGTTAGCGTTACCCGCACCACCAAAGTGTGGCACAAACCGACCAGTGCTATGGATCTTCCAGGCCACATAGCTCACGCATTCACGCGTATATAGACCCCATGGATCGACGTAGGCATCTAATGGTGCATTTGCCCAGGCACCTGGATAGCCGCCACCGCCCGGGATACCACCCGGAATTGATACCCCGCCAAGCGCTCGCCGGTTAGCCGCCGCCTGCTCTTCGCGTAGTTTCGCCGCTTGATTATTCCGCTGCGTCGCCAGGGCCGCGTAGGCATTTTGGTCGTTCTTGGTGTCATTAACCAGCTTGGCTTGCTCTGCTTGCTTGGACGCTAGTTGCGTCTGCTGAGCTTTCTGGTCTTTGAGCACATTCTCGACTGACTTTTTATTCTCTTCTAATTTAGCCTGCAGCGCCTTGATCTCCTTGATCTTGTCGTTCAGTGATGATCGCAAGCTACTACGTTGCTCCTGCTTATCAACATAATCACCGATCGACTTGGAGCTCGCCAGCATCTCAAGCGGCGAAATCTGATCATCAAGGTAAATATCTGACAAGATTTTGCCCATGACCTTACGGCTTTTCTCAATTGCCAACTTATTCTTGGTAATCTCCGCGACCAGTGCATTATGCTTTTGCTGACTCTTGGCAATTTCTGTTCGGATCGAATCAATCTGGGCGTTAATGCGCCCCAGCTCTTCCTCCAGCGTCGCTGCCATCGTCCCGAGACGATTAGCCTCGTTCTGCGCCTGCTGTGCCTGTCGGTTGAGGGCATCAATTTCTGCATCATAGTCACGTGCAAATACGTGTGGGCTGAGCTGGAATACGCCAGCGCCCAAAACAACAGCACTAACCGCCACAAGAGCTGCCCGTGTGGCTCGTGATGTCGAAACTGGTGTGGTGGACCGTATCTTCATTGCTTTTTATTTTAGCACAAGCGACATATGGACGTCAAGCGTCTTGGCTCATTACATATTCAGAGGTCAGCGACAAAATAACTTATAATTTTAAGTATTTACGCGTCGCGACCAATGATGAGACGATACCGATCACCGCACCAATCATAATCATCGCCAGCACTACCAGCCCGGCATACGTCGTGCCAATATTCATCAAATTATCCATCGGCAGCCGCACCGCCAGCTTGTCGTGTGCCGAAAACAGCAACAGATACCCGACTCCTGAGGCCACCAGCGCCGCGATAAATCCATACATAATTGCCTCAACGATAAATGGCCCGCGAATAAATCCACGATCAGCACCGATCAGCTTCATCATCTGGATCTCGTCTTTGCGGTTAAAAATTGCCATCCTGATGGTGTTAAACACCACCAGCGACGAAATCACCACGAACACCACGGTAGCGATTGAGCCAGCGATACTGGCAAACCGTACCCAGTCACCGATGGCGTTGATCGCCTCACGCCGATCACCGATGAACGACGGTTCTTTGGTCGGATCTTTGTGCTTTTTATACAGCTCGTCATGCTTCGTAAACTCAATCAGTGCCCGCTGATCGTTTAAATCCTTGAGCGAAGCCCGAAGCGATGCTGGCATTTCGTTACTTGATTCCTTGATCGCCTCGAGAGTTGCTGGATCATTCTTATACTTCTCGATTTGCTCCTGACGCGCCTGCTCTGCCGAGATATACGTCACCTTTTCGACATTCTGGAGCTTGCTCAGGCGCGATGTCAGCTCGTCGATCACCTTTTGCTCGGTTGAACCTTTGAGGAAAATCGACATATCGGACTTGCGCGAAATTGTATCGACCGAGTCAACCAGCACCTGGCGAGCAGCCATAGTAACGGCAATAATGAGCAGCGTCACCGCCATCACCGCAGTCGCTGCGATCGTCAGCCAGGTATTACGGCTAAAATTATTGATACCATACCGGCACATTCGCCAGAACGTCAGCACCCGACGGCGACGCTGCCGCGTGCGCTTGAGAACTTTAGGATCGACGCGCGCCTTGGCGGCGGCTTTACGTGAGATATCGGTCATTGTTTGTAACTCCCCTTGGCTTGATCAGAGGTGATTTTACCGTGATCAATGGTGATCACCCGGCGCTTGAGCTTATTGACAATATCGACATTGTGCGTGGTCAGCAGCACCGTGGTGCCGTATTTGTTAATCTTTTCCAGCAAGCGCACAATATCCCAGCTATGCTTGGGATCGAGGTTACCAGTCGGCTCGTCAGCGATCAAGATCTTTGGCTGCCGAACCACCGCCCGGGCAATTGCCACCCGCTGGCGCTCACCGCCGGACAGCTGATTCGGGAAATTCTTTTCCTTACCTTTTAGACCCACTAGCTCGATCACCTTTGGCACTGTTGATTTGATCTCGCGGTTAGTCATCCCGGCAATCTCCAGCGCAAAGGCCACATTCTCAAACACCGTCCGGTTCGGCAGCAGCTTGAAATCCTGAAACACCACGCCGATCTTGCGCCGTAGCAGCGGGATATGCTTGTCCTTAAGCGTGTCATAATCAATCCCACCGACGACAATCTTGCCACCAGTCGGCTTTTCCTCGCGGGTGAGTAGCTTGAGTAGCGTCGACTTCCCCGCACCTGACGTCCCGACCAGGATAACAAACTCGCCCGGTTTGACATGGACACTAACCCGGTTCAAGGCCGGCTTGTTATCCTTGCCATACGTTTTGGTAACCCTATCTAACAAAATCATTTCTACTAGTATAGCAGATTTTAAGGATGGTGCGAATAGGCATATACTGGCTCTTTATTTAGCCGCGCGACTCACGCAAATAAGCCATCATAAACTCATCAATATCCCCATCCAGCACCCCCTGGGCGTTGCGGTTCTCGTGTTTAGTGCGAGTGTCCTTGACCAGCGTATACGGATGTAATACATAATTTCTAATCTGGCTGCCCCAGTTGGCTGACTCGCCGGCCCTGAGATCAGACAGTGTTTCGGCGTGTTGCTCCAGCTTCATCGCCAGCAACTTGGAGCGCAAAATCTTCAGCGCCGTTTCTTTATTTTGAATCTGCGAACGCTCATTCTGAATCGCCACCGTGATGCCCGTCGGCACGTGCGTCACCCGCACCGCCGAGTCAGTAGTATTCACGCCCTGGCCACCCTTACCGCCCGAGCGATAGACATCAATCCTCAGATCACTCGGGTCAATCGAAATTTCATCCGGCGTATCAATTTTTGGTAGTACCTCCACCAGCGCGAAGCTGGTCTGGCGCAAATTATCAGCATTAAATGGGCTGAGGCGCACCAGCCGATGCACGCCATTTTCTGAGCGCAATTTACCATACGCAAACGGCCCAGAAATCTCCAGCACCGCCGTCTTTATCCCCGCATCATCATTGGTCGAGCGCTCCAGCGTGTCGGCTTTCATCCCCGACCGCTCCGCCCAGCGCAGATACATCCGCTCCAACATCGCCGCAAAATCCTGAGCATCCAGCCCACCCACACCCGCCGAAATCCGCACCACTGCCTCGCGGTTGTCGTACGGGCCGCTGAATAATAAATCAGTCTTGCGCCGGGTAAATTCTTGCTCTAATGCCGCCACCTGCGCCTCAAACTCCGGCAATAAATCATCGTCGCCCAGCTCCATCAACTCAGCGATATCCGCCAGCTGCACCCCGAGCGTCTGCCACGGCTCGACTGTCTGGCGCACGCTAGCCGCCTTTTTCGCCAGCGCCTGCGCCTCGTCCGGATTATGCCAAATCTCCGGCTGATTAAGCCGCTCATCCAGCGCCGCCATCTCCTGCTCCAGCGCCGCAAAATCCAGCGCCGCCTTGGCCTGTTCTACTTCTGATCGCAGGGTTTGGATGCGTTTTTTGAGTGGCTGCATGGATATATTTTAGCAGATATTAACATACATTTTTCAGCTAAACACAAGACTACTTCTCAATATTCTGCGCATTACGAAGATCGGACAAGTATTGGCCTATTATTTTATTGGTCTTTAAGAATGCTCTGCGTTCTTTGACCATTTTATTAATCTTATCCTCTGCATAGACTATCCACGATAAATAGGGTATAATTCTCTCTTGTATCTCTGTTATAAATTCCTTGTACTCTTCAATATGCTCTCGTCTTTCTTCCAGGCAATCTTCAACTACTGCAATAACTATCCCAAGTTGACTAGGGCTATCAATACACTGTATACTATCTAGTAATTCTTGGTCTACCCCATCTTAATATACCTACCAGATGGCTCTTTAGGTCCTGAATATCACTAAACCTCCACCCGTCAGCATCTATTTTCTCCACACTAAACTCCGCTTCATCTTTTCCGCCAGTATATCCTTAGCCCCAGCCTTTCGTAAGCATATCCATAATCACCCCTTCTATCAACACAAAATATGCTATACTACCCCTATGAATCAAGACATCGCTACCGTTCTCGTAACTACTGAACAAATTAATGACGCGGTGGCGCGGCTGGGTCGGGAGCTGACTAATGAATACCAGGACAAGAATCCGCTGGTTATCGGCGTCCTGCGCGGCGTGGCACCGTTCATGATTGATCTGGTGCGCGCCATGGATTGCTATCTGGAAATCGATTTCATTGACGTCTCCAGCTACGGCGACGCGACTGAATCATCCGGCGCAGTTACCGTTCTCAAAGACATTGACAGCGACGTTGCCGGGCGGCATGTTCTGCTGGTCGAAGACATCGTCGATACCGGCCGAACACTAGAAAAATTACTAGAATTATTCGCCGGTCGTGGTGCGGCCTCAGTCAAAGTCTGCTCACTACTCGACAAACCCGAACGGCGTATCGCCAATGTTGCCGCCGATTACGTCGGCCTGTCAGTCCCTAACGAATTCGTCGTCGGCTACGGCCTAGATTTCCGCCAACAATACCGAAACCTACCGTATATCGGAGTGTTGAAGCCTGAGATATATCAGGGGTAAAGTTTCTCCACCGCCGCCACAAATTGCTCACCGCGGTCGACGTAATTTTTGAACATCCCGAAGCTAGCGGCCGCCGGGCTGAGAATGACAACATCGCCTGGGCGAGATAATTGATTGGCTTGGGCGACAACATCCACCATCGTTGCCTGACCAAGGACTACTATCGTCGCCGTGACCGATGCTTGACGCAGTGACTGCTCAATCTTCGCCGCATTCGCCCCGATAATGATCACCGCCCGTACCGTTTGTCTGGCAATCTCCATGGCCATTTCATCATAATCCGCCCCCTTGTCGTACCCGCCGACGATCAGCACTTTCGGCGCTTCAAACGCCCGCAGCGCTGCAATGGCACTGCCCGGCGTGGTGGCGATACTGTCATCGTAATACTTCACGCCGTTTTTCTCAGCAACGAATTTTAATCGATGCGGCAATCCCGTAAAACTCTCTAGCCCAGCCGCATACTGCTCGTCGGTCACTGTGATCGGCAATTCCGTCACCGCGCTCATCGCCGCACAGGTATTCTCGAGGTTGTGCGCACCCGGTAGCTGCATATGATCAGTGCGACAAATCCGCCGATCTTGCACGCAAAAGTAGCCATCCCACACATACACCTGATCCTCGTCAGGGACAGCATAGCGGTGCGCGAAATCTAGCGCATCATCCCCGCAATACTCACATGTTGCATGGCCCTGCTCATCCAACAGTCCGTGAAAGGGCGTAGCAGCTACTTCCTTCGAATATTTATTCGTTGGATGATATAAACATGTATCAATAATGCCCTGGTGACGACGAATATTTTTCTTGGCGTCGAGGTACTCGGCAAAATCCATATGCACCTCCAAATGGTCCGGCTCAATCATCAACACCACGGCAATAGTTGGCGACTTCTCAAGATCCCACAGCTGAAAACTCGATAGTTCGTACACAACGACGTCGTCCTTTGTGATATTTGGTAGCGCGTCCAGTGCCGGCACACCAATATTCCCAACCAGATGCACCGTCTGACCGGCCGCCCGCAAGATCGCCGCGATCAGACTACAGGTCGTACCCTTACCTTTCGTCCCCGTCACGCCGATAATCGGCGCTGGGCATTTGTCGAAAAACTCATTGGTCGCCGACCATATTTTGCCCGACGTTTTGAGTAGCCGCGGCGGCACACCCGGTGCTCGCACCACCATGTCGGCATCCTGCAACCGCTCAGCGAACACCGACTCACCAGTCCGCACCGCCACCCCGTCCGGCGCATTCTCAACCGCTTTCTGGTCAGCGATCACAAACTCAGCATCAGGAAAAGCCTGCCGAAAATATCTCAAACTTGATATACCCTCAAGGCCATAGCCAGCGATGATGATCTTCATAGGTTTATTATAGCATTGAGCACTACTAAAACAGCCCCTCAAGCTTCTCCTGCAGTCGCCCGAGCAGTTCTTTATCACCGCTACTCACGCCAGCAAGCACCCAGGTATTTGCTGCAAAAAACTCTCGCACCACCCGAACAATTTGATCAGCAGTCACCGCCAAAATTGCCGTCGGTACGCCCTCATAATCCTTGACGAAATCATCAGCAAAATAACGCCCGGTATAAAAATTGCTGACCTGTGCCACCGTTTGTGCCCCCATCTGATAGCGGCCCAGTGCATATGACTTGGCATTCTCGATGTCCTCCGAGGTGATCGTCCCGTTCAGTACTCGGCGCAGTTCGCGCACGATGATATCGAACAGCGCCTCTGCTGTCTCGAGGTTGACCTGGCCGCCAAAGTCCCAGGCCGAATCATAAAACCCGACCGAAGTGTCGCTGAACACGCCGTAAGCCAGCCCCTTCTTACGCGCCGCCCCGAAAATCCGCGAGCTCATCGTCCCGGTCAAGATATGATTCAAGCAGCCCATAGCGTCAGAATCCTCATCGCTCAGCTCACGTGGCAGATTCATCGACCAGCCAAATGTTAGATTCGAAGCCTCCTTGCGGCGGATAAAAATCGGTGCGGCACTCGACAGGTTATCGTGCGGAATGGCAAATCGCTCGCCTGGTTCTAGCTGCCACTGCTCCAGCGATTCACGAATCGTCGCCATCCGCCCAGTCAACTTACCAGCCACCACAAACCGCATATTATTGAGCGTATGCGTCCGCCGATGATGCTCCTTAATATCCTTTAGAGTAATCGCGTCAATGGTTTTCAGCCGCTGATTATACGTCAAAATATCCTCGCCCAGTGCTTGCTGCACCCGCGGCCACATCACGCGGTTGTGGTTATTGAGATAGCCGGTCAGCTCGCTCCGGACATTGCCTTTCTCGGCCTCTAGTTCCTCGGCGTTAAAGCGCGGCGTGGTGATCGCCAACCGCTGTAATTCTAAAATCCGATCCCATTCAAAATCCGCGCAGGCCGCCTCGTACACCATTGAATAATCAGAGGTGAACGCATTATGGTACGCACCATTCTTGGTAAATTCCTGCTCATAGGCGTGCTCCGAACGAAACTTCTCATTCGCCCCAAACGCCATGTGCTCCATGATGTGCGCCGTCTCGTAGATGTCCTTGTCGCGGACATAGCGGTTGCCCGCTCGAAACTGCACCTGAAAGCTCATCACTGTCGCGTCCGGCACATCAATGAACAGGCCTTTCGCACCGTTTTTCAATTTTATTTCTTTGACCGTATGTTTCATCTGTCTGTCGCTCTCTGCCCACCGGTTTTAGATTTATTTGCGATTCTTTTTGCGATTTTGGCGCTGCGCTTTTTTCTTCTTGCGTGCTTGGTTTTTAGCGCGGTTCGACTCGGCGTTAGATTTACCCTTTTTCACTGAAAAGTCACCGTCACGATTTTCCTCGCCCGTACCAACTTCATTAACGCCACGCTCAACTGCGCTTTCGGCTAGGCGCGTTAGCTCGGTGTCATACTCATCATCCTGCGACTGGCGAATTACTGCGTCGGATTTATGAATATGAAAAATTGTGTTCAGAACTTCGTTACGCAGATTTTCCTGAAGGCTAGTGAACAATTTTTGTGACTCCGCCCGGTATTCTACCAATGGATCGCGCTGGCCAACGCTGCGCCAGTGGATCCCTTCGCGCAGGTGTTGCATATTCTCTAGGTGCTGCATCCACAGGGTGTCGAGCACCGCCATATACACCTCACGCTCCACGCCGCGCAACTCTTCAGTACCGATTTCTTCATCTTTTTCCCGGTAAGCCTGGTGTGCTAGTTTTAGGGCTTTTTGGAGGCGTGGACGGTCTTTTTTCTCGCGGCCAACCTTGCGCACGGCCGCCTCATCGACCGGAAAGGCCAAGATAAATTCCTCAATAAACTTCGGGTTGTTTTTTGTCGGTAGCATCACTAACTCTTTGACTCTGTCGCGCAACAGCCGCTCAATTTCCGGCTGAATATTGTCGCCTTCAAGGATTTTTCGCCGCATCGTGTAGACCACGCGGCGGTGGCGATTAATCACGTTGTCGTACTGAACAACATTTTTGCGCGTATCAAAGTTGTAGCCCTCAACGCGCTTCTGCGCTGCTTCCAACGTCTTAGATACGGCGCGGTTTTGAATTGGCGTTTCTTCGTCGACACCCAGCCGATCCATCAACGCCGCGATGCGCTCGCCCTGGAAAATTCGCATCAAATCATCTTCGGTCGACACGTAGAACTGCGTCTCGCCTGGATCGCCCTGACGACCGCCACGACCGCGCAGCTGGTTGTCGATACGCCGTGATTCATGCCGCTCCGAACCGATCACTACCAGACCGCCCAGCTCCTTGACGCCCTTGCCCAGCTTAATGTCGGTACCACGTCCGGCGATGTTTGTCGCTAGCGTAATCGCGCCCTTTTCACCAGCCTTCTCGATGATGGCCGCCTCACGCTCATTGTTCTTGGCGTTTAGAATCTCAAACTTGATGCCTTCCTTTTCCAGATATTTAGCAATCTGCTCGTTCTTGGCAATCGAACCAGAACCAACCAGCACTGGCCGGCCTTGCTTGTGATAATCTTTGATGGCTTCGGCCACCGCCTTCAGCTTACCCTTTTCAGTCTTGAAGATCAGGTCTTCTTTGTCGTCGCGAATCACTGGCTTGTTCGGCGGAATCTGGATAACATCCAGTGAATAAATTTGTTGAAACTCTTCCGCCTCGGTGAACGCCGTACCAGTCATACCGGAAAGTTTATTGTACAAACGGAAATAATTCTGGAACGAAATGGTTGCCAACGTCATGCTTTCTTCTAGTACCGGTACGCCTTCTTTGGCCTCAATTGCCTGGTGCAAGCCCTCGTTGTAACGGCGTCCTTGCATCAAACGACCGGTGTGCTCATCGACGATAATCACTTCGCCATCATTGGTCACCACATAATCTTTGTCGCGCTTGAACAATGTTTGTGCTCGCAGAGCCTGATCCATATGATACACACTGCGCACGTGGTCTGGCGTGTACAAATTTTTTATTCCCAGCAGTTTTTGGACTTTTTCCACGCCCTCGTCGGTCAGCGCCACGCTGCGGCGCTTTTCATCCAGAACATAGTCCTCTGGCACTAATTTACTGGCAACTTTAGCGAACGTGTAGTAATTGTCTGGGTTCTCTGCTGCTGGTGCCGAGATGATCAGCGGCGTGCGCGCTTCATCGATCAGAATTGAGTCCACCTCGTCAACGATGGCGAAGTTCAGCTCGCGCTGCCTGAGCAAATCAACGTCGTTCACCATGTTGTCGCGTAGATAGTCAAAACCAAATTCATTGTTGGTACCGTACGTAATGTCGGCAGCGTAGGCTTCCTTACGAGTGACTGGGCGGAGCTTACGCATGCGCGGATCGTCGTGGTGCTCGTTATCATAGTCTTTATCATAAACAAACGACGCTTCGTTGATGATCACACCAGTCGTCAAGCCCAAAAAGTCATACACCTGACCCATCCAACCGGCGTCACGCTGCGCCAAGTAATCGTTGACAGTCACCACGTGAACGCCCTTTTCCTCCAGCGCATTGAGGTACGTCGGCAGCGTCGCCACCAAAGTCTTACCCTCACCAGTCTTCATCTCGGCCACATTGCCCTCATGAAGAACCATGCCGCCGATTAGCTGGACATCGTACGGACGCTCGCCGATGACGCGCTTGGCGGCTTCGCGCACCACTGCAAAGGCGTCTGGCAAAATCGTACCCAGCGTTACATTTTTCTTCGTCAGACGTTTTTTCAGCGCCTCCGTCTGCGCCTGCAGCTCTTTGTCCGACAGTTTTTCATATTTTTCAGACAGACCGTTAATTACGTCAACTTGCTTCTGTAGCCGTTTCAAAATCTTCTTCTGCGGATCGCCAAAAATCTTACTCAGCGCCTTTTGTTGTGTCATTGCCATAAACTCAAAACTCCCTCACTTTCAGGCATTTTCAAAACTGTATACAATTATACCGTGCAGGGCTAGAAAATTAAAGGGGTTGATTTAAATCCCCTACTGCTCGCGCTGGAAACCGCGCTTGAACCGTGCCAGTACGCTGCGGCTGCTGCCAACGTGCGCCAACACATCATCCTTATACTTACGTAGCTGCCCATTCAGCTTCGCCTCAACGATATCGACTGCTGCTAGCACATTCATCGTCGAATCTTTGGCGGTGATCTTCTTGTCTGGTACATTGATAATCACCTCGACCTCGTACTTGTTACCGCCAGGATTATCAATCTGCTTGATCTTTACATCAGCGGTGGCGCTCTTGCGGGCATGTCGCGGCAAGTACTTACCCAGCGCACCAATTTTGCGCTCGACGTATTTCTTTGTGGTGTCCGTCAATTCGTATTTGACGCCGGTAATGGTAATATCTTTAATCATTTCTTCCTCCTATTATTATATGCTAGCACGGTAAAACATAACATCACAGATCTCTTTAATGTCGTTTGTCAGTGCCTGTAGTCTGCTTTCGACCACGCCATCAGCGATCGCGCCCTTGATCCATTGCTTGTCATCGTTCGTCAGTGCCATATACCCTCCTAGACTCCATTATATCATCTCGCGGCCATTCATATACGGACGAAGTGCTTCTGGTATCACGACATCACCCTCTGCGGTCTGGTAATTTTCGATAATCGCCACCATGCAGCGCCCCAGCGCAAAGGCCGTCGCATCATTCGTGTGGATCAATTCAACTCCGTTATCCGTACGTACACGCGTCATCAAGCGGCGTGCCTGATAATCCGTCATGTAGTCAGCAGTATGCGTCTCGCGGTACTTGCCCTGACCCGGTAGCCAGACTTCCATGTCAACACCGCGCGCATTTGGCTTACCGATATCAGCGGTGCATTTCATCAGCACGTGGTATGGCAACTTCAGCTGGGCTAACAACCACTCTTGGATGGCAATAAATAGCAGGTGCTCGTTATAACTATCCTTCGCCTCGGTGAAACTCTCCATCTCCAGCTTATCAAACTGGTGCATCCGAATCAGCCCCTCCATATCCTTGCCGTACGTCCCCGCTTCTTTTCGGAAACTGGTCGCAAAGCCTAAGTACCGAAGCGGTAATTGCTTGGCATCAAAAATCTCACCCGCGTGCATGCTGCCGAGCACATGCTCAGCGCTCCCCTGTAGCCACAGCTCCTCGCCCTCGATCTTGTAGCGATCGTCACTCGGCTGGAGACGATCCATCTGATCATACGGCTCAGTCCGGATCATTAGTGGTGGCAGTACTGGTATAAATGGCCTGGTATTGACATTAAGGCCAGCCTTTTTGGCGATCTCTTTGATCACCGCTGGGTTCGTGAGAGATGTGATCACAAACTGGATAATCGCCTGTTGCAACAACACCAAATCCCCCATGATATAAGCAAAACGAGCACCAGCAACCTTGGCGGCCCGCTCTTTGTCGAGCCAGCCTTTTGCCTCGGCGATTTCGTAGTGATTTTTCGGCGCAAAATCAAAGGCTGGAATATCACCGACGACCTTTACTTCAACGTTTTCATCCTCACTCAGACCAACTGGTACATCGGCGTGCGGCATATTAGGAACCTGCTTTAGCAGTGTTATGTAGCGTTCCTCAACCTCACTCAGCCGAGTCTCGAGCCCGCTCAGCTTGACCTTGATGGTCTTGCCCTGCTCGATCAAACTCGGCTCAGGCTTGCCGTCCTTCATTTTGGCAGCAATCTCATTACGCTGCTGGCGCAACTCATCAACCTGCCGCTGCGCCTCACGACGCTCGTCGTCTAATTGCAACAATGTCGCAATAGACACGTCACACCCCTTGTGTTTCGCCGCAGTCTGCACTGCCTCGGCGTTATCTCGAATAAAGCGAATATCTAACATGGTATCATTGTAGCAGATATACGATAATTTATCTCGCTAACTTGACTGCTAACTTCACTAGTTTGAAAGCTTGGTAATTGTCAGGCTTGCGTCGCTAAGTTGCACACTCTGGAGGTCTGATACGACGATCAACTTTAGTTTGGTACCAGCCGTGGCCCGCATCATCCGTGAATATGGCAGCGTCGAACGACGAACACCAGCTTGGTTAGATGACCACGTGCCCTCTGGACGATCACCGTTCACATCATTAACAATTTGGTAAATGTTACGCATCGGCGAGTTGTCAACGGTACGAATACTGGAACGGATGAAATATACACCGTCGCTTGGAATGGTATACGTGTGATTCACTGGATCCCAGGTGCCACCGCCGGTATTCGTGGTGATCGTTGTCATCGGAATGGCTGTATAAGTGTCAGCATTAATATTCACCGCCGTGATGTTACCATTACCGACACCGATCGAGCCAGCAAACATCGTTTCTTGCGGCAAGCTCCTCCACGCAACGTCACAATCTGCCGCTGACTTTTTCATCAACACCTGACCAATTGACCCACCAGCCGGAATATTTGATCCGGTAAACGTCAGCCCAATATTTGGCGTACCATTGCCCGTAACGTTGAGCTTGGTCGAACACGGCTGAGTACTATTTGTCACATTGACTGTTGCATTTGCACCAGCTTCACCCTTTTCACCTTTATCACCCTTTTGTCCTTGGGGACCAGCGTCGCCCTTCGGGCCTTTAGCTCCAGGTGCACCGGCATCTCCCTTAGCTCCTTGCGGGCCGGCAGGGCCAGTGTCGCCCTTGGCTCCTGGCTCGCCTTTCTCACCCTTAGCGCCCTGTGGACCCGCTGGGCCAGTCTCACCTTTAGCGCCCTGTGGGCCGATAGGACCTTTATCCCCCTTAACACCTGGTATACCCTGGGGGCCGGGCAGGCCCTGAGGACCTACTGGGCCAGTGTCACCTTTGTCGCCTTTTTGACCTTGAGCACCTGTCGCTCCAGTATCACCTTTGGCGCCTTTGAGTCCTTGCGGGCCAGCGGGACCGACTGGACCTACCGGACCGGTATCACCTTTGGCTCCCTGAGGACCTGGAGGACCTGCAGGACCTTGTGGACCATCATTACCTTTTTCGCCCTTCTCACCTTTTTGGCCTTGTGGACCAGCTGGGCCCTGTGGGCCGGCAGGGCCAGTGTCGCCCTTCGGGCCTTGTGGACCAGCAGGCCCCTGAGAACCTTGTGCACCGGTTGCACCTTGAGACCCTGCTGCACCTTGCGGGCCAGCGGGACCTTGTGGACCGGTATCACCCTTATCGCCCTTCGGACCCTTCAAGTCAGATAATGCAATGAGGTTGTTCCACGTAGCATCACCCCTGTAGCGCCACTGGATATACAACGCGGTTTTCTGTAACTCAATCTCTCGCCCATCGTTACCAGCATCACCCTTTTGGCCTTGTGCGCCCGTCGCTCCAGTATCACCTTTAGCACCCTGTTGGCCGGCATCGCCCTTGTCACCCTTGTCACCCTTGGCGCCGGCGTCTCCTTTATCTCCCTTAGCGCCAGTATCACCTTTGTCGCCCTTATCACCTTTTTGACCCTGTTGGCCAGTATCGCCTTTGTCGCCTTTGGGACCCTGTGGGCCAGCCGGACCGACGACACCATTGGCATCGCCCTTCTCGCCCTTGTCACCCTTTTGGCCCCGTGGACCAGCTGGACCCTGAGCACCGGTGTCACCTTTTGGTCCGGTCGCACCGTTTTTACCATTCGCTCCATCCCGACCGTCAGCTCCACGCTGTCCTGTACTTACGCCGTTTTTACCGTCTTTACCAGCGGCTCCGGCCTCACCAGTGTCACCTTTGTCACCTTTCTCGCCCTTGTCGCCTTTTTCACCCCGCAACTCAGAAAGAGAAACGATATCTTGCCAATCACCATCCATAAACTGCCACTGCACCTTGCCATTGCTCTGGCGTAAGCTAATCTGATCTGGACGAACTCCCTTGTAAAAGCGATTGCCGCCACCCCACGGCCACCACCACAGCAGTAGAATAATTAGTATCGTGACGATAAACAAACATATTACCAGTTTACGACTCGCATATGTCTTGTCTGAGCGCTCGTTCATATTGTATTATATCCCCTATTTGATCTTGCTATACGCCTATTTACCGTGATTATAGCATGAGCACATTCTAAAAGCCATAATTTTTATCAAAAATCGCGGGTAATTACGACAGGTCAGCCACAATTACGTAGTATGAGCCTGTCATTCCGTACGCAGCGCCTCAATTGGGTCAAGCTTTGCTGCTTTGCGACTCGGCAAGAATCCCGCAATAATTGCTACCAGCATCAGCCCGACAACAATGACGAGACCGCTAATTGGTATAAATATCAAGAGCGAATGTTCCCCCAAATTAAGCACCCCGGAGATCATTGGGTTACACAACTCACCAATTCCCCACGCACCAAGCACTCCGAGTGCACCACCCAAGAAGCCAACCCACGCTGCTTCGTACTGGAACAACCTGGCAATATCACGCCGACTAGCACCAAGTGCCTTCATCAGCCCAATCTGTTGCGTTCGCTCCAACACCGAAATGTATTGAGTATTGACGATGCCAAATATACTCACCACCAAGGCCAACACACCAAACCCAAACACAATCCACTGCAGCAAGTTTACGAACGTAAAGAACAGCTCCTGGATATCTTTCGAAGTTACCACTGACAGGTTCAATTCATCTTTAAGAGCTTTCTTGACGTCTTCGGGCTTTTTACCATCAGCCACCGTTGCTGAAGCGGTAATATACTTTTGGTACTGCGGCGTACCGAGCGTTGCAAATTCAGTCAGCTCCTTGGCAGTCTCTGGGCTGACATAGGTATTTGGTGTATTCGTCGCTTGCTCCGGCGATTTCTTTGATACCGCTACAATGGTCAGCTCTTTGTGCTTCAACTTACTACTTGTTAGTTCACGCACGCCAGCCTCGCCGCGCTGCCGATACGCCTTGGCAATGTCCTCTTCACTGACTTTCTGCGGCGCTTGCTCAACGGTGAGCGTCAACTTGCTACCGATGATCTTGTCCGCAGAGATTCCCAATTCCTCAAGGTAGGACTCTGGTATCATCACTTCATTATCCCCCAACTGAGTACCCTTAGACATCGCCTTGCCCGCTACTGTCTCAACACGAATACCGCTATCGCGCATCGCTACCTCGCCCGTGTACTTTTTATCAGACTTGGTACTAAACGTCAGGTATTTTGGGTTCAATTGATATAGCGGCGTCACATCTTTCAAGTCACTGCGCGCCTTCAGTTTGGCTATATCATCAAGAGTCAATAGCTCAACTTCTGCGCCACGATGTGTACCAGTGTCCGGCTTATACTCCTTAAGTGGCTTATTGCTGCGACCGGTAAACGCCTCACTCGCCTTGCCAATCATCAATCCTTGAGGATTAATATTACTGCTGATGATCCTGTCAATATATTGCCGCGCACCCTCGCCAGCCATCAAACTGGCGGTAATCGCAAAGCCACCCACCGCGATGGCGATACTAGTGAGCAAGGTGCGCATCTTAGCTCGCCGCAGATTCCGCCCAGCCCGACGCACGATATCTAGCGTTTTCATTTCTTCGCCTCCTTCTTGATAGCTTTCGTGGTTCTTAACTGTTTCGTCTGGCGACGAGGCTTCTTTGGCTCAGGTAGAGGAGCTGCGGCAGCAATTGTCACCGTGGCGGCATGACGATGAGCCCTCGAGGCCACCGTTTTACCTTGAGCGATCCGAATTGCGTCTTCAATCGCCGAATCAGATTCAACTCGACCATCTTTGATACGAACAATCCGCTCACATCGTTTCGCCAAATCTTCATCATGCGTCACGATAATCAAGGTTGCGCCGTGCTGTTTTTGATACTCAAATAACAGATCTTCAATCATCGCCGACGTTACCGAGTCAAGATTGCCGGTCGGCTCATCGGCGAACAAGATCGCTGGTTCACCGGCAATAGCCCGGGCGATCGCCAGGCGCTGCTTTTGCCCACCAGAGAGATGTTTAGCACGCACCCTGGTCTTATCAGTCAAATCAACCGCTTTTAATGCCGACTCGATGCGCCGCTTGCGCCGAGCACGAGGGACGCCAGCAGTTTCCAGCGACAAACTGACATTGTCATAACACGTTTCATCACCTTCGACGAAAAAACTCTGAAAGATAAAGCCTATCTTCTCGGCGCGAAATCTATCTATTGCCCACGTCTTGAGGCACAAAATATCCTCGCCATCAATCAACACTTCGCCCCGCTCAGGCTTATCCAATCCCGAGATGGCGTGCATCAGCGTCGACTTGCCCGAACCAGATTTTCCTAAAATCGCCACACTCGCCCCATCCGCGATCTCGATATTAACATCATCTAACGCCACGAAAGCATTTTTCTTGCCGCCGTACGTCTTGGTAATATGTTTGACCTCTATCATTCTCCCTCCTAACTCCTGCAGTTTCTCGTCGTAACAAGGACAAGATGTCATAACCAAGCCTGACCTCTATATTACAATCGTATCATAGAATGAAGAATGTGATCAAAACTTATAATTTCCTAGTCGCGTCCGTAGTCGCCCAATCCAAAGAATACGAGGTAGCAGCATGAAAAGTGACCATACGCTTTTAACGGCGAGCTAAACCGCACCGATCGCGCCACTCATCAGCAAAGCAATGATCAGCACGCCCAGCCCGACTCGATACCAAATAAATAGCGAGAAGTCATTCCGCGCCACAAACTTGAGCAGCCACGATATCGCAAGGTAGCCAACCACAAACGATACAATTGTCGCAAGTCCCGTCGCTGTCCAGCCGACACCGCCGGCAATGTGCTTTGAGGCGGTCAGCATCTCCAGCAGCCCCGCTGCCACCAGCGCCGGGATACCGAGGAAAAAGCTCAACTTCGTCACCGTCACTCGGTCAAATCCCCGCAGCAGCCCCACCGAGATCGTTGCTCCCGACCGACTGATACCCGGTATCAAGGCCAGGCACTGCCCCACACCAATCGCCAGCGTATCTCGCCACGTCGTTTGCTGCTCGCTGCGGTGACTGGCTTTCTCTGAACGCCTATCGGCCCACCACATCACCAGGCTCCAGCCGATCAACGCCACCGCCACAAACCACAAACTACGCAGCACCGTCTCGACCTGATCCTTAAACAGTAGTCCAATCACTGCGATCGGCACCGAACCGATAATAATCGCCCAGCCATACACATAATCAAACTGTCGCCGCGCCCGCTTCCACCACAGCCCACGCCACCAGGCGCTTAGCACCCGCCAAATATCGCCCCAAAAATAGATGATCGCTGCCAAGATCGCGCCGATCTGAATTACTGCCGTGAACGCCGTCAGGCTCGGATCATCAATCCTCATCCCCATCAACTTCTCGACGATCGTCAAATGTCCCGTCGAAGAAACTGGCAGAAACTCCGTTACGCCTTCAATAATACCGAGGATAATCGCCTGCCACCACGCCACTTGCTTAATAGCTCCTTCTCATCCCTTCAGTGTAGCAGCTCAGTAAGCATTCGCCAACCTTCACGCTCACTATGCGTTGCTTGATTGTGGTACGGGCGATGGCGATAGCGGCCCAGACACATGCAGCCGCACAAACCCGAAGCAGTCGACGTCAAGCTCTGGCGAGAGGCCAAACCACGTTGTGCGACAGCGACTACGCTGATTTTCAACTCTGAGTACAAGCTTATCACCGTCACGTACCGCCGACACCTTTGGCTGCTGGCGCTTACCCTTAAGGTCTATATAGCGCAGCTCAACCTTGATATCACCTCGGGTCGTATCCCCAAAATGTAACGACACATCCTCACCCTCGACATGGACATACTTCACACCCTTCATATCACTTGGCAGCTCAACTGGCACAACTTTCGTCAAACGCTCCTCGTCACGTGCTAGCTCATTCGCCATACCTACACCAAACAGCGTCATCCCTGAAACCGACAACGCCCCTACGATCAACGCCACCACCGTCATAATCACCGATAGCCGCTTTAACGTCCATGTGAAAGCACTGTGGCTCAATATCGCGCCCAGCCATACCGCCGCTACGCCACCAATGAGTAAAGATGCCCACAGACCCCACGCCCACGGCTGTGCATAGAATCCATCAAGCAGACCAATCACCGCGATGCCACTGACCGCCCCCACGATGAGTGCAATAAATAATCCCAGCGTTACCATGAGAATACCAACACCAAGAATAAATCGAAACACTTTTGCTGCCGTATGACCCGTGTTACTATTCCGCCCTACGGATGGCTCATTCCGACTGGCCTGACGCTTCAGCGAATCAAACGTTACCGCCTTGCCTCGCATCTGGAGCTTATCAGAAGCAGTCCGCGCCTCTGGAACTGACAGCCACATCACGATATAAATCAGTACCGCTGCACCAAAGGTAATAAATGGCGAAAAAATGAACAACAATCGCACCCACAAGGGATTGGTTCCCCAATAGGCAGCAATGCCCGCACACACGCCACCAATCAGCGCATGCTCCGTATCGCGCATCAGCCGTCGCTCTGAACGCTCGGGCTCGTCATCGGTCTCCACCGTCTCGTCATCGTCCGAAAAATCACGCGGTTCGCCCATTTGTTTCTGCACCGCCAGGACGTCGTCGTGACTGATCACGCCATCCTTCGACACGCCGCGCTCCGCCAAAAGCTCCACCATTCGCGCTTCGATTTCCCGCATAGCTTCTGGCTCGGCGTGCATGTTTTTCTGAATTAAATTCAGGTATTTTTCCAATGATTTTTTAGCATCAACTTCCATACTAAACGGCGTTTTTGCCAAATGGATTCTGGTTATTTCTTTCATCGCTTTGCTCCTTTCTCGAGATTTTTCAGCGAATTATTTAACAGTTTTATCCGATCTTTCAATTCATCCACCAATTGCTTGCCATTGTCAGTTAGCGAATAATATTTGCGCGGCGGACCTTGCTCGCTTTCCTGCCATTCGTGCTGCAAATAGCCGTATTTTTGCAAGCGGCTGAGCAGCGGGTAAATTGTCCCCTCAACCACCATCAGCTCCGACTCGCTCAATTGCTTCACAATATCGCCGGTATATTGCGGTTGTTTGGCGCAGACCAGCAGCACGCAGTAGACCAAAAATCCTTTACGCAACTGAATCGCCAAGCTTTCGGCATAAGCACTAACGTCCATGTTTCATCCCTCCCGGTACGGTTGATTTTTCGATACGCCCGTCTTTGATGATAATTTGATGATCGCATTTTTTCGCCAAATCAGCGTCGTGTGTCACCACGATCAACGTCACACCCTTTTGCTTATTATAATCAAACAACAATTCTTCTACTTTGGCGCCCGTTTCACTGTCCAAGTTACCAGTCGGCTCGTCAGCAAAGATGATTTGCGGATCGCCGACAATTGCCCGGGCGATTGCCAAACGCTGCTTCTGCCCGCCCGACAAGTCTTTGGCGCGATTCTTGCGCTTGTCATACAAGTCCACCGCTTTGAGCGCTGCATTGATTCTATGCGCCCGTTTTTTCCGCGGCACCCGCGCAATTTCCAGCGGCAAACTAACATTGTCAATCACACTCTCATTGCCCTGGACGAAGAAACTTTGGAAAATAAAGCCAATTTTTTTAGCACGGAATTCATCGACATGCTTTGACTTTAGTTGCAAGATATCTTGTCCGTCAATGATAACTTGACCTTTTTGCGGCTTATCCAAACCCGAGATAGCGTGCATCAGCGTCGATTTTCCAGAACCAGATTTGCCGAGGATAGCCACGCTCGCGCCCGTCGGAATGTTCAAGCTGACATTTTTCAGTGCCGTAAATTGGTTTTTCTTTTTGCCGTAAATTTTCGTCACATTTTTTAGTTCAATCATGATATTTCTCCTATTCCGTCCTTAATGCCTCAATTGGATCTAGCTTTGTTGCTTTGCGGCTCGGCAGCCAGCCAGAAATTACCGCCATCGCCACCAGACCAATCACCAGCAAACCAATGTGCAGCGGATTAATCACCAGCAAGTTCGTCCCTGCGCTTAACTTCAGCACGCTGGCAATCACTGGATTCAGCAGCGTCACCAAGCTCGCCAAGCCCACGCCAATCAAGCCGCCCAGCAAACCAACCCACGCTGCTTCATAGCGGAATAATTTACCGATATCACGGCCGCGCATCCCCAGAGCCTTCATTAAACCAATTTGGCTAGTGCGCTCCAGCACCGAAATGTACATGGTGTTAATAATCCCGAACACACTGGCCAGCAGTGCCAAGCCGCCAAATGACGCCAGCGCCACTTGAGCCACATTGACCATTGTCAGCAACGTTTTTCGAATATCCTGAATCGAATACGCACTGTAATCTTTATTGATTTCGTCTTTGGCAACATCAACATTTTTCTCGTTATCCACCATAGCAATCGCCGTTGAATACTGATGCGGTTGGCTTTTATCATGGCTAAATTCATAAATAGCCTTGGCATCAGCCGTCGAGATTCTCAGCATTGGTTCATAAAACAAAATGGTGTCTGACTTTTTGTCCACCGCCGCGATCTTGAATGATACCTCTTTGGCAACATTACCACCCCGCGCTGCACTACGCACGCCCAAGGTTATTGTCTGGCCAATCGCCGACTGCGCATCCTTAAAGCCCAACTGCTTCACATAATCATCCGGGATGATAATCTCGCCCGGTTTTGGCATAAAATCCTCCAGGGTTCCTGCCGCCAATTCTGCCCGAGTCCTATCCATTTTAACACCCACCGTCAGTGCAAATTTTTTATCACTTGCTGAACTCTTAGCATACGCCACGCCATCAGTCGAATACGCCGGTGTTACCGTTTTTACGTGCGGTGTTCGTCGGATCTTTTCCAAATCCTTGTCGTTGAGCAAATATTTGCTGCGCGCCGCCGATGCTTTATTTTTGTCAGCTTCTTCTGCCGAATTGCCATATTCTGGTAATTTATCTTTCTTATCTGCTTCAATCTTTTTATTGACCATAATTACTTTTTTATCGCCAGCCGCGTCAACTATACTATTGGTGTACAGTCGACCACCCTCACCAGCCATCAGTGCCAAGCCAATCGTAAACGCCCCGACGGAAATCGCCAACGCTGTCAAAACCGTCCGGCCTTTTGACTGGCGAAGATTCCGCCCCGCCCGCTTAATGATGTCGATTCTCCTCATACTATACTCCTTGCATTTTCATTATACATAGTACTATGTTATACAAGGTACTATAAAAATTCAAGTAGTTTTGAGAAAATAAATTATTTAGAAATATGTATTCTTATCATTTAATAGAAGATACGGTATGCTACACTAATATCATGGATAGTACTCAGAACCATCAGATACACCAGGCAATCATTGCTCGTGAGATTATTGATATCTACAGATTCGCACCAAACAAAACAGATGTCGCAGAATCGTTAGACGTACTTTGTTTTGCCATGGCTCGCCTCACTAAAAAACACTCCGTAATTGATTGGGATTTTTTAGCGACACTATTTGATCAGCTTGCACACACTAATAACCACACATCCTTTAGCGATATAGAAAAATTATATCAAAGAATAACATCTCTAATTCCAGATCCAGACTCATAAATTCAAGAGTCGAGTGGGGAGGCGGGTTGTGGCGCGAGGGCGAACCCTTTGCCACTCTCTGGTTAGTCCAGTGGACGTCCCTGTCGCCGCCCTGTCCAGTGTCTCGCGAGAGACGGTATCCGTCAGAGTAGTACTGGGTACTGTGCTCACGACCGCCGTCATGACGAGCGAAGATTCCGCTAGCCCCAGCAGGCTCAGAGCCAGTCCTAGCTCCACGATCGTACAGCGTGCCGCCGTACTCGCTTCCGGAAGAGTTGGACATAGTAACCACTCTCCTTGAGTAGTCGATCTTATGCGGATGTATTCTCAATCCACATACTACCGCGGTTTCGGTAGTCAAAAATCATTGCAATTCCACTCCCCTCGTTTGTCAAGCATAGGCAGCAAAAACAATTAAAATCAGCTTATCGTACTTCGTCGTACTCGTCCTCAATCTCCTGGTCTAAAGTCTCTTCGATCACGTCCTCCAACGTGATAATCCCCAGCTCCGTTTCATCATCCATCACCACAAACAAGTGATTGCGAGTTTGAATAAATCGGCTCAGCACCGTATCCAGCCGCGACCGCGCATCAATGTCATGGATCTTATCACGGTATAGTTGACTAATCGGCAGCGGCAGCTCGCGCCCCACCACATCCTTCACATATAAAATCCCCACCAGCCGCCCATCAGCCCGCACCGGGATCCGCGAATGTCCAGCGTGTTTAATCTGCGCTAGCAGCGTCGCGTCCAGCTCATCATCCAGATCCACGGTAAATACCTCACTCATCGGCGTCACCAAATCACCAGCTGTCTTTTTACTAAATTGCAGCGCTCCCGCCGCGATCCGACTCTCGTCATAATCAACCGGACTGTCTGACCGCGCGGCATGCTCGTGAATAATTTGCTCTAGCTCTTGGTGCGAATACAGCTGCGGCGTTTCCTTACTCACCCAACGATTCAGTAGCTTGGACATCGGTCGAGCCAGCGGCCAAAATAACACATAAATCACATCCAGTAGCCAAAAGAAATGCCGCACAAAACGGTAACCACGTTGCGTAAAAATCGCTTGCGGCAAAATCTCGCCAAACATCGTGATCAACAATGTAGCGATCAACCCGCCGATCACGCCGTTCGTCATATTACCCAGTAGAATTGACATTGCCGTATTGACGCCAACATTGCCCAGCAAAATACAAAAAATCAGATAATAGCCGTCCTTGCGGTAGCGATACACCCGTGCAGCAATCACATCACCGTGCCTGGCCTTACGCCGCAAATCATCCGGCCGCGCCATCATTAATCCAATATTCAAGCCCGAAAACGACCCCGAGAGCAGCAGCAAAACGGCCGCCAATACTAGCCATACAACATCAGGCATGGTGCTTACCAGCCGCCGCCTCCGCCGCCTCCGCCGCCGCCACCAGCGAAGCCTCCGCCAGTTGAGCCACCCGTCGAGGACTCAAAGGAACTGACGCTTACGGCCGTACTCGACAAACTACTCATTCCTGCCGAAAATACTGCCGCATTAAACACACCCTGGCCGCTGTACCAATCCGGCTGTTCGCCGACTTGCTCATAGTACTTACCCAACTGCGCACTCCACTCTTTTTCCTGACCAAACAATACCGCGTACGGCAGTACCCGCTCGTACAACTTCACTAATTGTTTCTCATCAGCCGCGTCAACCTTTACTTTTTCCGCACCCTCAGGACTCTGAAGCATCTGCAAACGCTCGACCTCAGCCACGCCAATGTACCTCTTCAGGCCCGCCAGATGCCGCCTGAGCGCCAGACCCTTGTCGGTCAGCACCTTACCAAACGACAGATAAAACACTATCCCCGCCAGCACCAGGAGCACCGGCGACAACAACAGCACCGCAAAGATACTGATAATTATCGCGTACCGTCGAAATCGTCGGGTATGCTGCGGCTCGCGCGCTTGCAAACCATAGTCGTTAGTAAGCCGCCCCTTCATTTGCTTTGCGCTGTAGCGTACTCGCGCCGCATATGGCGCATTGTTACGCAGTGTTTTTAGATTTAACCGCTTACCAACTTTCGGCGAGGAGCCAAATATATTCCTCAGCATTTCTTGCTCCTCGGCCAGGAGTTTACCCGGAGCTTGTATCACTTTCACTTCGTACTCAGCTGTTCGCCATGTCGTACGCGGCTTCACCTCGATAACCTGAATGTAATGACGCACCGCTAGGTCTATCATTTGCGCCGCCATCACCGACCCCTTGACCATATGAAACGGCTGCACCAGCTTGGCCGACGTCGTCACGCTCGTACCTCGCGGTGGCAAATACTCCGGCGGAATTGGCTCCAGTTCTTTACGGCGACCAATCGACCGATAATAAGCCACGATGATCACCCCCGCCAATATCAGCGCCACTGCCAGCAACACCAATTGCAATTTCGCCCACCAATCAATCAGCTGCTCCATAAATGACATCTGGTACGCAGCAAATGTCCCCGGCGCAAATCCGATCGCGATCGTCACGCCCGCCCTCTTTGGCAGTGCACGGGCTGTCGCCGTCAACGTATCGCCCTGTTCACGCACCTCGCAGCGCTGATTACTACCAAACCGACCCTGATAACACTGGAGGTTCGTTCGTTTAGCAGCCACCAGCTCGGGACTCAGCTTGAGCGTCACCGATGCTGACTGAATTGGCACCTGCCAAGCAGTGCCAATCGCATCCCAATAAAACTCCTGTTTACCCGTATCGTGATATAATTTCGTCACGTCCCGCTGCGTATAGGTAATGACGTAGGTCTTTTTACCCTTAACATAGGTATCTTTATTGCCAATTCTCAGCTCATCATTATGCCACGTATGCTCCAGTGGTGTGCCCTGCTCATCTGCCACAGACTCCAGCGTAAAGCGAGTCGGGTGTCCATCATACTTCTTGACGAATACTGGTGCAATACCATGGTTCTGCCGCGGCGGAAAATTCGCAGTAATGGTCAATTTGGTACGCAGTGTCGAACGCCGTTCGTTATCACGCCCCAACTCCATATCGACATTGTAATTACTAATCGTAAAATTATTTGTCGCCTGTGCCGTTGACCCGAATCCAACCAACAGTGCCATCACCGCGACCATCCCAAAGAAAAACCGCTTCATATGTTAATTATATCATTTATTACCAACGCGCTTTTAATAAACATTATCCAATGGTCTTGCAAAGATGGAACGTTTATTGGATAATGGAGAACGATGCTCAAAACTGATATGGATACGCTGCTAACAAGAGATAAAACCCCGACGCCGTCCTCATGGGAAGTGGACTTGCCCGATCGCTGTGACGATCCAAATCAAGCAAAGGGGCTCTACCTTGACGCCCGTTCGTGGGTAGCAGAATTAAGAGGCAGAACAGAGCCCCCAGCCTATCCACTCCGTACACTAATGAATGTGGTCAATGTGGCTGATTTACTCCGTGATAAACACCCATGGCGTGCTCGCAGACTTGAGAATAGACTCAAAAGACTGGCGCGTCACCCCGACAGACTTTCTAGAGATATACCAAGAAGTCTCGGTCGAGTCGTCTTAGCAATCAATAGGTTTTACCATCCAAAAACCAGCACTACACCAGCAGAAACAATCATGAAGCAGTTTAACCAGCAGAACTTGCCAGTACGAGATGACATCATTCTCAAACAGTTATCTGGAAGTGGGTCTCAGCGACTTACATTAGAAGAAGTACGACAGCAGGCGCGTCAAGCTGTAGAAACCAAGCTAGGCCCCAAGATAATTCAAGCCATCTATCACCAACCAGCAGACATTGACGAGCAGTAAGCCCTTCGGTTGTTCCGCCCGGCTACCGCAGCGCCACCACCGTATATGCCAACTCACCCTTTGGCGTGCTGATCGTTACCATATCACCAACCGCCTTGCCCATCAGCGCCTGGCCAATCGGCGATTCATTCGAGACCTTCCCCTCTAGCGGATCTGCCTCGACCGGTCCAACGACGGTATAGACCACTGCTTTACCGTTCGCCTCCAGTTCTACCGTACTACCCAGTGTCACTGTTGAGCTGCTGCCAGCCTGGATAATGCTCGCATTCTGCAAAATTGTTTCAATCTCGGTGATGCGCGTTTCTAGCAGCCCTTGGGCCTCACGCGCTGCATCGTACTCTGCATTTTCGCTCAAATCACCAAAATCCCGCGCCGCCGCGATTTTATCAGCGATCTCACCGCGCCGACTTTTCAGCTCCTCCAGCTCTCGCTCTAGTTCACGTTGACCACTCTCGGTAATCTGATATACCTTATTCATGTTACTCTCCTCACTCCATATATAGCGTCTACAAAAACAAAAAGTGCTATATATAGCGCTTATCCATATGGTTATTTAAGTCTCTACGAGTATAGCAATCACCCCAAACCATGTCAATACATGACGGAACCCCTAGCGCAATCCGGCCTCCGTCGCATATGCCAGACAACGTGATCACCCGCGTTCCAAACAAAACCTAAGCAGCTGCTGATAATCCAACTTCTTTGTCTCACCAGTTGCCCGCTCGGTCAGTTCAAATAACCCATCGCTATCAATCGCTCGCTCGCCAATCGTAATCCGCCATGGCAGACCCATCAGCTCCGCATCAGCAAACTTGACGCCTGGCCGCTCGGCCCGATCATCCAGTAGCACCTCCACACCCTTTTCTGCCAACTCGGTATATAGTGTACTCGCTAGCGCCTGACCCTTATCACCAATTGCTACCACATGGATCTTGAACGGCGCGATATTCTCCGGCCAGACCAGCCCCTTATCATCCGACATTTTCTCGGCAATCACACCCATCACCCGCGTGATGCCAATGCCGTAGCTTGCAAGGTAAATCGGATGCTGCTTGCCATCTTCACCGGTGTACATGATACCCATCTGCTCAGCTTTTTCGGTACCAAATTTAAAGATATTACCCACCTCCGCACTGACAACTGGCAACAGATCATCTCTACTGATACCCAATTCCTTAGTAGCGTCATCTAGCACTTCTTCGTTAACAGCTACCGTCTGGTCAGCATTGACGTATAGCGTATCCTCACCCGCTTCACATATCGTCTGAAACTCGTGACTAAACTTAGTAAACGCCCCACCGCCAGCAAACGTCACAAATGTACTGTCACCAATGCCAAACCGTGCATAACAGCGCTTATACGCCTCGATAACCCGCCCATAATACTGATCCATGTCCTCCTGTGTGGCGTGCAGACTGTACATATCCTTCATGACAAATTCACGGCCACGCATAATACCACTCTTTGATCGGAGTTCATTGCGCAGCTTGGTCTGAAACTGATACACGCTGACCGGTAGGTCCTTATAGCTTTTGACATATTGCTGCATCATTTCCATAATCGCTTCTTCGTGACTCCATGCCAACCCCAGCTCAGTATCGTCTTGCAAGCGAGTTTTGAACCACACATCGACCACCTCATCACTCCAGCGACCAGTTGCCTCCCAGGTCTCACGGCGCTGCAAATTCGTCATGATCAATTCTTGACCACCAATCGCATTCATCTCCTCACGGACAATTTGTTTGATGTTTTCCAGCACACGCAGCCCCAGCGGCGTATAGGCGTACACCCCAGCCATCACCTTATACACAAATCCCGCCCGGATGAGGAGCTGGGCATTTTTCGAGACTTCGTCCGCTGGTGCGGTCTTGGCTGTCCTCGTAAATAGTTGACTCATTCGCATCTTATATTCCTCCGATGAGCGGCAGTAGCGCTGACTTTAGTTGCTCTAAAAGATTTGGATTAACGTACAGCGCATAAAAGGCGACGCTATTCTTCGCAATATGCATCAAAACTGGCACCCAGATCGCGCCGGTATACTCACGTGCCAGGCTCATCACGATACTCAGTACAAAGGTGTCTGCCGCGACCGCCCACTGCAGTGACCCGCTGCCTCCCCACAAATGCGCCGCCCCAAACGTCAGGCTGGTGATCAAAACCGCCATCCAAACTGGTGCCGTCCGCCGTAATTTACCATACAAATAACCGCGAAATAGTAGCTCCTCCGCCACTGGCGCCAACACTGCTATCGTCATAAATGCCGCGATATATTGCCACTGAGTACCAAGCATTGACTGCGAGAATGGCAGTGCCTGCGGCTGGTGAATATCAATTGCTATCAGTTTAGTCACCACTGTTAAAAACACCGCTGAACAAATCGTGTATACAATAAAGGCTGCCGGTGTAATCACCACGTCCCACCACGACGGCCAATCGGTCACTCCCATTTCCTTCAGCGTCGTCCGGCGACGACGAATATAAAACGGCAGGCCCACCACCAAGGTCACCGCCAGTACATACACAACAACCGATCCCGTCGCGTTCAGCAGCACCTCATTCACCGAACCAAGCGGCACGCCAACATGACTAAGCGCCCACACTAGGCCGAGCACGATTAACTGCGCCATCCAGAACGCCGCATACGTCCACACTGGCAGCACGATGAGCAGCCACCAATTATGTTTATTCAGCCGCCCCTTTGTCGTCGACTGACTATTTTCCTTTTTGGCCCACTTCCTCACATTCACCCCCTTAATACTTTCGCAATATCACTCCACGTTACTAAAACCGTCAGCGCCATTAGCACCAAAAAACCGATGCCCTGAATCGTTTCCTCGCGCTCTTTAGTTAATTTCTTCTTGAATAATTTAAAGCCCGCCATCGTAAACCACCGCCCGCCGTCTAGTGCCGGAATTGGCAGTACATTCATCACCGCTAGCGTCAACGAAATGATCGCCGCCAGCAATAAAATCTGCGTCAGACCAGAGCTGAGCACTGACGGAAACAGCACACCCAGGATGCCAACCGGACCGGCCACACTTTCACCAACCGCCGCCAGATCAGCCTTGGCCGCCTGGCGAGATTCTGACGAACCAAATAATTGCCCGATCGTCCCGTTGATCGTTTTTATGAGGATCGAGCCAACGCCCGCCACTGTCTCATACGTCAACTGCCCCGTGGTCACCACTGCTGCGATTGGCGCCGACCAGGTACTGTGAATCGTTTCCGTCTGTTGCGGGCCGACGCCGAGATAGCCGCCATTTTTTGCTTGCTCAGCAGTTTGTAGCCGGACTTGCTTGGTGAGCGTCTGACCACCGCGCACCAACTCAATCGTCACCTCACGACCGGCCTGCGCTTTCGTGGCTGCCGACAGCTCGGCTGGCGTTGCCACATTATGATCGCCAATCTTTCGCATCTCATCGCCACGCTGAAGGCCAACTTTCTCCGCTGGCGAACCTGGTGTCACTCGTGCCACCGTTAGTGCCGAACGTTCCACCCGTGAATCAAACGGCAGCACCGCTTGCTGTGGTAAAATTTTTGGCATCCCCACCAGCGCCAATATCATAAACAGCAGGACGGCCGTCAGCCAATTCATCATCACGCCGGCTAGCAAAATCTTGGTCTTTACCCAAAAAGTAGCGCCGCCATACGTTCCCGCGCCTTCGGCAGAATCGTATTCGCCCTTCAGTTTGACGAACCCGCCGAGCGGCAGCCAGTTTAGACTAAACACCACATTCTTGCCGAGAAAGCTCGTTTTAGGCCGCCATTTTTTTGCAGCCGGTGGGAAGCCGATACCGAATTCCTCAACCACCACACCATTACGCCGCGCCACGATCGCGTGACCCAATTCGTGCACCACCACCAACAAAACTAGTATGATCAGCCCGACCAAAATTCCAATGAACACCATTATTACCCTCCAAAGCGCCGATTACGTTTTTTGTACTCCTCCAGAATGAACTCCACATCTTTTGTTGTCATGTCTGGCCAGTTTTTCTCGATGAACATTAGCTCGCTATATGCCGCTCGCCACAGCATGAAATTACTCAAGCGCTGTTCGCCGCTTGTTCGCACAATGAGGTCACACGGCGGTACTTCTGGCGCATATAAGTTCTGAGCGATCAGTTCTGGCGTCACGGCTTCGGCCGCCACGCCCGACTGAACAATTTTTTTAACCGCGTCGGCAATTTCCAAATGTCCGCCGTAATTGAGGCACAAAAGCAGCTCGCCACCCGTCAAATTCCGCGTTCGCTCCTCGGCCCGCTCAATCGCTTTTCGTAAGGTCTCTGACAGCCCCTCGCGTGAACCAATCACCCGCATCCGTACATTGTGCTCCAAAAATATTGGCACGTCCGACTCCAGCACTTTGAGTAGCAGACCCATCAAATGCCCGACCTCCTCCTCGGAGCGCTTCCAATTTTCTGTACTGAACACATACGCGCTGGCATACTTGACGCCACGGCGCAACGTCTCTAGTAGCACATCCTTCAGACTATTGTATCCCGCCAAATGTCCCTCATACGCTGGCAGGCCGTGCTGCTTCGCCCAGCGGCGATTACCGTCAACGATAAAGCCAACGTGCCTCGGCAATTCTGTTTTTTCACTCATGTTTCACCCTCCACTCATCAATCAATTTCACATCCTGTATATCTTTTTCGCGCCCGCGCCAGTTTTTCCAACGCCGCAGAAAATCTAGATTAACAAACTTCACACCGTCATATTCCACCGCGTAGTCCAGTAGCTCGTCATACTCAACAATTCGCCCATCAATCTCCCAGCCGTCCCAGATCTCGGCCGATCCATCACACTTCACCAAATACCGGCGTTGGTTTGTATCAAGCTTTTCGGCCCAGTCGCTATCACCAGCAATCTTTTCTAATGTCGCCCGGTCAACTGCCACGTCAATATCAGTGGACTGACGAATACCTAGTTGATCCAAAATACCGCTGCCAATGATAATGATCTGATCTAGTGGCAGCCCTAACTCTTTCACGCGCTCGGCAAATGTCTGACTCATCAAACCGTTAACACGTCCTTTTCTTTTGCCTTAAACGCTTCGTCAATTTGCGCCTGTACTTTGCTCATCAGTGCGTCAATCTCCTTCTCAACTCGCTTGAGATCGTCCTCGCCAAGCTCCTTAGCATCCTTCATCCGCTTAGCATCCTTCAGAGCATCCTGGCGAATCGTCCGCATAGCAATTCGCGCTTCTTCAACCTTTTCACTGACTTGCTTGACTAATTGCTTGCGGCGCTCCTCGGTCAATGCTGGCACTGGCACGCGCACCACCCGACCATCATCGGACGGATTAAAACCCAAACTCTGGTTGTCGCGAATCGCTGCCGAAATTGCCGTAATATTACTCGGATCAAACGGCGTCACCAGTAGCATCTGCGCCTCCGGTGCTGTCACATTTGCCACCTGATTGAGCGGCATCCGCGCCCCGTACGCCTCCACCATCACGCCATCCAGCATCCCAGCATGCGCCCGGCCTGTCCGTACCTTTTTCAGCTCATCCTGAAAATGACTAAACGCCTGCGCCATTTTATCCTCATATGGTTGTGTGTCAAACATATTTCCTCCCGTTATCTGTCATCCATTATAACAGACTAGTGGCAAGGTTGTCTGCTTGACTTATCCAAACATTCATGCTAAAATCAAAACGTTAACGTATAACTAAACAGAAACTTAGAAGATGGCCTACGATATTGAGCGACTAAAGCGAACTGATGAGACGAAAGAGCCGCCGCTTAACCCTGAGGAAATTGCAGCACGCAACAGTGGCTATAATGCAGACCTTTACGGTAATCTCCCGGATGGTATCAACGAGCCTACTGGCGACGTGAAAACACCAGGCGACCAAGACGAGAGTAATCAATTCTTTGATGAGGCTACCGCGATCGCCGCTGAAAACAACGACACTCTTGATGCCGACAAAGAACGCTCCGACGGCTTCAAGACCGTAAAAGTTAGATACGAGGGACAGGAATTCACCGTCCGCCGCGCGGAAGTCTGGTATATGGAGGAGCACCCAGAAACACCACGAGCAACCATCGAATTTCCGCCAGTACCTATTGATTACCTGGGCGTCACCGGCACTCACCATGTCGAGCTCATCGAGAGCGCGCCCGACACATGGGAATGTGTCATCGAAAACGATATTACTAGTGGTAGCGAGCAAGACCTACCGCCCGAATATAGAAACATGCAACGTCCACTTTCGCTGCATGAAACCCACATCAAACACAGCATTCTCTCTCATCCAGAACTCATCAATCCAGAGGATCAAAAAAATCTCCGACGGGTAGCCGATCCCTATGCGGAACTAACCCCGCCAGAAGCCGCGTGATATAATTATCATCAGTGATAACACACATTAAGCTATATCATTTTCGCTCCTATGGCCTCTATGAGACGACACTGGCGCCAGGTGGCACCGTCATCGTTGGACCAAACGGCACCGGCAAGACAAACTTGCTCGAAGCGATATACGTCGCCCTCCGCGGCAGCAGCTTTCGTGGCAGCCTTGCTGATTGCATGCAGCACGACCAAACGCAAACCATCATCCACCTCGAAACCGACAATGCCTCTCGGCGCCTCCAGCTGCTCCGCACAGCCGACGGCACGATAAATAAAGAGTTCACGATTAACGATAGTCGCAGCAAGCTCCTCCCCCGCAAACATCGCCTGCCGGTCGTTCTGTTTGAACCGAGCGAGCTACGACTCATCTCTTCCTCGCCATCGCGGCGGCGGGATTTTCTGGACGGTATATTATCTCGGCTGGATGCTCAATACGAAGCCACGCTCCGTGCCTTTCATCGAACCTTGCTGCAGCGCAATGAACTACTCAAACACCCCCGCGAGACGACCCAAAACTGGCGTGATCATCTCTTTGCCTGGGATATTAAGTTCGTCCAGTTAGCGACCCACATTGCCCAAGCCCGTGCCACATTCCTAGCTAAACACGAGGCGGCGCTGAGTAGTTTATATGCAGCGCTGGCGGGACACGAAACAGCTTTTGCAGCCACCTATCAAGCCAGTACATCGCTTGATCGATACGAACAAGCACTTCTCGACCGCCTACAGCGTGCTCGCGACTATGAGATCGCTACAGGCCATACTTCGGCCGGCCCACACCGCGAGGATTTTACGATTTTCCTCCACAGCCAGCCGGCCATCAAAGTCGCCTCGCGCGGCGAAATGCGCACCATTATGCTGGCTTTCAAGCTGCTCGAGCTGGAACTGCAAACGAAAATCAGTCAATCACGGCCGCTCATCCTCCTGGATGATGTGTTTTCTGAACTAGATGCCACTCGCGAAAAGCTCCTCCAAGAGACCATCCAACATCATCAATTCATCGTCACCACCACTGACGCCCGCCACCAGAGAGATGATTGTTTGATAGTCTCAACGCGCTAAAATCCCGCCATTTTGGCGGGATGTATCATGCTAAGCTAAGCGTGACGATATTATTCACTCTCGCTCGGCTTCAGGTTTTGGTTGTTGAATTGCATCAATGTCATCGGCGACTTCGCCAAGTACAATCATAGTATTATCTTCAACTATTTGCTCGTAATCCGGTACTCGTGTACGCAACCACTCACTAATCTGATCGCCCGGTGCACCATTATCCTGCATTGTGATTAATTCTTCCAGCTGTTCACCTGTTAGAGACTCTACAGCCTCCTCGCCAATCCGCTCATTAATCGTATCTTGCACGTGAACAGCCAACTCTTGCAACTGCTGTTCTGGCAGATTAATACCCATCTCTCGTAGCCGACCGACCGTAATCAACGCTTCATCAAGATTAACCTGTGGTGTATTGTCGTTATTCATAAACTATCCTTTTTTTTATTTTATTAGTTATCTCAACCGTCGTATCAATTTCCTCAACAAGTTGCCTACTATTTATCTCGTTAGGATTAGACTCTATCACCTACATTAGAATTCGGGTTTTGCATCTCCTGTGTGAACGCTATATGACCTGCAACCGCTGCCCTGCCGAACCGTCGGGTGAAGTCACCTGTTGCCGTGAGCGTTTCTTTTGTCTTACGCCCCATGAAAGCAAACGGACGTGATAGGTAGCTACCGATATCCCGCAGTCGCTGCGCTACGGTAGTGCGCATCTCACCGATTCGCTCGGTTGCACGGCCAGCCGCCCTACCTAACCGATCGGCAGTGGCACTGACCCGCTTGCCAGCAGACTGAAAACCATCACCGATCACCTCCTTTACACCCGCCAGCTTTTCCTGGCGCGCCGCGCGGCGTGTCACCTTCCTTTCTTTGGCAGCCGTTATGCGCTCACCTCGCTGCTCATTTATCTCACGAATCTTATCGAGAGCCTCTTGGCGCTGACCCTCAAGACTTTGCCGTTCCGCCTCAAGTCCTTGCAAATCGAGCTTACGCATATTGACTCGACCAGCTGCGGCTTGCCATGCACCTTCCGCTATACTCACTGCTAATGCCAGTCGTTGACCTTCAGTAGAATCAGCCAGGTGTTCGCTATCCCTATACGCTTTACGCGCCGTTGTCAGTTGCTCAAACGCAGCCGCCAGTTCGCCACTCGACATTGCCTCAATCTCTGCCTTTGTTCCAGCAATTTCTGTATTAATACCACTTTGCTCACCTTCTATAGTCGCGATCTCTTCCCTGAGTCCAGCCCTTTTTCGCAAATCCTCAACTTCAGCATTTCTGTCATTCCTAGCCACCTCGCGGCGTTCGCCTGCCGCCTCTTTGCGCTTCTGGGCCCGCTCCTGACGCTCCTGCCTTTTTGTAGCCAACTCATTTTCACGGTCCTCGCGAGTCTCCTCGCGTTGCTGACGGCGTTCAGCACGACGCTCCTTAGCACTCTGAGCAGCCTGACCGATAGTCTCTTTTAGACTCTTCCCGGTCTCAGCTGCCTTATTGAATACTTCACCAATCTTTCTCTTTGCCGCTCCGCCATGATTTGCTAGTTTTTCTCCTAAGCCTTTCAGACCACCAACAATTCGTTTTGCCAAAGACTCTCGACGACCACCTGGTGTTTGCTCAAACGGATCAACCCATCCTTGAGTCTCGTTCTCTGGTGACACAGCAGCGCTCCAGCCGTCCGTTTCCCCTGAATGAGATACATTACTATCAATAATCTGTCGGCGGATCTCTTCATACCCAGGAATTTCTGCAAACTTTCGATTATTTTTATCGGTGGTTGTCTCAATAGCCAGCGCCCCATTACGGCCATCCTGTTCAGGAGTAGTAGAGTCTGCCCCTTTTTCAGAGAGGCTCCCCCACCCATCAATCATGTGGCCAGTGTAGGATGTTCTTACACTTGATTCGGGGCTCATTTTATGCATACAGACCTCATATTCTTCATATATTTTAATATCACTGTAGTTAATCTTATGCTCTATACTATCACAGATTTAATATATTGTCAACACATAAAATCTTAACACCCTTACGGATCAATATGCTAGCACCGGGGGTCTAGCTAGATATGAACGACACCCGAATAAGCTCAGAGCTACTCGCTCACACCCAGCTCAATTCGCCTAAACTGGCGCACCACGATATTCTCGCCAAGCTTAGCGATCGCCTCCTTAATATGCTGCTCAACTGTCTTAGAATCGTCCAAAATGTATGCCTGGCTCATCAACACTTGCTCAACAAAATGCTTTTTCAATTGACCTTCAACGATTTTTTCGCGCATTTCTTCAGGCTTGCTTGCCAATGCCTCGCTAGCCATTAGTTCTGTCCTAACCCGCTCCATTTCCTCAGCCGGAATGTCCGCCTCAGAAACATACTTCGGACTCATGGCTGCAATTTGCATGGCAATTTCATGCGCCAACGTCTTGAAATCATCCAGCCGCGCCACGAAGTCGGTCTCACAGTTCACTTCAACCACCACGCCAATTCGGCCCGAGTGTACATAACCCTCGATCAGGCCTTCACGCGCTTCGCGGTCACCCTTTTTCTCAGCCTTGGTCAAGCCTTTTTTACGCATCGCCTCCAGCGCCTTGTCAAAATCGCCATCAGTCTCGACCAGCGCCTTCTTTGCATCAGTCAAGCCCACGCCAGTTAATTCGCGCAGCTTTTTAATGTCGTCAACTGAAACTCCCATCCTATTTCTCCTCTTTTTTCACTGGTTTTTCTTCAGCCTTCACGCTACCCGCACCCTCGGCTACCGCCGCCGTGAAGTAGTCAAGCAGCTGCTGGATGCTCTTGATCGCATCGTCGTTGCCTGGGATAACGTAATTGATACCCGTTGGATTGACATTGGTATCAACCACAGCAAATACTGGGATGCCCAAAGTCTCCGCCTCGCGCACTGCATTCGCATCAGTCAGCGCGTCAACCACGACCACGGCGCCCGGCTTGCCCATCAAGTTCTTAATACCGCCGTATTTGAAATTCAGGTTGTCAATTTCCTCCTGGAAACGCTGCACCTCTAGCTTGTTGTAGCGCTTCTCCAGATCGCCCGACGCCATCCGCTTCTCGAGGTTCTTCAGTTTCTTGATCTGCTGAGCGATTGTTGCGCCGTTGGTCAGCATACCGCCGATCCAGCGCTCAACCACGTACGGCTGATTGATGCTCTCGGCCGCCTGGCGCACCACGTCCTTAGCTTGCTTTTTCGTACCGACGAACAGTACCTTCTTACCGCTAGCGGCGATTTTTGTCAGCTCCGGCAGCGCCTTCTCTAGCGCCTCAGCTGTCTTTGCCAAATCAATGATATGGCTATCCTGGCGTTTTGAATGGATGTATGGCGCCATCTTTGGGTGCCAGCGGCTGGTTTTGTGTCCGAAATGAACACCAGCTTCAAACAAAGCTTTCATGTCTACTGTTACAGACATTAGATTACTCCTTTTTCCTCGCCCGCCACTTTTGGAGCCACGACGGGCTGTGTCGTTATATTTAGTTACCTCGTCATTTTAACACGAGTCGACACCAAAAGCAATCCGTTACTGAGCAGAGCGAGACACTATGAACTTATCTAACTCTTGCTCGAGTTCAAGTGCCTCATTACTTGAAGAGGAAAGCTCGTTAACAATAAGTCTATCCTGCCCCGGCGTCACGACTTGCGCCTCGACAGATTGACCATTCTCCTCTGTTGGATCCTTACGGCGCAGCTCTGACTGAACGACATCGCCACTCGTTTGAACAATCTCAAAATAGTCAATTGCGCTATCGCCCACAAGAACACCATACGTACAATTATCACCCCACGCTAAGTCCTTTGCCGTCATATCCGGCACCGGCTCATCAATAAGGCGAGCCGACAGCTTAAATAATAAAATCGAACCAACCTTTGCCCCGTCTCGTCCAACAGAGCCAAGCCCATAAGCATCAAGTGCTACAACTGAAGTATTTACTTCCATTGGCACGACAAGAGAGTTGTCGACGACACGTTCGTGGGGATTAAACAGCTTTACCTTCACAGTATCGCAAGAACCAGAAGCGAAGTTCACTTCAAAAACCTTGCTAAGTGCCCAGCTAAGGCGCGACAATGTGTTCTCAGATAGAAAACCTATAGTATTTGCCTCATTACGGTCGGGGTAATTTAGTATTTCACCAACAGCCTGCGCCTTCTCTTTTTCCTCATTGCGCCGAAACGCTTCCTCTGCCAACCGGTTGAGATTATGCCCACCCCAAATATTTGGCTGCCTTTCCTTATCCATGTCGTGTAACTCCTTGGTTTTTAGCTATCGGAGTCAACTATACTCTCTCTCTCTCTTGATTTGTCAAGTACATAACAATATTTTTTAATAATTTACAAGCATAATTGTTGAACGGCCCTTACCAAACAGCGGGGGCAGCTCCATCATGCGACTACGCTGACGGCGGTATTTGCAATACCTATACTTTTTTGCTAAAATACCAAGGTTATGAAAAGCAGTATTCACCCACAGAACTATCGCCCGGTCGTATTTAGCGACGATCAAGCGGGCTTCGCGTTCTTGACACAGTCAACAGCGCAAACTACAGATACCATCGTTTGGGAAGATGGCAAAACTTATCCACTCGTCAAGGTGCACATCTCTAGCGCCTCGCACCCATTCTTCACCGGCGAAGAAAAGATCATCGACACCGAGGGTCGTGTTGACCGGTTCAAGGCACGCCAAGCAGCCGCTGAGGCTCGCAAGACAGCCCTAGCAAACAAAGCCAAGAAGGCTGCCGCCAAAAAAGCTGCCAAGGTAGCAGATGATGACACAGACGACACGAAGAAGAAAGCAGCTACACCTAAGGCAAAAACTAAGAAGGTTAAGAAATAGCCCCAACTTATCAATATTTTTGACATTAACGTAATAGCTCCGTCGAGGCGGAGCTATTACGATGAGACTACATTGAATTTTACACTAACCCTTACTAGGTGCTTCGGGTTTGGTATCAAAATGCTCCATCATGCACTCGAGTCTCCGTAGATACGCCAGCTCTCCCACATCCCTCCGATACAACGTACCTGGTTGCCGCACGCCATTTTCATCAGTATCAACACATTCGACGGTACCATCGGGCAAAATCCATCGTATCTTACCGTCAGTTTTTATCACCTCATAATCACCGGTATACCTGCGACCATTCTTTTCCCTTTTTAGGTGATTTGTGAGTTCAACTTCCTTTATCAAGCCCGTCGTAGGATCATAAGCGGTTGAGGTGCGAACGCGCCGAGCATCATGATCCGTACCCCCAACGCTACGCTCCTCAACCATACCGATAATCGGTCCACCGTTGGGTCCCCTAGCAATAAAATCACCGTAACACGAAACCTGATTCACTGTCATCTCTTCAGCTAGAGACGGAAGGTCGTACATCATTGGTAGCCACTTCTCTGTCGAGGTACCACCCTCCTTGTCTGACATGTACTCACCGGCCTTTTCAAACATCTTAGCAATGAATTCAGGAGACCCCACCTTTGTCTCCGGGAGACCTGAGCCATTTTTTAGTTCTGCTATGCGCGGCTCGTCAAGGGCTAAACTCGCTAACTTCCTTTCTGTCTGCCGGCGTGCATGTTCAGCATTTTCTTCTTGTGCCATCTCCCAGGCCTTCTCGACATTACGCACCCGCCCAAAGTTTGTCCCGAAGGTTTCATTGATCATACGTCGTGCTGATTGAAATAATTTGCCCATACTTTTTATTTTCCTTATCTTTGCTACTGCAATATATGATGCACTAATGGTCTACATATTACTCTATTTTCTTTTGTTTGTCAAGTATCCCTACGCCATTATCAGTATTTTACTAGTAGGCCCGCCACCCCCACCAATGTGCTATAATAATCCATATGACAAAAATCTCTCTCGACCTCGAGGCGTTGAAGGCGGAGCGGGCGACGCTGGGTGATTTTTTGGCGCATCCCGACGCGTATGGCTCGCCGGATTTCACAAGTAAAAATAAGCGGTTCTCAGAACTGGAGACGCTTATTATCAAGGGCGACGAGCGAGTGGCATTAGAGCAAAATCTGCGTGACGCCAAAGAATTAGCGAATGACGGCGGCGAATTGGCAGAATTAGCAAAAGCCGAAATCACTGAAACTGAAGCGCGCCTGTCAGAGCTGGAGGAAGAATTATTCATCCTACTAACACCAAAAGACCCGAATGATGAGAAGAATATCATCATAGAAATCCGGGCTGGCGCTGGCGGCGACGAAGCCTCGCTGTTTGCAGCGGAACTGTACCGCATGTATTTACGTTGGTGTGAAGCAAATGGCTACAAAACTGAGCTCATCAGTGAATCTGCCAACGACTCCGGCGGGTACAAAGAAGTCATTTTCATGGTCAAGGGCGACGCGCCATACGCCAAATTGAAATTTGAAGGCGGCGTCCACCGCGTCCAGCGTGTGCCAGTCACCGAAAGCCAAGGCCGCATCCACACCTCCACCGTCACCGTGGCGGTACTGCCAGAGGCCGAGGAAGCCGACGTTGAAATTAATCCAAGCGACCTACGCGTTGACATCTACCGCTCCAGCGGCCATGGCGGCCAAAGCGTCAACACCACCGACTCGGCGGTGCGCATCACTCACCTACCAACTGGTATCGTCGTCACTAACCAAGACGAGAAATCACAGATTAAGAACCGCGAAAAAGCCATGAGCGTGCTGCGCTCGCGGCTGCTGCAAATGAAAATTGACGAAGAAAACGCCAAATTAAGCGCTGAACGGCGCTCATTAGTCGGCACTGGCGACCGCTCCGAAAAAATCCGCACCTACAACTTCCCGCAAGACCGCATCACCGACCACCGCATCCACTACAGCCGCAGCAATATCCCCGCGGCGATGAACGGGGATATTGACGATTTGATTGAGCAATTACAGCGGTATGAGCGGGAGTTGAAGGCGCAGAACACTACCTAGCGTGACCCGCTTACCCATTAATTAATTATTGGCTGTCATCTGCATTGCGTAATAGGGCAATTCTTGCGAGTATCTGCCGTTCCCGCTTAGGGTACATTATTCCCTCGGCATCTTCTCTCTCATGGATCTCTTTCAATTGCGCAATAATCTCTTCCCGTACCTGCTGAGAAGCGTGGTAAAGTGGTTCAGGCAGACCAGCAGCAGCATGATCCTTGCTGTCTGATTCTTTCACTAGGCGGGCCCTACGCCTCGCGTCCAACTCGGGACCATCAAACCCAGGAGGGGCTGAGATGGGGAGCTTAGTAAAGCCTGTATCCACTCCTTCAAGGTACTTCTCTCCCTCTTCAAGAAAAAGATCCTGTTGAAGTTCAAAATCATTTGGGTCGTCAGTAAGATAGAGACTGCTGTCATAGCCATTATAGTAGTCAGGATTATAATGTGCCACGTGTTCACATCCTTTCATTTAAAAATATAATTTGTTGCACGAATCGTATATTACTCTCTCTTAATTTGTCAATACTTTTTACAACTTTCTAGCTATTTTGCAACCGCAACCACTTTACTCATTCCTAGCTATGTAGTATAATTAACAACATGAATATAGCAACCTGGCTAAAGAACGCCGCTAAACAGTTAAAAGCTATCGGTATCACATCGGCGCGGTTGGACGCCGAGCTGATACTGGCTAACACCCTGCGGAAGAACCGGACGTACCTTCACGCACACCTGGATGAGGAGATTGACCCGCGGCGGGTTGATATCGCTGACGCCAGGCTGAGCCTGCGCCTCGACCGAGTGCCGCTGGCGTATATTTTGGGCTGTAAGGAATTTTACGGACGGAAATTTATTGTTTCGCCAGCTGTCCTGGTGCCGCGGCCGGAGTCGGAGGAGATGATTATTCTGTTCTTGGCGCTGACAGCCGGTGAAATCGCGCCAAAGACGCTGATTGATGTTGGTACTGGTTCGGGCTGCCTCGGTATTACAGCGGCGCTAGAGCGACCGTCCCTGCGGGTTATTCTATCTGACATTAGTCCGCGAGCCTTAAAAGTTGCCGAGAAAAACGCGGGCAATTTACAGGCTCGGGTGACGCTGCAGCAACAATCGCTCCTTTCCGGGCAGATTGAGCCGGTGGATTATATCTTTGCTAATCTGCCGTATGTTGATCGGGACTGGGATGTTTCACCAGAACTGCGCCACGAACCCGCCGAGGCGTTATTCGCAGCGGATAATGGGCTGAGGTTGATCGAGACACTGATTGAGCAAGCGCCGCGCCACATAACAGCGGGCGGTCTGCTCTTTCTAGAGGCCGACCCGCGACAGCACCAGGCAATTCTCCATCAAGCAAGGCACCACGGCTTTCACGAGGTAGAGACGCGCGGCTTTATCATCGTCCTACGCTTTGTAAGCACCAAGCGTTAGCTTGACCTTCTGTTCCTTGCCGTCGCGCAGGATAGTCAGTTCTACTGTCTCGCCTGGCAAGAACTCAGAAATAAGACTGCCGAGGCCGCCCTGCTCGCCGATTAGCTTGTCATTCACCTTGGTAATGACGTCGCCGTCCTTGATGCCTGCTTTATCTGCCGGCCCGCCAGCGACGACCGCCGATTTGTCGCGTGAACCACCGACATAGGCGCCGCTTTTGGCGGATAGTTTATACTCGGCACGCACCTCAGGCGTGATAGCGATATATCGCACGCCGATATACGATTTCTGAATTTTTCCAGATGCCAACACGCTGCGGACTAGCCCCTTGGCAGCACCGATCGGAATCGCAAAACCTACGCTTTGTGCATCCGAGACAATCGCTGTGTTGATGCCGATAACCTGGCCCGACATGTTGAGGAGTGGCCCACCAGAATTGCCCGGGTTGATCGCGGCGTCGGTCTGGAGCAAATCAGTCAAGCTCTCGGCTTCGCCGCTTCGCTCGCTAGTGGACGCCTGAACCGGCCGACCCTTGCCCGAGATAATACCCATCGTCACAGTATTTTGGTAACGACCCAATGAATTGCCGATTGCAATCACTTTCTGACCGACACGAACGGTACCTGAGTCACCCAGGGTGGCCGCTGGCAGATCATTAACGCCGTTAATCTTGAGAAATGCCACGTCGTTGAGTGGGTCGGCTCCGACAAACTTGACATCGGTATATTGCGTGCCGTCACTGCTCACAATTTCAACACGATCAGCGTCCTTGACAACATGTTTATTTGTCAAAATATAGCCGTCCTTACTAATGATAATGCCCGTACCAGCACCCTGCCGCACGTCGCTATACGAAAAGGACCGACCGTTTTTGGTTGTAACAATTGAGACTACGCTTTTAGAAACACGCTGTACCACCTCGCTAACATCGGCTTCGTCTCGCGATATAACCCGGTTGCCATCAGCCACTGGCTGCGGAGATTGCTTCGTCAACTGAAGTGTTAACCACGACCCAAATGCCGCTGAACCAAACGCCAGCCATATGCCCGCAATGATACATATACTTATCAGCGCAATCTTCTTGCGGCGGTTCGGTTTTGGCTGGTTGGTTAGATTCGCTTCTTGCTCCATAGGTTTACTCCAATTTTATAATTTATAGTGTCACCGAGTTAAAGAATAGTAAAATGGTCAGGATAAGCGCCGACGCCAAGATAGCCGGGCCGGCAACTTCAGCAATAACAATCGTCTTATGCTTATGCCAAGAAGTATAAATACGTTCGGCTACGAATGATAGCAGCGTAAAGATAATCGTCACCTGCGGTAGTTGCAGCGCATTCACCCCAAGCAGCGCATAGCCAAACGTCCAGTAATGCGCCAGCCAGCCAATCTCCGCAAATACCAGCCCCCAGGCTAGACTGAGTACAGTAATCTGCTCCTCACGAAACGTCGATAGGAAATGCCGAGCCGTGCCATACCCAATGACTAGCGCACACAGCACAACCACCGCGGCTGGCCATTCGTGTGACACTGCAAACAGTGCTGCCGTGCCGATAAATACCGCGAGACCCGCCTGCAATGTCATCTGCCAGCGCTTTGATAGCGGCTTGATAGCGACAAGCCATATCGCATAAAATACCGCTAGCGCAATTCGTAGCACCAGCGTCGCCTGCGGCGCATACATCAGCGCCACCACACCGAGACCAACCACCACGTCAACCAGGCTTCCTTGAATATTCGTTAGCCAAAACTTAGGGCGCACCGACAATGTCCGCCACTTGCTTAAGAGTACCAGCACAATCGCCGCCAACGGATAATGAATCTCCTGCGACATCCAGAACAAGACTGCCACCATCCCTAAATTGAGTGCATAATAAGCGATATTACTGAGAAGCGACCGTCGCCTGGCTGTTTTTTTCAGAAACTCCATTGCCACCCTATTATACCAAATTACGGCCCGATTATCACCACGAAGTCAGCCTCAGCTGGCAGGTTGAATGGCGGTTTGCCTTCGGTTAATGTTACACCATACAGTTCTTTAATCTTGTTGGCAGAAGCCTGCTTGGACTTGCCTGACTCCAGCTGATAAACCCTGTACTTTTCGGTAATTTTCTGTGGTGAATTGCCGACGCTCACCACGTTGAGCGATGCCGCCTTTAGGCGATCAGCTTCGGATTTGGCGGCTCCGACCACGCCACTGCCATTGAGCACCAGGACGCGCGCCTTTTCCTTAGCGAGTGCATCACCGTATATTTCCACCTTGATAAATGATCGAATTTGCGAATAATCAAACTGGCCAGCCGTTGGCACGACCACGCTGGCGCCACCAACACTACTCGTACCGAGCAAGACATTATCTTTTTCAATAAAGCTGAGACGGTGAATGTCAGAATCTTTTATCTTGGAGGCAACATCCATCACCGTACGGACTTCCTTGGCATCAACGTTAGTGCGTAAGTTCTTACCCATGGCGTCCATCAGCGCCGTCACCTTGCCAAGATCAGTCAGCGTACCTGTCGAGGCCGCCTTGTTCTTGAGCGCCATCAGCACCAACTGTTGGTTTTTCTCGCGGTCAAAGTTCGACTTATCCAGCCCATACGAACCGCCCAGCGCACCACGCGCTCGCGAGAAATACAGCGCCTTGTCACCGTCCATCTCATTTGGCCCATTCTTGAAATGAATATAGTGCCCCGTCGGACAGCGTCGTTTCCGCTGCTCTGCCGACAGACCCTTCTCCCGACACATCCAGTCAACACTTGGGTCAAACACACCTCGTGGATCGTCGCTCTGAACATTCACCGTCACACCACCAACCGCATTAACCGCGTCCTTGATTACCTGAGCATTAACGTGTGCTACGTACTGTATATCCATATCAAAAATCTTGCCAACAAACTCGCGGCTGGCATCTATCCGCTTCTTTTCAGCCTGTTCATCATTACCCTTGGCAACACAGTCAAAATATTCGTTAATCTTGCCGGCACGACCAGAATTACAAACTCGCCCAAACTGCACGTATAAGTCGCGCGGAATACTAAACATATAGGCATCGTGCTTCTTTTGATCAACACTCAGCACCATCATTGAGTCGGTCAACGTTGCGCCCGGATGGTCTGGATCATCATCCGTCGTACCGAGGATCAGCATATTGCTCCGCCCGTGTGCATCCATTTTCAGTGGTTGATTCTGAAACAAGTCAATCAGATTACCGCTACCAAACACTCGCCCCGCATTGACCCACGCCTTGTACAGCAAAAATCCACCCACCAGAATTATCAGCGCCACGATCACCAGGATAATAATCTTTAGCTTGCGACGTTTTTTATGCGATTTCTTGCGCTTTTCACGGGGTGCTTCGGGCTTTTGGATGTCAAGATCTTTGAGCGAATTGCTAATATCTTCGTCGATATCAGCAGTTGACGAAGCCGCGAGGCGCACCCGATCAGCTTGTGACAGTGACTGGCGCGGTAATTGGATCGGCTGCCGGCCAAGTATCTGCGGGGTAGGCTGCTCCGCCTGACGAGGATGAGCAGCTACCTGCTCCGGCGATACACCACCCAAACGAGACCGCTGAGCCCTCCGCGGTACAAATCCATCGACCGAATTCCTATTTGAAATTTTCACTGCTCCTTATTATAGCACACTTCTCTATTGATCAAGCTTTTGGTTTTCGCCGCCAAACCATGTATAATAAGGCGGATGGATGCTCACTTTCTCGATCGACACCCGCGCCTGAGGGACAGTCTGGGACTGATTATTTTTGTAATCGGGGTAATCATCGGAACAATTTTGATCAATACCTTTGTTTTTCGTAGCTTTGGCGTGCAAGGTCCAAGTATGGAAAACACCATGCACACCAACGACCGCCTGATCGTCGACCGACTATCAGTCACCATTAAACAGCTTCAAAATCAGCAGTATATCCCCAAGCGCGGCCAAATTATCGTCTTTAAAAATCCCAATTACAATCCAACCCTAGGTCACGACGAATATATCGTCAAACGGGTAATTGCTTTCGCGGGTGAGCGCGTCACCGTCAAAAACGGCGTTGTCACCGTTTATAACACCGAGCATCCAAACGGCTTTAACCCCGATACAACCGTCAACAAAAACGAACCAAAGTCACCCACCTCCGGCGATGTCGACACCAAGGTGTCCGAGGGGACAGTTTTCGTGATGGGTGATAATCGTGAGGGTAATTTTTCGTGTGACTCGCGTAACTGCATGGGCAATATTCCGCTATACGACATTGTTGGGCCGGTCATCGCCCGCATTTTCCCCTTCACACAGATCAGAGGGTTTTAAATAATCAGCCAATCAAGTCACGGATCCGCTCAAAATCCGCTTGGTCTTTGAACGGAATAATAATCTGACCAGCACCGCGCTTACTGGTGCGAACCGTGATGTCAGCACGGAGTTTTTTCGACAGGCGCGCCACCGACGAGGCGTGCGGCGAGCGGGCTGGCTTTGGAGTTGACGCGGGGCCCGACGGCTGCTGCGCTCGCTTCCAGGCGGCAATTGTCTGCTCAAGCTTGCGCACGCTCCAGCCCTGATCAATCGTTTGCTGCAATAAATCCTCCGCCACGTCATCTGGCAGCCCCACTAATGTTCGCGCCTGCCCTTCAGAAATCTTATTCTCAAACAGCGCCGTTCGCACCACGCCAGGTAATTTCAGGAGACGCAGCGTATTGCTAATGGCGCTGACCGATTTACCGCCAACGTGCTGGCCGATTTGTTCCAGCGTCATATTAAACTGGTCGCGTAGTTTCATGTAGGCCGTCGCCGTCTCCAGCGGGTTGAGGTCACGTCGCTGCAAGTTCTCAATCAGCGACACTTCTAATCGATGCTGATCGCTTAAACTGCGAATGATGCTCGGCATCTCTACTAATCCAGCCAATTGCGCTGCTCGCCAGCGCCGCTCGCCAGCCACGATCATAAACTGCGCCCCACGTGGCGTCACGACGATCGGCTGCACTACACCGTGCCGACCAATTGAATTGGCCAACTCACGCAGTGCCTCCTCATCAAAGAACCGCCGCGGCTGGTCTGGATCTGGGATAATGTCTGTGGTAGGCAGCTGGCGTAATTGCGACATTGTCGCATCTTGACCAGCCGTTGGGTCAAAGGCCTCGTCAAACAAATTTGTCGGTATCAGCGAATCAAATCCCCGCCCAAGTCCCTTTTTCATCCTTCAATCCTCTCGATAATTTCTTTGGTCAGCGCGTGGTAAGCCCGTGAACCCTTCGAGAAACGATCGTACACGCCAACCGGCACGCCATGACTTGGCGCCTCAGCGAGGCGAATGTTACGCGGAATCGTCGTCTTAAAAATCGTATCAGCAAAATGCTTTTTTATTTCATCATATACCTGACTCGACAGGGTCGTTCGCGAATCAACCATAGTGGTCACCACGCCGAGCAAGCGTAGATGCGGATTGAGCCCCTTGCGAACCAACTTCATCGTCTCCATCAACTGCCCCAGCCCCTCGAGTGCATAAAACTCTGCCTGTACTGGCAGCAAGACATACTGTGCTGCGATCAGCCCATTCACGGTCAGTAGACTCAAACTCGGCGGGCTATCGATGATCACATAATCATACCCAGCGAGACTCGCCAGCGCCTGGCGCAGCCGCACAAACCGCCCCTCGGCTTGGGCCAGTTCAACCTCGGTATTTGCTAGGTGCGGCGTGGCCGGTGCGATCGATAGATTCTTGATGTCAGTTTGAATAATTATATTATTCAAGGCCGTCTGACCAGTTACCACCTCGGTCATCGTTGCGCCCAGTTCTTGCTTATCAATACCGAGACCGCTGGTGGCATTTCCCTGCGGATCAAAGTCAACGATCAGCGTCCGCTTACCGGCTTTTGCCAAAAAATACGCCACATTGATTGAAGTCGTCGTCTTGCCGACGCCGCCCTTTTGATTTGTCACCGCAATAATCTTCGTCATCGATACCCCTTCTGCTTACCTCATTGTACCATAGTTTCGGCCATAAAAATACCGCCCTTATCACGGGGCGGTATGCTAATTCATCGGTTATTTGATCGAGGTAATCTCAATCTTGGTGTACTTCTGGCGATGACCAGTTTCTTTGTGGACACGTTTCTTGCTCTTGTAGCGGATAACGCGGATCTTGTCGCCCTTGACTTCTGCTTCAGCGACCTTTGCCTTCACTACCACACCTTTGACGGTTGGCGTGCCAACTTTTGTTTTATCACCATCAATCACTAAAAGTGCGTCGAGAGTGAGTTCTTTTGTGCCTTCAGGGAGGAGATCCACCAAGAGGGACTCTTTTTCGCTGACAATGTATTGCTTGCCAGAGATTTTTACGACTGCTTTCATTTCGTTCCTTAAAAATTAGTTTTCAATCCGTTCCATTGTACCAGAGACGCACCAACAAATCAATACTGCCCCAGTTTCTTTACCTCGCCGGCGCTGTGCTATCATCCTAAAATCAATTACACGAACACGACCCTGACCGACCGCATACCACATTGTTTGCGTGCAGCCAGCCCTCGACATTACCACCGTCAAGATGCATGCCCACTGCCGGCACAACCTTGACGACGCCACCAGCTCGCGCATAATTACTGACTGCATCAGTTAACTCATACTCACCACGCGGCGATATTTCAACATCAGCACAAGACTGGATAACTTTCTTGGTAAGGACGTATTTACCGATGTTGGCAAAGTGACTCGGCGCCTCTTCTGGCTTTGGCTTTTCCACGATCTCTACAAAATTACCAGCCTCGTCTATCACAATCGCCCCGTACCGACTAATGTCATCGCCCGGCACTTCCTGAGCCAGTAGGCTACATTGACCGTCTGGCGTCGCTGCCAATAGCCGCGCCACTTCGCTTGAGCCATCGGCATTATACATAAAGTCATCACCCATCAGCACCACTGCCGACTCACCATCCTCGAGATAATCAGCGGCGAGAGCGACCGGCACTGCTGAGCCATACTTACCGTAGCTCGGCTGCGTCACGAAATGGAGCTTGGCATCAATTGGCGCCACTAGAGCCAGCTTGTCATCCTTGCCCTTGCTCCGCAAATAATCATTGAGCAGGATATTACTCCGATAATAGCTCTCCAGCTGCGAACTCTGCTCGCCAACCACAAAAATCAGCTCACGCACGCCAGCCGCCAAACAATCCTGCACCACATAATCAATCAGCGGTCGATTGCCGATCGGCAACATACATTTTTCAATTGATTTGGTAATTGGCAACATCCGCGTACCCCAACCAGCGACCGGAATAATAGCTTTGGTAATCATATCTCCTCCTTACATCTTGAGTTCTTTATGTGATTTCTGCAAAATATCCATCATCTCCGCGTAGCGCATCTCGCCGGTGGAGATTTTGGCATAGAGATAAACAATATTATCTACCACCTCAATATTAACCTTAATGTCCTGATCGTACAACCAGGCCATGAAGCTTGGGTTGAGCAGCTCAAAGCTCGTCACCTGATTTTCATCGGTGGCGTATACTTGGTAGCGCTTGTTAAAGTCACCCCACTCCAGTTCTACCTTTTTATAGCCTGACGGCGCCCTAAACCGTTTCAGGAAACGTGAATCCCGACGCTCCACTAAAATCCCACCATACGACTTTGGTAAATTAACCTGCCCGATAATGTACGTAGCCGCCGAATCACCACTTGAAGTATCGGCCACATAGGTGTATAGCTGCACCAATAAATTACCCGTCCAAAACCCAATGATATGGTTGTTGATGTCAGTGCCCTTAAAGCCGCCCTTAAATAATTCACCGCGGGTCGGCAGCAGCAGTCGCCCCCAGTCCGGACTGAAGTACATGTCGTATTGTGCCGCAAACTGCCGCATAGAGGCGACAAGCTGGGCAGAATCTTCTGTTGCCTGATCAATACTATCCAGTAACCAGCCATTACCCGAGCGCACAAAGTTCCACTGCTCACCAAACTCGCCCGTATCACGATGTAGCACCGCATCACTCGCCACGTCAATCAGCTCATCATTTGCCGAGGCAACAAAACTCACACTTACTCGGTCATTCTGATCATTCACATCGTCATACGCCCGTGTGATAATCGCTTCACTGACCGCCACATTCTTCATGCGATTGACTCGCCCCATCTGTTGTAAAGCGTACAACATTAGTCCGATGTGCCGCGCATAATTCGGCGTGACGTATTGCTGAATTGATGGCAAATCCATCCGCTCCCAATCATACTGAAACCGATTAAACACCGTCGTTGCGTAATTGACAATACCCTGCTCATTCCAGGCGCTGTCCTGGGTAGCTGCTTGCTGAACGGCCTGTTTTGCAGCCTCGCTGCCTTTGCGAAAACGGCTGATCTTGTCTGTAAATGCCCCGATAATCGCACCGACCAATGCCGAGATGGCCACCAGGATAAAAATAACAACACCGCCGAGTAGGTAGAACAAGCTGGCGAGTAGGCCGGCCAAAAACCCGACCGCTATGGCGGCCATCTTTGACTGAGTGGTTTTTTTCACAAAACCACTTACCGAAATCGCAACTACCATCGGTATCCCGAAAAGGGCAACGCCACCACCACCGCCGCCAGAACTTGACCCGCCGCCACCGGCTCGCGCGAAAAAGAGTAACTGACTGAGCACTGCTAAACCATACATAGACCCATTGTACCGCGTTGCATGGCGATCGCCAAGGTCATGAGTGCCCGATCAGCGCGAGACCGAGCAAACGCTTGCCACGCATTAGTTTTGGGGTAGTAACTTTTATCCTGATGACTATTTTACAACAGCAAGAGCAATCTCGAGCCCAGCCCCTTCAACTGTCACTGTCGACTGATTGTCATACACCTCGCCAAACACCGCCAGCGTCTCAGTAGCAATCACTTCAGCATGTTCATCGATCGCTTGATGAAGTTGCTCGTCATTCGTCGTCAGCTGCAGCATAATCCGATCATCCACTTGCAATCCCACCTTCTTGCGTGCGCTTTGGACGTGGCGAATGACTTCACGCATCAGACCTTCGCGTTTGAGCTCGGGCGTCAATTGCTTGCTAATTTCGATCCAATTCTCTGGCTTGATCGTGCCCTCGGTCACGTCATAACCAGCCAGATACTCGTCTAGATTCTCAATCCAGCGAATTTCCTTAACATTTAGCTCCTCAGCCATGATCTGCTCGTAGTACTCAGCCAATTTCGCACCCGCATATGCCGCAAACTGCAGCGGTTGGCGAACCTTAATTGATGCTTGATGCTCATCTTGCTTCATACGCAAACTAAGACCATTGTTGATCAATTCACGCGTACGGGACATATCGGCTAGAACCTGCTCGTTCACCGCACCCGCTGGCAACCAATCCTTCAGATGAATCGACTCATCGTCGCCCGTCAGATTATGATACAGCTCCTCCGCCAAGAACGGCGTAAATGGCGCCAGAATATAGCTCAGACGCACCAGCACGTAATGTAGCGTGCGATAAGCATCATTCTTGTCGCCATCGTCTTCCGACTTCCAGAAGCGGCGGCGGCTGCGGCGCACGTACCAGTTGGACGCGTCGTCCAGGAATGGCAAAATCGGCTTAGTAGCGTCTTGCAAATTGTAATCATCAAGACCCTTTTCAACATCCGCCACCAATTGATGTAAGCGGCTAACAATCCAAATATCCAACGGATTAGTCAACGTACCAAGTGGATCTTTCAAATCGCCATTAAATTCCCAACCATCAACTTCCGCATACATCGTGAAGAAATCATACATATTCCAAATCATGCTGAGTTTACGCGCCACATCCATGACATCCTTATCCGCTAGTGCAAAGTTCTCGCCATTTGTCAGCGGACTAGATAGCATGAGAAAACGGAAACTATCAGCCGACGTTTTATCCATCAGCTCCATCGGATCGGTGTAGTTTTTTAGCTTCTTACTCATCTTTTTGCCATCTGCCGCGTTGATGAATCCAGTACAAATCAAATTCTTCCACGGTGACTTACCAAATAGCGCCACATTGACCGCCGTCAAACTATAAAACCAACCACGGGTCTGGTCAATCGCTTCAATGATGAAATCGGCTGGAAAACTCGCTTCAAATTTTTCTTTATTCTCAAACGGATAATGGAACTGAGCAAACGGCATTGAGCCAGATTCAAACCAGCAGTCGAGCACCTTACCGATATGCCGCATTTCCGCACCATCGCACTCAAATGTCACGTCCATCACTTGCGGCAAATGATAATCATCCAGCCTACTCCCCGTCAGCTCTTCAAATTCCGCAAAGCTACCAATCACTTTGACAACTTCCGTACCGTCATTCTTGACGCCTTTCCACACTGGAATCGGCGTCGCCCAATAGCGATCACGGCTCAAATTCCAATCTGGCGCCTGCTCTATAATATTATGGAATCGCCCCGTCCGCAGATTATCTGGCGTCCAATGAGTCTGTTCATTTGCCTCTAGCATTTCTTTTTTCTGGCTTTGAATATCCATGAACCAGCTCGGATGCGCTCGATACATCAGCTTAGTGCCACAGCGGTGACAATGCGGATACTCATGGCGAATATAGTCAATTTTCAGCGCTCGGCCTTCCTCCAGCAGCGTCTTGGCAATCTCTTTATTGACCTCCCAGATATTACGACCGAGCCATCTGCCCTCAGTATAGTTACCATCACCATCCACCAACGACAACACTGGCACGTCATGCTTGCGGCATAGTTCATAATCGTCTTCGCCATAAGCCGGCGCAATGTGCACCAGTCCTGTACCGTCATCGGTCGTCACAAAATCAGCATGCAACACTTTATGAGCGTTCGGCCCGCGATTTTCAAACAGCGGCTCAAATCGCTTGCCCACCAATTCCGAACCTTTTATCGTTTTGACAATCGAATATTCAAGCGGCTGATGTTTTTCATCGGTCATAACTCTTTCGACAGCATCGCTTGCAATATAGAATTTCTTATCACCATACGCCACCAATGAATAATCAACATCCTGGTTGACTGCCACCACCATATTCGCTGGCAAAGTCCACGGTGTCGTCGTCCAGGCAAGCAAATATTCATCTTCGTCTTCTAATTTGAAATAGACAAACAAGCTTGGGTCGGTGTCCATCTGGTAGCTGTTTTCCATCGCCACCTCGCTTTTGGAAATTGGCGTAGCATCCTTAGTGCAATAGATTAGAATTTTCTCGCCCTCATAAATCTTACCCTCTTCATAGAGCTTCTTAAACGCCCACCAAACTGATTCCATGTAATTATTATCCATGGTTTTATAAGCACCCTTAAACTCAACCCAGCGGCCGATTCGCTCAATTGTATCTTCCCACTCAGTGCCAGTTCGCACCATAGCCGCACGGCATTCCTTTACATAATCTGAGACGCTAATCTTCGTACCGATTTCTTTTTTATTAGCAATGCCAAGTGTTTTTTCAACATAAACCTCAGCCGGCAATCCGTGACAATCCCAGCCCCAGCGGCGCTCAACTCGCTGACCCTTCATGGTATGGAAGCGACCCATCGTATCCTTAACAGTACTCACCAACAAATGCCCATGATGCGGCGTACCAGTCAAAAATGGCGGCCCGTCATAAAACACCCAGGAATTATTAGCTGGCCGATTTTCAACCGATTTGTTGAATGTATCGTCGTCCTTCCATCGCTGCACCCAGTCCTTCTCATATTCTGCCGCTCGGCGGCGAGTGCCGTGTTTGAATTTCATATTATCTCCTTTATTTAACCTTTTATATTCTTTTTAAATATCCTGTCACGCACAATCACCATTGATTTTAGTATGTTCTTTGCGCGTGCTATCATACGCTCCCCAATATCACCATAACCAATCCGTTGATTCACTTCATCGATATCCACCAAGCGATAGCCAATCACCGAGCCACCGACATCACCTGCAAATTCACCTAACTTCTCAAGCTTCGCCACTGCCCGAAATTGATGATCTATTCTACCGTCAGGATTGGTTAAAACTTGATAACCAATCGGTCTCCACTCAGCCACTCGCATATTTAGCTCTTCTTGTACTTCACGACATAATGTTTGTTCGAGGGTTTCGCCTGGCTCAGTATGCCCACCAGGTAAATTTTCCCTACCATGTGCGTAATAAACCAACGGTACCTTGCCATCAAGATCACCAATCACATAAATCTGTTGCCATGGTAAATCGGGAATCACTGTCTTGTCGTCAACATCAAACCATTCTGCTTGAATTACCTGATTCCGATAGACAAAGGAGGTTTTTAGGACTGACACCTTTAGATCTGGATCTTGTGAAATTATTTCTTGCTTCATTTTTTGCCCTTACCTTTCTTTATTAACTCGGCACAAGTTACTTGAATTAATTGGCGCATTAAATCATAATCTTCAAAATCATCAATTTTAAACATCGGCGTTTTGGCGCCACTATAAGCTAGTCCAGTCGAATAATTTTTACCCAAAATCACCTTGCCAGCTTCTGTTATTTTAATAAAAAAGGTATCGTCACAAACCAACGCAAAAAATACACCGTCGCAATAAACACCATAATCACCAAACATTTTACGACAATAAATCTCACCAGCGCCACTCGCCGTCAATTGCTCTTTGAAATATTCGATAAATGCTTGAGAACTAGCCACGGCAAGCCCCCAAATTAGTTGTTATTTTCGTTAAATCACCGTTTAATTCGATCGGCTCTAGCGCCGCTAAATCCACTGCGTAATCAAGTTCCGTTGGTAACTGATTCAAGATAAAAATCGGCTTATTTGTACCAAACGCATACATCATCTCACCCAGCGTACTCACACCAATATAATTATCAACTTGATTTTTTGGTGGATTAACTACCAAAACTGCCACCGATTGATCGATTTTTGCCAAATGCTGTTTAATTAAACGATGACGGATCGCTTTCGCACGCTCAGCATCCACCGTAAATTCCGGCTCACCAGATGCTACTGGTCGCAACACTTCAAAACCGGCCAGTTCCAATTGCTCAGCCACGCTCGTCATTACATCAATGAATTTAATCGATCCACATAACGTAATGATTCTTTTAGGCAAAACTGTGTTTTGTTGCATGCTCATCCTCTCTCCTCCATAGCCTTGCGCAACCTACCGTGTGCATTTCGCAATGGCGCGACTGTGTTGAGCTCAATTATCCGTGCCATGGTATACTCTCGTCCACTCGTCTTCGTCCGATACCATACGACGCGGTAGAGGTCGTCTTCTGATGTCTGCTCGATCAGTTGGTCAAGCGCTGCCACCGTTTCATCAAGCTTTGTCAGTACGGCACCATACGCTATATCAGCATATTGCATATAGAACTTTTGCGCTACCGCACCATAGCCAGTGGTAATAATCGTCGGCACCGTATGAGTCTGACGATATACACTACCCCACTCTAGCACCGTGGTAGCCCACCCCAGTAGATAGCTGGCTAGCTGGTGAGTATTCATCATCGTGCCTTTTATCTGCCCCGGAAGCACCAGCTCATCCGCCCAGGGAGCGGCTGCCTCGAGCAGTGGCCACAGCGCCGCACACTCGTGGCGAATGGCGTGCTGCAAGGCTGACTTGTGGGCTGGTATTGGCATGGCTATTCCTTATACAAACAAAAATCACCTCTCTTGACTTCGAGAATCCGCTGGAGGTGTTTCAAGCGGACGGTACCATCTCGATTCCAAAAGAAGTGATTCTTCGCGGGCTTTGCCGAGTTGACCGGCATCCACGCACTCTTTTAGCACTCAATTGTCACTTTGTCGCAGCGAGTCACGGCGGGGTCTAATCTCAGCTGATAAAAAGCCAATTTCTTCCCGCAGGCTTCGCGGTTGATAGCCGCTCATTTCGCGCCGGTATCGCCAAGATGATCATTCACCTGACACACGCGAAAACGCCCTACGACAATTGTAGCGCGTTTTCGTTAAAATCCCAAGGAATTATTTAACTTCCAAGCCGCCCAAAATACACTCACCCCTCAGGTGGATTGTCTTTTTGGCAGAAGACTTCGGCGCAGTTTTATTCTCACTGCCACCCAAAACACCACGCACCTCATTTTTGACAATCACGTCGTCAGGCAAACTAATACTGGCGCCGCCACAAAAGGTAAAGACGTCGATGACCGCACCATCCTTGATCTTCGCCTGGCGCAAATCCAAATCTACGCCGCCAAATACCGCTGTCACCGAGCCGCCAGTATAATCACCTTTCACCCGCGATTCTTCACCGTAAAAAATTGCAACTTTTTCACTATCACCATCATCAGCCACCCGCTTTTTAGGCTGCCGACGGCCTGAACCAATACCAAACACGACCGACAAACCAATAGCAATCAGTATTACCGGCCAGAATGATTTCCACGTACCAATATTAATTACACCATAAGCACTCAGCCCGATCAACACGCCAACAGCTATCAATAACAGCCCCCACACCCAGTCTATCGGTCTGCGATAACTGAATAATAGTATCAATAAGCCAGCAAAGGCCCAAAAAGCACCCCAAAACAGGGGCCAGCTATTAAAGGTAATAACTCCGAGATTCCGCAGCAGCAAAATCCCGCCGAGCGACACAATGGTAACACCCAAAAACGCTCTAATGAGAAAATTTTTCTTCATATGCCCAGTATACGGATACTAGTACCATTATTCAATACGCCTACTCTTAATTTATGCAAATAGCTCACGCCCAAATGTTGCTAAAATAACAACAACGATCACAACGGTCACTAGCGCCAGCAGGAATGTATCGAATCCCCGGTCGACAAATTTTCTCGTACGCCTACCGCCAACCGCGCCAGTCACCACATTATATCTCGTCAGTCCGTAACAGACCAGCAGCATACCTGCGTCCAGCGTCAAGCACCACGGACACAACGCACCAATCTCAACATAACTCATATAAAACATCCAACCAGCAAACAGCAAGCCCGCCACCGCGCCAAGCTGCGCGCCCCACATAAACCACTTCGGAAACTTCGCACCCGCTAGCAACGCCACCGCAATTGTCACCATCACCGGCAGCGTCATCACGCCGATAAAACTATTAGGAAAACCCAGTAGTGCCGCTGACCAATGGTTCGCCACCGCCGAGCAGCTCATCGCCGCGTTCAAGTCGCAGTTCAGCACGGCATGCGAATTTTTAGCAAGCGTCAGCGATTCAATTGATAATACAAACGAAGCCAATAGTCCCAAGCCGCTACCAACCAGCATCATCAGCGCTGCTAGTCTCTGACGCTTTGATTCTTTACCCAGCCGCTTGCACAACTTATCAAACATAAAAACTTACCTCGCTAATTGTCGGCAGAGGCAGCCCGCGCCACATATTCTGCATCTGGCTATCAGCGCTCAGCGCGATAACGGTTGGGTATTCAACGATGTCGTATGTCCGGCAAAAATCGCTGCCCTCAGCCGAATCTGGGTCAAGCTCCTCAATCGTATGTCCCGTCTGCCGACTAAAGTCATGCAGAAAACTAGTGACTTGGCGCGCGTAATCACTTTCTGCCCGATATACGACAACGACTCGCATTATTCTTGTCCTTTCTGGCGACGTTGTTCTAGTATCTTGACGAAATCATCCAGCGTTTCAAACTTCTGGAACACACTGGCAAAACGTACGTACGCCACCTCGTTACGCTTCGCTAACTCATCCAGCACAAACTCGCCGATCTGCTGCGACGGTACCTCTGAGGCGCCCAGGGCATACAACTTATCTTCAACCGCCGTAATAATCGACTCGACTTCCTCGTCGGACTTGAGAAATTTGCCAACCGACTGGCGCACCGCATGCGCGAGCTTAACTCGGTCAAACAGTTCACGACTACCATTTTTCTTGATCACAATGAGGTTTGGCTTTTCTACTCGTTCATACGTAGTGAAACGCCGTCCATCCGGCGTCTCGCGGCGGCGGCGAATCGCCACGCCATCAGAAACCTCTCGCGACTCGATCACGCGGCTATCACCAATGTTAAATCCGCTCATTTATTCCTCCTTGTTCTTTTTGCGGCGGCGAAGGAAGGCTGGCGTATCATCTTCGTCCGCTTCATCCTCAGCTGGCTGATCCCAGATGTTATTTTCCTGCTCAGACGTAAAGTCCGTCGCTCCGCTCTGCTCACTGAGCTCCAGATCAATCCCTTCAACCACCTCATCATCAACTTCAGTCTCTGATTCATGCGACGCTTCACTCGTCAAACTCACCTCGTGATCATGATAGGTCTCACTATCGAACCCGGTGGCGATAACCGTGATAATCACCTCATCTTCGAGCTCTGGCTTGAGCGTCGCTCCAAAGATAATATTGGCATCAGGACTGACCGCACTGGTAATTACCTCAGCCGCCTCCTGAATCTCCGCCATGCTCATGTCATAACCGCCGGTCACGTTAAACAGCACACCCTTCGCGCCATCAATCGACACCTCGATCAGCGGACTCTCGATCGCTTGCTGAGCGGCCTGCACCGCACGGTTCTCGCCATCGGCCCGACCGATTCCCATCAGCGCCGAACCAGCCCGACTCATCACCGCCTTGACGTCAGCAAAGTCGAGATTAATCAAACCATGCTCGGTAATCAGCTCAGAAATACCCTGCACACCTTGGCGTAGCACATCGTCAGCAATCTTGAACGTCTCGAGCAGCGGCGTCCGTCGATCAATCGTCTGCAACAAGCGATCATTCGGAATGGTGATCAACGTATCAACTTGTCGACCCAGGTGAGTAATCGCCCAGTCCGCATTCACTCGACGTTTCTCGCCTTCAAAGCTAAACGGTCGTGTTGCCACGCCAACCACCAAGATGTCCATCTCGCGCGCGATCTCCGCCACGATATGTCCAGCGCCCGATCCAGTACCACCGCCAGCACCAATTGTCACAAACACCATGTCCGCGCCCTCAAGCGCCTGGCGAATCTCCTCACGCGACTCATTAGCTGCCGCCTCACCAACCATCGGATCAGCACCGGCACCCAACCCATTGGTCGTGGTGTGCCCGAGGTGAATCTTGACATCTGCCTTAGAATTATGCAGCGCCTGAGCATCAGTATTCATGGCGATAAACTGCACGCCAGCGAGCCCCGCATCTTTCATCCGATTGATGGCCGAACCACCAGCTCCACCGACACCGACAACTTTGATACTGGCAAACGTTTGAACTTCACTTGGTGTAATCTGCGGCATTTTCCTCTCCCTATCTTTCTCTTATCAAGTATACCATCTTTGTCTACTAGCTCCTACTTGAACCTCGCTAGCAATCGACTAATCATTCCGCCGGCCTTTTTTGTTACCGAACCCACCTTGCTCTGTGCGTGCTCGGCCCGCTCAGCCCCCGCTCCATCAATGAGCATCAAACCAATTGCCGCCGCAAACTCCGGCCCATTCGCCTCGTCGCTCACGCCCGCATATCCTGCCGGCACACCTAGTTTAGCCGCCACGCCGAGGCTATTTTTCGCAAATTCGACCAGATCCTTAACCTTGGCGCCGCCACCAACCAGCACCACACCGCTCGGCAGTCGTCCGATGCCACCGGCCCGCTTCAACTCTTTGGCAACTAGTTCAAAGATTTCTTCATAGCGCGCCTCAATAATCTCATCAATCTCGCTTTGTTCAAACGTATACACCTGTTTGTCGTGCTTGGTATCAACCCGACCAGCCTTACCGCCGCCCAGCCGGGCGTGCGCCAATTTGACCGCCTCAGCGATCTCCGGGTCGGTCTTTAGCCCAATCGCCACATCATTTGTCACGTTCTGCGCCCCCATGGGAATCACCGCCACATGCTGCAAATCGCCCTCTTCAAATACCGCCACACCGGTTGTACTACCACCAATGTCGATAACTGCCACGCCGTTCTCAATCTGCGACTCACTGAGCACCGCTCGCGCTGCCGCCAACACACTTGGTGTCAAGCTCGAGGCAGTGACATTCGCCATCTCGGCCGACCGGCGTAAATTCGCCACATACGGCGTCAAGCCCGAGACCACATTTGCTCGCAGCTCCAGACGCGTGCCACTCATCCCCACCGGATCCTTGATGTTGTCCTGTCCATCCAACCGATAGGCATGCGGCACAATCTCCAAAATCTCTCGATTCGCCGGCACCTTTCCAGTGGTTGCTACCTCTTCAATCCGCAGCACATCCTCGTCCGTCACTTCACCGCCGCTCATCCCCACCGCGATCATACCATCGGCCTTGGTGCTCAAAATGTGCGACCCATTGACGCTCAGCGCCGCTGCATTAATATGATGACCACTCATGCGTTCGGCCGCCTCGAGCGCCTTGTCAATTGCTGCCGCCGGCCCCGTCAAGTTCGATACCGCGCCTTTACGCATGCCGCTATTCTCACTCACACCAACGCCAACAACGTTCGGCAACCCCGACTCCCCGATATGCCCAACCACGCAGCGCACGGTCTTCGTACCAACATCAATTCCTACCACATATCGAGATTGTTCTTGCATATGCTTAGTATACCAGATAGCCTAGAGCGTCGTCAAAATCTCCGCACCCGTCTCGGTGATCAATACGGTGTGTTCAAAATGTGCCCCCAAACTGCCGTCTTTCAGGCTAATCGTCCAGCCGTCGTCCTCGGTCACAATTTTCTCACTGCCGAGGCTGGCCATCGGCTCAATAGCAATCGTGTCGCCTGCGTGCAGCACTGGCCCGGTACCGCGGCGGCCATAATTTGGAATCTCTGGGCTCATGTGCATTTCCAGTCCCACGCCGTGACCAACCAGCTCGCGAATGATACCTAATTTGGCTTTCTTCAACACCGCTTCCACACCAGCCGAGATGTCACCAACGCGCGTTCCGTCACCAGAAATCGCATCAATTCCCGCATACAAACTCTGTTCCGTTGCGTGCAATAAATGCTTTTTAGCGCCACGCGGTTCTTCATCCACTACCATAGTAAACGCGCTATCAGTTTTCATACCATGGTAGCCAATCACCAGGTCAAAACTCACCACGTCGCCCTTCTCAAACACATAATCTGTCGGAAATGAGTGCACCAATTGCTCATTGGTCGACACGCAAATCACCCCTGGAAATTTCACCTCATCCGTCAAATACGTCGCTTCCGCGCCAAAATCCTTGATTCGCCCAGCCACGAAGTCATTGACATCCAGCTCACTCATCCCGGCCGTTACCCGCTGGCGTAACTCGTCATAAATCGTCGCCAACATCCGCCCGCATTCGCGCATATCCTTCATTTGCTGCGGCGTTTTCTCACCCGTAATTAAAGCTGACATGCGTGCGCTACCTCTTCATAAATCCGGTCATGCACTTCGCCAGCCGTCCCGACGCCATCCAAATGGACAATCCTAACGCCCGCCTCAGCAAAAATCCCCAACACCGGATACATTTTTTGCCGATAAATCGTCATTCGCCGGGCAATTGCCTCTGGCGTATCCTCCAACCGACCGCGCTTCTCTAGTCGCCGCATAATCTCCGCCTCCGGCACTTCCAGTGAAATCACTGTATCAATCTTCTCATTCATCCGCGCCATGTACTCATCCAGCCACGCCGCCTGCTCCTTCGTCCGCGGAAAACCATCAACGATAATATTCGAATATTTCTTATCGCGCGCATCCTGCACCGCCTGTTCAAACACTTGGTAAATCAATTCATCGCTCACCAACTCGCCCGAGCGTAAAATATCGATCACCACCGGATCATTACTTCGGCGCAGCATCTCGCCGGTTGATAGCCATTTCCAGCCCTGGCGCGCCGCCAGCATCTGCCCCTGCATACTTTTACCAGCCCCCGGCGGCCCAAATAATAAGATCATTCTTTGCTCCTTTTCTGTGTTGTTATTGTTTTGCTAGCGTTTCTTTGGTAATTTTCGCAATCAAGGCGCCATCAGCCGCATTGCCGGCTTTAGTCTTCACCGCGCCAACCACCTGACCCATCTGCTGCATCGTCGCACCCAGATCAGCAACTACCGCCTCGACCATTGCCCGAACCTCGTCTTCGCTCAGCTGTTTAGGCAAAAATTCCTGTAAAATTGCCGCCTCTTTCTCCTCTGGCTCAGCTAGTTCCGCCCGGCCATTTGCCCAGTATAACGCGGCACTTTCTTTGCGTTTTTTAACTTCACGGGCAATAACCTTCTCCACTTCTGCATCGTTTAGGCCCTCGTCGCGTTTACTGAGCGACACCTCCTCATTGAGAATCGCCGCTTTTAGATTACGCAGGACGTCACCCCGAAAACGATGCCGCCCTAGAAGAGCGGCTTTCATCTCATCAGCAATACGCGCTTTTAGCGCCGACATTAACGCGTTGCCCCCATGCGCATCCTGGCTGTTTTCTCGGCCCGGCGCTCGCGGCGAATAATCGCTTTTTTGCGGCGCTCAACCTTGGAAATCGGCTTGGCAAATCGCATCACCGACTTTGCCCGTGCAAGGACACCGCTCTGCAGCACCCTGCGATTAAAGCGACGAATCACATTCTCGTTCGCTTCTTTCTGATCTTTACGTGTAACTTGAACCATATCGCTATGTATTGTAACAGATAACAGGGCGCCGTACAATATGCGGGCGCCTTGTTTACTGTTCTATTGCCATAGTCCTTAAGATTTATTACGAAGACGATACTTGATAAAATTCCGACGGACACCGCTCATGATGTCGTCATATCCATATAGTCTCCGGCGGTCAAGACGATGCCCAACTTGTTCCCCTACTAAACGCTCTGCTGCGGCAGATAAACCCATATCTGTACCCTTAAAATCGTAATAGTTGTTCGGATGATTTACGTCGTACTTTTCTGGGTTCTCGACGACTAGCTCCGCCCTCACCTGCTCGAGCAGCCCCAATATATGCGAACACTCTTTCCGCTCTTCTTCACTATATCCAAACTCCTCTAGAAGCTGGTCATTAAGCCAATCTTGCAGCACCCGCACCTGGTCAATATCCTTCTGCTGTTCATCGGCAGGGAGATCTGCATATGACTGTGCTAGCACAGAATTACCGTATTGTGGATCGAGAACCCACTGGTTGCGCTCCAACCAGTTAGCATGAATTAACGTACCATACTTTTCTTGCACCTCTGGGTCAGACAGATCCAAAGCACGGATGTTATCGGCGCCCGCCTCATCCATCAAGCTAATGAGGAGTTCTGCACCGCCACGGTTCTGCCCTTTCCAATATTCAGAAAACTGATCGTACGGTGCATTGGCAATGTCAACCACCATTGACCGCGCTAAAGCAAGCGCCGCCTCTGGAGTATATCCTTCGTCTTCTAGCTGCGCCGCCACTTCTTCGGGAGACTTTCCTCGCAAATCTTTTTCGCCATTTGCCCCGCGCCATGCTGGTTCAAACGTACCATCTTCACGTTTTGGATAATTTTTTTCAGCATAATCCCGCGCCAATGGTATCGCTAGCGACTCAACACGTGGGTCTAGACCTTGTTCTTTTTCAATTTTTTCATAATTTTGTGTCATGTTTATTTCCTTCCGCATGTTTAGCAAGCTTTATATTATGGGCTCATATTACTCTCTCTCTCTCGCGATTTGTCAAGTCACCAACATTCCCTCAAAAACCACAAGCCCGCACAACATAACATCGTTGCGAATTTCACAACGAAAAACCTACTGCACTCAAGCGACTGGTTGTCACCTCCAGATAAAAGTTGTAATTATCACATCAATCTAATAAAGTTACGTGCAGCAACCGCCCCTCAACCGTCCGCACTCCCTGCCACTCGTTGACGGTTGGCTGAAACCACACTGCCACCTCGTCACCTGGCTCGCGGAAAAATTCCTCTGGCGCGTTGAACGCCAGCATCTGCAACACTTTACCATTTTTATCACGCAGCGCTAATTTAACGTGTTGCCCATCCGCGCCCATCCGTCGTGCGCTCAGCACGCTTGCGGCAGTGATTTTCAATACCGGCTCGGGATTACCATTGCCAAATGGTTCCATTTTTGCCAGATTTGCCACCAAATCCTCATCAATTTCCGAAAAATCGCCAATTTCGACATCAGCCCGCGGCAATAAATATCGCTCTTGGTTTGTTAGTTGCAGCGAATCATAAAATTTATTCACGCGACGACGAAAATCATCAATTTTCTCAGTCTCCAGCGTCACGCCAGCCGCCGCTCCATGCCCGCCGCCTTTGATAATGATGTCGTCCGCCGCTCGCACTGCATCTGCCGCTGAAAAATCACCGAAACTGCGCGCCGAACCCGTTGCTTCCTCGCCGCGCTCGCCAATGATAAACACCGGCTTTTTATATTTCTCCACCAGTTTCGACGCCACGATGCCGATAACGCCGTGATTCCAACCGCCACTACTGACCACCAGCACCCGGTCATCAGCCAATTCCTCAGCCTGCTCACACGCTTCCTCAAAAATCGCGTCCTGAATACTGCGCCGCTTAACATTCAACTCCTCCAACTTTTCGCTCGCTTCCAGTGCCGCCAATCCATCGCGCGCTACCAACATATCCAGCGCGTGCTGTGCCGTTTCCAGCCGACCTGCTGCATTCATTCGCGGCCCCAAACCAAACCCCAGATGCCTGGCATTGACCTGCTCTGGTTCAATACCCGCCACCGCCATCAACGCTTTCAGTCCTGGACGTTGTTGTTTTTTCAACACTTCTAAGCCCCAATAGACGTTCGCCCGATTTTCATCCGCCAACGTCACTATATCGCATACCGTCCCCAGTGCTACCAAATCCAGCAGCCACTTTTCATAGCCGTCAGGCAACCCATCCAGTTCAGTCTGCAGTGCCTGCACCAACTTAAACGCCACGCCCGCACCACACAAATCACGAAATGGATAAGTATGTCCCGGAAACTTCGGATTCACCGCTGCCACACTCGGTGGCGGCGTTTCGGCCACGTTGTGATGATCCGTCACCACCGTATCAATCCCTAGGCTGGTGGCATACGCAATCTCCGCATGACACAAACTGCCGGTATCGACTGTCACAATTAAATCTGCGCCCATATCGCGCACCTTATCAACTGCACCCATGGTCATGCCATAGCCTTCGATAAACCGGTTTGGAATGAAAGCGTCAACATCTTTAAAACCAAACTTACCAAACGCATCGAGAAGCAACGCCGTGGCACTCAGTCCATCAATATCATAATCACCATAAATAACGATTTTCTCGCCTTGTTCCCGCGCCTGCTTCAGACGCGCCACTGCCTTGTTCATATCCGGCAGTAAAAACGGATCGTGCTTTACCGCCATATAATCCGGCTGCAAAAAAGCCTCGCGCGCTGCCCGCGTCGCGAGACCGCGCGCCGTCAAAATCCGCTCAAATAAGGTC
>ERZ772957.76-NODE-76-length-78245-cov-6.587032_pt1 | contig 78245 bp, 62 predicted proteins | sample MGYA00580682_ERZ772957 | MGnify/ENA primary metagenome ERZ772957 (study PRJEB29015, sample SAMEA2737921) | human oral metagenome | biome: human oral; feature: human-associated habitat; material: dental | place: China | collected 2025 ... | reverse complement strand
GGGGTTAGTCTTTTGGTAGGGCAGGGTTAAGTTGCAAAGCGGCTTAACCCTGCATGACGCGCCCCAACGTTGACAACCCCCTTAGGGTTGGTCTTTCAAAAACAAGCCAACGCCCGCCTGCGGAAACCTTGAAAGACCAAGTACAAAGGCTTATCTTGAAAACTTTTAGTTGAGAACCGAGATTTATAAACTTGCCCAGCGAAAGACCAACCCTAATCACTTATAGTCGCCTATTTTTTATCAAACCCTTCGCCATCTTGCTCTATGCCCATCAAAGAAAGGCCGTATTGCGTGTCGTATAGAAAAAAAACAAATGCAAAGCCTCCACGACACACGCACAAAGCACACACTATTCATTCTATTTTCCTCCACCCAAAGTGCACTGAGGATACACAAAATCCCCACTACGTGCACGCCTATTATAGGCCTCGCATTTTTCATTTCAATCCCTTTATAGGCCATCATAAAGAGGCTAAAAACGATGTCCACCTGCAACTTTTAGCAAAGCACTCTTAGGGCGAACGCGCACGAACTTACGCAGAAAAGCACCTACCCTGCCCCTTTCTTTTGCTTGCCGGCGGTCGTGTTCGATGGAAATCTGCTAACTTTGCAAGCAAATAACATCTTGTACGTATGAACATTGCCGTCATTTTTGCCGGAGGAGCGGGCGTAAGGATGAATACTAAGTCGCGCCCGAAGCAGTTTCTCGAACTCAATGGCAAGCCTATCATCATCTACACGCTCGAATTGTTTGACAATCATCCGCAGATCGATGCCATCGTTGTAGCTTGTTTGAAAGAGTGGATCCCCTTTCTGAAGAAAATGCTCAAGAAGTTTGAGATCAACAAAGTTGTCAGCATCGTTGAAGGCGGGGATACGGGGCAAGCATCTATCTACAACGGCCTTGAAGCAGCGGAACTTTTCGCCCGCAAACAAGAGTCGGCAGCGGCAGAACCGGCCATCGTATTGATCCACGACGGCGTGCGGCCGCTAATTACCGAAGAAACGATCACAGACAACATACAAGAAGTTCGCCGCTCCGGAAGTTGCATCACGTGCATCCCGGCTACGGAGACCTTAGTCGTACAAGAGTCTGACGGCAGCTTGGAAATTCCCACCCGCGCCAAGTCTAAAATAGCGCGCGCGCCGCAAAGTTTTTACCTCAAAGACATTATCGCCGCCCATCGCCGCGCTCGCGAAGAAGGACGCGAAGACTTCATCGACAGTTGCTCTATGATGAGCCATTACGGCTATAAGTTGGGCTTGGTAATGGGGCCGATGGAGAACATCAAGATCACAACGCCGACCGATTTCTTCCTGTTTCGCGCGATGGTGCAAGTACATGAGAATCAGCAAATCTTTGGTTTCTGACACGTATGCCCACGTTTTCTACGCTCCGGCGCGATGCCGATGAATTTGTTGCGCACACTCGCTTCGCGGAAGCCCTCCGCGGGCAAACGATACTCATCACGGGCGCAACGGGCTTAATCGGCGCCACGCTCGTGCGCTGCTTGTGTGCACTCAATCAAGCCCACGCGCTCGGTCTGCGCCTTTTGCTGCCCGTAAGGAGCGTGGAAAAAGCGCGCCGGCTCCTTCCTGCCGACTGCGGACTCTTTTTCCAAAGCACGTTGAGCGAACTTTCTGCAACTTGTCCCGCACGAAGCGTCGACTATATTATACATGGAGCGGCCCCAACGGCCTCAAAAAGTTTCGTAGCGCAGCCTGTCGAAACCTTAGATGCTATTTTCAACGGCACACGTGCCGTACTCGATTTTGCGCGCGCCGCAGAAGCAAAGAGCGTTGTCTATCTGTCGTCCATCGAAGTCTATGGGCGCATCATCAACGACGAAGTGCCGATCACCGAAGCCGATCAAGGCTATATTGATCCCCTCGCCCCGCGCAGCAGTTACAGTTTGGGCAAACGCGCGGCCGAATGTCTTTGTCGAGCCTACGCAAGCGAATACGGCACACCCGTAAAAATAGCCCGCCTCACCCAGACTTTCGGTGCCGGCGTAGGGCGCGACGACGGGCGCGTCTTTGCCATGTTTGCCCGCGCCGCACTTCAAAAGCAGGACATCACATTATTGAGTACCGGAGAAACGCGCCACAATTATTTATATACGACCGACGCGGCCGAGGCCTTGCTCACCTTGCTCTTCAAAGGCACTAACGGCGAGGCCTACAACGTAGCCGACGCCGACAACTATGCTTCGATCCGCGAAGTAGGCGAAAGCGTGCTGCAAAGTTTCGCTCCCGAGCAACGACTTCGCATTCAGTTACAACCCGATGCCCCCTATCCACCCACCACGCGCCTGCGCCTGTCTATGGAAAAATTGCTTGCGCTCGGCTGGAAGCCGCGTGTGGGCCGCGAAGAGATGTTTCGCCGCGTCATAGAAGCCATGCAAGAGGAAGAATAATGGATAATCTGAAGGAGAAAACGGCCGGCGGCTTGCTTTGGGGCGCACTCAACAGCGGCAGTATGCAGATCCTCAACGCCTTGATCGGCTTCGTGCTGGCGCGGCTCTTGGATCCGGCCGACTATGGCATTGTGGGGATGCTCACGATCTTTATTGCCATTGCCGGCAACCTGCGCGACAGCGGCTTTGCCTCGGCCTTGGTCAACTTAAAGCGGATTACGGACAACGACTACAACGCCGTCTTTTGGTTCAACCTGCTTTCCAGTCTGGCCATCTACGTCCTACTCTTCTTCTGCGCGCCGCTGATTGCCGACTTCTATCATCAGCCCGCCCTCGTCTCACTTTCGCGCGTCATCTTCCTGAGTTTTGTGATTTCAAGTTTCGGACTTTCGCATAGCGCCTACCTCAATCGCAATATGCTCAACAAGGAAAAGGCGCTCATCACGCTGGTGGCGATGATCGTCGGCGGACTTGTGGGCATCTTGGCCGCGGTGGGCGGTCTGCGCTATTGGGCCTTGGCTTGGCAGAGTCTGACTTACATCACGCTCGTCAGCATCGGGCGCTTCTATTATTCGGCTTGGCGCCCATCATTCCGCATTGATTTTAGCCCGATTCGCAAAATGTTTGGCTTTAGCAGCAAGATTTTGGCAACGACCATCATCAATACCGTGGGCAACAACGTACTCACCGTCATTCTCGGCCGACTTTATCCGGCGCGCACCGTCGGCAATTTCTCGCAGGCTTATAAATGGGACGCGATGGGCTATGGTTTTATTTCCGACATGGTCTTGCAAGTGGCCCAACCCGTAATAGCCGCCATCGAAGGCGAGGAAGAGCGCCAGTTGCGCGTATTTCGCAAACTCATGCGCTTCACGGCGATGCTGGGTTTCCCGGCTTTGTTCGGCCTATCCTTTGTCGCCAAAGAATTTATTTTTGTTACACTTTCCGCCAAGTGGGCCGACAGCGTACCACTGCTGCAAATGCTTTGCGTAAGTGGCGCATTTATGCCTTTTTATACCATCTATCAAAACCTTTGCATCGGGCGCGGACGCTCTGATCTCTATATGTGGGGGACGCTCTCACTGGTTCTCGCCCAACTATTGCTCATTACGGGGCTGCATACCTTTGGCGTGACGACGATGGTGGCGGCTTACGCGCTGCTGAACATCTTCGGCCTGCTCATCTGGCAAGGCTTTGCCAAGCGCCTCATCCATCTTCGATTCCTTCAGGCCTTAGCCGACATTCTTCCCTTTGCCGGCGCGTCGCTCGCAGCTATTCTTATGGCCTACGGACTCACGTTTTTTCTTTCCAACATCTACCTGCTGCTCATCTTGCGCATCATCTTAGTGGGCGGCATCTACTTCGGCATCCTCAAGCTCTTCCGCGTGCGTCTGCTCGAAGAGGCTTTGGATTATTTCCGCAAACACCGCAAAGCGTAAAAGCCCGTTTTCTATCGATTCCATCGCCGTTCTTCGATGCGTGACCCCTCCAAATGTCGATTGAAGATTATCCATTTGATCTTCTGAAGCCCGTTCCCCCATGCTTCCATCGCCATTCTTCGATACTTGCCACCACCAAAAGCCCATCGAAGATAACCCATTGATCTTCTGAAGCCCGTTTCCCCATGCTTCCATCGCCATTTTTCGATACTTGCCACCGACAAAAGCCCATCGAAGATAATCCATTGATCTTCTGAAGCCCGTTTTCCCTTGCCTCCAACGCCATTCTTTGATGCTTGTTACCGACAAAAGCCCATTGAAGATAATCCATTGGTCTTCTGGAACCCATTCTCCATTCATTCGCGCCTCAAATAACCCCATCAAACTCAATCCTATTTCCACACACGACCATCTCCAAACGCTTCCCGCCTAAAATAACCCCATCGGGGTTAGTCTTTTGGCAGGGCAGGGTTAAAGCGCGATGCGCTTTAACCCTGCCTAACACACACCGACGTTGACAACCCCTTAGGGTTGGTCTTTCAAAAACAGCCGCAAACAGAGACGCAAGCCCTAATGCCCTGGTACAAACGCAAAAAGCGCCCTTTTCATCGTATAAGTCATTAACTTTTAAACGCTCAAATAAGAAGAAAAAACAACGCATTCCCACTTCCGCCGCTTTTCATCACGAGCGCAAACCTTTTTTATCGTGAGGTGAAACTCTTTTTATCACGAGAAGAAACCTTTGTCATCACGATGAAAAACACAAACAGTCCATTTTTCAAAAGCAACAACCTAATTCTACGGACAAAAAGCCCCACTCTTTGCACAACGAAATAGCGAACTACGCCGACAAAAACGAACACCAAGGAAATACAAAAACAGGCGGTTTCATCGCATATTAAGCCCTATTTTCTACAAAATAATCTGTACGCAGCCATCCAACCGACAGGGCGAAACGAAAAATGGAGAGCAAATCAAAAAAAGGCTTTTCATAGTCGATTATAGTCCGCTTTTTATGAACAAAGCGTTGCACTTCCCCACTCGATAATCTCACGAACGCAAACAGAACCTTTCCTTGGTCGACGGTTGCTACGCGAAATAAGGATAATTCGCGAGTTTTTCCTTTGGCTATCATAACGATATATGTACCTTTGCAAGATAATAGCGGGAAGAAAGCCCCTTCTACTCAAGGACTATGCCTGAATTTAAGATTTTATCTCACATCAATACGCCGGACGATCTCAGACAATTGAAGCTCGAAGATCTGCCGACACTCTGTGAAGAATTGCGCGAGGATATTATTTATGAGTGCTCGCACAATCCGGGCCACTTGGCCTCAAGTCTGGGTACGGTAGAATTGACCGTAGCCTTGCACTACGTTTTTGCTACTCCGGACGACCGCATCGTATGGGACACCGGACATCAGGCTTATGGGCACAAGATTCTCACCGGCCGCAGAGAAGCTTTTCATACCAACCGCCAGTTTGGCGGCGTTCGCCCCTTTCCCTCACCCGAAGAAAGCCCTTATGATACCTTTGCTTGCGGCCATGCGGGCAATTCCATCTCTGCGGCACTCGGTATGGCCGTTGCAGCTCTCAAAAAAGGCGAGGAAAACCGCCATATCGTGAGCGTGACCGGCGATGGAGCGATGAGTAGCGGCCTGGCCTTTGAAGGACTCAACAATACATCAGATACGCCCAATAATTTACTGATTATCCTCAACGATAATAACATGAGCATTGACCGCAGTGTGGGCGGTATGAAGCAATATCTGCAACGTCTGCACACGTCGGCCGCTTATAATGATTTGCGCTTCCGCCTTTCGCGCCGACTGATGCGCTGGGGGGTGCTCGATGATTCAAAAAAGAAAAAAGTATTGCGCTTCAACAATGCGATTAAAGCGCTGCTCACGGATCAACAAAACATCTTTGAGGGGATGAATATCCGTTATTTTGGGCCGACAGACGGACACGACGTCATCCAACTGGTCGAAACGCTGCGCCAAATCAAGGAGATGAAAGGGCCAAAGCTGCTCCACTTGCACACAATAAAGGGCAAAGGACTCAAACCTGCGGAACAGGCGCCGACGATTTGGCACGCACCGGGCAAATTTGACGCGGAAAGCGGCAAACGCTTGGGCGAAGGCGCGGCACAGCAAGCCCCGAAGTTTCAAGACGTGTTTGGAGAAACGCTGCTTGAGCTTGCGCGCACCAATAAAAAAATCATCGGCGTCACGCCGGCAATGCCTACAGGTTGCTCTATGAACATCTTGATGCGCGAAATGCCGGATAGGGCTTTTGATGTGGGCATTGCGGAGGGCCATGCTATGACGTTCTCAGCCGGTATGGCGAAAGAGGGATTGCAGCCCTTTTGCAACATTTACGCATCCTTTGCACAGCGGGCGTATGACAACATCATACACGACGCGGCGCTGCTCAACTTGCCGGTAGTCTTGTGCTTGGATCGCGCGGGACTGGTCGGCGAGGACGGGCCTACGCACCACGGCACTTTCGACTTGGCCTCATTGCGCCCCATTCCGAACTTGACGATTGCTTCGCCTTATGACGAATGCGAATTGCGACGCTTGATGTACACGGCGCAAACGCCGAACAAGGGCACTTTCGTAATTCGTTATCCGCGAGGGCGTGGGCGTTTGCTCGATTGGCGTTGTCCGCTTGAAGAAGTTCCTATCGGAAAGGGACGGATTATGAAGGCAGGAAAGGATTTGGCGATTATCTCACTCGGACCTATTGGCAACTTGGCGGCGGATGCGATTGCGGAACTGGAAAAGGAGACGCCGGCATCTATTGCTCACTACGACTTGCGCTTCCTTAAACCGCTCGACACGCAACTGCTGAACGAAATCGGTAAAAGCTTCGACAAGATCATCACCATCGAGGACGGCGCACTCATGGGCGGAATGGGAACGGCGATATTAGAATATATGGAGGACAACGGATGGAATCCGCGCATCAAACGCTTGGGCTTGCCGGATCAGTTTGTACCCCACGGTAGCCCGAATGAGCTCTATCGCCTCGTAGGCTTGGACAAAGACAGCATCAAACAGGCTGTTAGACAATTACTCGCCGATCCTACGCTCGCCAAAAGCTGATAACATTGATGTAAAAGCAAGAAAAGCGAACCGCAACAGTGCGCTTCAAATGCTGTAACGCTCTCTTCAAATGAAAATTATTATTGCAGGCGCCGGCGCAATAGGCCGGCATTTGGCTAAACTCTTCACGAAAGAGCATCATGACATAACACTCATTGACGAAGATGAGGATAAGTTGCTCAACATCGGAGCCAACTTCGATTTGCTTACGCTCTGCGCATCGCCAACTTCGCTCGCCACGCTTAATAATGCGGAAATAAAGAAGGCAGATCTGTTTATAAGTGTGATGCCGGACGAGGCGCATAATATTATGAGCTGCATTTTGGCCAACCGCTTGGGCGCCAAGAAGACCGTAGCGCGTGTAGACAACCCGGAATACGCCCATTCGCAAAACGAAGAGACATTTCAGAGCGTAGGCATCAACTCTATTGTTTATCCGGAGCAACTTGCCGGCTTGGAAATCATCCATAATATTAAGCGAAGCTGGGTGCGTCAGTGGATAGAAGTGCAGGACGGAGAGCTACTCTTAATCTGCGTGAAAGTACGCGAAGATGCGCGCTGCTTAGACGTGCCCTTGCGCGATCTTTGTGCGCCCGATATGCCTTTACATGTTGTCGCCATTAAACGCCACGGCGAAACGCTTATCCCACACGGTAACGATGTCTTGCGCTGTTTGGACGCTGTTTATTTCATGACGACACCAAAGTATGTTCCTTATTTGCGCGAGATAGCCGGAAAAACAGACTATCCGGACGTAAAAAACGTGTTCTTCCTCGGCGGCGGAAAGACTACCGAGCGCGCCCTTGTACATCTGCCCGACTATATGCGGGCTAAAGTCTTTGAAGCCGATGTTCACCGCATTGAGCAATTGGATTCGACGCTCACTAATCCACATGTTATGTTTATACACGGTGACGGGCGCGACATAGACCTGCTTATCGAAGAAGGCATTCACAATGCGCAAGCTTTTGTGGCAGCTACCGGCAACTCAGAGACCAATGTGCTGGCCTGCCTTGCCGCCAAACGCCTCGGCGTTCGCAAAACCGTCGCCGTAGTTGAGAATTTTGACTACATAGCAATGGCAGAAAGCCTCGATATTGGTTCAATTATCAACAAAAAGCGGCTCGCTGCGGGCCACATTTACCGCATGATTCTCAAGGCAGACGTAACGACGGTGAAGAACCTCACGGTTGCGGCCGCCGATGTCGCAGAATTCGTTGTCAAAGAAGGATCCAAAGTGACGCGGCGTCCGGTTAAGGACCTCAAACTCCCGCCTGAAGTGACATTGGGCGGAATGGTACGCGGCAAGGAAGGCGTCCTGATCAACGGTAACACACTCTTGCAGACCGGCGATCGCGTTGTAGCGTTCTGCCTCGAAGGTTCGCTCAAGCGATTAGAGAAATATTTCAATTAGCGCCCAACCCGCGGCGGCATAGCCCCAACCCACGGCGCGCCGCCCTCATCTGCCGCCTGCCCAACCCGAATTCAAACATATTATATATAGCGATCAAACAACAATACCCGATTATGAAGAAAGTTATATTAGCCCTTTTCGTCTTCCCTATCGTTGACGTAATGTTTCACACTGAGAAAGCAAAAGGATTAGACGCCTACACGCTCTGTTTAGCCGGACTTCTTTTCGCTTTCACCTTTATCGTCTTCCTGATTTACCTATGGAAGGGCCGCAACTTCGGACAACATTTCGCGTCGGCCGGAGAAGAAGTGCGCGAATCCGACTTGATGCCCGCCCGCTTCGCAGCCATTGAAAGCGAATTTGGCCCCATCACGCGAAAAATCGCCTTCAGCCACTACATAGACGACATTGCAGCCAACGCCTTCGCGTTCGACGAATCGCGCACCCTGCTTGTGTTCAACCGCCCCATAAAATACGACGACATCGAGCGGACAGATTTAGAATTTAGCGGAGAATATTGCGTCAAAATTTGGCTCCACAGCGACCACGGCCACTACGTAGCCTTCTCCTCCTCAAACGGCCGCGCCGCCAAAGCGCTTAAAGACGAACTCGACCGCATTTTCCCCGCCGGAAAAACGGCTTAACACCGACCACAGCAAGTTTTCACGCCTCAAGCGCCCATTTATGACCAACATTGCCATCTTTGTCTCCGGCAGCGGGACCAATTGCGAAAACATTATTCGCTATTTTCAAGACTCCAAGCGCGCCCGCGTCTCACTCGTGGTGAGCAATAAAATCGACGCCTACGCTTTGGTGAGGGCGCACAACCACGGCGTACCCACCGAAGTGTGGACAAAAGACCGATTCTCCGATGCTGCCGCCACCATCGAACTGCTTTCATCTTACAAGATCGACTTCATCGTCCTCGCGGGCTTTCTCCTGAAAGTGCCCGACTATCTAATCGTGGCCTACCCTCAGAAAATCATCAACATTCATCCCGCCCTCCTGCCCCTCCACGGCGGAAAAGGAATGTATGGGCACCATGTTCACGAAGCCGTAAAGCGAGATGGCGACACCGAAACCGGCATTACAATCCACTACGTCAACGAAGAATTTGACGCCGGCAAGATTATTTTTCAAGCCCGCGTGCCCGTGCTCCCCACCGACGATGTGGCGGCCATCGAAGCCAAGATTCACACCCTCGAACAACGCCATTTTCCGGAAGTAATCGACAGTATTTTGCCCGAATAGGCCCATCCGGTTTTATCGAAGTCCACTGCCGGAAGCGCAATGCCCCGACAGGCTTCGACAAGTTCCCATCAGCGTACCCCTTGCGCCAAACATCGCCGCAGCGGGTACGCTGTGTGCATTTTCCTCCGCCATCGGCGGCGCTTTCCGTCTGATTTTCAATTACAGCAAAGCCAAGGAGCGAATTATCGCCTCGCATTTTGCCAACTTCACCGCGCACTATGTAGAAAAAAAAGACAAAAGGCAAACCTTCGGAGACAATTTGCAGACGACCGCTTCTTTTTATGCCGTTTTTACAGTAAATTCGCCGACAAGACAGGACAAGAAATCAAAATACGACAACGATATGGTACGCAAAAAAGCATTGTTAATGATTCTCGACGGTTGGGGAATTGGTAACAAAGGCAAGGGCGATGTGATCTACAACACGCCGACGCCTTTCCTCGACAAACTTAACGCGGAGTATCCTCACAGTCATTTGTTAGCAAGTGGTGAAAACGTCGGACTTCCTGACGGACAAATGGGCAACTCGGAGGTGGGCCATTTAAACATAGGCGCAGGCCGCATCGTCTTCCAAGACCTTGTGAAGATCAATCGCGCTATTGCCGACGGTTCAATTCTCAAAAATAAAGAAATAGTTTCGGCTTATCAATACGCAAAAGAGAAAGGCTGCGGACTACATATTATGGGACTCGTCTCTAACGGCGGTGTGCATTCCGAATTATCCCACTTATTAAAGCTCATCGACATAGCCGGCGCTTACGGTATCGGCGATAAAACTTACGTCCACTGCTTTATGGACGGCCGCGATACGGACCCGCACAGCGGAAAAGGCTTTATCGAAAATCTCGAAAAGGAATGTGACAAGCAGGGCGCACACGTGGCTACGATCATCGGCCGTTTCTACGCGATGGACCGCGATAAGCGCTGGAACCGATTGAAGATTGCTTACGATAACCTCGTTCATGGCAAAGGACGTCAGGAAACGGATATGGTGGCAGCTGTGCAAGGCTGCTACGACCGCTCGACCGAAGAGCACAAGGACACAGATGAATTTATGGAGCCTTTGGTTAACGCCAAGGTCGACGGACGTATCAAGCCCAATGATGTCGTTATTTTCTTCAATTATCGCAACGACCGCGCCAAGGAGTTGACCACCGTCCTCACGCAGCAGGATATGCCCGAAGAAGGTATGCAAACCATACCGGGCCTGCAGTTTTATTGTATGACGCCCTACGACGCATCGTTCAAAGGCGTCCACATTCTCTTCCCCAAAGAGAACGTACAAAATACGCTCGGCGAATATCTGAGCAGCCGGGGCTTGAAGCAGCTCCACACGGCCGAGACGGAGAAATATGCCCACGTCACGTTCTTCTTCAATGGCGGACGCGAAACGCCCTATGAAGGTGAAGACCGCATACTCGTAGCCTCTCCGAAAGTAGCAACCTACGATTTGAAGCCCGAAATGAGCGCTTTCGAGGTGAAAGATAAGCTCGTCGAAGCCATTCGCACAAACAAATACGACTTTATCGTTGTCAATTTTGCCAACGGCGATATGGTCGGTCACACGGGCGTCTACGAGGCAATCGAAAAGGCTGTGATAGCCATCGACCAGTGTGTGAATGAGGTCGTGACGGCTGCCAACGAAACCGACTACGAGACGATTATCATCGCTGACCACGGCAACGCCGACAACGCGATCAATCCCGACGGCACGCCCAATACGGCTCACTCGCTCAACCCCGTGCCTTTCATTTACGTCACGGCAAATAAGGGTGCGAAGGTGAAGGATGGCGTCTTGGCCGATGTGGCGCCGAGCATCTTGCACATACTTGGCCTGCCGCAGCCCAAGGAAATGACCGGCCACGACTTGATCGAAGATTAAGTAATTTCTTTTTCATTATATTGATGCCTCCGCGCTTGCCCATTCTCTTTGGGCGGGCGCGGAGTTTTTTGTATCTTGGCTATCAGCCGGCCTATTTCGCGCCCTGCAAGCGCCATCGGGCCGCGCGGACCTCTCCACGCTGCTTCCGCCTATCGCCGGACTTTTTGCGCAATGTCCGCCCCGCGCGCCAGATGCTTCGCAGGCCGTTACGGCTTTCTTTTTGGGGAGTCAGTAGCACGCATTATGTATCCACGCACAATCGAAAAGATCTTTCGTCCCACTGCACGATGGGCCGCCTCATTCCCACGTTTGAGGTTTTTCATCGTGATAAAAAAGGTGTGCGCTCGTGATAAAAAAGGTGTACGCTCACGAGCGTAAATACTTTTCATCGTGAGCGTAAAGGTAAAAATCGGGGAAGCGGCCCATCGCCGACCGACTTTGCGCGTTTTTTAATGGATGAAAGTTTCTCCAAAATCGACAGACAGCCGATCAAACATAAGCCTTGCGGCTCTTTCCGGCAAACTGAATCAAGAGGGAAAGAGGCGGAAGCATACACAGCAAAAAGTAAAGCGGCTACGATCAGTGCCGTTTCACGCAGAAAACAGGATGTAAGGATCAGTTGTTAGTCCCTTGTCTTTAAGACGTTTGCCCATTGCGAAGCAAACGCTTGCCAAGGTAACTTACAGGATAGCGCACGGAAAGAAAACCTACGACGATGACGGTGACAAAAATGAGCAAGATGTCTTCAGCGCGCACACTGACGGGATAGGCATCGACGATAAAGCTGCCGGCCGTTGTCCCGAGGCGCAGCAAGCCGTATTCTTGCTGTAAAAAACAGAGTAACAATCCTAAAAGCAGGCCGATGATCGCGCCGAGCACCGTAATGAGTCGGCCCTCAAAAAGGAAGATGCGTAAAATATCTTTATCCGTTGCGCCAAGATGGCGAAGGGTGTCCACGTCATCGCGCTTGTCGATAATGAGCATCGAGAGACTGCCGATGATATTGAAGCAGGCCACGAGGGCGATAAAGGTCAGGAAGAAGAAGGCAAAGAGTTTCTCGATTTTCATCACGTTGAAAGTGCCCTCTTGTTGTTCGTAGCGGTCCATTACTTTGAACGTAGGGCCGGCCAACTTTTGCAGTCGCTCTTTGACATCAGCCTCGTCAGCGCCCGACTTTAATTTGAGTTCCAAAGCGGAGATACAGCCTTGCTTCTCAAACAGATCTTGCGCAAAGGAGAGGGGACAAAGCATGTAATTGTTGTCGTATTTTGACTGGTAAACTTGGAAGCAGAGGTTCGAACTCTGAAGGGTGCCGACGTTAATATTCTCGGCGGGATTCAGCAGGTTGATTTGCTCGCCCTTGCGCGGGACGCAGATTTCCACCTCGCCAAACTGGAGACCGCCAAGCGAATTGGCCAGACCGAAACCGGGGATGCCGTAATTCAGATTAGCACGCTGAAGTTCAAAATCTCCCTTGCCGTAGAGGATCTGCCGAATGCCGGTCACGTCAGCATAGCGCTCGTCGATGCCTTTTAGGCGAATGACCGTCGGACGCCCTTTGAAGAGAATCAGGGCATCATCGTTGAGCGTGGCCGAAAAGGCGGCCACAGCCGGATCCTTACGGATCGCATCCAAATGCGGATCGTCGGCCGCCGCCACCTTCCCCTTGGTGGGCACAACCTCAAGCTGCGGATCAATCGTCGTAAATAAGCCGCCGATTAAGTCGTGGAAGCCGTTGAAACCCGAGAGTACGCAAACCATAGCCATCGTGGCGAGCGCCACACCTCCGACGGCGATACTCGAAATGATGTTGATGGCGTTGTGTCTCTTTTTAGAAAAAAGATAACGGCGGGCGATAAAGAAGGGGAAATTCATAATGCGTGACGCGCGGGCTTATTGCTTGAGCAATTCGTCGATGTGTTCGATATAATCGAGCGAATCGTCGATGAAGAATTTCAATTCGGGGATGATGCGCAACTGATGGCGCACGCGCTTACCCAACTCAAAGCGCACCGTCTTTACGTTGGCGTTGATGTTGGCCACGATTTCTTCGCCTCTTTCTGAAGGAAAAACGCTCAAATATCCGCGGCAAACGCTCAGATCCGGAGAAATCCGGACGCGACTCACACTTACGAGTACGCCGGGCGCTTGCTGCGTCTGGCGTTGCAGCATATCGCTCAATTCTTTTTGAATCAATCGCTCTATTTTTTGCTGTCTGGTCGTTTCCATATTTATCTTCGTGCTATTTTGCCACAAAGATAAAACAGAAAAAGCAGACATGCGAAAGAATATCTGCATTAAACGACTTCTTTTGTGGGGGAAGGGCGACACATGCGCCAATATGCCGCTCCGCCGCGTGCGATGACCGCACGCGGCGGAGCGCTTTTTTTGCGTTGAAACAAGGCGGACGGGGCGCACACGCGCAACTGTTGCGCCGAAAACAAGGCGGCGGGAAAGGAAAGTCCTGGCGGCAAAGGCGTGAACTCCTACCGCGGCGATTTAAGTCGCTGCGGTGAGAAAGCGAACTCGAGCGGTGGGAAAGCGAACTCGAGCGGTGGGAAAGCGAACTCGAGCGGCGGGAAAGCGCATCAGACGTATTTTTCGCCCAAGACGATTTCGGCTTCCTTGAAGAGCTTTTTCACCAAGGCGTGGTCGTCGTTGGGGCAAATTACAAGCACATCGCCGTGCTCCGCAACCAAGAAGCCGTCCAGACCGCGAATAACGGCGCGCTTTTCGGCCGAAAGATAAACGAGATTGTCCTTGCTGCCGGCGAAAAGAACTTGAGGATCACCCAACACAGCATTGCCGTCGACGTCTTTCGTCGCGGCGCGGCGCAACTCGGGCCAACTGCCGATATCAGCCCACCCGAAACGACACGCTTGCACAAAGACATTTTCGCACTTATCTAAGACTACGAGGTCAATAGAACGGTGATAATTAGTCGGATAAAACTGACGGACAAGGCGAATCTCGCTTTCTTGCGTGAGCGTGGGCCCTTCTTTTTTGATGAGGGCGTCGATTTCGGGCATCAAAGTATGGAGAGTGAGCACGATGGTGCTTGCATTCCAGAGATAAAGGCCCGTGTTCCACAAGAACTCTCCCGAATCGACAAATTTTTGTGCGTAGTCGAGATCAGGCTTTTCCGTAAACGACTTCACAGCAAAGAGATCTTTACGCTTTTCTTGCCCCATTTGAATATAACCGTAGGCCGAATTGGCGCATTGGGCCTTTACGCCCATCGCCAGCATCGCATTGTGGTTCGCCACAAAGTCTAAACCGGCCTCCATCTCGCTAATGAAGGTAGCTTCATCGCTGATGAGCTGATCGCAGGGCGTCACTAAAATATTGGCCTCCGGATCACGCAGCGAAATGTGGTAAGAGGCCCACACCGTGGCAGGCGCCGTAGAAAGTTGGACAGGTTCGGATAAGATATTGTCGGGGCTGACGTCGGGCAACTGCTCTTTAACCATCGGCTCGTAGTCGGCAAATGTCGAGATGTAGATATTTTCGGTCGGTATGAATCGAGCCATACGCTCGTAAGTCTGTTGTATCAGCGTCCGGCCCGTGCCAAAGAAATCGAGAAACTGTTTAGGCATATTCCTTCTGCTGAGAGGCCAAAGACGCTTGCCTACTCCGCCGGCAAGAAGGATGCAATAGTTGTGCTGTTTTTTCATTTGTGTACGACGATTTTTGGTTTTGAATCTGCCGCTAATTTAATCTTTTCGCGCGAAATAAGCAACTATTTGCTCCGGCCTTTACGTTAAATCTGCTAAATATCGAATTAAACCACCCATAAGCCTTAACGGCACGCGTTTATCGCAGCTACTTGCCGGCTTAGTGTAAGTATGCGCCGCCTCGCCTCCTATTCTCCGCCTCAAACATCGAAAGCCGATACACATTATATATATGGCAGACCATAAGTTTGCAAACGGAGGAAACTTTGCATAAATACCCTTTGCCGCCTGCCGGATAAACTTCGAGCAAGGACGTATAAGCTTCATCCTGTTGCCGACAAAGGATTAAAATCGCCAACAAATGCGTGCGCAAGGCGCATCTCTCTCTTTCCGCACCTTATCATTTTATTGTTTGCCGGGACCAAACGATAGTTTGCTGCCACCAAACCATAGTTTCCTCCCAGCAAACGATAGTTTGGTCCGAGCAAACAATGAACGAGCGAAATTTTCAGTTGCACAATAGCCTTTGAATGATTTATTTTAGGAGATGTGAATTATGAAAATCACGTCCAAAGTGCACTACGACAAGATGGAATAATCGCGCAGAAAGTCGCCCCAATTATTGCACAACACCAAGGCCTCTGTTTTAATAAAATGGCGACAAAAATTACAGAAGTATGCGAAAGAAATGAGCTTCCTTGTAGTTTATTGAATAAGCCCTCATCTGCTGCGTCGTTTGACTAATAATTTTATAAATATGACTTCTTGCGATAGAATACAGCTGATAGACGCAACAAAATTAAACATTCAAAAGAGATAGTAAGCAGCAAAAAAGAATAACAAAACAGCCATATACCACATAAAAGACGAAAATGTGCAAGATGGCAATAAAATAATCTTTTGAGACACTTTGATAGAGAAAAGATAAAATACTGGCTTCGAATAGATAGCTTTAGTAAAAAAGGAATGCATTGTAGCAAACAAGAATTGCCATTTTGTTATAACTAAATAACGGCAACAACAAAATATTTTGGAGAATGGTTTGTGCAAATAAAAAAAAGGCTGCATATTTGTACCGTTATTACGACGAATACACAGTTAATCCTTAACAGGTAAAATATTATGGATATAAAAAATGCTTTCGCAGGTACGCTCGAATCGGGAGATATTCTGATTCAGATCGCACCTTCAGAAACAGGAACGCTGCAGGTTGATCTGGAAAGCAGCGTCGCTTTCCAATTCGGGGAGCAAATTAAAAAAGTAATCACAGAGACGCTTACCGACTTGGGCGTAGACAACGCACTGGTTAAAGCAACAGACAAAGGGGCCTTGGATTGCACAATTCGTGCTCGAGTGACGGCAGCTGCCGTTCGCGCTACGGGCAAGGACGTATGGGCTTAATGCCGAAAACAAAACATCTATTAGAAGGAATACTATGCAACGACTAAGAAGAACTATGATGTTCGTCCCGGGAAACAATCCGGGAATGATGCAGGATGCTTTTATCTACGGCCCTGATTCAATCATGCTGGACCTTGAAGACTCGGTTACGATGGCCGAAAAAGATGCGGCTCGCCTGTTAGTACACAATGCACTGAAAACAATCGATTACGGCAACACGGAAATGGTTGTGCGTATCAACCCACTCAATACGGCTTATGGAAAGAAAGACGTTGAGGCTGTCGTAAAAGCCGGCGTCCACGTGATTCGTATGCCGAAAACGGAAACAGCCGAGGAGGTGCGCGAGGTAGAACGCGAAATAGAGCGCGTAGAGAAAGAAATCGGCTGCCTCGGCCGCACAAAAATTATGGCTGCCATTGAAAGTACGCTCGGCATTGTCAACGCTTACGAAATCGCCGTGGCTTCTGAGCGTATGATGGGCATAGCTCTTGGCGCAGAAGACTACTGCGCAAACTTGAAGACGCAACGCTCGCCGGAAGGCACGGAGCTGCTCTTCGCTCGCCAACAGATTGTCGTAGCTGCACGCGCAGCCGGCATCGACGCGCTTGATACGGTCTACTCTAACTTGAACGATATGGAAACTTTCCGCAAGGAGGTAGAGCTGATCAAGCAATTGGGCTTCGACGGTAAGTCAATCATCAATCCTCGCCAGATTGAGATCGTCAACGAAGTATTTGCTCCGACGGAGAAAGCCATTGAGAAGGCTAAAACGATTATTGCTGCCATTAAAGAAGCTGAGAAGCGCGGTAGCGGCGTAATTGCCGTAAACGGAAAAATGGTGGACCGCCCTGTTGTAATCAGAGCACAACGTACTATCGACTTGGCCCTTGCGTCAGGCATAATTTCTAAGGAGGATTTACAATGAATAAGAGAAACGACAGAGCTGCTATGATCGAGGCGGCAGCTGCCAAAATGGGCAAAAAAACATTTGTTGATGATCTTAAGAAAGTCGGCACGCCTCGCTTAGAATATCAAAAGACTTGTTCGAAAGTCGTTACGTTGGAGGAAGCTATCCGCCAAAGCGGCTTGAAAGATGGGATGACGATCTCTTTCCACCACCACTTCCGCGGTGGCGATAAGGTGGTTAACATGGTCGTAGCTAAACTGGCTGAGATGGGCTTCAAGAATCTGCACATCGCAGCTTCAAGTTTGCAGGACGTACACAAACCTTTGATCGAACATATTCGCAACGGCGTAGTCAATCGCTTGTCGACTTCAGGTCTTCGCGGCGAATTGGCCAATGAGATTTCACACGGCTTGATGGATGAGCCTGTTGTATTCCGCTCTCACGGCGATCGCGCAAGTGCCATCAAACGCGGCGACTTGCATATCGACGTAGCTTTCCTCGGCGCTTCTTCTTGTGACCCATTGGGAAATGCTGCCGGCTATTCTCGCTCTGAGAATCCGAAGTCTATTTGCGGTTCACTCGGCTATGCGCTTCCTGATGCTGAATATGCAGATAAGGTTGTGATCATTACGGATGACCTCGTAGACTACCCGAACACGCCTAATTCTATTTCAGAGCATAAGGTAGACTTCGTTGTAGAGGTAGAATCAGTGGGCGATTCTTCAAAGATCGCTTCCGGCGCTATTCGCGACACGAAGAACCCACGCGACATTCTTTTGGCACAACAGGCAGCGAAGGTGATCATCAATAGTGGCTATTTTAAAGATGGCTTCTCTATCCAGACGGGTTCCGGCGGCGCATCTTTGGCTGCAGTGAAGTTTATCCGCGAAAGTATGATCGAAAAAGGCATCAAAGCCAACTATGCGCTCGGTGGTATCACGGCTCATATGGTTAAGATGCACGAAGAGGGACTCATTAAGCGCTTGATCGACGTGCAATCTTTCGACAAGGTTGCTGCTGAATCAGTGAAGAACAATGAATTCCACAAGGAAGTTTCGGCTTCTGAATATGCCGCAGCTGACGAGCAAGGCTCTGCAACGCACTATTTGGATATCGTGATCCTCTCAGCTTTGGAGGTAGACGTTGACTTTAATGTGAACGTGCTTGTAGGTAGCGATGGTATCATCCGTGGTGCAATCGGTGGCCACCCTGATACGGCTGCCGACTCTGCGCTTTCTATTATTGTATGCCCCTTGCTCCGCGGAAGAATCCCGTGCGTAGTAGATAAGGTGACGACATTGATTACACCGGGTGCTACGGTTGACGTTGTCGTAACGGAATACGGCATCGCCGTTAATCCGCGCCGTCCGGAAGTGGCAGAACGCCTTCGTGCTGCCGGCTTGAAGATTGTTGATTTGAACGATTTGAAAGAACGCGCAGAAAAGATCATTGGCCAACCCGCAGAATTGCCGTTTGGCGAGAAAGTGGTTGGCGTTGTGATGTATCGTGACAACACGGTACTCGACGTGATCCGTAATATACAGGGATAAAAAAGTTATCCTTTATGGGAGTTACGCTTGACCAACTTCTGGCCAGCCGCGAAAACAGATGGGCAAAACAGCAAGCATTGCTGCAGGAAAACCCTTTAGCGACGCTTGTGTGCCTGACGGTCATTATGCCGGGAAGTGTGAAGCGTAATTCCCAATCTCTCATTGTAGCGCGAGCTGCCGTCGAAGCTGTGCGAACGGCTTTTGGCGAGCGTCTCCTTCAGATGGAAGAGCTTGATTTGGAAACCGGCTACGAAGCTTATCTGCTGGTCTCCCTCTCGATTCCCGAAGCGAAGACGATAGCTTGCGATGTAGAAGAACAGCATCCGCTCGGACGATTGTTTGATGTAGATGTTATTCAAAAGGATGGAGCACCCGCCTCGCGCAAGACGATCGGAAGAGCTCCCCGTCGCTGCCTACTTTGCGATCGAGATGCACGCTATTGTATGCGTAATCACAGCCATACGCAAGAAGAAATACACAAACGTATAGACCAACTTGTCGCAGACTATGTCCAACGACTTTGAAATACAAAGTTACCCTTTAACCGTTCGCACAAACCGCGAGCGCGTTACGGCTTTCCTCGCTGCCAACGGGCTGCGCTTGGATGCGTTGGACTATTATGCCGTAGTGACAGCAGTTGGCGACGATCAGATTCTTGCCGGAGGCGGATTGGACAAAGACATTATTAAATGTATTGCCGTGAGTGATACTTTGAGGGACGAAGGTATTAGCGCTACGCTCGTGTCGCATCTGATGAGTATTGCGATGAGCAGGCAATATGAGGCGGTTAAAGTCTTTACCAAGCCTTCTAATCAAAAGATCTTTGAGAGCCTCGGCTTCCATTTGCTGGCCGAAGCTCCCAAAGCTGTTTTACTCGAGAACGGCTTGAGCGGTTGGTATACATATGAGCGCTATCTAAAGAGCCTTCGACGCGAAGGCACGTCAGGCCTCATCGTGATGAATGCCAACCCGTTTACACGCGGACATCATTTCCTCATTACCCAAGCAGCGCGCCAAGTCGACACGCTTTTTATTATTCCCGTCAAAGAGGATCGCTCCGAATTCTCTTACGCCGAGCGCAAGGCTATGCTCGAATCGGGTTGTCGCAACATAGGGAACGTTATCGTTTGCGAAGGCAGCGATTATAGCATATCCGCGGCAACGTTCCCCACTTATTTTCTCAAAGAACTTGATGAAGCCGCTACGACGCAGATGAGCTTAGACCTCAATCTGTGTGCAAAGCGTATAGCCCCCGCTTTAGGCGCAAAAATCCGCTTTGTCGGAAGTGAGCCGCTCGACGCAATGACGCAACGCTACAACGAACTGATGCACGAGATTCTCCCGCTTGAGGGCATTTCTGTCGTAGAAATGGCACGATTAAGCGAAGGAGATCGAGCGATTAGTGCCTTAGCGGTGCGAACTGCTTTAGCCGAAGGGAAATTTTCCGAAGCAGCGCCGAAAGTTTATCCTACCACGATTCCTTACCTGCTGGCCAAACTGGCAACAATGGCTCTGCAAAGCGAATTGGATTCAAGTCCAAAGCCTGGTTTAGTTGATCAAATTGATGCCGGTGCTCACCAAGATATGGACTACAACTTAATGTGTAGAAGCATTCACGCGCTCCATCCCCATTTCGTAGCCCTTGCTCAGCTGGGGTATCAAGAAGAGCTGCCCGCGCCTGAAGAGATTCGCCGCTTGGGCTTGGAAGCCGAGCGTGAAATGCTTTTGGCCACAAACAACGTCAACACACACAAAGGCGCCCTCTTTGCCATGGGCCTCGTGCTGATTGCGGCCGCACACAATTATTATATACATGGTGTCATTCAAGAGCAGCCCCTGCGCACGGCCATCTGCCGTTTAGCTTCCGACTTCCCCGCCCCGAAAGGCACACACGGCGACGCCGTTCGCCGACAGTATAACGTTAGGGGCGCATTAGCCCAAGCAGCTGCCGGCTATCCCGATCTGTTTGCCGAGTGGCTACCTTACCTACGTCAATTAAAGGGCGACACTTTTGCAGCCCACAAAACCCTATTATATATAATGACTACGCTCGACGATACCAATGTACTCCACCGCAAGGGAGCGCAAGTAGCGTCCAAGGTCAAAGAAGAAGCCCGAGCGTTGCTGAGCAACTTCTCCGAGGCTAAACTGATCAAGCTCAATCAGCGATATATCAAAGAAAATATCTCTCCGGGCGGCAGTGCTGATATACTTTCACTCACCTTTCTGCTCAACGCGATATTATCCTAAATCAACATAATATTTCAAATTACTATCATGGTAGAACTAATTAAAGAAGGAGTTTATCTACTCAACGGTTCTGAATTTGCGAAAGACGCAAAGGGTCTTCCCACACCCGATGAAGCAAGGGAAAACACCATCACTTACAACATCCTGCGTGCACACGATGTAGATGGAAGTAAGGGTAATAAAATGCGCATTAAGTTCGACGCAATGATGTCCCACGACATCACTTACGTCGGTATCATACAGACGGCGCGCGCCAGCGGTTTGGAGAAATTCCCCCTCCCTTACGCGATGACCAACTGCCACAACTCTTTGTGCGCCGTAGGTGGTACGATCAATGAAGACGACCATATCTTCGGCCTTTCTGCAGCGAAGAAGTATGGCGGTATCTACGTTCCCGCTAACGTTGCCGTTATCCACCAGTTTGCACGCGAAGCAATGGTGAAGTGCGGCAATATGATCTTAGGTTCTGACAGCCACACGCGCTACGGTTCGCTCGGTAATATGGGCGTCGGCGAAGGCGGCGGCGAACTCGTGAAGCAGTTGCTTTGCAACACTTGGGACATCAACGCACCCGAAGTAGTTTTGGTTTGGCTCGAAGGCGCTCCCCGCAAGGGTGTAGGTCCTCACGACGTAGCCATCTCTTTGGTAAAGGCTGTGTTTGAGAACGGCTTTGTGAAAAACAAAGTGCTCGAATTTGCTGGCCCCGGCGTGAAGAATCTGCCGATCGACTTCCGTAACGGTATTGACATTATGACGACCGAGACGACTTGCCTCTCTTCTATCTGGATCACAGACGAAGAAGTTAAGAAGCACTACGACACACACCGTCGCGGTGAGTTCTACAAAGAATTGCGTCCGGGCGACGTAGCATATTACGACTCAATGATTCGCATCGACCTCTCGAAGCAAGAATCAATGATCGCATTGCCTTATCACCCCTCCAACGCCGTATCTATTCACGAACTTCAAGCCAACCCCGAGGCTGTCTTGCGCGCCGTAGAAGAAGATACCCACAAGCGCTATGGCGATAAAGTACAAATCGATCTCGTTAGCAAAGTGAAGAACGGCAAGATGGTAGCCGACCAAGGCATCATCGCAGGTTGCGCCGGCGGTACGTACGACAACCTCGCAGAAGCAGCAGCTATTATGCGCGGCAAGTCAGTCGGCAACGACTACTTCACCATGTCTGCATATCCCCAATCAGTGCCCGTTTACCTCGCTACGACTCGCAACCACATTGCAGAAGTATTGCTCGAAGCAGGCGTTATCATCAAGCCCGCATTCTGCGGTCCTTGCTTCGGTGCAGGCGACGTTCCGTCCAACAACGGCTTCAGTATTCGCCACACGACGCGTAACTTCCCCAACCGCGAAGGTTCTAAACCCGGCCAAGGCCAGATCTCGCTCGTGGCATTGATGGACGCACGCTCTATCGCCGCAACGGCAGCTAATGGCGGTGTAATCACAGCAGCTACTGACGTTGAATACACCAACGACTACAAGCCTTACGCTTTCGATCCTACTGTTTACGAACACCGTATCTACAACGGCTTTGGCAAGGCAGATCCTCAGCAAGAGTTGCGCTATGGTCCTAACATCAAGGACTGGCCTAAAATGTATCCGATGGCAGAAAATATGCTCGTAGAGTTGGCAGCCGTTATCCACGACCCCGTTACCACGACCGACGAGTTGATCCCCTCCGGCGAAACGTCAAGCTACCGCTCCAACCCGCTCAAACTTTCTGAGTTCGCCCTCTCTCGCCGCGTACCCGAGTACGTAGGATTGAGCAAGCGCATCCAAAGCGAAGACCTCGAGCGCCGCGCAGGCAAGACGCCCGCCAACGTTCTCGAAGCATTGAAGAAAGTAGGCGCTTCTGCCGACAACACTTCATTCGGCTCTTGCGTATTTGCTAACCGCCCCGGCGATGGTTCAGCACGCGAGCAAGCAGCTTCTTGCCAGAAAGTATTAGGTGGCGACGCAAACATCTGCTACGAATACGCTACGAAGCGCTATCGCAGCAACTGTATCAACTGGGGTATCGTTCCGTTCACCATCGCTAAGGAAACGCCGTTCGATTACAAAGCAGGCGATATGGTCTTCATTCCCGGCATCCGCGAAGCAATCCTCGCAGGTAAAGAAGAAATCGATGCACAAGTCATCACGGCTGAGGGCGTAACCCCGATCCACCTCTTCTTCACCAACCTGACGGCCGACGAGCGCGACATTTTGGCGCAAGGCTGTCTGATGAATTACTACGCAGCACAACGCAAGAAATAACTTTATCAATTTAACCCATAAGCATTCATTATGAAAAAAATTCAGATGACCACCCCATTGGTAGAGATGGATGGTGATGAAATGACGAGAATCCTTTGGAAGATGATCAAGGACGAACTGATCCTTCCTTTCGTTGACCTCAAAGCAGAATACTACGACTTAGGTTTGCCTCACCGCGATGAAACGCGCGACCAAGTAACTTTTGATTCTGCTGAAGCAACGAAGAAGTACGGTGTAGCTGTAAAGTGCGCTACCATCACGCCAAACCACCAGCGTATGGACGAATACAAACTCCATGAAATGTGGAAGAGTCCCAACGGAACCATCCGTTCTATGCTCGATGGTACTGTATTCCGTGCGCCCATCACGATCCCTTCTATCAAGCCCGCAGTAAAGAGCTGGGAGAAGCCGATCACGATCGCTCGTCACGCATATGGTGACGTTTATAAAGGCGTAGAAATCCGCAATGAAGAAGAAGGCACAGCTAAGCTCGTATTCGAAGGCAAAAGCGGCAAGAAAGAAGAAGTCGTTATCCACGAATTTAAAGGCCCCGGCATCATCCAGGGTATGCACAACACAGACAAGTCAATCCGCTCTTTCGCACACTCTTGCTTCAAGTATGCTTTAGATACCAACCAAGACCTCTGGTTCTCTACGAAGGATACTATTTCTAAGAAGTACGACGCACAATTCCGCATCGTCTTCGAAGAAGTATTCCAAGAGTACAAAGAAGAATTCGACAAGCGCGGCTTGGAATACTTCTACACCTTGATCGACGACGCTGTTGCACGCGTAATCCGCAGCAAGGGTGGCTACATCTGGGCTTGTAAGAACTATGATGGCGACGTGATGAGCGACATGGTTTCTACCGCATTCGGCTCTCTCGCTATGATGACCAGCGTACTCGTTAGTCCGGACGGAAAATACGAATACGAAGCTGCTCACGGCACCGTAACGCGCCACTACTACAAGCACCTCGCCGGTGAAGAAACTTCTACGAACCCGATGGCTACTATCTTCGCTTGGAGCGGCGCATTCCGCAAGCGTGGTGAGCTCGACAACCTCCCCGAGTTGGTTAAATATGCTGACGAGCTTGAAGCAGCTTGCTTCGATACGCTCAACGAAGGTATCGTAACGAAGGACCTCGTTAACTTGATGGAAGGCATCACGCCGACTGCTGTTAACTCAGAGAACTTCATCAAGGCTATTCGTCAACGTCTCGAAAAGCGTTTGGCTTAAGCCCTAAACTTTATAGATCGGACGCAACCCGCTTGCGTCCGATTTTTTATATCTCCCTACACGCAGTCGCCCCGTTTGTCGCAAAACAAATCGGGCGGCTGCCGTTTTTGTATCCTGCCCGTCTAAGCGCAGATCGGCCGCATCATCTATTGCGCCACCAGACATCGATTACGAATGGTTACAAACACATAAAACACGCCTCCACGGCAAAATACCTCCATCATACCTAACCAACACACCACGGAGCCTCACACAATAATATACGCTCGTCAACCCTGCGACGATGAAAGACCAACACTAAGGAATTGTCGTCGCTAATTGTTGCATCGGAGTCGAATTGTGTGCTCACTATCAATAAATAAATACACATTGCATCTGACCTTCTAATCATTGCAAACAATTCCCCCATCCTTCAACCTACAAAATGTCCCATCAAACTTCACAAATACAATACCATGGCTTCGGGTATTTATACGCACCTCCCATCTCCAAAGCCATTCCGCCAGAAATAACCCCATCGGGGTTAGTCTTTTGGCAGGGCAGGGTTAAAATGCGAAGCGGTTTAACCCTGCCTAACGCGTCCTCGCATCGACAACCCCTTAGGGTTGGTCTTAAAAAAACAGCCGATGTTCGGAACGCAACGGATACTCTCCAAATAATAACCGACAAGAGCAACGACTCACGTCGTTTGTGGCTGGGTTGCCGCTCTGCTCCTCAACCCTGCCACGATAAAAGACCAACCCTAAGGGGTTGCACACTATGTATGCCTGCTTATCCAGGGTTAAGGTACGCTGTACCTTAACCCTGGCCTGCCCAAAGACCAACCCTAAGGGGTTGTCGTTGCGATTTGTAGCATCGGGGTCGAATTATGCCTACACCGTCATTGTATAAATGCACATTTGATTTGACCTACTAATCATTCCAAACAAATCTCACTTCCTTCAATCTACAAAATTTCCCATAAAACCTCACAATTACAATTCCATAGTTTCAGATGTTAATACGCACCTCCCATTGCCAACCAATTCCGCCGCAAATAACCCCATCGGGGTTAGTCTTTTGGCAGGGCAGGGTTAAGAGGCGAAGCGGCTTAACCCTGCCTAACGTCCCCCGCGATTGACAACCCCTTAGGGTTGGTCTTTAAAAAACGTCCAATACCCAAAACGCATCGAGCAACATCCAAATAACAATCGGCAACAACAACGACTTTCAGTCGTTAGTGGCAGGGTTACCGCTACGCTCCTCAACCCTGCCACAGTGAAAGACCAACCCTAAGGGGTTGTCGTTGCGATTTGTAGCATCGGGGGCCAATTATGCACGCTCCATCATTGTATAATTTGAATTACCGATAGGACTTTTTATCAATTAGATTGAATACAATACGTTTCGCAACTCAAATTCCTCAATGCAATTTTCACCGCTTCCGTCTAAATCGAACGGCCAATGTTTCACCGCTTATTACAATCCCAACAAACTCAATCTACATTCCGCATAATCCCATAGCCCTTACCCACCACAGCAAATACCCCTTATAAACGTGATCTCCGCTCCGCACAATTCATACCTCCCTTTCAGTCCGCCTCAAATAACCCCATCGGGGTTAGTCTTTTGGCAGGGCAGGGTTAAAAGGCGAAGCGGCTTAACCCTGCCTAAAGCGCCCCACCCTTGAGCAACCCCTTAGGGTTGGTCTTTCAAAACAACCGCAAACAGAAACAAGACGAGACAAATGCACGAACGAAACCGAAAATCCTCTTTTAGTTGCACAAAACTTCGCATTACAAACTGATATATTCCCATCATCGCAATGTACCATCACGAGCGTAAGACCTTTTCATCGTGAGCGTACACCTTTGTTCTCACGAGCGTACACCTTTGCTCTCACGATAAAAAACGCTGCCATCACGTGTTGTGCGAATCGAAATAAAGGTCTACTGCTTAAATATCAATGCTTGATCAGCATATAATGAGCACAAAACAACAAAACGTCCGCCTCGCGCCGCGAGTATAGCCCCCTTAGCAAGCGTTGAACAAGCTTTGATAACCACACTTGCACCCAAACGGCTGACAAGGCCGAAACTGTGGCGCAGGAATCAGATCATAAATATTGCGAATTAAACCCATCTCGCCCTTTTCTCAATTATTCTCTGTTAAATAGTATAAAATAACGAGCAAAGACAATGGCCTGTTCGGACGAAAACTATATCTTTGCCTCCGAACTAAGGCCATCTTAGGCCGTTTTTACAGCCCTTCTAAGTCTAATCTTGAAGGAAAATGAGAAAGAGAGAGCACATAAGGCGAATTTACGCGTGGATGTTATTACTAACATTCGCTTTTATGCTCACACTTAAAGGGGCGCACTACCACACGGCAGACTTTCACGCCGACAATCTCGGAAAAATGCAGCAAACAACGGGAGCTACGATTAAAGCATCCTGCGTTGTCTGCGATTTTGTCTTTCAGAAAGCTACGGCTTTCAAACCTACGGTTTTTGTAAAGCCACTCACATCGATACCGCTCAAACGTTTTGTCTTTGTGATGCAGACGGTTTACCGCCAAATCTTGTCGGTAAACACCAATTCTCCACCCTTATTCTAAGTTTATTCTGCTTTCTTGCCGTCTTGCAGCCTTGTCGCTCTTTACGAAGCGGGGCTTGTAAGGCCTAAAAGCTACGATGCGCCGGCCGTTTCCAAACGCGCGAATCAAATATTGCGTTGGCAGCAGACGGAAGTCCTTTGCAAGCGGGCAGAATCCCCCTTATCGGCACTTGTCGATAGGAAGCAAACTTTGTAATCATTTATTTTATCTTACTTTTTACAGATGAACCCTCATAAGTTTCACTACTTTCGGGGCCTATTGTTAATCTGTTTGATGGCAGCACAAAACGTGCTTGCACAGCAGTCCGACAATTTTCGCACTACGTCAAAGCCGGCCATACTGGTTCTTGACAGCGAAACGCGTCAACCGATTCAAGACGCCCTTTTATCCTATGCGCAGTCCACGTTTACGGCAGATTCAACCGGCCTTATCCTACTCCCGTCAGTGCCGCGCCGACAGGAAATCTTAAGAATATCGGCCCTCGGCTATACGACGCAGGCCCTCCATTGGCAGGATCTGACGCTGAGCGGCGGCCAGCGTATCGTTACCCTGCGCCCTTACGCCAATAATCTGCGTGAAGCGGTCGTTAGGGGCACAAAAAACGAAGTCTCGGTCAACGCTGTCGCATCGCAAATCAACAGCCGGACGATCTCCTCAGCGATGGGCCAATCGCTCGCCTCGCTACTCGAGAAGGTGGGCGGCGTCAGTTCGATACAGACCGGCACGAGTACGGCCAAGCCGGTCATACAAGGGATGTATGGCAATCGAATCCTGATGATCAACAACGGCGCGCGGCAGACCGGTCAACAATGGGGCCTCGATCACGCGCCGGAGATTGACAAAAACAGCAGCGCACGCATCCAAGTGGTCAAAGGTGCGGAGGCTGTGCGCTATGGATCGGAGGCGCTCGGCGGCATCATTATCTTAGAACAAAAACCGCTGCCTTATGGCGAGACGAATATTGGAGGTAGCGTCAGCGGACTCGTAGGCGCGAACGGCCTGCGCTACAATGCGGTCGCAACAATCGAAGGTTCGATGCCTTTTCTCCGCGACTTGGCGTGGCGCGTGCAGGGCACGTATCTGAATTCCGGCGATGCGCGGACGGCAGATTACGTCCTGAACAACACGGGCTACAGGGAACAAGACGTGAGTCTGAACCTCGGCTATCGCCACGGCCCACTGCGCCTCGAAACATCGTACAGCCTCTTCGATCATAAAGAGGGCGTGATGATGAGTTCCCAACTGGGTAGCGAGGATTTACTGCGGGAGCGCATCGAAGCGGGACGCCCGACGTACATACTGCCGTTTTCGCGCCACATCCTCTATCCTTATCATCGCGTCGTACACCATACGGCCATCGGAAAAGTGTTTTTGGACGGTGGAAAGTGGGGACATTTCTTCTGGCAGACAGCCTTCCAAAACGACATTCGCAAGGAATTTCGCGTAAGACGAATGAATCTCTCCCACATTCCCGCAGTAAGTATGACGCTAACTTCGTTTCAGAACCAGCTAAAATGGACTAAAGATTACGCCAACTGGCAATCGGAGGCCGGCATCTCGTACTTGCACATTCGCAACAAGAACGAAGCGGGCACGGGTGTGGTTTCGCTCATCCCTAACTACACGGAATACGATGCGGGGGCTTTTCTCATCCAAAAATATCGGAAAGGCATTTGGAGCGGTGAGGCCGGCGTGCGCTTCGATCACCAACAGACGCGCGCAGCGGGCTATGATTATACCGGAAAACTCTATACCGGAGATCACAAATTCAGCAATCTTTCCTACAACTTGGGCTTTCACGTGCAGCCATCCAACGCTTTTTCGCTGACGTCCAACCTTGGTTTGGCTTGGCGGGCACCTCACGTTCACGAACTCTACAGTAATGGCAACGAGTTGGGATCGGGAATGTTTGTAGTCGGAGATGCGAATATGAAGTCGGAGCAAAGCACGAAATGGATCGTATCTGCTGACTACCAGAGCAAACTTTTTGGCCTCAAAGCTGAAACTTTTGTACAATGGATCAACGGTTATATTTACGACGAACCCACGCATCAGTTTATAACGGTTATTTCCGGCTCCTATCCGCTTTTCCAATACAAGCAAACCGACGCATTTTTCCGCGGTTTCGATGCTGCTTTCGATTTGCGGCCTCTGAAATTCCTTCATTACCATCTGCAAACGTCGCTGATTTGGGCCAACGAGCGCAAGACGCGGGCTTACTTGCCCTACATTCCCTCTTGGCGCGTGGATCAAGAAGTCGGGCTGAGCGACATCAAGTGGGGAAAGACGTCGCCTTGGATCAGTCTGCGCCACCGCTTTGTCGCGAAACAGCGGCGCTTTAATCCGGCCAGCGATTTGGTTAATTTCACGCCGCCGGCCTACCATCTTTTTGGCATCGAAGCAGGTACGGAATGGACACTCGGCGGGCGGCAAAAGCTGCGCCTTTCGCTCACGATCGACAACCTCTTTAATAAGCTTTACAAGGAGTACACCAACCGCTCGCGTTACTATGCTCACGATATGGGCCGCGATGTTCGCTTGCAGGTCAACTGGCTCTTTTAGACAAAAAACCACATACAATAATCATTTTATAAACACAGAGAATTATGAGACGTAATGCAATCAAACTAATCTCGGCGGCCGTGTTCGCCCTCTTTTTCGCCGTAGCTTTTACGGCTTGCAGCAATGAACCGGTCAAGCCCGACAATCCTATCGGCAAGAAGGGCCACGAAGATCCTACGAAGATGGTGATTGAACTCTACGAATGCCACATGCACGCCGACTGGAACAAGATCGACGTGGAAGGAGGTGCTCATCAGGACCCCGAAACTAAGGCAAAGTATCTGAAAAAGGTGCAAGAAATCGCCTTTGAGAACAAGGAAGGCAAAGGCTGGGGCTATGCTGACGGCAGCCAGAAGTCGTTCTTCGTGCGCCAGTCGGCCAATTACCATACCGGCAGCAATTTTACGCCGGCCCCCGTCTATCTTTTGTTCATCAAATATTATGATAAGAAGGGACAACTTATGAACAATCAGTTCATAGAAGGCGGTCAGGATCGCCTGCATCAGCATTATTTCACCACCTCCAACGCAACTGAGTTGATGACCGGCGCAGCTTTGGCCGACGGCACTCAGACTACGAACTACATTGACTATAAATATACGGACACAACGCCTTGGAATAAAACGCACCACAGCGGCGAAGCGGAGATAACGGGCCGTTCCAACCCGATAGGACTCAAAGGCGCGGTGCGTTTCTTAAAGAATCGCGTAAAGTTTGACCTGCGCATACAGCTCTGGCACGCATTCAAAGGCAAGAAAGATCCGGCTGCGAGCGACTTCGACCCGTTCTACAAGCGCTCGGCTTACAGCCAGGCTTTCGGCACTTCGGATATTAACGTCGTCGTGCCCATCGTCGTTTACGCAAGTCGCGAAGAATACATTGACGGACTTGATAGCAACACAGATGTAAGCAAAGTGGCCGAAAACAGCTACGATGCAGCCGGCAACGCACTCATACAAGCGATCATGAAGGCCTTTAACCTGACTTGGACGGAGGCTTTGACCGACTATCAGAAATTTATTTGGGACGACAGCGATGGCGAATCAGGCCACGTCTGGCTCTAAATAAAAGCCTCAGTGCCCCTTGAGCGCTGCCCGACGTAAAGTCGGCCCCGCGTTGCTCTCATTCAGCAGGCAACGGGGGCCGATTTTTTTATGCGCGGCATGGCATTCGCGATGCACTCCTTTCGCCTTCGCGACCTTGCTCTCGTGATAAAAAAGGTTTGCGCTCACGAGAAAAAAGGTTTGCGCTCGTGATGAAAAAGGCTTACGCTCACGATAGCAAAAGCTGCAAGAGAACTGAAGGTCTCAAAGAAAGCCGTGCGGGAACACACGTAGTCAGGACCTTGTGCAAAAAGCGTCGATCAGTAGCAAAAAAATCCGACTTTTGTCGGGCAAACGTCAAGCATTGCAGCCCTCATTATACCGTTAGCAGCTGGCGCGGCAAAACCTTGTATTTCAGAAAATCATCATTGTCCTCCCACAGTTGGCTACGGTGAGCAGCCAGTCGAGCCAAGCGACGCAGGGCAAGGATGGCTTCCTTCCCAAAAGGGTACGAAAAACGGGAAGCGCAACTTTCGTTGTCAACTTCCCGCTATTCTGATCCCGCCGGATACGTGGGAGAGAAAGGCCTGCGGCACATTCTCTTTCTGATGTTTTAATAGAGCAGTGATGTTTTGTATATTCTCCGCCGGATGCGGATCGACCAATGTTTGTATCTTGTTTTACGAATTTATTAAGCTTTTGATGACGGCTTCAGTCATATTGCCGGTGACGTCGACTACGTACAAGCGCCCCTCAGTCTTTGTCAGCAGCACGGCCTCTACAATTGTGTCGCCCTTTCGGCGCACGTAAATCGTCTTGCCGTCGTAGTCATTGTAGTGTGCAAAGCGATCGCTGTTCTGCTGAAGCAGACTTTTGGCTTTGTCAAACAGGCCCGACGTCTCGTTAGCGTTATTATTGGAGACGATGCGCACACTCTTGATGCATTGCAGCGCTTGCTGAGCCTGCCGATCCTTGGGCAAGGTCTTCATTGAGAGCATTCGGTTGATCATCGTCGGGCTGACGGTCGTGCAGTAGAGCGAAGTGTTTGTCGCATACAGCTTCAAGTAGTTTGAAGCGAAGTCCGTTTCGACCTGCGCTTGGGCCGCGATGCACATCAACAAGCCGCAAATCAGCAGTAGTATTCTATTCCTCATTGACTATCGGATCTTTTTCCACCTCGGGCGATTGCTCCTTGGTCGAATCGGCGGAGGCGGTGCGCTGAAACATATTCAAGCCGCTTTCTACTACGTGGTAGGCCTGCGCCGGATTGTTGTAAGTGTCGCTATAATTGTTGGGGTTGTAATCCCAAGCCTCCTTATCGCGATTAAACGACTTCTGCGCGCCGATACCTACCAACACAACGATGGCCACTGCGGCAGCAGCTTGAAAGAACGGGCGGAAACTGATGCCGCCATTGACGCGACGGGCTTTTACTCTTAATGTGGGCGATGGCTTTTGCATCTGCTGCGTCGGCTCGTCGGCCTTGGTAGGCTCCGCAATGAGTTTCAGCAAGCGCTCATCGAAGTCGGCGCCCAAACCGACTGACTGCTGCGCTTCTTCGTAAGCGAAAAGCGGACGATAGCGCTCCAAAGCAGCGGGCACATCGGGCTGTGCAAAGAAAGTCTTCAGGATAGCTTCCTCGGCCTCCGTGGTTTGCGCCTCCCAATAGCGCTCCAAGAGCTGTTCGATGTACTTATAATCCATAACTTTCTTCTTTTAGATATTGTTTTTTGATGGCTTGGCGGGCGCGGAAGAGCGTTATTTTCACGTTATCCTCCGTTATGCCGAGCGTTTCGGCCACTTCCTTGTAACTTTTCCCCTCGATGTCGCGCAGTTGCATTGCACTTCTCTGCCTTTCTGGCAAGCTATTAAATAATTCGTGCACGCGTCGTAGCTTTTCGTCGTGCTCTAATTGCTCCTGAGCGGAAAGCGAGCGATCGGCAGCCTCATACGCTACATCGAGAGAGAGGTTTTGGGCTTCTTTTTTGTCGTGCCTATCAAGCGCTAAGTTGCGGCAAACAGTCAGACAATAAGCCTCCAGAGAATTCAAAGCGCCCAGTTCTTCGCGTTTTGTCCACACGCGTATCAGCGTATCTTGCGTTACATCCTCGGCTTCGGCTGTATCAAGCGTAATTCTGAGCGCTAAGCGGTACAGTTTGTTTTTAAGCGGGAGCAGATCTTCTCGGAAATCGATTTCTTTCACCGGGTTGTTGTTCTCTTTTTGTGGCCCTCTGTAAAGTAGACGCCTATTGTGGGAAAAAGTTACTTAGATTTGACCAGTTTTTGCAAGTTTTTTTGCCAACGTTTCCTTCTTGCTTTGTCTTTAAGCCTATCGAGCAGTTTTTTCAGCTGTCATTCCGGCTGCCAAATTACATCTTTTCGTCGAGAAGTAGTACTTTTGTAGCGAAAACATTTGGATTCGCCGAACTTTCCAATGGAGATACATTATGAATATGCCATCAAGCGCGGCGACCATCGCATCATAGTTTTACCAATTTACAATATGGAAGCATTAGAAGCATTGTTAACGCGTCGGAGCTGCAAATCTTACCGCCCCGAAATGCCATCGGAAGAAGTTTTAAACAAGATCATGGAGGCCGGCACCTTTGCCCCCTCGGGCCGCGGCGCACAAGCGGCGATCATCGTCGCCGTCACGAACAAGGAAGTGCGGGATCAGCTCTCGCAAATGAATGCTGAGATCCTCGGCACCAAGGCTGACCCGTTTTATGGCGCACCCGTCGTGCTCGTAGTCTTGGCTGATCGCACGAAGCACACGTATCTTTACGACGGATCTGCAGTAATGGAAAATCTGCAATTGGCTGCTCACGCACTGGGTTTGGGAAGTTGCTGGATACATCGCGCCAAGCAAGAATTTGATAGCGAAGCCGGTAAAGCGCTGCTCAAATCCTGGGGCATCGAAGGCGATTATGAAGGCATCGGCCATTGCATTGTAGGTTACCCCGACAAGCTCCCGACTACCGAGAAGCCGCGCAAGGACGACTACATTCGCTACGTGCGATGAGTCGCCCGCATCGGCCGCTTCTTTTGGTGCTTTGCGCAGCGGCCTCACTCCTGTTTGCGCAGAAGAAAACGCCCGCCGTCCCTACGAAGACGCCTACGGAATTGTCGATGGAGCGGCAGGGACTCGTCGATCTCCGCAGCGTGGATCCCTCGATTCAGGTTAGCTTGATGTATGGCCGCGCCGACAACTTCACAGGTCAGGTTCTTTATACAGAACTTCACACGGCTTACCTCCTTCCCTCCACGGCCGCGGCGCTGAAACGGGCACAAACCGAGTTGAAGCGCTTGCGTCCGGATCTCTCGCTCAAGGTTTACGACGCCGCACGTCCGATGTCGGTGCAGCAAAAGATGTTTAACGTCGTGGCAGGGACGCCAAAAAGCATTTACGTGAGCAATCCGGCCAACGGCGGAGGCTTGCACAATTACGGCTTGGCCGTAGACATAACGCTCTGCAACGCGGCGACGGGGGACACCATCCCGATGGGAACGAAGATCGACTATATGGGGCGTTTGTCGCACGTCAATTTGGAGCAGGATTTCTTAAAACAAAAGCGCATTTCTCCGGCGGCCGTAGCCAACAGGCGCTTATTGCGGCGCGTAATGGCGGTCGGAGGCTTCAAAGTGTTGCGCACGGAGTGGTGGCATTTTAATTTCAAAACCCGCGCACAAGCCAAGGCGCACTACAAACTCATCCGATAAGCGATGAAACCGCCGTTTTTGAGGGCTTTTTATGGAAAACGCTGAAGCTTTTATCCGAGATCACCGCACGGAGAGTGTGCCTGCACTGGCACTGCTGCTTGCCGACCGACCCCGCGAAGAGGCTGAATACATCCTGCGTCAGATCGAGGGTTGGCAGAAGTTGAACGCGAAAGTACCAACGTGGGCTGCCGAGCCGCGACTTCGCTATCCGCGCCGCCTTTCGTTGGAGCAATGCTCCGGCGAGTTGGCCGCACGCTATAAGGCGGAGGTCATTCGCCGCCATTTGCCCGCAGGTGGGCGGATGGTAGATCTGACCGGCGGCTTCGGAGTTGACTTTTTTTATCTCGGACAACTGTTTGACGAGGCGGTTTACGTGGAACAGCAGGCGGATTTGTGCCAATTGGCGGCCTATAATCTCCCCTTGCTGGGCCTGCACAATGCGCACTTCGTCAACGCCGATGGCGTGGCTTATTTGCAGGCTATGCCGCCGGCTGATTTCATCTTGCTGGATCCGGCGCGGCGCGATGGGGCGGGCCGGAAGGTCGTGAGTTTGGCCGACTGCGAGCCCAACGTAATGGATATATTACCCTTGCTGCGCGAAAAGGCTCGCTATACGCTCCTGAAACTCTCGCCGATGCTCGATTGGCACACGGCGGTGAGCGATTTGGAACGGGTTTGCGAGGTCCACGTGTTTGCTGAAAAAGGAGAATGTAAGGATTTGCTTTTGCTACTGGGCCCTACGGACGGCCCGCCATCGATTCACTGTCGAGACGGGGTGGACTTTTCTTTCAAAACAACCGATGAAACCACCGTAAATTGCACTTTTACTGCCGAGGTTGAGACCTTTCTTTACGAACCTTCGGCGGCGCTTTTGAAAGCGGGCGCACTCAAATTGCCGGCTCTCAGATTCGATTTGAAAAAGTTGCACCCCAACAGTCATTTATATACATCCACACAGCTTATCGCCGACTTTCCGGGCCGCCGCTTCCGCTGTCTGCGCACGACAACAATGAACAAGGCAGCGCTGAAAGATTTCTGTGGTGACACGAAGCGGGCTAACATCACCGTGCGCAACTTTCCACTAACGGTAGACGCACTCAGAAAGAAGCTCCACGTAAAAGAAGGCGGCGACGACTATTGGTTTGCCACGACACTCTGTGATGGGCAAAAGGTGATCATAGCCTGCGAAAAGTTGCCCGCAAATCATCGGCCCGATTAGTTGGTTTTTGTACCTCCATATTCAAGGTCTCGTATCGTTTGGTGCCGGCAAACGATGGTTTGGTCGGGGCAAACGATAGTTTGGTGGGAGCAAACAATGGTTTGGCGGCACCAAACAATCGCCGAATGGCATTATAGGCATAAAAAACCATACGGCGAAGCACCATTTTGTGCCGCCACCGGCCTGTATCAAATGTGGCAGCAGCAGAAAGTAGAGAAAGCGTATTCCGAAAACGGCACTTCGCGGCGCAGCGTTTGTTGGAAGATAAGCTAAAAGCAAGGGCAGGTTGAAAAGGTACACTTCGACGGCCGACGATCTTGACTTTTCCGCTCAAAACGGAGAAAGTAGCGATGCGAAACGGCGACAACGCTATTTATTTCGTAGCTTTGTAGACTTATCAATCAGTGTCGCTACCACAAAAACCGCACGCACGCTGACGGCGAACAGCACAACGTGCGCAATGCGTTGACACATTATATTATATATGACGGCTTATGCCTAATCTTCGAGAACGCTTGGCGCCGCTGGTCGGCTCTTGTTGGCGCGTGGCCTTGGTTACGACGCCGCTTGCCGATATTTTGGCCGGCGCATCCTTGCGTTTCGTGCCCATCGAAGCGCCCGAAAAGGGCGTTTGGTATGGCGATCCGTTTATTTTAGACGTTTCGCCGCGCGAAATCACGCTTTTGGTGGAAGCTTATGTAGAGCGAAAATTGCAGGGACACATCGAACGCCTGACCATAGCGCGCACTACGGGGCAGGTACTCGAGGCAAAGACCGTTCTTAGCCTACCCACGCATTTGAGTTTTCCGGAGATTGTGCGCCGCGATGGCGAAATTTTCATCCATCCGGAAAACATTGCTTCCGGCGAACACAACCTATTCCGTTACGATCGCGCGCAAGACGCCTTTGTCTTTGATCGTTTGCTAACGAAAGTGCCACTTGTCGACGTCGTATTCCATCAATCGGGCGGCGAAGAGTGGCTCATCGGCTCGATGGATGCGGACCCTTACGGGCGAACGCTGCATTTTTTGAAAAAGCAAGGCGATGCGTATGAAGCCACGGCGCAATTGCGCTTTCCGGAATTTATTGCGCGCAATGCCGGTAGCCTCTTTCGCTTCGAGGGACAACTCTATCGGCCCGCGCAGATTTGCAATCGTCATTACGGCGAAGGCGTTCTGCTTCAGCCATTAAACTATGATCCGCACACGGGTTGGAGCGTCGGCAGCGGGGTGCGCCTCCACGCTACCGATCCGCGCTTTTCGCAGGGGCTTCATACGTTTAACACGTATGAAAATACTGTTGTTGTCGACTGTCTGTCGTATCGACACCCAAATTTACGCCGACTGATGAACTGGCTGTACCGCCCGTTTCGCCGCTTTTTGGTATGACGGCGCACGCCGACTGATCGCGCAAAATAAATCTTCAGTTAGACGGCAAAAAGGAGATGATCTCCCGCTTTTTTTGTTAGTTTTGCAAAAATGGCCGGCAGCCGAACCCATCGCAGCTACAGAACAACGCCCCGGCCGTTCAGTCAAACACCACAAAAATAGTTAACAAACCGACCATAACATTAGCGCTTCTGCGCTGAACACCAACAATGAACGACGAACTCCTTATCGAACCTGTCGACTGCACGCGCTCTTCGATCATCAAAGTGATAGGCGTAGGCGGCGGCGGTGGAAATGCTGTAGCCAACATGTACTGTGAGGGCCTCCACGACGTACGCTTCCTCGTCTGCAATACGGACCGGAAAGCGCTTGAAAGCAGTGCGGTGCCCGATCGTCTGCAGCTTGGTCCCGGACTTGGAGCCGGCGGCGATCCGGAGACAGGGCGAGCACTGGCCGAGGGCGATTTGGAGGCGATTGATGACATCTTTGACGAAGATACGAAGATGGTCTTTATCACCGCGGGAATGGGCGGTGGAACGGGAACGGGCGCTTCGCCGATCATTGCGCGAGAAGCAAAATCGCGCGGGCTGCTTACGGTGGCCATCGTGACGATTCCGTTTCTTTTTGAGTTGCAGCGGCAAGTCGATAAAGCCTTAGACGGCGTCGAAAGGTTGGCCAAAGAGGTCGATGCCATACTCGTCATCAACAACGAACGACTCCGAGAAATTTATCCGGACCTCACCGTCATCAATGCCTTTAAGAAAGCCGACGAAACGCTGACGAAAGCCGTCGGGAGTATTGTGGAAATCATCAAAATGCGCGGCCGTGTCAACCTCGACTTCCGCGATGTGAATATGGTTTTGCATCAAGGTGGCTTGGCCGTCATATCTTCGGGACACGCAACAGGGCCTCAACGCGTCACGCGAGCCATTCGCGATGCGCTCTATTCGCCCTTGCTCAATAATAAAGACATCTTTCGGGCCACGCGTATAGCCATGGCCATCACTTGTAGTTCGGAGCCGGACCAAGCCTTGCTCATCGATGAAATGAGCGAAATAGAACATTTCACAACGCGCTTCGATGGCAACCCATATTTCAAATGGGGTTTTGTGCCCGACGCAGCTATGGGCGACGAAATCAAAGTGACGATTCTGGCGTCCGGCTTTGGGCCCTTCAATGAGAAGGAGGAGCAAACCGATGCGCTTTCTGAGGACGAGCACACGAAACGGGCGATACGCCGCGAACGCATTTACGGTTCTGGAAAGCGCCAAAAGCGCCCGCACGCCTTTATTATCCGCCTGCAATTGGAGGATATGATCAACGGCGACTTACCGGAATTATTCGAAAGTGTGCCTACGCGAAACCGCACACCGGAGATGGCGCGCCAAATACGCCAAGCGCTCGAAGCCGGACGAAGAAAAGCGCCGCAATCGGCTGTATCGGACGGCGAGAAAGAGGAGGAGACACCACTTATCATCAATTTTGATTAACAGTAATCATCATAAACATTATTGATTATGGACTTATTTGAACAAATCAGCAAGGATATCGTAGCAGCTATGAAGGCTAAGGATAAAATACGGCTTGAAACGCTACGCAATATCAAGAAGTTTTTCATCGAAGCAAAGACAGCGCCGGGCGCAAACGACACGTTGACGGACGCGCAAGCGCTCAAAATCTTGTCGAAACTGGCTAAACAAGGCCGCGATACGGCGAAACTTTACACGGAACAAGGCCGACCGGACTTGGCGGAAGAAGAAGCGGCGCAGGCTACGATTATCGAGGAGTATTTGCCGAAAGCCCTCACGCCGGAAGAGCTTGAAGCTGCTGTGAAGGCTATCATCGCCGAAACGGGGGCTACTTCGATGAAGGATATGGGCCGCGTAATGGGCGAAGCATCAAAGCGCTTGGCCGGAAAAGCCGATGGAAAGGCTATTTCTGACTGGGTTAAGAAACTCTTGGCGCAATAAAACGGCAAGGCGAAAGGGCCTATATATAATATGGTATAGATCTAAGCTGAGCAAAGTAAAGAAAATGAAAAGATAATAAAGCCCGAACTTGTACAAGTTCGGGCTTTCGCGCGCTCTTGTTCGTTTCGCATGCCTAAAATGAGTTACCGAATGCCTCAAATCTTTTTCCCAATCAATTACAACACAAATTCTTTATTTTTGAACAAATTGGGAACTGTTCACCTAAGAATTGGCGACAATGCAAACCTGAACGTGAAAAAACTTAACTACATTTTGGGATTTTTTCTACTTGCCTAAAATTAAAATCATATATTTGCACCATAATCTTATCCCACGTTTTGCCTATCAAAGCAAGATTTGGAGGTGCGCCGGCAGAAGATGTTGTTGCCGGAGCGCAGCGCGGGCGGACCGAACAGCTTTATTATGCCCCGAGTACGCATCGCCGCCTATTGAGATTTTGGAAAAGTGCAAACGAACAAAACATTTAAAGATCTAAATATGAAACACCTTAACGCTACGCTGCTTCTTTCTTTAGCAGCAATTTGTCTGCCCGGATCATCTCTGGCCGACGTCACCCCAAAGCAAATGCAGGCTCAAGTAGAGCTTACTTTGCAGCAATACCTACAAGCTCAAAAAGCAGGCACTCGCAAACAGCTGCGTCAAAGCGCCCAAGCGCCGGCCTTCAGTGGCGGCGAAGGCACGCAGGCCAACCCTTATCTCGTGAAGACTGTCGAAGACCTGAAAGCCCTCTCCAAGGCTGTGGAAGAGGACAAAAACACTTTCGCTGGCAAATTCTTCCGTATGGAGAATGACATTAACCTCGCCGGCGTTGAGGACTTGCGCCCCATCGGCAACGGCTTTGATCGCACGGCTGACGACCCGACAAGAATTCGCCCGTTTATGGGTACTTTCGATGGTAACAACCACAGCATCCGCAACTTCACATTCCACAATGACCAATACGCTATGTTCGGTTTCTTCGGTATCGTCAAAGGCGCTACGATCAAGAACCTCACCATCGCAAGCGGTAAAGTCGAAGGCGACCACATCATCGGCGGCATCGTAGGCGTGGGAATGGATGGCACAAAGATCATCAATTGCCACACGGGTAAAGATTATGTAGTCAACTGCCACAGATTTTACGGCGGCGGCATTGTGGGCGGACTCATCGCAGGCGCAGCGAGCGAAATCGTAGACTGCACCAACGACGCGCCCCTCACGTGCTACCTCGGCATCACCGGAGGTCTCGTCGGCTCCAACACGCAAGACGGCACGAAAATCGAGCGTTGCGGCAACCGCGCTGCGGTTAAGGAGCACAGCACCAATACCGGCGGCATCATCGGACAAATTAAACGCTCCATAACCATCAGAGATTGCTACAACACCGGCGAAGTTAGCGCTCTCAACGAACAAAGCGCGACCGACGGCACCATTGGTGGCATCATCGGAAATACGGAAGAGGCCGTCGACGGAAGCATTATCGAGATCACCAACTGCTATCAAGCAGGCGCTTTGATTTATAGTTCGCCGACGCTGATGGATCCCATCGTACCCGGCTCTTTCCCGACAACGATTTTCAACAGCTATTACGCAAAAATGGAGGACGGCAGCAGCTACTCAACCGGCATTGGCGTCGACTACGAAGACATGAAAAAGCAGGAGTTCGTCAACAAACTCAACGAAGATGACGCGTCGGGCATCTGGATCATCAAATCAGGCGTCAACGACGGACTCCCCGTGCCCGAAAACAACACGACCGGCATCCGCAACATCAACCAAGGCGAGCAAGCTTCCATCGCGATTGTCAATGGTCAGATCCAAGTGAACGGCCGCTACAATACGCTCCAAGTCTACACGACTGACGGCCGTCTCCTCCCGCTCGGCGCGCAATTGGAGAAAGGCACGTACATCGTTCGCCTCGTTTCCGGCGGCAAGACTTCCACGTATAAAGTAAAACTGTAAGCTTTCTTTCCGCTGCGGCTACACGACCACTCCACGGCGATAGCACAGCGCATCATAATCCCCTTTGTTCGGCTACCGACTTCCTTTTATCGGAATCCGAGCAAAGGGGATCTTTCTGTCTACAACTTTATTTCGTAATTTTTTGTCGGTCATCGCCTTGCGTCCGCCCCCGACCGGCAGCTTGAGGAGCAGCCTTTTGTTGTGAAGCGCTTTGTGCGGCATACGTCGCAAAAAGTGCCATTTCATCGAGGATTAGCCTTAATCCGCCAATGCTGAAATGGCGAATATTCCGCGGCTTTTTTTCCTCATAAACTTGCCCTTTACAGCCCCAAAATATGCCGGCCGTACCTGCTTGGATTGGACTATCTTTTAGACCGTCGCATAATTGACCGACGGGCGATCCGCAGCGCTACTGCCCGGCCCATTATTTCACGCGCTTGCTCCCCCAAAAGAAGCCCCATATCCCATCCGCTTCATTTGCGCTCACGAGCATAAACTCTTTTTATCACGAGAAAAAGCTCTTTTTATCGTGAGCGCAAACCTTTTTTCTCGTGATAAAAAAGGTTCTGACTGCGTTCCGGCCGCCCTATTACCCGTTTCGTGCACACATATTCCTTGTCTTTTTTCTACTTTAATCCCTAAGTTGAAAAGTAAAAAGGCCGACACGTGCTGCCCGATGCTAACGCTACGCATCCACCGGTGGTGCTTAAAGGCCTTATTGTTCGTACTGCCGCGCAAGGAAGCGGACGTGTATCTTTATATATTGTGTCATCGGCTTGCATATTTCCTTATTAAGAGGAATGAAGAAGCCGGATAGTCGAGAGCAATCGACCATCCGGCTTATGTATATCATACGCCTAAGGGCGCAAGCGCGTTATTTCTTCGCTACTTTCTTACCATTGACAATGTAAATGCCGGCCGGCAACTGCTGCAATGAGCCTTGGCAGCGCACACCGTCGAGTCTGTAAATGCCGGATTTGCGCATCGGGCGTTCATTTTCAAGCGGACGAATGCCGAGGGGGAGACCTTCGAGGATGTTTGGCGCGAAGTCTTTCCACTGAGCAGCAGCCTCATATTTCTGCTTGCTGCCTTCGGGCACGTAGAGTTGGCAGAAGGTGTTCTTTGTATTATCTTTCGGAACATGGCGAAAGACGTCATCTCCCAGCATCACACGGTCGGGATCGGGCATCTGCGCAACAAGCGTCTTCAGCAAGAAGCAACCCTCAAAGGCTTTGGGGCCGATGCTCGTAACGCCTGCGGGAAGGGTAATGGAACCCAAAGAAACGCAATATTCAAAGGCACTTCGGCCTATGCTCTTGAGCGATTGGGGGATGATGATCGAGGTCATGGCCTTACAGCTATTGAAGACGTCGTCGCCAATGCGCTCTATGCCCTCCGGAATCTTAGCGGTGAGGAGTTCTTCTGAAGCAAAGAAAGCTCGATTGTCGATTCGCGTTACGCTGGCGGGGATAACCACCGTCTGCAATGCCTCTCCATCGGCGAAAGCGTCTTCTTCGATGGTCGTGAGTCCATCGGGAAGAATAACGTTCTTTAAGTTGATGGTGCTAACAAAAGCGCCGAGACCGATCACTTTCACACCTTCAGGAACGAGAATGTCAGTTTCGTCTTTGCCGGCAGGATATTGGATGAGTCGAGTCTTGTCTTTCGAATATAATATGCCTTCATCGGAAGTGTAAGTGGAGTTCTTGTCATCGACAACAATGCCCATAAGCGATGAACAACCGGCCAAAGCTCCATCGCCGATGGACGTAACGCTCGCAGGAATGGAGATTTCTTCCAAACCTACACACTTGTAGAAGGCGTAATCGCCGATTCGCGTCACGCTATTGGGAATCGTCACGTGCAATAATGCCTCGCAGTCGGAAAAAGCATCGTCGCCGATGGTGGTAACTGTGTTCGGAACGGTGAAATCTTCATCCTTACCGGCCGGATAACGGATCAATAGCGTCTCCTTTTTGTTGTATAAGACGCCGTCTAACGAAGAATAATTTGCATTATTCTCATCTACTTCTATTTCTTTCAGCTCAAAGCATTCTTGAAAGGCTCTGTCGCCGATTTTTTTCACCGTTGCCGGAATGGAAACCGAAGCTAACTTCTGACAACTATAGAAAGCGTGGTAGCCAATCTCAGTCAGCGTTTTGGGAAGTGAGATTTTTTCCATTTTCAAGCTGTAGGTAAAAGCGTTGTCACCAATCATAGTGACGCCCTCTCCTACTTCTGCCGTCTTAATCTCTCTGGCAAATGGGGCCCAAGGCTGTGCGTCTTCTTCATAATCGGGAATTGCTCCTTGGCCGGAGATGGTTAATTTTTTCGTTTCTTTATCGTATTGCCACTGCAGCGGACCTGCGTTTCCACTGTTTTGCGCTTGAATTCCCGCAGCCATCACGAAGAATAAAGCGAACAAGAGTTTCTGAGGGCCTCTACTAAGGGCGCCTTTCAATAGTTTGCTCTGTAAAAGAGTAATTGAGAAGATGTTCATAAGTATTTAATTTGTTGTTTGATATATAGACCTCATCTTACGATGATTTTGCTCGTTTTGACGCTCCCATTTGGGGCTTGCTCGCGGACAATGTAGATGCCTGCCGATAGATGATCGGCGCTGATTTGCCTGCCGTTTAAGTCGTAAAAAGTTTTTTGAGATGCTGTCGACTTTTGATCTGTCGTAATCTCTCCGATCCCCGTGGAGATCTCGGACAAACGGTAAATTGTGGCGTTGTCGATAAAGCATTCGGCGATATTATTCTCATTGTAATAACCGATGAGTGCGACAATGGCTAAATTTTTCCGATTCCAAGAGGGGTTAAGATCAAAGCTGTAATGACGTATGACGTTGCCTCCCGCCGGATCTATGGACTCGCCCCACGTTTCATTGACACTTCGTCCCACGTGCATGTGTTTATAGTGTTGCGCATCCGGGGCGCCGGCTTGCGGAGCTTCGATGCTGTCTTCCAATAAAAAGACGGTCAGGCGGTCGGGAGCCTTCTCGGAGGTCGGCAGTCGGAAGATTTCGACATCAAAATCAAGGCGGTCGCCATCAACGCGGACTTGCTTCACAGCCGGATAGTTGTTAGACGGAACTAACAGGCTCTTGCTGAGATATTTTTCAATATCGCTTAGCTCCGGAGTGTGAAGCGGCGTCGGCAATCCTTTGGTATCGGTCTTGAAAAATGGGAAGCGATCATACATAACGGCCGGCGCGTAAAGCCCGTCTTGATTGTAGAACCACGTATAAGCCTTATCGGCGTCTATCGTAAAGGCATCCGTCTGAAAACCTGCGTGGTGGCAGAGGACAACTGCGCGGTCGCGAAATGCTTCCTTGCTTAAAACCTGCTTTAGATAGCCTGAAACGCGCGGACAATTGCGACAATGTTGCGTCGTAAACTCTTCTATGGCGACGGATTTCAGAAAGGAAAATTTCGCCGCCGCACTATTGTTGGCTGCTATCGCATCTTTATTCCCGTCAGACAAGTCGCTGATCGATACATCCCAATCGTGCTTGCCGGAAGCTGCATCGTGCGTCGCGGCAAGCCCTATTTCAGCCTGCGTTACACCGCCCTGCGAAATCGGCATTGCGAATTGGTGCTTAAAAATACGCCCCGTCTGCCGTTCTTTTACGGAAAGTTCGAAGCCTTGCACGCGTTTTGTACCCGGATTGCAAACGAATGCGCGGACAAAAACGCTATCTTTTGTCGGACAACCCTCAACTTGAGTTTCGAGAAGCCCGAGATCGTAAGCCGGAAGCGCATCCCCGTCGACGAGAGCCTCAACGCTCAAGACGCCCTCTGCGTGCTTATCCTCCCAAGCCGCATTCTCCGCCACTTTAATAAAGCAACTGTTCTCCAAGCGTCCGGGTATGATCGACACGGCATTTGTTTTGTCGCGATGCTGATAAGTATAACCGACATACAAATCCTCATTAGCTTTCAGCGTATAGGGTTTTGTAAATGCTACGACGTTACGTCCTTGAATAATGGTTTGGCCTTCTTTTGACGTAATCTGCCCTTCTGCCAAATTTTCCCCGGTTAGTGACGAGCGAACCCAAACACGTAGCGTCTCCACATTCTTTCGTGTGGTGAATCCCACAGCTACGCCCGACAACGAAGCGCCTGCGTATCCCGAAAGCAAGCGTGCAGGAAGATAAATTGCGGCTTCTGCCTGCCCTCTTCCTTTTATTAAGAAGCCGGATTCTTTATTGATTAAACCACCGCTGTAACTTATTTTCGCGGTATGCTGTGCTGAGGCGGCAAATCCCGACAAGCACAAGAAGAAAGTAAGAAAAAATTTATTCATCATTCGTATTTTCAATTATCAGATGAGGATATTAAAGAGCCGGCACCTGCTACGGCCCTAAAAAGTTCGGTTTTCAAATCGTAAACTATGAATTAGGGGCCACAAAGCAGCATTCGGCGTGTACTTATCCCTACTCCGACATGCACTTTTTCTAACTTATGTATGCACAGATCCAAAAATTGACGTGCACTTTTCTTAACTCTGTGGCGAATTTACTGTTTCCCATTCAATCTGCAAAGATTTACAAGTATTTTTTTAAGGGATATCATCCTCAAATGTGCATTTTCCTCTTACCGCAGCGCGTTGCAAAGTCAGCAGAGCGCAGCTTTACCCGGTATTGTTTGGAATGCTGATTCTCCTCACGCTTCCTCGGATAAGGCAGTCAAAGGATTCGCACAAAAAAGACTTCCCCCTTCTCTCTCGGATACGTCCGAGTGAGAAGGAGGAAGCCCGTCGGTTATATTATATATTATTGAGGCTAAAGCGAGTCGCTACTTTTTCGCCTTGTTTTTTGGTATCTTATACACCTGTTCTTTTGCTTCTTTCAAAAGTCCTATGGTAAATGAATCATCCGTCAGTTGTGCTAATTCATCCAATGCCTTTGCGCAAATTTCCCGCTCGTTTTGCGACAAGTTTTGCGCATTGTCCTTACAGAGCGACAATAAGCGGTTGGCCAATGTCGGGCGCAGATAGCCGTTGCTTTGGAATGCCCTGCGCAAGCCCTCAAAATTCGACAAGAAATCCTCAGCACTCATTCCCGCAGCCTCTGCTTCATCATCGAAAGGGAAGTTTTCGCTGAAAGAGACAACGCCGTCGCCGTTCCTTTTCTGCAACTTCTGCGCCAAATTGTTAATCTTGTCGGCCAGCGCATTGATCTCTTTTTCGCGCCGCTCCCGTTCTGCGGGCGAGAGTTTCGATGCTTCATTCCCAAAGGCCGTAGTCAGCTCGCCCAATCTTGTGGATAAGCGCTCCAAAGTTTCCATAGCGCCGCGGTCAATGGCAAGTTCGCCCAGTTGCCGACCCCATTGTCTCCAGCCATCCACTTGTTCGGCCTCTTTCGCAGCGTCAACTTCGGCGCGGCTGCGCTTTTCTTGTTCGAGCACATCCGGGCGCATAGAATGTATGAAGCAGATTCGCCCCTCGATCGTCCCGGTTTCCGGTCGTTTCGCCCATTCAATCGCGTAAGCATAGCGCAGTTTTGTATCAACATTGTCATCCTTGGTAAGGATCAGCACGTTATCTTGCAAACTATTGCCCAACGTAAAACTCCGCTCGTAGTCTTTTCCGTAATTAAAAAGGTAACGTCCTGCGCTCGAGAACGCAACGTTGCCCGGTATCACCGTGATACCACCGCCCTTGACCTTCACTTTCGGTATCTTGACAAAGACACCATTACCGCCCGTAGTGGCACTAAACTCGCCCTTTTTGGTTTTTACAGGTGTGCCGCTCGCATCCTTGCGAAAAGATTTCGTCGCCGTGTAGCGATCTTGCTCATAGGCTGTGTAAATATCGTCCAACCATTTCTGTTGTTTCCCTTTCAAGCTGAAAGCATAGATTTCCACGCCCCTATCGTCCGATCCGGCAGCCTCCATGCGGTAATCCACAATGCGCGGCGGCAGAGCCGACTTCTTTGCCGTCTTACCGGCATTCTCCTTCACCTTGCCGACAAAGTCGCGGAGCGCCTTATTGAAGCGTTGCTGCGCCTGTAGCGTCGCCGGCGTCAGGAGTGCAGCGACCAAGCAGGCCGACATAATTTTTGATCTCATAGTCTTCATTGCCTTGTTTTGTATAAATAATTAAGGAGTAATAGAATTGGCATCCGACGCATCCGCGGTTGTCGTCGAAGGTTTATCCTCCCAGTAAATAGCATCGTTGAGTGCAGAGACGGCCATCTTATTGGCGTTCTCTTCCTTGGCCCAAGCTCTCACTTGCTCCAACTGATCTTTCGCCTCATAATCGAGGAGCGCCAACGCGTTTTGCATCGCGATGACTTTCAGCTGCATATCCACTTGCTGCTCTTGATCTGCCTGCTCATCGTTGTCCGCGTCGTGGCGCACGGCTTTGGTTTTCGGTCGCGACCGCAACGGCTCACTTTTCGCCGGCTCAACTTCCGGCGCTTCCTGTGCAGAGATAGCGGGGCGAGCGGCAGCAATCGGAGCAGCGGGCATCGGAAGTCGATCCACTTCGCTTGAAGGCGACAAGAGGAAAGCCAAGCCTACTGCAGCGGCAGCCGCACCACTCAAGCCTAACGACAAGAAACGCGGCCGTCGACCTTGCTTTTTCGGTGCAGCAAGGGGCACCGGCGCTTCACTTTGTTGCGGCATGCCCGCATCAAAATAAGCAAACATCTCCCGATAGTCGGCCCATTTTTCGGGCACATTCGGCTGCCGGAAGAAAGCGCCCAACTGCTGCTCCTCTTCGCGCGAAGTTTCGCCCGCCATAAAGCGCGCCAGCAAGCGCTCAACGTCGACTTCCGACGGAACAGTTGGTGAATATGTGGCTACTATATGCTTCATTTTTCTGCTGCGTTTCTTTTTCTGATTTCGTTAAGCAAGCGCTGCCGCGCACGCGCTAAAAGTGTGGCGACGGAGCGCGCTTCAATCCCTAAGAGGCGGGCTATTTCTTCCTTCGAGCGCCCTTCTACTTGGCGCAAATGTAAGACTTGATACTCCGTAGAGGGCAAAGTTTTGAGCTTTTGTGCCAACCAGCGCTCGTTATCCTCTTCTTCCAAGCGGGCATCGGCTGCAATCAGCGTCGAGGGAAACTCTCCGGTGAGCGCCTCGCCCTCTTCCGTGCGCCGCCGAAAGCGATCTATGCAAAGTCTGCGCGCCACGACGCCGGCCAAGGCCACCATACTTTTGAAGCGCTCCAAATCTTCGCGCATCGACCATAGGCGTATCAACGTCTCTTGTGCAATATCTTCGGCCGAATGCGGATCTACGCCCATCGCACGACTGGCGCTCAGTGCGCTCCGGCGTGCCGCTGTGGCGTGAGTTTCAAAAGTGGCTTGATCCATATCGGTTTTGTTGCTTGTTGTGCGCGTTTCGCCGTCTCGTTGGCTGATGTCTCGCCGCCGCCGGCTGAGTTCGGCGCGTCGTGATCGACGATTCGTGCGCCTTGCGTCGGCTGTTGGTTTGCGCCTTTACTGATTAAACGTAAGTCAATGGCTTTCGTCAACGAATTTAACAAAGTTTTTAATTCTAACCCTTCATCTACGCTTTGGGGCGCACTTATTTTTAATGCTGCCGAGCGATTTTTCCCCGCTCAAGGCAAGCAAGGGCGGCGCCTCGCGTGCGGTTTCAAGGCGCTGATGGCTCACATTACGCCGCCTCGAGTTGATCGAAGCAACAAGAAGGGCCGAACTTTTGAGTGTACGCTCACGATAAAAAAGGTCTGCGCTCGTGAGAACAAAGGTGTGCGCTCACGATAAAAAGGGTCTACGCTCGTGAGCGTACAACTTCTGCGCCAAACTTCAGCGTGATCAAACCTTTGGCGTGCCGGCTTTTATCGAGACTTTCTCGTGCTACTTTTGCGTGAGAAGACTAAAAACAAGGACGACTGCTGAGGCTGCTTCGGACGGCGGCACCCCGCCCTCGGACGGCCGCATCTTTTTTCCGCAGGGCAGCATTCACGCACCAAGTCGCAACGAATGCGCCAGCCGCTCGATGAGGCAAGAGGGAGCCGCAAGCCTACCCATCGGCCCCTTGGTCGGCCCAAGCCTAAACAATAACCCCCTCCGCCAAAACTTGGCGAAGGGGGCAGCAGCCTATGGCTTTCTCATTCACATTTTATACTCATTAAAAGTCAAAATTGCCGGTCGGGATGGCAGGCGGCGTCGTGCGGCGCGGCTCTTCCGGCTGCGGCGCATTGCCTTCTTGGCGACCTCTACCCTCTTCGCGGCGTGGGCGATCGTTGCGGCGTTCGCCACCTTCGCGACGCGGACGGCGCTGCGGGCGCTCTTCCCAGCCCTCAGGCTTGGGTTCGAGTACGCGGTGAGAGAGGCGGAACTTGCCGGTCTTATCGTCGATCTCCAAAAGTTTTACAGACGTGTGATCTCCCTCGTGCAAACCGGCTTCTTCTACGCTCTCCAAGCGCTTCCAAGCGATCTCGCTGATGTGGAGCAAGCCTTCCTTGCCCGGCATAAACTCTACGAAGCAGCCGTAAGGCATAATACTAACGATTTTTGCATCGTAAATCTCGCCTACTTCAGGCACGGCAACGATGGCGCGGATCTTCGCAACAGCAGCATCAATGCTTTCTTTGCACGGAGCGCTTACTTGGATCTTGCCTACGCCGTCTTCTTCTTCGATAGTAATCGTAGAGCCGGTTTCTTCTTGCATGCCTTGGATGATTTTTCCTCCCGGGCCGATAACGGCACCGATAAACTCTTTCGGAATCTCAAAGGCAACGATGCGGGGCACGTGGGGCTTGAAGTCGGGACGCGGCTCAGCCAGCGTTTCGGTGATCTTTCCGAGGATGTGTTCGCGACCTGCTTTGGCCTGCATCAAGGCTTTTTCCAAGATTTCATAGGAGAGGCCGTCGCACTTGATATCCATCTGCGTTGCCGTCAAGCCGTTGATGGTGCCGGTCGTCTTGAAGTCCATATCTCCCAAGTGGTCCTCGTCGCCAAGTATGTCGGAGAGGATCGCATACTTCTCTTCGCCGGGATTTTTAATTAAGCCCATGGCGATACCGCTTACCGGACGTTTCATCGGAACGCCGGCATCGAGGAGCGAAAGCGTACCTGCGCAAACGGTAGCCATAGATGAGGAGCCGTTTGATTCGAGGATGTCGCTCACAATGCGAACGGTATAAGGGAAATCTGCGGGAATCTGATTCTTTAATGCGCGCCAAGCCAAGTGGCCGTGGCCGATCTCGCGGCGACCTACGCCGCGCTGCGCTTTCGCCTCACCCGTAGAGAAGGGCGGGAAGTTGTAGTGGAGCAGGAAGCGTTGGTAGCTCTTGTCCAATACGTCGTCGATCATCTTTTCGTCAAGACGTGTGCCGAGCGTAGTCGTAGCTAAAGCTTGCGTTTCGCCACGCGTGAAGATGGCAGAGCCGTGTGGCATCGGCAGCGGGCCGGCTTCGCACCAAATGGGGCGGATCTCCGTCGTCTGGCGACCATCTAAGCGCTTGCTTTCATCGAGAATGCAGCGGCGCATTGCGTCACGCTCTACGTCATTATAGTAACGGTCGATCAGTGCATTCTTCTCTTCGAGTTCGTCTGCGGGCAAAACGGCATGGGCTGCGACATAACGCTCCTTGAAATCTTCACGAATTTTCGTAAAACTCTCTTCGCGCTGATGTTTATCGGGATTGCCGGCTGCCGCAATGGCATAAACCGGTTGATAACATTCATCTGTTACTTGCTTGCGCAAGTCTTCATCGTTGACTTCGTGGTCGTATTCGCGCTTAACATCAGTGCCGAGTTCTTTCATCAGCTCCTTCTGCAAACGACACATAGGCTTGATGGCTTCGTGAGCCGCCTTGAGCGCTTCGAGCAAAGCTGATTCGGGCACTTCGTCCATCTCGCCTTCGACCATCATAATGTTCTCTTCCGTAGCACCAACCATAATATCCATATCGGCCTGCTTGAGTTGCTCGAAAGTAGGATTGATCACGTAAGCACCATTGATGCGGGCTACGCGAACCTCAGATATCGGACCATCAAACGGGATATCGGAAGCAGCCAATGCGGCTGAAGCAGCAAAACCTGCTAATGCGTCGGGCATATCCTTGCCATCAGCTGAAAACAGCGTGATGTTCACATAAACTTCTGCGTGATAATTGCTCGGGAAGAGGGGACGCAGTGCGCGATCGACCAAACGTGAAGTTAAAATCTCGTAGTCGGAAGCGCGGCCTTCGCGCTTCGTAAAACCGCCGGGAAAACGGCCTGCTGCGGAATACTTCTCTTTATAATCACATTGTAAGGGCATAAAATCTGTGCCCGGGACGGCGTCTTTTGCAGCTACAACTGTGGCCAATAACATTGTGTTGTTAAGGCGCAACATTACAGCGCCATCAGCCTGTTTGGCCAACTTGCCGGTCTCTATGCTGATGGTGCGGCCATCAGGCAAAGCGACGGTTTTCGTAATCACATTCATCTTAGCTTGTCTGAAATATTTGTTGTTTCGTCAATATAAAATCGCACAAAGATAGATAAACTTTTTAAGTTAGTAGGCGGGGGAATGGTTTTATTTGTCTGATTTCCCGCAAAATAATGTTTGCCGCAAGGGTTGTGGGGTCGCTTCTCGCCGGGCTTCGGCTTGCTTTTGCCGATTTTGAGCACCACGAAAAGGGCGCACAAGGCCTTCTGCGTTTGCTGCATTAAGGCATTTTTTTGCAGCCAATCGATGGCGGCCGGCGGCTGTTTGATAAACGCTTGCGGACAACAGACGGGACGCTCGATAGCAGCCTTTCAGGCAAGGCGAAATAAGACGTAAGGCCTTCGAGCGCAAGCGTTGCGACAGCGAAGGCCTTTGTTAAGCGGGGAATAACGCGACAGAGCGCAACTTATTCCGACTTTTCGGGTGCGGCGGGTAAACCGGCGGAAAGCAAACTACGATAGCGCGCATCGTTGGTCAGAATCTTCAAGCCCTCGTTCAGGTCTTTATCGTCGCGAAGACTATATTCAGCCAAGCCCTTTTGATCATAATAGCACGTAATCAGTTGGCCCTCGACCAAGCGTTTGATCGGCTTGCGCCAATAGTCGAAATCGTAGTCTTCATTGTGGACTAATTTCTTCTCCAAAGCTGCAAATTCGTCTGTCGTCATTGCCTCGTAGCCCTCGGCAGCCGCAATCTTGCGGAGAACCTCAAGCGCTTTTTTACTTTGCGTGTCGTAAGTAAATTTGGCTGCCTTCAAAAATTGGATAAATGTCGTATACTCGGAATCACTCAAACTGAATTTGTCGGGCGAAGCGATGGAGGCGTGATGATTACGATAGTCGGCACAATAATCCATCAGCGCATTGCTCGAAGCCAAGTAGGCCAACAAATTCGGCAAACTGTCAGTCGGCACGCTCACATCGGGCGTGATGCCGCCACTGTCGCGAACGGGGCGCCCGCCGGCCGTATGAAAAACTTTCGCCAAGCTATCCGGCAAATGCTGCGGCGCACCATCTTTATAAACATAAGCCTGTACGCATCGCCCGCTTGGGATATAATATTTCGCAGACGTCAGTTTCAGCACACCGCGATAAGGCAAAGAGCGCGGCTGTTGCACGAGCCCTTTACCATAAGAGCGCTGGCCGACGATAACGGCGCGATCATAATCCTGCAAGGCGCCGGCCGTGATTTCCGCAGCCGAAGCCGTCGCGTAATTGGTCAGGACGACGATGGGCATCTTCGTATCCAAGGGTTCGGCACTCGTCTTATAGGTTACGTTGTTTTCTTTTATCTTTCCTTTTATGCTGACTACTTCCTTGCCGCGCGGGATAAAAAGCGCCACGACCTTGGCGGCCTGATCCACGAGTCCGCCGGGGTTATTGCGCAAGTCGAGCAGCAAGCGCTTAGCGCCCTGTTGCTTCAGCTCGGACACGGCCTTTTGCATATCGCGCCCCGTATCTTCCGTATATTGATTGAGCAAAATATACCCAATACTGTCTTGCAAGATCCGCGTCGTTGTAATGCTGGGTAGCACGATGTTGCGGCGCGTTATTTTGAACGTCAATGGTTTGCTCACACCATAGCGTTTCACTTTCAAGGTAAAGCTTGTGCCCGGCTCGCCGCGCAGCGAAGCGCTCACACGGTTGCTATACGCCTGCTCGCTTTCCGCGTCTGTGGCCGCCTCGCCGTAATCTTTTCCGTTTTGCTCCAAGAGAATATCTCCGGCGCGTAATCCGGCTTCGGCAGCAGGCTGTCCGGCATAAGGACGATTGATAACGCAGCGATGAAGATCGCGGCGAAAACTAATAACCGCGCCCACGCCGGCATATTTGCCCGTCGTCATTTGCTGCAAATCCTGCGCTTCGCTCTCCGGATAGTACTGCGTGTAGGGGTCAAGCCCGTCCAGCATATAATCTATCGCGCCCCGCACCACCTTGGGCGCGTTCAGCGTGTCGACGTAATAAAGATCGAGCAACTTATACAACACATTAAACGTCTCCAACTGCTTGGCTACTTCTGCGTTGTGTGTCTGTGCGTGCAAACTCCCCACCGCGAGAAGGGACGAGAGCAAAACAATAGCAATCTTTCTCATAATTCACTCCATATATCAGGCAACCGGCCGAGCGGCGTTTATCTCCGTCCGGATAGCGTCCCACGTTTTTTCCGGCAAATGCGTACCGGCCACTTCTATTACATAAGCTGCGAGGACCGTTCCTTTGTAAACGCACTCGGCTAAATCGCAACCTTTCAAGAGACCATACAGAAAACCGGCCGCAAAGAAGTCGCCGGCGCCCGTCGTGTCCAAGACTTGCTTCACGGGGCGCGCAGCTACGTTTACTACTTCCGCGCCGCGCTTAGCCCTTGCGCCCGATCCGCCGGTCTTAACAACGACTGTGCGACAGATCTCGCCCAATTTCAGCAAAGCGGCTTCGGGATCGACCTCGCCGGTAAAGGCTTCGGCCTCCTGCTGATTGGCAAAAAGGATATCAACGTTGGGCAAAAGCTCTGTAAAGAACGCTATTTCACCCGCCACAATATTATATGAAGCCAAATCAAGGCAAATGGGAGTCCCTTTCGCTTTAGCCACGGCCACAATGCGGCGCAACAAATCATGATTCTGCACCAAATAGCCCTCGATGTAGACGTAATCATACGCATCGAGCAAGGCTTCGTGGATCTCTTCGGCGCACATTTCTTCGGCAGCGCCAAGATACGTGCCAAACGTGCGCTGTCCGTCGGGCGAAATAAAAGTAGAGGCAACACCCGTGGCCTTTTCGCTGCGGAGCAGCATTGGCCGGATGCTGTGCCGGCGGCAAGTAGCTTCAAAGAAGCGTCCGTTATCGTCATCTCCGACCTTACCCACGACGCCGGGCTGCATACCTAAGTGGCCGAGCGCCAAGATCGTGTTGCAGGCCGACCCGCCGGTAGCCCGCGTTGTCTCCATTTTTGCCAGTTGATCACTGATATACCGATAACGTTCAGCGTCGATCAGCTGCATAGATCCCTTCGGCAACTGTAGGGCTTCCAATATCGTATCATCCTCGACTCTTGCAAGCGCATCGACCAGCGCATTACCAAAGCCTAAAACTCTCTTCATCTGATTTTTTTCTGTAATTTTCCTGCAAAGGTATTGCTAATTTGGAAAATACCTATTACTTTTGCAGCCGAATTGATAAAAACTGCTTCAGTAGCTCAGTTGGTTAGAGCACCTGACTGTTAATCAGGGGGTCGTTGGTTCAAGCCCATCCTGAAGCGCACAAAGAAAGAGAACGGATCGCCCGCTTCTCTTTCTTTTTTTATATCCTCTTACGTTGTTCATCAAAAGTTGGCCGGCCGCGCTCTCTGACGCAGCAGCGGCCTTGCTCATCGGCATCGGCCTTGAGGCCGCCCGGTCTGCGCCGCGCAAATGATTTATGCATCTTCGACCAAGCGGCCCATTTTTTCGCTCCAGCCGATGAAGCAGTTCGCCGCCGCTCGTTTTGCGACGCGCGTAGTCTTTGTATAAAAATATTGCGCCCCGCCCCACGATCGTTTGCTCAGGCCAAACGATGGTTTCTCCCCGCCAAACGATAATTTGCTTCCACCAAACGATAGTTTGCTCGGACCAAACAAAAATAAAGATCGGCGAGGCCTCACAAAACTCTGAAGAAATGTCCCGAAAACGCGATGAAATGGGCGAAAAATGACAATTTAAGCCTCAACAGTCTCCACAAAAATCCCCTAAAAATCCAAACTTACGCACCGCATTTTCGACCATCGCCGCCCGCCGTCAAGCCTGTTTCTTTAAAAAAGACCGCGCTGCGATGTCAACTTTTTGCCACGAATCCACTTATTTTAGAGCCCAAGCGGCGGGCTTTCAATATTTTCTTCCTACTTTTGCGAGTTGTTCATCGAAAATAATATTCAATATAATAGTTTCTTTCATTATGAAGCAATACAAGCTGATCAACAACCTCGTAGGTTGGATTGCATTCGCCATTGCTGCCGTCACCTATTGTCTTACAGTAGAGCCGTCGGCGAGCTTTTGGGATTGCCCCGAGTTTATCTCCACCGCTTCTAAACTCGACGTAGGACATCCGCCCGGCGCACCTTTCTTTATGCTGACGGGTAGCGTCTTTTCGCGCTTCGCAAGCGACCCGACGCAGATAGCTTTTATGATTAACATTATGAGCGCCCTGCTTTCGGCCGTCACGATCTTGTTCCTCTTTTGGACGGTCACACACTTGACGCGGCAAATCCTCTGCAAGGACGGCGTCGTGCAAACTTGGGCGCAGCTCATCGTAGTAATGGCCGCCGGACTTACGGGCGCCTTGGCTTATGCTTGGAGCGATACGTTCTGGTTCTCTGCTGCCGAGGCCGAAGTTTACGCCTATTCATCGGCGTTTACGGCAATTGTTTTCTGGTTAATCTTGAAATGGGAAGACCATGCTGATGAGCCGCACAGCGATCGTTGGTTAGTCTTGATTTTCTATTTGACGGGCTTGAGCATCGGCGTACACTTGCTCAACCTGCTCTGCCTCCCGGCCATCGCACTTGTATATTACTTCAAACGCAATCCGAATGCGCAGGCCAAAGGCAGTATGTTGGCTGTCTTGATCGGCTTCGTGCTGGTCGGAACCGTGCTCTACGGACTCGTTCCGGGCATTGTAAAAGTTGGCGGCTGGTTCGAACTCATCTTTGTCAACTGGCTCGGCTTCGGCTTCAACGTAGGTGTGGCTTTCTATCTCCTACTTTTGATCGCCGTAGTCTTGACGGCAATTTGGAGTACTACGCAGCACAACCGCGCACGCACAAACATTCTTTATCTCATCTCCGTCGGACTGCTCGGCATTCCTTTCTTCGGCGACGGGATAAAGTCCTTCCTCATCGCGCTGATTGTCTTCGGCGTTTTGGGTTACTTCCTCTACACCAAAAACAAAGACGGCAACTTCCGTCTGCGCAAACGCTTCCTCAATACCTCTCTCCTCTGCATGCTGATGCTGATGATTGGCTATTCTTCTTACGCCGTTATCGTCATCCGCTCCGTAGCTAATCCGCCGATGGACCAAAATTCGCCGGAGGATATCTTTACCTTGGGCAGCTATCTCAGTCGCGACCAATACGGACAAAGGCCCTTGTTCAAGGGAGAAGCCTTTACGTCATACGATCAAGCGGTCTACGCGCAAGCAATCACGATCGACGAGAGCAACGTTTGGCAGCCAAAAACCAAGGAACAACCCAATGCGCCCGACGAATACGAATCGGTCGTAGCATCTCAAAAATTGGTTTACCCATCAGGCCTCACGATGTTCTTCCCGCGCATTTGGGATTACCATCATGCCCAAGCTTATCAAGATTGGATGGGCGGCGATATCGCCATGCGCGACGTTACGTTCACCACACCAAGCGGGCAGGAATTTCCGGGGCAAATGCCGACGCAGTGGAGCAACTTCCGTTTCTTCACGTCCTATCAGCTTAACTTCATGTATTGGCGTTATTTCTTGTGGAACTTTGCCGGCCGTCAGAACGGCGTGCAGAGCTTCGGCCAGAAAGAATATGGCAACTACCTTACCGGACTTCCCGTCATCGACAACTTCCTTTATGGCGACCAAAGCAAACTGCCCGACGTCTTGAAAGAGGATAAATCGCACAATGTCTTCTACTGCCTCCCCTTGCTCCTGGGTCTCTTGGGCCTCTTCTGGCAATTGTTCCGCGGCGAAAAGGGTGTGCGCCAGTTCTGGGTAGTTTTCTTCCTCTTCTTTATGACCGGCTTGGCTATTATCTTATACTTGAATCAGACGCCTCAGCAGCCGCGTGAGCGCGACTACGCTTATGCCGGCTCCTTCTACGCTTTCGCCATTTGGATCGGCCTTGGCGTTGCTGCCATCTACGATTGGCTCAAGCGCTTCTGGGTTAAGCAGCAAGAAAGTAAAGCTATGCCGGCAGCGATCTTTGCTTCCGTGCTCGGCATCATCGTACCGCTGCAGATGGTGAGCCAAACGTGGGACGACCACGATCGTTCCGGCCGCTATCTCTGCCACGATTCGGGCTTGAACTATCTAAACACGATGCCCGAGAAGCTGCTCGACGGCACACCGGCTCACCCTATTTTCTTCTGCAATGGCGACAACGACACCTTCCCGCTTTGGTACAACCAAGAAACGGAGGGCAACCGCACCGACGCTCGCGTCTGCAACTTAGAATATCTGCAAACGGCGTGGTACACGGACCAAATGCGTCGACCGGCTTACGATTCCCCCGCACTGCCGATCAATTGGCTGCCTTATCAATATGCGGACAACGGCAAGCATACTTACTTCCCGATTCATCCGGAGGGCAAAGCCGAACTCGATGCCTTTAAGCGGACGCACCCCAACGGGCCGGATCCTTACGATCTCCGCTATATTATGGACAACTACGTGAAGACGAAGGGCTATTTCCCGACTGACTCCGTCATTGTCCACGTCAACAAGCAGAATATCATCAATCAAGGTATGGCACTCCCGCAAGGCAAGGAAGCCATCCCTGATCACATCAACCTATCCTTGGCTTGGGCCATGCGCAACGGCCAGGGCGGTCTCTATCGCAAAGATGTGATGATCTATGAAATGCTTGCGCGCAACGACTGGAAGCGCCCGATGTACATGAGTGTGACGCTGGGCACGAACAACTTTGCAGGTCTCCAAGACTACTTTATTTTAGAGGGCCTTGCTTACCGCATTACGCCGTTCAAACGCGAATTGGGCACGATCGACACCAATTTGATGTACAACAACCTGATGAAGCGCTTCCGCTACGGCAATCTCAACAAGCCCGGCATCTATCTTGACACCACCAATATGAAGATGGCGCAGACCCACCGTAACATGTTTACGATGTTAGCTCAACGTCTTTTGATGGAAGGTCAAACTGCAAAGGCACGAGAAGTGCTCGCCATGTCCGAAAAGATGCTGCCTGCGAGCAACATTCCCTACGAAGAAAACGACTACCAGTTGGCACAAATATGGCTGCAAGCGGGTAACGCGAAAAAAGCCGGAGAAATAGCTACGGCTGTCGCGAAATACAATGCGCAATACTTAGACTGGCTCAACTCGCTTTCTTACAGCGACCTCACGAGCTATGCTTCGTCTTGCGCACGTGCGCTCCGCAACCTCTACAGTGCAATTAGCGTACTCGATGCTGCGAAAGTGCCGCAAGCCCGGCTCTATGCCGCTCGCTTAAAGCAGTTGACCGGCACACAAGCCGGCAATATCGGCGCACAAGCCTTGGAGCAAATGATGCAACAACCCCAAGCGCCTGAGGCCGACGGTTCAGAAGAATAATACAATGTCTGATAAAGTGAGGATGCAAGCAAAGGTTTCAAAACAGCCCTCTTGTCTTGCGTCCTCGCTTTTCCTTTTTATAGCGTCGGCATCCACCTGCCACGCGCCAACCAACCATTAACTCGGCAAAGCCCCTCGCGCCCGACGCCCCGCGCTCCCCGACGCCGAAAGCCGCGCCGCTATTTTTTCGATCATAGTCTATGCTCATAGAGCAACCCTCCCTTTTCCTACGCTGGCTTTACCCATTGGCTTATTGGCGAATGGCCCACAACGACCACGCCGTCTATCTCACCTTCGACGATGGACCGATTCCGGAAGTCACCCCTTGGGTTCTCGACGTCTTAGATCATTATCAAGTGAAGGCCACCTTTTTTATGGTGGGCGACAACGTGCGAAAGAATCCCGAAACCTTTGAACAAGTAAAGGCAGCCGGCCATCGCTTGGGCAATCATACTTTTAACCACATCGGCGGCTTGCGCCATAGCGTCCACAAGTATATGCTCAACGTCGAAAAGGCCAACGCTTATATCCGCACAGACCTCTTCCGCCCGCCCCACGGCTGGATGAAATGGGGCCAATACATAGGTGTGCTCCAGCACCACTATAAGGTGATTATGTGGGACTTGGTCACGCGCGACTATTCCACACGCCTCAACGGCCGCGACGTCTTGCGCAACGTCCAACGCTATACGCGCAACGGGAGCATCATAACCTTTCACGACTCACTCAAGAGTCAGGACAAACTCCTCTATGCTTTGCCCCGCTCCATCGAATGGTTGCAGCAGCAAGGCTATGCTTTTAAGGTTTTCGACTAACTTTTTCTCCTCGAAAATCGCCACCGCTGCGCCAACCGACGCACATCATCATGCGTAGCCACATATAATGGTGCCTACGCTCTTACCTCGCGCAAAGCAATGCTCGCAAATAGCACCTTAATCATCAGTACCCGCACGCGCTTCTCCCACTAACACCATATTATATTTGACTCATTATATATTGGAGCCAAATTTAATACCCGGCCATCCCACTCCTTCTACGGCCTATTTCACTGAATACACACCAAATAACCAATTTACAACGCTTCCAACGTTCGCCCCGCAACACACCTACCACAAATCAACCATCTAAACCTAATATGAAATGCCCTAATACCCAAATGCGAACCCTGCCCCTCGTTTCCGCTACCGCTCATCCGCAAATAACTCCACAAAACTCCACACCTTGCATACGCTTACTCCCAAACGTCAACCCCGCCATCCCATTTCCACAACCACACGTCCACAAATAACCCCATCGGGGTTAGTCTTTTGGCAGGGCAGGGTTAAGCCGCTTCGCACTTAACTCTGCCTAACGCACCGCCGCATTGGTAATCCCTTAGGGTTGGTCTTTCAAAAAACATCCGCAATCCAAATGCAATGCATAAATCATTACCCTCCCATCACTTTAACAACGACTCACGTCGTTAGTGGCCAGGTTGCCGCTTCGCTCCTCAACCCTGCCACAGCAAAAGACCAACCCCTGATGGGGTTGCACTCACTTCCATCCGTTTATCCGGGGTTAAGCCACCTCGTGCCTTAACCCCGGCCTGCCAAAAGACCAACCCTAAGGGGTTGTCGTCCTCTTTATTGAATTGAGGTTAGACCTCGTGCCTAATCCTTTTCAAAATAGACTCACCCTAACTTGACCTATAATTCCTTCCAATCAATTTTTTAATGCAACCTCTCCGCAAACGAGCTATCGAAATCAACATACTCTTCGCATGCAACTTAAAACTAACCCTGCCACCCCATTGCCACGACCACACAATTACAAATAATCCCACAAACTCCAACCTTGCAAACGCTTACGCCCAAACGTCAACCCCGCCATCCCATTTCCACAACCTCACATCCGCAAATAACCCCATCGGGGTTAGTCATTTGGCAGGGCAGGGTTAAGGTGCGCAGCGCCTTAACCCTGTCTAACGCACCTGCGAATTGACAACCCCTTAGGGTTGGTCTTTCAAAAACATCCGCTAATGAACGCACGATGAACAACAGCTTGTGGAAATAATCGAAAACAGCCCATTCCATCGTGGATAATCGACATTGTAACGCCTAAAATCAACCGTCGCCGACCGCCTTCCCCATAGCAAACGCTTCACATCGGTTGCGAAAAAAGGAGAGTCCAATTTGCAATGATGAAAGTCCCATTTTTACGCAACAATCATTGAATTAAAAACCACAAGCGCCCAACTACGCGAATTTTCACCGTGGTGAAAAATACGTACCCTCGTGAGCGTACAACCTTTTCATCGTGATGAAAAACCTTTCCGCTCACGATGAAAAAGCATCCAATCAAAATCTGTGCGCTCAGCGCCCAATGCTGCGGCCGAAAAAATCAAGCCAAAAACCGATGAAACCGACGAAAACTGAACGAATAACGAAATATCGCAGTCCCCAAAATGAGAACAAAGCAAGCGGCCGAGGGCGCAAGAGACGGCACAGCGGAAGCGAGCCGCTTAGGCACTTAGCCCTCAACGGAGCAGACGCAGAAAAAGGTATCAAAGTATAAAGAGGCGTTTTCCAAACCTTTTTACTACTTTTGCATATAAAGCCGATCGGTCGCAAAATTTGCGGTTTCGCTGACCGCTATTTAGCGTTGCGCCCCCTTCCGACAAGCGCTTCGGAAGCGGGAGAGGCTGCTGCGCGCGGCAAGGCCGACATTGGGCAATCGAACTGAAACATTTACTGCTTATAAACTGCGATTATGAATATTCTACTTCTGGGTAGCGGAGGCCGCGAACACGCATTGGCGTGGAAAATCGCGCAGAGCGAAAAATTGGACCGTTTGTTTGTAGCCCCGGGCAATCCCGGAATGGCCGAAATAGCGACTTGCGTGGCAATCGACCCGATGAAGTTTCCCGAAGTGGGACGCTTCGTCGTTGAAAATAAAATAGATATGGTCGTCGTAGGCCCCGAAGCGCCACTCGTAGAAGGCATTGTAGATTATTTTCGCAGTCGGCCGGAGTTGCAGCACGTTGCCCTCATCGGGCCGAGTGCCGCCGGCGCACGCTTAGAAGGGTCCAAAGATTTTGCCAAAGCCTTTATGCGCCGCCATCATATCCCGACGGCCGATTATCAAACCTTCGGCGCAGACCGATTTGAGGAAGCTTGCCGTTTCTTAAAGACCCTCAAGCCCCCTTACGTCTTGAAGGCTGACGGTTTGGCCGCAGGCAAGGGCGTATTGATCATTGACGATTTGGAAACGGCTGAAAGCGAACTCAAAGCGATGCTTTCGGGGCGCTTTGGGGCAGCCAGTGCGCAGGTTGTCATAGAAGAATTTTTGTCGGGCATAGAGTGTTCGGTCTTTGCTTTGACTGACGGGAAGCATTACCAAATCTTACCGGAAGCAAAAGACTACAAACGCATCGGCGAAGGCGATACGGGCTTGAACACGGGCGGTATGGGTTCCGTTTCACCCGTACCTTTTGCCACGAAAGAATGGATGCAACGCGTAGAAGATGAGATCGTGCGGCCCACGGTCGAAGGCTTGGCGGCTGACGGCTTGGACTACCGCGGCTTTATCTTCTTCGGCTTGATCAATTGCGATGGGCGACCGAAGGTAATCGAATACAACTGTCGTATGGGTGACCCCGAAACGGAGACGGTTATGCTCCGACTGAAGAGTGATCTTGTCGAACTTTTTGAGGGTGTGGCGCAAGGCGACTTGGATCGCCGCGAAGTGGTCTTCGATGAGCGTCCTGCGGTCTGCGTGATGTGCGTCAGTGGCGGCTATCCCGAGGCTTATCGTAAAAATATTCCGATGACGATCGGCGAGCAAGCGGACGGCGTGGTGTTTCACGCGGGCACGGCGCTGAAAGACGGGCAACTCGTGACGGCAGGCGGACGCGTCGCAGCGGTAAGCAACTACGGCGCAACGGCGACTGAAGCCTTGGCGAAGTCGATGCGCGGCGCAGAGGCAATTGACTTTGAGGGGAAATATTTCCGCCGCGACATCGGCAAAGACATCATAGACGCCTAAGGCTAAAAGCCGCACACATTATTATATAGATAGGAACAGGATGGACGACTTTCGCAACCGATCGGCCAAAAGTATGCTGACGCTGCCGCTTGTGGCCGTCATTGCCGGTGTAGTTTGGATGCTTCCCGATCCGCGCAGCGCGTGGCTGTGGGGCGGCTTTGCGATTGTCTGCGCCTTAACCTATACGCTGCGCGAGTTAAACAATCGTTTTCAACTCCTACGCATACGTTCGCGCCTCGTAAGTGCCACTTTTTTGGCGCTTTTTGCCGCGCTGCCGGATCTCCATCCGGCCGGAACGAATTTGATTCCCGCCATAGGGCTGCTGCCGGCCTTGTTTTGCCTCTTTGGTTCTTATCAGCAATATCGCCCCGAGCATTATACGTTTCACGCTTTCTTCTTCCTTTCCATCGGAAGTTTGGTTTTCCCGCCGCTACTTGTGCTGTCGGTTTTCTTTTATGTGACGATGGCCCTCGTTTTGCACACGCTCACGTGGCGATCTTTGTTTGCCGGACTCTTCGGTTTGGTTGTTCCCTATTGGTTTTACGCCGGCTATCTCGTTTGGATGAACCGTTTGGAAGAATTAGAGCAACAATTTACCCCGTTTTTACAATATAGTTGGCCCGATTTCCAACATCTGCCGCTGCCGCACGTAGCAAGTTTCTGTTTTCTCAGCCTTTTGGCGCTGCTGAGTACGCTCCACTTCGTCCGTACCAGCTTCAACGATAAAATTCGCACGCGTGTGTTTCTTTATGTGCTGATCATTCTCGAACTGGCTATTGCCGGAGGGGGTGTATTATTGCCACATCATTATTGTATAATAATGCCTCTTTACTTGGTGGTGGCTTCTCCGCTGATCGCGCACTACTTCGCTTTGGCGCGCGGGGGCTTGTTGATGAACGTTTGGTTTATCTGCTGGCTGCTGGGCTTGATCGCGTTGGGCATATATAATTACGGCTTGCTGGAATTCTTTGGCTGGGCGTAAAAAATCAAACTTGGAGATGATATGACAGAGATCACAGATTTTCTAATCGCACACGGCGTACTCGGAATGTTTATCGCAGCGTTTTTAGCCGGTACTTTTTTGCCCTTTGCATCGGAGGTCGTATTGCTGGGGCTTTTAGCCGCCGGTGCAGATCCCGTCGGGCTGCTTATTTGGGGCACCATTGGCAATCTTTTAGGCGGAATGTTTAACTACTGGATCGGAACAAAAGGAAAAGAAGAATGGATCGAGAAATATGCAAAAGTGAAGCCGCAGGATCTACACAAAGGCTTGCGGCACGTACGCAAATACGGCGCGTGGGCAGGCTTGTTGGCCTGGGTGCCAATCTTGGGCAGCATACTCACAGTCTCGATGGGCTTTCTACACACCAACCTCTTCTACTCTGCGTTCACGATTGCCTTGGGTAAATTCACGCGCTACGCAGTAATCGTCAGCTCCTACGCCTCATTTTAGCAAACACGACCGAGTATATTATAAATCCAACGCGCGCCGAATCAAGGCCGCCGAGAATTATTTCACGTCCGACAAACACTCACGCGCTTCGCGCTTGAAAATAAATAAGCACAAAAGACCGCCGCACCAGCCGGAACCATTTCCAACTCCGCCCAAGCGAAAAAAAATCAACACTATGCGCATCAGATTCCTTTTTCTCTTGCTTTTGATTCCACTCTTCTGGACTTGTAAAAACGACAAGACGGGTTATAAACCGCTCATCTCCGTCAGCATCGAGCCCCTACGCAATATCGTCGAACACCTTGCGGGCGATTACTACAAAGTTGTTACTTTGACACCGGTCGGAGCAAGTCCGGAAACCTACGAACCCACGCCAAAACAGCTGATGGACGTAAGTAACAGCCGGCTATATTTTGCTATCGGCACGCTCGGGTTTGAAAGACAGCAGCTCGAACGTATGAAAGAGACCGCCCCGACGCTAAAAATATACACCGTGTCCGACGGAATATCCCTTCTGGCTGCAAAACACGAGGGTCACAGCGATTCTACAGACCCGCACATCTGGATGTCGCCTAAGAATGTCGTGCAGATGGCCCGCAATGTCTGCAATGCACTCTGCAAGAACGACCCAAAACACACCGCAGCGTACAAAAAGAAGTTGGCAGAACTCGAGCACCACGCCGACGAAACGGATCGCCGCATACGACTTATGGTTAGCAAGGTTCGATATCGCAATTTTTTAATCTATCATCCTGCTTTGGCCTACTTTGCCAGCGAATATGGCTTCCGCCAACTCACGATTGAGCAAGACGGCAAAGAGCCCTCGGGCGATCATCTCGCTACGATCATCACGGAAGCCAAAGCGGCCGAAGTCCACATCATATTCTTGCAGCGCGAGTTCAAGGGGCGCTCCGTCAAGCCCATTTCAAAAGCCACCGGCGCCCACGTTGTCATCATCAATCCCTTGGCTTATCGCTGGGACAATGAAGCCATTGCCATCGCAAAAGCCTTAGCTACACAATGAATTTAGTAAGTCTCAGCGACGTAACCTTTGCTTTTGACGGCCAAATCGTATTGGAAAACGTCAATATCGCGATTAAACCGCACGATTTTATCGTTTTGAGGGGCACAAATGGCGGCGGAAAAACGACACTCTTGCGTTTACTTGCCGGCTTATTGCACCCTACGAAAGGCGAGATCCGCCGTGCGTCCGGCCTGCGTTTAGGTTATTTGCCGCAGTATCGAAAAATTGATCGCCAGTTTCCTTTGCGCGTTTACGATGTCGTGCGCTCCGGCCTGCAAAATCGAAAAAAACTGCTGTCGCGCTTTTCGCCCGATGCCGACGATCGCGTTCGCGAAGCCCTGCATCAGCTGGCCATCGAGCAGTTGGCCGCACGGCCTATCTCCGATTTGAGTGGCGGCCAGTGGCAGCGGGTTTTATTGGCCCGCGCCATAGTTTCCCGCCCCGACCTTCTACTCTTGGATGAACCGGATACGCATCTTGACGCCGCCGGTAAGACTTTTTTGTACGAACTTCTCCTTCGTTTGCAAGACGACTGCGCCATCGTGCTCGTCAGTCACGACGAGACGCTCCCTTTCTCCAACGTTTGGCAGGTGAGCAACCATAATGTACAACCCGAAAATGGGCATTAAAGCCCGATGAAACCGCCTATTTTTATCCCTTTTCGAAATACATACCACGACCTTCTAACTTTTTATTCTAATGACAGAAAGAGAAAAAGCCTTGAGCGGACAATGGCACAATCCTGCCGCAAATCCCGAACTTCGCCGCCTGCTCGACGAGGCCCAAGACTTAAGTTATCAGTACAACCGCCTGCATCCCGCCGAGACCGACGCGCGCGATGCACTCCTGCGCCGCCTTTTGGGGCGCGTAGGTCGCGATTGCACCGTCCTACCCCCTTTTATGGTCGATTACGGCTGCAATATTTCACTTGGCGATCACGTCTTTATCAACAAAGGTTGCGTAATGCTCGACGGCGCACCCATAGTTTTCGGCAACCACATCTTTGTAGGCCCCAACTGTAGTTTTAATACCCCCATCCACCCCTTGAATGTCGAGCAACGCAATCAAGGTTTGGAGCGCAACGAAGCCATTTATATAGAAGACAACGTTTGGATTGGCGCGCAAGTATGCATCCTTCCCGGCGTCAGCATCGGCGCGGGCAGCGTCATTGGCGCAGGTAGCGTCGTCACGCACGATGTTCCGTCCGGCGTAGTGGCGGTTGGCAATCCCTGCCGCGTATTACGCAAAGCCGAAGACCGCCCATGAAGCGCCTGCTCTTCGTCTTTTTCTACCTCTGTCTACTGACGGCCGGCGCGCAAAGCCGATTTCGCGTGATGACCTACAACGTAGAAAATGCCTTTGATACGATTCACGATGAGGGCAAGCAGGATTTCGACTTCCTCCCTACGGGTCGCCTCCACTGGGATACGCCTAAATATCGCGCCAAGTTGAGTCGCATCGCCTCCGTTATTGCCGGCGTCGGAGAAATGCAGCCGCCCAAACTCGTAGCTTTGTGCGAGGTGGAAAACGCACGCGTTATCGAAGACCTACTGCACCACACGCGACTCCATAGCTTCAACTATCGCTATTGTATGACGGAAAGCGCGGACCTGCGCGGCATAGATGTAGCCCTGCTCTATCAGCCATCGACTTTTCATCTCCTTTATATGGATACGCTGCGCGTGATGCCGGCCAACAAGCACGAGAATCCGACGCGCGACATCCTGCACGTCTGCGGACTCGTACCCTCGGGCGATACGCTTTCTGTCTTTGTGGTCCATCTACCCAGCCGGCGCGGTGGCGTACGACGCACTTTGCCTTACCGCTGTCGGGTAGCGCAGCGATTGCGGCAGGAAATTGACGGCCTAACACGCGACGGACGCGACCGAAAAGTGGTCATTATGGGCGATTTCAACGATGAACATACTGACCCGTCCATAGCTACCGTCTTGGAAGCCCGAAAATGGGCCGAGGCGATTCAACCGCCGTTTTTGTGCGTCCTAACCGCCGACTTAAAAGCCGCAAATGGCATTCGAGGAACGCATAAATTTCAAGGCCGATGGGCGCAATTGGATCAGATTATCGTCAATGATCGACTCCTTACGACCGAAGGGCTGCACACATCACCCAAAGATTGCTTCATTTTCACCGATTCCCCACTCCTTAAATACGATGCTGGCGACTATGGGATGGTGCCTTATCGCTCCTTCCTCGGATCTTTTTATCAAGGCGGTTTTTCAGATCATCTCCCCGTCGTCGTTGATTTCTACTATTGACCGATTGGTCATCAGTATCATTTATTTTTGAGTGCTATATGTGTAGAAAATGCCGATTCCATCGCATATTAAGCACAATACCGGCGCTATTCGCTCAAACACGACCGAGGTTTGAATCCCAACATTTGGCATTTCGACGTAAAGGCCCATTCATCGCCACATTTTCCCATTGAAAAGGCGACCTTCCTCTCCCACATTTTTTAAAACAAACTTAGGTGTGCGCCTTTTTCATCACGAGCGTAGGGTCTTTTTATCGTGATGAAAAGGTTGTACGCTCACGAGCGTACGTTTGTTTCACCACGGTGAAAATTCGGGCAATTGAGAGCGCTCATTTTGTCGTTCAGTTTTTGGCGTGTAAAAATGGGACATTCGTAGCGAAAAACTGGGCACTTCTTTTTCTGCAACCGATGCGAATAGTTGAAAATGGGGAATGGGCTCGACAACGATACAACTGTATGGCCTACGATGTCGATTATTCGCGATGAAATGGGCTGTTTTCGCTTATTCCCACGAGCTATTGTTCATCGTGCGCTCATTAGCGGATGTTTTTGAAAGACCAACCCTTAGGGGTTGTCAATTCGCAGGTGCGTTAGACAGGGTTAAAGCGCTGCACCCTTTAATCCTGCCCTGCCAAAAGGCTAACCCCGATGGGGTTATTTGCGGCGGGATTGGTTGGGGATGGGATGTGCGTGTTAACGTTAATACGATTGGCGTTATAAATAGCGCTTCGGTTGATCACTTAATGAGTTGAAGATAACGAGTGTCGGTAATCGGATGTTTTTGAAAGACCAACCCTTAGGGGTTGCCAATGCTTGTGTGCGTTAGGCAGGGTTAAGCCGCTTCGCACCTTAACCCTGCCCTGCCAAGAGACTAACCCCGATGGGGTTATTTGCAGATGTATAGTCGTGAAAATAGGGTGGCTGGGTAAACATTCGGGAGTAAGCGTGTACAAGGTTGGATCTTGTGGGGTTATTTGCGGATATATGGTCGTGAAAATAGGATGGCGGGATTTGGGTTTGGTCGCGAGTGAGCGTAGCATTATGTTCTAATGGGGTTATTTGTGGACGTGCGGTCGTGGAAATGGGGTGGTGAATGTGTCGGGTATTATGCAAAAATTACCACTTGACTATACATTTTTGAGGATTAAGCGCGAAGTGTTGAAACGTAGAAGCTTGAGGTGGCTTTTTATGGCCGAATTTTCGATGAAACCGCGGTTTTTTCGATTTTTTCTTCGTTTTTACGTTTATTTTCGAGGGTTATTTCGGATGAAAAATCCAATTAAGGGGAATCTTTGAGCGGTTTCGGGAAAAATTTCTGCGGAATAGCTATACTTTTTCTGTCAATAAATCGAAATAACATGCGGGATATAACGAACGAAATACGTACCATAATTGCCTGAATACAATGAATTTGCAAAGTTTTTAGTTTACAAAAGACCGCCAACGGGGAATGGACGGATTACGGTGCGTGTAAGCGCCAAAAAGGTAATGTTCGATGGGAAATAAGCTCATTCTTTTCGAGTAATCAAATTTGATAGTTTTCAAGCAACAAAAAGTTGGAGAAAAAACACGAAAGGGCCGAATCTCTATTTTTACATTTATTCACATGTGATGCGTTTTTGAGACAACTTTTGTTCATTATCAGCGTTTTAGAATATAGCCCATGTCCGATTAGAGCAAGTCGGCAAAATGAAAAATGTCCGATTAGAGCATATTTTTGTCCGATTAGAGCAAGTCACTTAGGTTCAAATCGTCCGAACTTTGCGATAGTTAAGCAGGGAAATCTATGTCGGCATTCAAAAACAAGAAACATCCGAAAAAAAGTTCGAAAGAACGTCAAGCGGCTGCTCAGCGTTTTTTGGAAGATCGGTTGGTGTGTTTGGAAACGATCAGAGATATGATCAACTCAGAATTGGATCGCCGCAAAGAAGAATTTACCTCGCACACCGAAGAGGAACATAAAAAATCGCCGCACAAGCGCCGCAAATGGTGCAAATGGCTGGACGAATTAAGGGGATGACGCGCTAAGGCAACATATATGCATGTAAGAAGTGTCATTCTAAAATACTAAAAAGTAAATAAGCAATTCATTTTTAACAACCACAAACGCCCGAGCCTCCGATACGGCGTTGCTCCGAAAGGAGTTTCAACAGGGAGACATATATTATATGTATAACACATTACGCAAGAACATCTACGCGGCGATAGCTGCGCTGTTCATCACGATGCTGGCACTGCCCACCACGGCGCAGGCGCAAGGCAAGGCAAGAATCATTCTCGAAGCGCACAACGTGTGGGGCGACGGCAGTGGCTACCAGATGCTACTCGATGCTGACCACAATCTCTACGGCGACAAGATTCCAGAGAAGGGAGCATTATGGGACAACGCCAACCCACCAGCCGACCTCTACAACAGCTTCGAATACAAAATTCCGGGTAATGCCGATCCGTCTACAACACCTCAATACATGGTTGTGGACGGCGAGGGTTACCTGGATATTCCTGCAGGCGTCTACGATTTCTGTATTGCCGCACCGGAGGCAGGCAAGAAAATATGGATTGCAGGCGACAAAGACGGTCCCACAAGAGCCGACGATTACAGATTCGAGGCAGGCAAGACCTATCGCTTCACGATGTATGCCCCAGATGGCGGAGGCGATGCTGCCAAGCTGACAATTACCCAAACCGGAGAAGTCCAGAACTACGATCTTCAGATTTGCGGCACGCAGGTAACTTCAGACAACTGCGGCAACCTTTCCTGGATTACCGGTGTAAACGGAAAGGTAAGTTATGACCCTTCTACAAAAACCCTTACGCTGGAAAAAGCTACCATTTATGCGGGCCAAGAACAAGCGATTACATCGCGTACGGATGGATTGACCATCAAACTTATCGGCGAAAACAATCTCAATTCGTCGAAATCAACCATGGGCATAACCGAGGCGCTGACTATCACCGGCGAAGGAGCCACACTGAATGTGGTGAGCGAGAATTCTTGTGCTGTCTATTCAAATACAGCTGACATAACCATAGAGAATTGTAGCGTGAACCTCAAAGGCGAGTATGGATTCTTAGCGAGAAATGATGATAAACCGGAAAGCCTCATCCTTAAGAAGGCAAAAGTAACCATCGATGGAAAGCAGGGTACTATCGAAGATTTCACCCACCTTACGATGAAAGATTGCGGCATCATCCAACCTGAGGGGGCAGTATTTGATGAATCAAGGAAGACCGTAGTAGTCAATGGTGAGCGCGTAAAAGGTAAGCTGGTTATTGCCCCAAATGTCTACGATCTTCAGATTGTCGGCAATAATGTCTCTTTCGAAAACTGCGGCGACCTCACCATTTTTGACGGAGTAAGCGGAACGGTGAAATACGACCCGCGATCCAACATCCTGACGCTGAAGGATGCTTCCATCACTTCTACAACCACGAATGCCATCGTTTCGCACATCGATGGCTTAACGATAGAGCTCATTGGCACAAACAGCCTGACTACTAAAGAAAACTCAACGCTCAGCTTCACAGATCCATTGACGCTTACCGGCGGCGGCACACTCAATGTGAATAGCCAAAATGAATGTGGGATCTACCTCAATAATACTGATCTTACGATTAACGACTGTATTGTGAATGTCAAGGGATACTATGGCATTGCAGGAAAAGAAGGTTTAAATGAAAAGTTACTTATCAGAAACGCTACGGTAACAGCAGAAGGAGAACATGGTTCTATCTGCGACCTCAATTCCCTCACGCTGGAATACAGCAATATTTCCCAGCCTTCCGGAGCTGCGTTCGATGAGAGCCTGCATGGTGTAGCTCTTGGCGGAGAACTCGTAAAGACTCAAGTTGTCATCAAAAGAGATCCGGCCGGCATCAATACGCCAACCATCGACACTGCTGCCAAGCAAGGCATCTATACGCTCAGCGGCGCGAAGCTCGGCGGTAAAGTAGAAGACCTGCCGAAGGGTATATATATTGTCAACGGCAAAAAAGTAGTAAAGTAATGATTTAATGGTTAGTAATAATGAGTGAGTAGCGTGATGGTTGGCGATGTGTGTTGACAACGGTTGAGGTAATACGTCAACTAAGCATCGCCAACCCCACGCGTCTTTCTTTCCTTGCACTTGTTCGTGCGGCACAGCATCGTGGCGCTCCGACAATTCTCTCACACTTTTCTTCGCCCCCTATGCGGTCGGGCAAAGAAAAGTGTTCTTTTTCTGTCCGTTATTACGCCCCTTTAAGTAATTTTGCGCAAAATAAAAAGAACGACAACTATGAAGTTGCTACATACGGCCGATTGGCATTTGGGCAATGCCTTCTACGGCTATGATCGCGAGGCTGAATTTAAGCACTACCTTGCTTGGTTGCGGCAGACGCTTGCGGAGCAACAGCCCGACGTCTTGCTCATTGCCGGCGACGTCTTCGATCATCCCAACCCTTCGGCCGAGGCCGAAAAGATGTTTTTCCACTTTCTCTGCACCGCTGCCGAGGAGGTGAACGGGCTGCAAATCGTGGTCATTGCCGGCAACCACGATTCCGGCGCACGCCTCGAAGCACCGGCCGGCTTGTTGTATCTTCATAATATATATGTGCGCGGCACGATCGAACGCCTGCCCGACGGCACGCCCGATTTCGACCGCTTGATTCTCCCTTTGAGTCGGCGCGACAATAATGAGGCGGAGGTCGTTTGCTTTGCCGTTCCTTATCTGCGTTCCGGCGATTACCCGGCCGGAATGACACAGGAAGAAGGCTTGCGCTATTATTTTGAGCAGCTATGGAAGCACCTGCGCAAGAGCGATTTCCGAGGTCTGCCCGTTATTCCCTTGGCCCATTATTATGCGGCTGACGCCCGCTTGAGCGAGACGGAGCACAGCGAGCGCCTTGTCGTTGGCGGGCAAGACCGCGTCGAAGGCGACGTAGCCGGTCGCGATGCGGCATATATCGCTTTAGGCCACATTCATCGGGCGCAGGAAGTGCGCGAGCATACCTTCTATGCCGGCAGTATACTGCCAATGTCCTTTTCGGAAAAATATTATGACCACGGCGCCCAACTCATAGAGCTTGATGAGGAAGGACGGGCCGGTGTATCTCGACTCACTTACACGCCCTTACGCCAATTGAAGTCAATTCCTGAAAAGGGCGCAGCATCGGCCGGCGAGGTTTTGGAACTCATCAGTCGCTTGCCGCGTCGAGAGAAAGATGATGAGGGGCTCGGTTGGCCTTATCTCGAACTTCGCGTAAAAGAAGAGCAGCCCGAACCGCAGTTTTTACACGATGTCACGACGGCCTTGCAGACCAAAGCCGTACGCTTCTGCCGCATTCTGCGTGAGCAGCCCGAAGTAACCAATGCAGAGCGCTCGATGCCCGACGTTGTAAATGTAACTACCACATCACCGCTCGAATTGGCCCAACAAGTTTTTCAAGATAAATATGGTAAGCCCCTTCCCGAAGCTTTACAAACGCGCTTCGCAGAGGCTGCTGAAGACGTAATTACCGATCGCCACGCTGATCAATAAGATTATTGCCGACAATATCACTACTTGCAGACTACGATGAAAATAGATAAAGTAACGCTCAACAATCTGACTTCCTTTGAAGGCCTTCAGACGATAGACTTTACCACAGAGCCTTTGCGCTCAGCCGGACTCTTTGCCATTACAGGCGATACGGGAGCGGGTAAGTCTACACTGCTCGACGCCATTTGCTTGGCCCTCTACGGGCGGGCGCCTCGTTTGGACGGCGTGGAAAAGATGAACAGCGAAGCCCTTGCGACGGATTCTACCGTCAAAGGCATTCAGACTGACGACGTTCGCAACATTATGCGCCGCGGACAAAAGGAGGCTTCCGCTCTTGTCGAATTTTCTACCCCCGACGGCGCTCGCTACGAAGCCGCGTGGTCTTGCCGCAAGAAGCGGACGGGCAATTATGATACCGTGGCGCGTTCTTTTCGCCAAATTGCCCCTAAAAAGAAAAGCTTCGATGGGCGCAACGCAGAGCTCCAAGAAGAAATCAACCGCGTAGTCGGTTTAGATTATATGCAGTTCTCACGCACCGTTATGCTGGCTCAAAATAGTTTCGCCTCCTTCCTCAAAGCGCGCAAAGAAGAAAAGTCGGCCTTGCTTGAGAAGCTGACGGGCACGGAAATCTACGGCCGTATCTCGATGCGCATTCACGAGAAAGCAGCCGCAGCTACCGCCCGCGTCAAAACAGAAGAAAGCCACATTGAAGGCATTCTGCATAATCGGCTCACGCCTGAAGAGTTGGAAGATTTGGAAACCGACGTGAACCGCCTCATCTTATCTGAAAAACAATTGTGCAGTGAGCAGGAGATGGTAAAGTCGCAAATCAATTGGTTGGTCGACTTTGCTGCGGCAGAGGCTAAGGTCAAGCAACTCGAAGAGGCTGATCTCCAAGCGCGGCGGGCCAGAGAGGCGATGCGCACAGACCAGTTGCGTCTGCGTCGTTTTGATGAATTGCAACCCGTGCAGCAACTCTATCGCGACATCGTTCTGCGTCGTTCTGACGTGGACCAATTGCAGCGGCAGGGTGAGGCACTGTATGGCGAGCGCACAGAAGCAAAGAAGACGGTACAAGCCGCTTCGGCGGCTCTCGATACGGCCCGCGAACAGGAAGCGGCCGCTTTAACGCAACTGCAACAACAATTGCCCGGCATCAATCGCGGACGCCAACTCAGTGGAGAGATTACCGGTAAAGAGGAGACCATCAAGCGCTTGGAGCATCGTAAGACGCAGGCCGAAGTGCAGCTGCATCGGCAATGTGAAGCCCACGCTGCCAAATTGGCGACCATTGAGATGGAGCACAAGGAGGAACAGGAACTACAAGTAAGGTATCAGGCGCTCTCTACGCACCGCGTGATGTTTGATAAGATTGAATTGATCAAGGACAAACTCAATTCTTTCGACAGCGAGACTGCGCAGCACGCGGAGAACCTCAATGCGACAGAGAAGTTGCAGCGGATTTTGAGGGACATTTCCGGCAAACTTGAAGAGACAGAAAAGGAGCAGAATGAAAAAGAGTCCGCGCTCAGCGTGCAAAAGAGCGAATTGCTAATGCACCGTCAGGCGAATAAGGGTTTGGACGGCGCGCAACTCCAGCAAAAATTGGCAGAAGAAAGCAATCGGGCCAATGGTTTGCGCCACGCGGCGCGTTTATGGACGCGTATCGCTAATGGCTATGAGGAGTTAGATGAGCGGCGAGCTAAGATTGCCCGTGATGCGACAAACCTCGACCAGCTTAAGAAGTCTTTGGAGCGATTGGAGACCGAGGCCGCCACAGCACACGATTTGCGGGAGCGCCGCCGACAAGCTTATATCTTGAGCAATAGTGAGAACATCGAAATCTTGCGCCACGACTTGCGTGAAGGGGCGCCTTGTCCCGTTTGCGGCGCGACGCATCACCCTTATCATACGGAAACGGAGCGCGAATTGGGTGAATTGATCTCCAATTTGGAAACCGATTATAATGAGGCCTGCGATTTGGCCGACGCCAAACTCCGCCAATTAGATGACTTGCGCCTGCAAATGGCGCGGGCGGAGAGCGAACTGACTTTGGAGCGCAATTACTTTGCTTCCTTAGAAGCCAAGCAAAAGGCCGATGAGGAAGAATGGCAGACTTTTGCTGCGCTCGACAATTCTTTTAAAGATTGCTCGCCAACGGTCAATCGGCAGGCACGCACAATGATGATAGAACTGCTCTTGGAGAATACGCAGCGAGCGGCTGAAGAAGATGACGTCACGCTCAAGACTTTCAACTTCCACCAAGGCTTTATCGACCGCCTGACGATAGAAGTGGAGCGCTTAGAGAATCAAGTGCGCGAAACGGCAAGCCGACTTGGCGCACTCAAAACGGAGCGGCAGGTGCGTATGGGCTCTTTAGAAGATGTGCAGGCGCGTTTGCGTAAATCCGAGCGTACAACGGAGGCGCTCTATGTCGATCTTGATGAAATGATCACGCTGTCGGGCTGGTTCTCGGAGTGGAAACACAATGCCGAAAATTTCCGCCGCCGCATCGTAAGTCTCTATGACGAATGGCTCTATACGACGAACAAGCTCGAAGAAAAGGCGCAGCGCACCTTCCAGTTGGGCGAGGAGTTGAAAAGCGTGGAAGAAGCCGAGGCAGAAGCCAACCGCCAATTGGAAGAGACGGTCAACGAACTCTCTATGCAGCGCAACGAATTGTCGGATATGCAGGAGGAGATGCGTAGGCTTGTGGGCAAGGACACGCCGGCCGAATTGGAGGCGCGCCTCAACGCATTTATTCGCAAGACGCAGCAAGAAACGCAAACTTGCATTGCACGATTGGCCGAAGCCAACGACCGTTTGAACCGCTTGGATGGGCGACACGAAAACGTAGAACAGGCGCTTGAGGCCGGCCGCCAAGAATACAACCGCAAGAGTTCGGAAATGGACTTGTGGATTCTGAAGTTCAACGGCACGCATACGCCGACGCAATTTAGCGAGATGGAAATACTCTTCACGGACACCACCGATTGGAATGTGATCCGCGCCGAAATAGCCCGTCGCGATGAAGCCTGCCTCTTGGCGGCCCATAATGCCGACAAGGCGCGTGAGGACTTTATACGCCTCAAAGCGCTTCCCGGACACCCCTCGGGAGAGGGAGAGGAAAGTCCCGAGGCCTTGCAAGCGCACTTGCAAGATTTGCAGCAGCGCCACGAAGCCTTATCCGCCGAACTCCTGCAATTGCAATCGCGCCTCAAGGCTCATTATGATAGTGAGGCGGCAGCCGCGAAGCGGCACGAGGCTCTGCGCCAATTGGAAGAAGATGCGACCGAATGGGGGCGTTTAGACGATCTCTTAGGAAGCAGTACGGGTAAGAAATTTCGCGAATTGGCGCAAAGTTATACCTTCCGCTTGCTCGTAGCGCAAGCCAACCATCACCTATCTCACCTCTCAGCGCGCTACCGCTTGGTCAACATTCCGGGCACGCTCGCACTGGAGATCGAAGATCGCGATATGTTTGACGAACGTCGTTATGTTTCCTCGCTTTCGGGCGGCGAAACCTTTGTCGTCTGCTTGGCTTTGGCCTTGGGCTTGGCTTCGCTGTCGGCGCACAATTTATCTATCGGCAGCTTGTTTATAGATGAGGGTTTCGGCAATCTTGATCAGGCTTCGCTCAACTTAGTGATGGAAGCTTTGAGCAATCTTGAGACGATAGAAGGGCGCAAAGTAGGCGTCATTAGTCACACGGATCAAATCCGCCGGCAGATTTCGCCGCAAATACAAGTGCGCAAACTCCCCGTCGGCGGCCGTAGCGAAATTGTAGTGGTCTGACTGGGTCTCCGCCTTGTGCAGTTAGTGACGGCAAGTATCCAATTTTCCAACTTTTCCGCCTAACTTTTCCACAAGTACACCCATAAACAACCCCATCAAAGCACACATTTTCAACGGCCAATCTCCAAGTGCGAATCTTACCATCGCATTTCCATAAGCACACGTTTCCCAATAACCCCATCGGGGTTAGTCTTTTGGCAGGGCAGTGTTGACGCATAGCGTCAACGCTGCCACGGATCAAGGGTTCAATGTCAATCCCATAGGGTTGGTCTTTCAAAAACACGCCAATTCACATATGCAGCAAACCTTGAAAGACCAACCCTAAGGGGTTGCCCTCTCGCGACACACTATGGCAGGGTTGTCGCTCCGCTCCAACACCTGCCCTGCCAAAGGACCAAGCCTAAGGGCTTGCTTTTATATGTTTACCCTACCGCCCGATCTTATAAACTTGCTATGGGGAACGACCGATTGTCCGCCTAAAATCATATAATACCTGCCTAACCTCGTCCAAAAACAACTGCATTTCCGTCCAAGATACATACCAAAATACCCGATTTCATCGATGAAATCGGCAGAAATACCGCATTTTATCACTCACGAATAACCGCATTGCAATCGGCTGCTCCTATGAATGTTCCAACTTTCCGCTTAAAATCGCATTATTTCCGCGCACTTTCACTCACCACAAACCCCATCGGGGTTAGTCTTTTGGCAGGGCAGTGTTGACGCAAAGCGTCAACGCTGCCACGAATCAAGGGTTCAATGACAACCCCATAGGGTTGGTCTCTCAAAAATACCCCAATTCATATATGCGGAACCCTTGAAAGACCAACCCTAAGGGGTTGCCCTCTCATGGCGCACTATGGCAGGGTTGTCGCTCCGCTCCAACGCCAGCCCTGCCAAAGGACCAAGCCTAAGGGCTTGCCTTTATGTGTTTACCTTACCGCCCGATTTTATAAACTTGCTATGGGGAACGACCGATTGTCCGCCTAAAATCATATAACACCCGCGTAACCTCACACAAAAACAACCGTACCTCCATTCAAGATACATACCAAAATACCCTATTTCATCGATGAAATAGGCAAAACACCTCGCACTTTTGTCCGCCACTAACCCCATCGGGGTTAGTCTTTTGGCAGGGCAGTGTTGACGCATAGCGTCAACG
>ERZ772957.73-NODE-73-length-79511-cov-10.437362_pt1 | contig 79511 bp, 79 predicted proteins | sample MGYA00580682_ERZ772957 | MGnify/ENA primary metagenome ERZ772957 (study PRJEB29015, sample SAMEA2737921) | human oral metagenome | biome: human oral; feature: human-associated habitat; material: dental | place: China | collected 2025 ... | reverse complement strand
GCAGTAGCTCCGCCAATCCGCGGCGAACCGTCTCGACTTCGGGAAGTTCCGGCATAAGACGCTCCTAAAACTTGAACAGCGTATCCCGCTGGTACAGCCCGATAGAGGTGGCCATTTTGCTACCGTCAGGGATTTGCTTGATAAACATATCGACGATTTCCTCGACATTAGCAACGGCTGATCCCTTGGAGCCGCCACAATCTGACGTCCATAGTGCCTTGATCGCTGTTCCATTCATCAACAATTCGAACTTATATACCTTGCCTGTCGCACAAATACCGCGCAGGTCATTTTGCTCATCGCTCAACTGTCGCCCCTCCATCATCTTGCGCTTGTCCAGTGCGTACACCAATTCTTCATAAGCCTTGGCGTTATTATTCAGCTGCTTGGTGTTCAGCTGCTTCTCGACATAGCCTTCATACGTCGTCATCACCCGCGACGACGGCGCAATAGTTATTTGATACGAACGGAATTTCTCATTAGCGACAATCGGGCCACGCACTGTCAGCCTGACCGATCGACCTTCGTCGGTTTGTAGTAAGTCGCTTTTTTTCTGCTCAGTTGTTTCTGGCTGCTGTTTTTGCTCATTGCCACCAAATATCGACCGGCTGATGCTGATAATCGCGACGATGGTCACGATGGTGATAATAATAACGAGCAAAATTGGCACAAACCGGGAAAAAGAATTAAACGAATTATACGTACGCCTCATGGGTTGATTATACCATATTCTGTCAGTTTTGCACTTACCACCCCGGCTACACCTCGTCCCAGTGTAGCCCCACGCCGACGTCCACTTTTAGCGCAATCGGTAGTTCCGGACAAATACCTTCCATTTCTCTGCGCATGATGTCACCAACTCGCTCGGCATCTTCTGGCGCACATTCCACCAAAATAGAATCGTGAACTTGCAAGACTGGCTCGGCCAGCCCAGCTAATTTATCCTCCAGCCGAATCATCGCCAGCTTCATCAAATCCGCCTCTGTTCCCTGAATTGGCATATTCATCGCCGCCCGCTCGGCCGCCGAACGCACCATAAAATTGCTCGACTTGACGTCTGGTGTGGGCCGCCGCCGGCCAAAATAGGTCTCAACAAAACCTTGTTCGCGCGCTTGAACTAAAATTGTGTCCAAATACTGGCGGATTGGCTGGCGCACCGCAAAATAGTGTTCAATAAACTTTTTTGCCTCAGTAAACGTCATACCGGTAGCTGCCGCCAAACCATGCGGGCTCATGCCGTACAGCACCCCAAAGTTAATCACCTTGGCTGCGCGCCGCTGCAATTTCGTCACCTCGGCCATCGGTACGCCGTAAGTCTCGGCCGCCGTCTTGGTATGAATATCCACGTCACTATTAAAATCGTCAATTAGCTGCTCATCACCTGCCAGCACCGCCGCCAGTCGCAGCTCAAATTGTGAATAATCCGCACCAACAAATACCTTACCCTCACTCGGCACAAACGCCTGGCGAATTTTCCGGCCCAGTTCTGTGCGCACCGGGATGTTCTGTAGGTTGGGATTGGTGCTGCTCAGCCGCCCAGTACTGGTGATGTCTTGGTTAAACGTCGTGTGAATCCGACCATCCTCGGCCACCAACTTCGGCAGCGCCTCAATGTAGGTGCTGATCAATTTAGTCAGCTCGCGGTACCGCTCAATCAGCTCAATGATTGGGTGTCGCCCGCGCAGTTTATCCAGCTCTTTCTGCCCCGTTGAATAACCCGTTTTACCTTTTTTGATACCGGTCGTCGGCAGCTGAAGTTTGGTAAATAACACCTCAGACAGCTGCGCCGGACTAGCGGCGTTGAACTCACGCCCAGCCATCGCATACATTTGTTGTTCAAGCTGGCTCACCTCCGCCCTCAGCTCCTCACCCATCTGTTCAAGGAGCGCCGTGTCCAGCTTCATGCCGCGCTTTTCCATCTGAAACAGCGGCCAAATCACTGGAAAATCAAAGTCGCGAAGCACCCTGGCAATCTGCTGATGCGTCGCCATATAATCCTGCTGCTGGCGGTAAATCTGACGAAGCCGCGCCAACTGCCGCAACGCGGAATTATCCTCAGAAAAATCGCCCGCCAGCGCCGCCACACTACGGTCACGCCTCAGTGGATCGATCAAAAACGCCGCCTGCCCAATATCCCAGACCTCGTGAAACCGCACCGTCACACCGTGAGCGTCCAGCGCATGATACAGTCCCTTAACATCCGCCGCGATCACCACGCCCTGCGCCAACAGCTGCCAAACATGTTGACCAACCTCACTGATCTTGGCCCGCCACGCCACGCCAGGTTTGGAATTAATATAGACCGTGTCCGGCTCCGATGGATCAATATAGATACTATTTTCCGCCTCAAACAGCGGCTCAGCCGGCAAATCCTCAACACGCGGCAACTCCAACTCTGCAGTCTCCACTGCCTCATCCACCGCCTGCATTGTCTTTGGCAACCGCCCGATCAGCGAATGAAACTCCAGTTTCCGCAAAATCTCCGCCACCCGCGCAAAGTCGCAGTCGTTAACATCCGCCACCTCCCAATCCAGCTCCACTGGCGCATCCGTCCACAGCTCCGCCACTTGCTTGGTCAAATACGCTGACTCGCGGCCCGCTTCAAGCTTTGTCCGTAGGGCGCCTGTTTGCTCATCCACATGCGCATACACCCCATCCAGCGTGTCATATGCTTGCAATAATTTCACTGCCGTCTTTTCACCAACGCCTGGCACGCCTGGCAAATTATCGCTGGAATCGCCCTTCAGCGCCTTCAAATCCAAAAACTGGTCCGTCCGAATGCCATATTTTTGTTCAAAATATTCCGCGGTGAATTCCTCAATGTTCCTCAGGCCATTTTTCATGGCGTAGACTTTGGTGAGGGGCGACACCAATTGCAACGCATCCAAATCCGACGTCAGCAGACAGGTTTGCACGCCGCGCGCCTCCGCTTGCCTGGCAAACGCACCCATGATATCGTCCGCCTCATAATCATCCAGTTCATACAGCGGCCAGCCAAAGGCGTCCAGCAGTTCCATCAAAATCGGAATTTGCCGATAAAAATCATCGGGCGCTGGCTTGCGACCCGCCTTGTACTCTGGGTATAATTCCCGCCGCTTACGGATGTTAGTGCCGCGCTTGTCCCATGCCACCGCCACGTAGTCCGGCTCCAATTTCTTGATCAGCTCAATTGCCAAACTTACAAATCCATACACGCCGCCGGTCGGCGTACCGTCCGCCGTACTGAGCCCCGGCATGGCATAATACCCTCGGTAAAACACTGATTTTCCGTCGATGACCGCCAAACGCTTCATATACTCAGTATAGCAAATTTGCTATACTAACAACATGACACAACCACATGCAAACATTATCGCCCTCGTTGGTCTGGCTGGTAGCGGCAAAAGTTCGGCGGTCGAATATTTCACCAAAAAGGGCATTCCGAAAATTTATTTTGGCGGCATCATCTACAAAGCCATGGAAGAAGCTGGTATCGAACCAACCTGGGATAATCAGCAAAAATTCCGCGAGGACATTCGTCGTCGCGAAGGCAAAGATTTTGTCGTCAAACGCGTCGTCAAATCGGCGCATGACTTGATTGACGCTGGTCAAAAACTCATCGTCCTGGACGGCTTGTACACCTGGAGTGAATATAAAATTCTCAAGCACGAATTCCCTGGCCAGATGTCCGTCATCGCCGTTGTCACGCCAAAACACCTGCGCTATCAACGTATGGCCAAACGCCCCGAACGACCGATGCAGCCGCGCGAAGTTGACCAACGTGATTGGTCGGAAATTGAAAACTTAGAAAAAGGCGGACCAATTGCCATCGCCGATTATTTTGTGATGAACGACCACGGACTGGACGAGCTATACGCGCAGTTAGAAGCCGTCACTCACCACGAGCATTTTTGTAAGGCGCCTGAGCAGTGCTGAGTCACAACGCATCAAAAAGGCCAGACATATCCGCCTGGCCTTTTTATTATCGCCGGTCAATCTAGCTCAAATACTCATACAACTTTTTAGCATCTTTATGCTTCCGCAGTTTCGCCAAAGCCTTCGCTTCAATCTGGCGAATTCGTTCGCGCGTCACAGCAAATTGCTGGCCGACTTCCTCAAGCGTATGACTTTTGCCGCCATTGTCCAGTCCAAACCGCATGCGCACAATTTTTTGCTCGCGATCAGACAGACTCGACAGCACCTCGGCCACCTTTTCTTTCAGCAGCTGATTGGTCGCTGATTCTTCTGGCGAAATCGTATCTTCATCCTCGATAAAATCGCCCAACACCGAATCTTCCTCGTCACCATCACGCCCGATGCCAGCATCCAAACTCGACGTCTCTTGCCGAATTTTATTGATGTACTCAATTTTTTCCGGCTCCATGTCCATTTCCTTGGACAATTCTTCCATTGTCGGCTCGCGGTTCAGTTCCTGGGTAAGTCGTCGCTGCGTCCGCACCAGCTTGTTAATCGTCTCGATCATGTGCACGGGAATGCGAATCGTCCGCGCCTGATCAGCGATCGCCCGGGTAATCGCCTGGCGAATCCACCACGTCGCGTAGGTCGAAAACTTAAAGCCCTTGTCCGGATCAAACTTCTCCACGGCGCGCAGCAAGCCAGTATTGCCCTCCTGAATTAAGTCTAGAAAATCAAGACCACGGCCCGAATACCGCTTGGCAATCGACACCACCAAACGCATATTCGCCTCGGCCATCTTGTCCTTAGCCTTCTTATCGCCCTCGATGATTCGCCGCGCCAGCTCCATTTCCTCATCCGAACTTAACAGCGGGATCTTACCGATCTCACGCAAATACAACCGCACCGAATCGTCCGAAATATCATCCAGATACTGGCCAGCGTTCAACGCCTCGAGATCTTCTATCTCCTCGTCATCATGTACCGCCGTCAAATCTGGCTCGAGTGGATCGTCATTGGTCGGGGTGTATTGCTGGTCGTTGTTCACGCATTCTCCTTAATCAGTGCGTTTAGCTGCTGCCGCAAGGTGCGCGCCCGCGCCTCATCGCTGAGCTCCTCAGCCTCACGCAAATTGTCTAATAATTGTTGTTTTTTTGTGTCGCGGTGTTTACGTATCAATTGCTTTACCAAACGCGCCATTTCACTGTCCAGAGCCTCCGGCTCCCAGTCCATGTAGCGGCGTTCACTTTTTAACTGTACTATTTTCACATACTGCTCAAATTTTTGCAAGGGACAGGGTAATTTTTCTACGTCAAGCAGCGGCTCAGCCTGCAGCGCCGTCACCACTGCTCGAGCTGGCTCGTCCAAGCTTGCCGCCTCAAGCGCCCCGACCCAGCGCCGCGTCGACGGCTGACTAAGCGCTAGACCGACGATGATGTCCGCTAATTCGTCACGAGGTTTACTGGGAGTCGCCTTTTCAATCTTTGGTTGTTTGAGCTGAGCGGGCGGCGTTGATCTCTCAGCGCCGAGCTTTGCCCGCAAGGCCGCGAGACTAGCGCCAGTTTCTTTAGAAATCACCGCCAAATAATGCTCTTGCTCCACCGGATCTTTTAAGCCGCGCACAATTCTGAGTGCAGTTGTCGAAAATCGCCGCTTGCCTTCGGCCGTCGCCAAATCTTCCATCTCGGCGTGCCGAGCGATCACCCAATCCACCGCTGGCTGCGCCTGTTCAACTGCCGCCTGCCATAACGCTGCGTCTTTTTGGATCAATTCATCCGGATCTTTTACGTCATCCGGCAGACTCACCACCTCTAGTTCCACGCCAATTTCCTGCGCCAAATTGATCGCCCGCTCCGTTGCGCTCACGCCTGCCCGGTCGCCATCAAACGCCACACGAATTCGCCCCGCCAGCCGGCTCAGCGCCTTCAGATGCTGCAGGGTCATCGCCGTTCCCGCCGTCGCCACCACGTTTTTAACGCCGGCCTGGTGGCTGCTAACCACGTCCAAATTCCCCTCGACAATCACCGCGGCGTCGCTCCTACGAATCGCCTCTTTCGCCTGATACAGCCCAAAAATATGGCGCGATTTATCAAATAGCAGGGTCTGCGGCGTGTTCAGATACTTTGGCGCGCGCGGATCATCACGAATAATTCGCCCCGTAAAGCCAACCACCTCGCCGCTGCTATCACTCAAGACCACCATCATCCGCCCCCGAAACAAGTCGCCGCCAAACCGATTCACCAGCCCCGCGTCAGCCAGTTCCCGGCGCGAAAATCCCCGCTTTTCCAGCGCTTTCGTCAGCGCATCGCCCTGATCCGGCGCATAGCCGATGATAAAATCACCGATCGTCTGCCGATTCAGCCGCCGTTTTTTCACCGCGTATTCTCGTGCTGCCGAATTTTTCACCAAATTTTGCTGATAGAAATTCGCGGCCAATTTCAGCGCCTCCCCTGCCCGCGCCCGCCGCTTGGCCGTGCGCCCATCACCACCAGAAAACAAGCTCAAATCCACGTGTGCCTTGCGCGCCAAATGTTCCAACGCCTGCCGGAAATCCATCCCCTCCACCAGCATCACGAACGTAAAAATATCGCCTCCCTTGCCCGAAGAAAAATCATGCCAAATCTGCTTTTCCGGACTGACCATAAAACTCGGCGTCCGCTCATCGGTAAACGGACTCAGTCCCTTCAGATTACGACCCGCCCGCTTCAGCTGAACATATTCGCCGATCACGTCCTCAATATTTAGCCGCGCCCGCACTTCTTCCTTGGCATCATGCATGGTTTTTATTATATCACTCTTTACCTCTGTTGTTGTTTATGCTTTAATGGGTATATGCAGCCACACAATGACTATGACGTGCCAACCGGTATTGATTATCTTAATCAGATTTCTGCACCACCAGCGCCGCAAGGCTTTGATAAAAAGTCAAAAATTATCTTGCTCGTTCTCGGCATCATTGGACTACTCGGCCTGGCCTTTATCATCAACGCCACCCAAAACGCCTCCCGCGGCCCTTCATTAAATAACCTCATTGCTCGTCTACAAAAACTCCAAACCGTCTCTGAGAAATTTACTTCCCGCCTCAAATCCAGCCAGCTCCAAGACGCTAATAGCTCGCTCACGGCCGTACTCACCACTGCCAATAAGTCCATCGAGACGCCGGCCGCCGCCCAGAACATCGACGTCAAAAAAGACCTCAAAAACATCACCGCGCTCGACCCACCGACAAAACTCGAGGAAAAATTTGAGGAGGCCTATCTCAATGCCGACCTCGACAACACCTATGCCTACACCATGAATACCGAGCTGGCCGACACACTCTTGATGATGAATCGTATCAAAGAGGGCTCGCGCAGCAAAAGCACAATTGACTTTCTCGAAAAAACTATTTCCGACCTCACCAACGTGCGCAAACAGCTCATGGCGATCACCGGTGATTCGGACAAGTCATAACCACGCACGACGCGGCACAAGTCGGTCGGAGCAGCACCACCTCTCCCAGCACTCAGTTTACGCTGCCTTACTCACTCCGCCACCAGCTGATAACTTAGCCGCGCCAAGTCAAAAATTTCCTCATCACTCAGTTGCCCCGAGCAGATAATCGTGTTCCAATGCTGCTTATTCAGATGATACCCCGGCAGCACCGTCTCGTATTTCTCGCGGAGATTCTCAGCCAGCAATGGATCGCACTTCAGACTAACCCTGAGCGGCTTCGAGCCCTCTGTCACTAGTGCCACCATCTTCCCCGCGCCGTTATTACTCTTGCCAAACTTATACACCGCAACATCCTCGCCAAACGGATAATCCAGCCACACGCCGGGCAAACTCAGGATAAATTCTTCAAATTGTTTATGGGTCATGCTCTCAGTATACAATCACAGCGTCTTGAGAGCAATTTTCTCAGCCATACCCCGCATCGCGCCAAATCGACTTGCGGCATTTACCGCCACGGCCGCCATACCGCGAAGCGCCGCTCGTGTTCGCGCCCTGAGAACATCTCGCTTTGTCAAACCCTTTTGCTGATCTCGCTCTGATTGCCACGCTAATTGGATTGCCCGGCCCGCCAACGCCAAGCCTCGCTGCTTGTCACCCACTAGACTTTCAATCATACTCCAGCGAGATGCCATATTTATCTCGTACTGGTCAGCATTCTCTTCTTTAGAAAGCTGATTTACTTTTGCCATGTCCAGCGCAGCTTGCCGCGTCATGAGTCGTGCCCTGTCCGCCAACGCTTCATCCCGACGACCATCCGCCAATAGATATGCCTTCAACGCAAACATACCAACATATGACGCCGTGGCCGACCGCTCTCGTAACGTCTCAGCTTCAGAATTCTTATTGACCGCTATATCATGAACATCATATGCCTGATCGATATATCTAAGCGCCGCATCAGTTCGGCCCAAACGATCGCTCGCGGCGGCCATGTTGCGATACACCTCCCCTAGTAGCAACTCATTACCAGCACTACGCAGCCCCTCCATTATCAACGCTTTCTCGCCAAGCCGCACAGCCCTATCAAAATGACCGCGCGAAATCTCATTCGTTAGCCCGGTCGTATATTGCTGTAACTCAGAACTTACTGCACGCATTTTCCAACTCCTTTTGTCAGGAGATTATCAGATAAGTACACTCTGTCAAATAACTCAGCAGCCGTGAAGGTGCCGGCTGGTAAACCTAGCGTTTCACCTTCTTCAAATAATATTGTAATTCTTGAATACTACCGCGGATGTCCTCCAGCGCTCGATGATCCTCTGGCTTGGCAAATTTTTTGCCATATTTACCTTCAAATACCACCTTCCAGGCACTAACATCCAGCATTCGGTAGTGGAGGCGTTTTGAAAATTTCTTGAACCAATGATCGATAAAGCGCCGGTCTTGATGAATTGAATTACCCGCCAATAAAATTGGTGCATCATCAAAATACTCATCCAAAAATGCCAAGATATCGCGCTCGAGCTGCGCCTTAGTTGTCTTGGTGATCTTGTTTTGCGCTATCAGCTGCTCTCGCGCAGCCGCACCATCGCCATACCAAAATGATTTATTCTTATCAAATCGTGCTTGCATTTTCTTGCTACACCAGTGCGCTGCACCCTCAAAATGAGCAATTTCCGTAAACCCCCAGTCGGTCACAATCATCGCCACCTCAATCGGAAAATCCTCCACCGGATCTAGCCCGGTCATTTCCATATCCAGCCATAAAATTCGCTGCGGCTTGAATTTCGCTTTCATGTTTCTATTTTACCACTTCCTTGCAGCATGCTACACTAAAGTTATGGCAAAACGTATCCTTCTCAAATTATCCGGCGAGCAGCTCCAGGGCGAGTTCGCCAGCGGCTTCGATCCTAAGCGGGCTCGTTGGATCGCCGAACAAATCAAACCGGCCTTGAGCAGCGGCGCCGAAGTCGTCATCATGGTTGGCGGCGGCAATTATGTCCGCGGCAACCAAATCATTGGCCACGGTATCCAGCCCGTCTCGGCCCATAACATCGGCATGCTCTCTACTCTGATGAACGCCATCGCTCTGGCCGATGTGTTCAACGACGCTGCCCTACCGACCCGCGCCCTGTCCACCGTGGAGATTAATCAATTCATCGACCAATACACCTTCCGCCGCGCCCTTAGTCATATCAAGAAGGGCCGCATCGTCATCGTTGCCTGTGGCACTGGCCGACCCTTCCTGACTACCGATACCGCCGCTCTCAACCTCGCCCTCGAGATGCAGTGCGACGTTGTGATCAAAACGACGAAAGTCGACGGTGTATACGACAAAGACCCAGCTAAATTCCCTGACGCCATTAAGTTCGATCGTCTTCATTACGACCAAATTCTCACCAATCCTGACATCACTGTTATGGACAAGGCCGCCATTGGACTGGCCGCCGAGGAGAACAAACCGGTCATCATCTGCGACCTGCTCACCGACGGCAACATCGCCCGGGCCGCTCGCGGCGAGACAGTCGGCACGCTGATTTCCTAGCCTGCCAAGTACGGTATGCACCTGTTCCAACCTAAATCGTTTTACATAAAAATCCGCCGTCATTTATCCGGCGGATCTGTTTTTAAGGCCCAATTAGTCTTTTTTCTTGTCTAATTTATCCAGCTTCAAAAAGTGAATAATTGCATATACCACAAACGCCACCGCTAACAAAGTGATGAGCGAACTAACAAACGCGCCGTACAAAAACTCACCCTTACGACCAGCAATTTCAACAGAGAATGATGCTGCCTGCAAACCTTCCTGCGAGCCGACAATCAGCTGCACCAGCGGATCGATAAACGCTGTCACCAACTTTTTCACGGTATCACCAGCCGCTGTACCGATCGCCAAACCGACAGCCAGGCCAACCACACCCTGCTCGCGGATAAACGTCATAAAACCGCCGCCATGGCCCTTGACTGCTGCTGCTTTTTCTTTCAGTGCCGCCACACTTGGTTTTTTCACAACTGATTTCTTAGTAGTCGTCTGTTTGGTAGTCGCCTTCTTGGCCACTTTTTTCTCTGCCATAAAAACTCCTTTACATTAAGTAATATCTTGATTGTAGCATAAAACTTTACAAATTATCTAAAAGTTTTATGGCTGCCGCGAGCTTGCCGTTGCGCAGGCTATTTGGTGGATTCTCCCCGTATAGTTTAATAGCCCGCCAGGCAAGTTCCTTGTTGCCCGTCTGTTTGGCAATTTTTCGCATAATATCTGGCAAAAACAACTTATTCTTCGATTTGTCATCTGGGACCAAGCTCTCGTCCACCATAGTCGCTAGCTCAACCGCTTCGTCATACTTTCCTGCTATTATTAGCCGACGACACAACCCATCAACTTCTTTCAGACCATTTCGTGAGTCAACATCAAGATATATTCCCGATAATTCCGACAACGCTTCGCTCGCTGCCTCGACTTTGCCCGACCCCGCTCTTCGGGCAGCATTGTACTGCTGAATCAACAACATACGCCCTGGTATTGAAGGTAGTGTTAAGAATTGCAATATCCGATTTCGGGGCTTATATTCGTGAGATTGTACCTCATCAATAGCATCAAATGACAGCCATGGCCTTGAGCTCATAAACTTTTGCCTATCAATCGACGGTGGTAGCCGTTTCAAGAGTTCCTCCGAAAAAAACGCATTCACCGCCCGCAACTCACCCATCGCCAACTGGTCAAGCGGGTTGGGCGCACCGCTGCCGATCACGCCAGTCATATCACAACATAGCTCCTCCGTCGCCACATCCAGCAAAAAAGCTCGCTCACTGCTCCAATCAAACAGTGTCACATAGCATGCTGATTCGCATAACTGACAAAATGCTCAATTCCAAGCTGCTCTAGGCACTCTGAAGCAATAATGACATGGCCAAAACAGTTTGTAGCCTCACGATTGGCAACTTCAACTGCATCGAGTAGCGGTGAATTAGCCGAAGTCGGAGCAAAATCCACCGTTTGTCGTACCACCTGTGCTATGTCAACCACCGCCTTCGTCGCATCATCAAACGTCTGCGGAGACTGTTCATACACCGCACGAATTAATTTCAGCTGCTGCGAATCTAATAAAAACTCACGCCGTAGTCCTGGACCAGCCTCAACTAATCGCTGCTTAGGCGTCATCAAATTAGCAGAAAGATACTCGTCCATCTCTGCTATATCATACAATATTTAATAATATTTTACAACTTATCAGGGGCGACGATACCAAGAATGGTGAGTCCCGCCTTCAAGATATCAGCATACACCGCCACAATACCGACGCGGTGCGCTTCTTTGTCGCTGCCGACAACTTGATTCTTCTCATAATAACGGTTGAACTCCTGCGCCAGTTCAAACAGGTAGGTGCAAATATGATGCGGCTCCAAACTTTCGGTAGCGCGGTTAACTGCCTCAGCGTATTCGCTCATTTTCCTAACCAGCAGCCGATCTTCGTCGAACAATTCCGTCGGGAACGTGGCTGCTTGTTCAGACTTTGCCAAAATCCCCCGCGCCCGAGCGTGCGCGTATTGCAGGTAGCTACCAGTGTTACCCGTTAAACTGACCGCGTCATTAATGTCAAACACTACGTCGCTACCGATTTTGACTTTCAAAAATTGATAGCGCAGCGCACCCGCCACCACCTCGTCGGTCGGCTCGCCGCCAGCTTGGGTGATGGCTTTCTTGAACTCGTTAAACAACCAATCGATAGTAATCACGTCACCGGTACGCGAGCTCATTTTACCAGTCGTTAGTTTTACCAGGCCAGTCGCATAATTAAACAATTTGCCTTTCAATTCTGGAATTGCCAATTCACTAGCCGCAATTACCCCGCGGAAATACGCCGCCTGCTCTTCGCCATTGACGGTAATTGATAGGTCCAGGTTCGGATAATCTTGATGCTTCAGCTGAATCAGCCCCATGTCGTGCGCACCGTACAACCCGTTGCCGTGCGAACCAATGAATACGTTATCAAACGCACCGTACTGGCTGCCCTTGAAAATATACGCGCCATCCGACTTCGTAAAGACCTCTGGGGTTTTTGCTTTGATCAAGGCTTTGCCTGGCACTTCAGTCTCGCTCTCGACATAACGCCGTTCAATTGGCACATTACCTAGCCGCGCCACATTGGTATCAATTTCATCAAAACTCCAGGCCTTACAAATCTCATACACCTGCTTATACAGCGGATCGTCCAGCACAAACGACTGCTTGGCCAGCTCATCAATTTCCGCCCGCGCCTCTGGTGATTCTTTAGCTGCCCGCGCCCCTTCAACATACATACGACTCATAAACTCGTTGCGCTTATCAGCTGGAATAGCGTCTAGCTTGCTGACATCGCCATCAATTTCGCGAAGAATCGCCCACATACTCTTGCCAACATGCGTACCGACATCGCCGTGGTAACTCACTCGGTGTACCGCCGCGCCGTCCACTGCCAGCAAATTCGCCATCGTGTCGGCGGTAATTGCATTCAGCGCGTGGCCGATGTGCATCGCCTTAAACGGATTTGGGCAATTGGTCTCAATCACTGCCGTCTTGCCAGCGCGCTTGGTCGCCGGGCGCACTTTCAGCGATTCCAGCACCGCTTGGTCGCTCAACTTGACGTTGATAAAACCTGGACCCGCCACGCTGACCTCGCTAAACCGCTCGTCAGCGCGCAGCTCCTCAGCAATCGCTTCGGCAATTTCGCGCGGGTTTTTACCCAGCGGCTTCGCCAACTGCAGCGCCGCATTCGTCGCAAAATCACCAAATTTTGGATCAGGGCGCGTCAACTGCACCGATACATCCTGATCAAAAAGTTGCTTCACCGCCTGAGAAATAATCTGCTCCATACCTTTCAGTATAGCAGACAACAAGCAGTTTTACTCTTGACTCATTTCTTCCAGCTGCAGCAGCGTCACCGAGCTCGGACTCGAGCCCTTGACGTGACGCAAAACATACCCAAGCGCCGAGGCATCGTCATGACTTAACGTCGTCCCATCAAGCGGATCATGTGTTTCAATTGTTTCTTCAGCCATTTTTATTCCTTTTTATGTTAGGTACTATCTGGCCGTATGTTAGCATAAGTTTTTTACTTTGTCAAGGCAGCTCGAATCAGCCCGTCAAATAGTGGATGCGGGCGGAACGGGCGCGACTTAAATTCAGGATGAGCTTGCGTGGCCACGAAATACCGATGATGCGGTGCTTCGATAAATTCCACCAGCTGACCGTTCGGCGACGTGCCAGAAATCACCAGGCCGCCCCTCTCAATCGCTTGAACAAAATCTTGATTCACTTCGTAGCGATGGCGATGCCGCTCAATTACCTCTGTTTTACCATAAATTTTAGCAACAAGCGAACCAGATTTCAGCACCGCCGGATAATCGCCGAGGCGCATCGTGCCGCCAGTCGACTGCTTGCCCTGCTGGCCGTCCATAATGTACACCACATTCGCGCCAGGCTCAGCGCCAAACTCTTCGCTGTTAGCATTCGCTACGCCGCCCAAACGCGCCGCCGCAATGACCGCCGCCTGCAAACCCAGGCAAATTCCTAGATACGGCTTGTTGTTTTTTATACAATATTCAGCTGCTTTAATCTTCCCCTCCACGCCGCGCGTGCCAAAACCGCCCGGCACCACGATAGCGTCAACGCTGGCAAAATCAGCTTCGCTGGCTGTCTCAGCGTTAATCCACTTGATAGAAATCTCGCTTTTGTTCGCCCAAGCGGCAGACTTTAGCGCCTCGGTCACTGATAAGTAGGTATCAGAATTATCAATGTATTTAGCCACCAAGCCGACGGTTACCCGCTTGGCATACTCAGTAGTATCACGCTGAGCTAGACGTTTCCATCGCTGTAAATTTGGCTCCACTGAATTGTCGGTAAATTCGCCCAATAACTTGCCCAGATCGCGATACACCGTCAATGGCACTTCATACACGGTGTCAACATTTGGCATCATAATGATTCCCTCGCGGCGTACGCCAGACGAAATAGCAATTTTTTCGCCGATACTGCGCGGCGGCTTGTCATGACCCTCAGTCCGCACCGCCACCACATCCGGCATAATTCCAAAACCGCGAAGATCCGCCAGCGCATTCTGAGCCGGCTTAGTCTTATATTCATGCGATGCCTCCAAAAATGGTACATATACCACATGCACGAATAGGCAATTCTCCCGCCCCACATCCAGCGCAAAACCGCGGATCGCCTCGATAAAGCTCAGGCCCTCGTAGTCGCCGACTGTACCGCCAATTTCCACGATATGAACGTCGCCTTCGGCCGCCTCGCGGATAGCTGCCTTGATAGAATTAGTCAAATGCGGCACCATCTGTACCGTCTGGCCGCCAAACTTACCAGCCCGCTCATCGGCGATCAAATCGCGCAGCAATCGGCCTGACAGCGTGGTGTTTTTCCGCGTCAATTCTAAATCCAAAAATCGCTCATAATGTCCCAAATCCAAATCGGTCTCGGCGCCGTCTCTGGTCACAAAGCACTCGCCGTGCTCTTTGGGATTTAGCAGCCCAGCATCAACATTCAGATATGGATCGCACTTTTGGGCCGACACGGCGATGCCCTTGGCCTGCAGCACTGCACCGATACTCGCCGCCGTGATGCCCTTGCCAACGCCTGACAGCACGCCACCAGTAACAAAAATATACTTCTTCTTCTTCGTCATCACTTCTCCAACTTATCAAAAGAGGCGTCGAATTGACACCTCTGTTGTTTTATTCACAACCATCACAGACCGTCAAGCTTGCGGGGTCGAGCGGCGCCGCAATACCACCAGATTTTTTTGCCTGGTCATCAGCTGCCTGCTGCACTGCTTTCATCGCCGCATCAATAGCACTCAGCTTTTCTTCCAGAGACATGTCATCAGTAATAATTTGGGCTGCATTCATTCTTATTTTCCCCTATATTTAGTATAGCCTTATGGTTATTGTACGCTAGTGATAGCGCTTACGCAATAAAATGCGGCCAATTTTCCGTTGTGGTTTTTTCATCAAGCTGGCCAATCGGCATAGCGTAAAACTGCGGCCTGTCAACTTGGGGCATAAAGTTACTGAGCTTCTTGGCGTACGCCTTCTGAGCAGCTGCCAACTCCGCTTCATCAACGATTTCCCGGACAGTTGTTGTCAAGAATACCGCGTTTTTCTGCTCATCCCAAACCACAAACTCTGCCTTGCCGGTACGAAAGGCATTGTGCGCGTGACGTGATGTTGGATCTGACACCCAAATAATCATGTCATCCAGCCGCGCAAAATGCAGCGCCGTTACCAGCGGTGTGCGGTCACGATTGACCGTCGCAAGCGCCCCTACCTCTACCGTATCTAAAATCTTTATTGCTAATTTGTTCACCGTGACACCCTCATCAACCTTATTTCGTGGTATTTACTTCATAGCTAGTATTAGTACTCTCAAAGAAATTAACCAATTCCAACGTGTCATTTGCCGTAGCCATCCATTTGGCTGGGTTGGCTACGTTGTACTCCGGCTCAAATCCAAGTTCAACCAAGCGCCGGTCAGTCATGTGCATGACGTATTGATTGACATAATCAGCGTTCAAGCCTAAGATTCCCTTTGGCAACATATCCTTGTTGTATTCTTTTTCCAGCTCAACCGCCTGCAGGATAAGCCCGCGAATTTCCTCGGCAAATTCCTGGGTTTGCAATTCTGGATTTTCGTCCAGGATGGTGAGTAGCAAATTGATACCAAAGGTCAAGTGTAAATTCTCATCCTTGGTGATCCAGTCCAGCAGCGTGCCAACATTGCGCAGCAAGTTACGCTGGCGGAAACTCATGCCGACCATAAAGCCCGAGTAGAACCAGATGCCCTCCAGCACAATGTTATACGCCACCAGCGAGCGGACAAAATCTTTCTTACCCTCCAATGTATAGATGTCGAGGTTTGGATCGAGCATCACGTCGAGGTGTTTGTTCTGGAAATCTGCCTTGTCGGCCAGTGATTTCTTGCCAAATCCCGCCGCGTAAATCTCCTCGCGATCAAACGGAAAGGTCTCGATGATGTACTCAAAGGTCATAAAGTGGTTAGCTTCTTCCCACATTTGTTTTGACAGATAGAGCTGCGCTTCAGCGGCGTTGACATATGGGTAAATACCAAATGCCAGCGACTTGTTGATCAGTAGCTCGTTCGGATTGAGGTAGCTAATCACCGTTTTTAGCGCGTGCTTTTCCTCGTCCGATAATTTTTCAAAATCCGCTAAATCTTGCACCAACTGCACCTCGTTAGGAAACCAGGTGTTAGCCACTGCCTGGTTGTATAAGTCATACGCCCACGGGTAGCGAATTGGATGCAGTGATAAACCGTCGCGTAGTCCTGAACCTAAAATACCCATTTAGTTGTCCTCCTCTATGGTGATGGCAAATAGCGCTTCCTGACCGATAGCTCGCTGCGCCGCTTCCTCTGCCAACAGATCAATTCCCGGCAATGTATCCTGTCGATTTTGATATTCCATATCGTTCCTCCTTTATTTTATTTATTAACCTTGGCAAAGCCAAACCCGCGCGTTTTAGCGCCAGTTCGAATCTTCTGTTCTGCTAATTTTTCCACTGAAACCGTGGTCTGCTCTGACTGATGACGCGGCTTAACGTGCAAATAGTAAGTAGTTTTCAAACCACGCCGCCAAGCTTCCGAATAGATCTCCACATACTCATCAATATCACGAGTTTCCAGGTACATATTGCGGCTAATCGCCTGATCAACCCACTTCTGCGCCCGCGCTGCCACCTCGATAAAGGCATAGGGACTGAGCTGAAAGCTGGTTTTATACACATCTTTCAATTTCTGCGGAATAGCATCAATGTGTTGAATATCCCCTTGGTTGGCAAAGACTTCTTCCTTGATGTCGTCCCACAAGTTCAGCGCTTTGAGGTCGCGCACCAGGTTATTATTCACCTCCAAAAACTTACCGTTCAGCGTCGAGCGGCTAAAAATCTGGGCAAACTGCGGATCAATCCCTGGGGTCGTTCCTGCCACATGACCGATGTTGGCGGTCGGCGCAATAGCCATCAACGTGGCATTACGCATGCCTTTCTTTACTTTTTTACGCAAACTGTCCCAGTCCAGGCGCGTTTTGCTGTCAATTTTCACCTTAACCTTGCGATTATTCGACAATTCCGCCACCGTATCAATCGGCAGAATACCTTTACTCCAGCCACTACCACTATATGTTGGGTAACTACCCAGCTTGGCCGCCAAATCCGCCGACTGGTCAATGGCGTGGTAGCTGATGAACTCCGTCAATTGGTCGATCAACTCATAAGCCTCGTTCGACTCATAACAATAGCCAAGTTTTTCCAATACGTCCGAAAAACCCATCACACCCAGTCCGACAGCTCGCGTCTGCTGGTTGGCGTGCATTGCCTCTTTAACTGGCGTCTCAGTAATGTCAATCAGATTATCCAATTGCCAAATCGCTGCCCGTGACGCCTCTTGCAAACGATCCCAGTCCCAAGTCTTATCCTCACGCAAAAACGCCGACAGATTGATACTAACCAAGTTACAGGTGGCGATATTATCCTTGTCTTGAGGCAGGGTAATTTCCGTACAAAGGTTGGATAAATGAATTGTACCGGTGTTGTTATTTAACGCCCGCACATTAATAGTGTCCTTCCAGGTTAACCACGGATGGCTGGTGGCCTGCAGGCTAGTCAAAATCTGCTTGAATTGCTGGCGAGCTGACATCTTTTCAAAGACCCGCAGTTTACCAGCTTCCGCTAATTTGACGTACTCTTTATAGCGCGCCGAAAACTCCTCGCCATATAACTCTGGCAAATCTGGCGTTTCCGCCGGATCAAACAGATACCAATCTTGGTCTTTTTGCACCCGCTTCATAAATTCATCAGAGATAAATACCGCTGTGTTGGCAAAACGCGTGCGCATATATGGGTCGCCAGAGTTAGAACGCAGATCAATAAATTGCCCAAAATTAAGGTGCCAGTTCTCCATATAAATGGCGGCTGCACCGGCTTTCTTGCCCTTACGAGAGACCGCAAATAGCGCCGTATCGATCATCTTCATGAAAGGAATTGGACCAGTTGATTCGGTGTTGGTGGTTTTAACTGGGCTACCAGCTGCCCGCAACTTAGTAAAACCGATGCCGATGCCGCCAGTACCCTTGGCGATAAACATCGTATCGCGCACACTTTTAGCAATTGATTCCATATCATCGTCGACATTTAGTAAAAAGCAGTTGCTGAGCTGCGGGAAGGAGCCGCCAGCATTGACCCGTGTCGAGCCACCCGGCAGATATTCCAACTTACTCATATGTTCATAAAATTCCATCGCGGCCGCAGTTGGATCTGGCTCATTGTAGCTGAGTCCCATAGCGATGCGCATATGAGTAAATTGCGGTGTTTCCAGCGGGTCGCCGCTTTGTTTGCGCAAGGCATAGCGGTTTTTATTGGTCATTACACCGAGGTATTTACTGAGATCGTCGCGCTCTGGCTGTAATGCTTCACCCAACTTTTTCAAATCAAACCGGCCATCACCCATCCGCTTATCAAGCAGACCGTCCTTGACCGCCGCTTTAACAAACTTCGGAAACTCCCGCGCATGCAATTTCTTTAATTCGTCGGCCGTCTCGTAATCGCCCAAAATACTCTTATAAATAGTCTTTAGTAGCAAGCGAGCTGCGATTTTATCATAATCTGGATCATCCTTGACATTCTGTAGTGTCGTCTGGATGACAGCCTGATCAAGCTGCTCGGTGGTAATCCCGTCAAATAGCGTCAGCTGCAACTCGGTCACCACCTGCACCACCTTAGAAACCTGATCTGGCAGCCCGTCGCAAGCCTTCAAAATCGCCGCGTTAATTTTATTGGCATCAAACGGCTCTTTCGTCCCATCGCGTTTGATGACGTTGATTTGTTGCACCTATTTCCCTCCTCGATGCTCAGCAAAACTACCGCCGACCTCTCTGTGGTGGCGACTGACCCCTCTCGTCTATTTGCTTTTTGTTTAGTACCCTCTACACATTTAGTGTATGCATACTATGATAAAGCACTAGATGTGGCGTGACAAGAGGATTTGTGAATTTTACAATGAAAGCAGCTCGCTAACTGATTACTCTCCGCCAACGAGCCACGGAGGCAATCATTAGTGGTCGCCCCTCGAGGCGTATCGACGAGGATATAGCCCGCGGTTATGGATGACCACCAGCTAATATCGACGTCTTAGGGGTTCTCGCCATTCTGCACCACGCTACGAGCCGCACCCAACGCACGCTCCATTAACCGAGAATCATATTCATCCATCATTCACCACTATACAGCTTTCCACAAGTCACTCTTTCAAACCCTAGAGACGAGTACATCTCCTCCACTGGCGAGTCCGCTTCAGTCTGCAGCAGAATTGTAGGATTGTCGTGCTTAAACCGCGCGTTTACCTCACGCGCTATTGCTTTTGTAGCAAGAGAGCCGTAGCCTTTTCTTCTGGAATCAGGGGCTGTTCCTACCGAGTAGATCGCCCCAACATCTGGCCCAATCAGGGCCGAGCCGACTGCGACACACCGACCGTCTACCGTAACCTTGCTATGTACGGCATGAATCAACGGATGCTTGGGCTCCTGTTGTGCATACGACCGCACATATGCAAAGGGGAGCCCAGAATAGCCAATCCCCTCGCCCTCCTCCTCGGAAGTGCCATACGCAGCCTCGAAGACCATCAACATATCCTTATCGGGCCGAGCCACGATCGTGATGGAAGCTCCCGAGGAATCGGTGGTGGAATAGCCTGTTAGCGCAGTGTTGTTGACCAAGACCATCCATGCTTCACGAGATTCCAGAGAAAAGGACACGTCGTTAAGCGAATCCGTAGTCCAGATGTTGAGAGGATATCCGTACTGCCTACAGTAGGTGGATATCTGCGCCATGTCCCCCTTCGAAGGCGCCCTCCCATCAACGCGGTAAGCGTAGTTCCAGTAGCAGTCGTCAATTCCCGACTGCCCTTGGGCATACCACCACCCATTCCCAATCGAATGAATCCCACGCAAAAAGACGCCAACGTTTGCTTCATTGTGGAATTGAACGAGTTTTGGTAAGATCATAATTTCCACTCTATCGATGATGCTGAGGAATAGGTATCAACTCTGGCGGAAGGACGGGGATTCGAACCCCGGAGGCCCCGTGAAGAGCCTACACACTTTCCAGGCGTGCCAGTTCAACCACTCCTGCATCCTTCCGTGATGCATATTATAACAGAAAGTCCGCTAGCGGTTGCAACCGGAGCGGCTTTTTGTCTATAATAAAAGGCAATGATGAACGATCCTTCAACGCGAATTAAACTTACTAATGTAACCAAACGATTTGGGTTCGGTGACGCCGAGCAGGTGGCGCTGGACAATGTCAATCTCGAGGTCAAAAAGGGCGAGTTCATTGCCATTGTTGGCCCATCCGGTTGCGGCAAGACAACCCTACTCAACATCCTCGGGCTGCTCGACCACCCGTCAGAGGGTGAGTATTACCTCGACAATAAATCAGTCGAGGATCTGACGGCGACCCATCACGCCACGATTCGTTCGCGCGATATTGGCTTTATTTTTCAACATTTCAATCTCATCCCGCGCCTGACGGTGATTGATAATGTTGCCCTGCCGCTCACCTACAAAGGCATCAGTAAGACCAAGCGCCTCCAGGAGGCCAGCCGAATTTTGCGTAATTTCCATCTGGGCGAGCGCGAATATTACCTGCCGCATCAGCTATCTGGCGGCCAGGTTCAGCGTGTGGCGATCGCCCGAGCACTGGTTAACAGCCCATCAATTATCCTAGCCGACGAGCCGACCGGCAACCTCGATTCCAAGTCCAGCCACATCATCATGGAGGAGCTGTCCGATATTCACCGCCGAGGCAACACGATTATCATGGTGACGCACAATCCAGAACTGCTGTCCTATGCCAGCCGGGTGATTTCTATGCTCGATGGGCGTATTGATACCGACACCCATCATATCAAGAAGATCTTTAAGCAAAAGCTGGGCGGTGATGACCAACCAGCAACCCCAGTGAGTTCAACGCCGACACACACCGCAACTACCAAAGCTGAAAAAGCTGAGCCAGACGAGAAAACTGAGCCAGTAAAAGCCCCAGCTGAGAAACAGACACCCGAAGAGGCGACCCCGCCTGCTGCCACCAATAAGCCAGCCGACCCGATAAAGTCCCCAGACGATCTCCCGCCAAAGCGACCACTTGGCGCCACCTCGGCCAAAGCAACCACAAAGACTGTTAAAGCCGACAGCGATCATGGTAAAAAATCAGCAGATTCTGACGACGCAAAAACCGCTGCTCCGTCGACCGAGAAGAAACCCGCCCCTAAATTCGATAAAGCCGACGACGCAAAAACCGATGCCGCCAAATCAACGAAGAAACCAGTCAAAAAAGAACGGAAAGCTACGAAAAAGTCATGAAAATGCTCCTCAATAATCACTTCGAGAACGCGGTCGAGTCGCTCAAGTCAAATAAAGTCCGCACCTATCTGTCGATTTTTGGCATCATGGTCGGCATCGCCAGCATTACTATTATCCTGTCGCTGCTGACCGGCACGAGCCGCCTGTTTGGCGATCAGTCCGCCAAGATTTCTGACACCACCGCGCTAATTCGGTCTGGCAGCGAGGCGCGGCCAGATTCATTGCTGTCACTCAGCTCCGGACACGCCGCCCAGATGGTGAATACACTGACCGAGCAGGACGCCCGAGAAATTGCCAAGGCGACCAACAACAGCGCCGCACCACTGGCAACGTTTCGCACAAATATATCAACACCGGACGGCAAGACTAAACTAGAGCGCACCACCGTTATCGGTAGCTCGGGCGAACTGGCCAAACCCGCCGGCCTCAAGTTGCGCGAGGGACAATTCATCGACGAGGCCAACGGCGTCGTGATCGGTAAGCAGCTGTCAATTGACCTATTCGGCACCGAAAAATCCCTCGGTAGCGTCCTCAAGCTCCGCGGCGAAACGCTCACGGTGGTCGGCGTCCTCGACGAGCCGGAAACTGCGCCTAGTTACCTCGGTGTTGATTTTAATCGCTCCATCATCTTGCCGCTGGCCGTCAGCAAAAAGTTCACCCAAAACACCGCCCAGATCCAGCAAATCCTCATCACCGCCGACAATGGTACGGCGCTGCAAGCCAAAATTGATGCCGCCAAAAAAGTCCTCGCCCAGCAGCATCAAGGCGATACCGACTACCACACCTTGGTCGGCCAAGCCATCACCGCACCAAATTCACACCTAGTGAACGCGCTCTCAACAGCCATGGCGGTCATCGCCGGCATCTCGCTACTGGTCGGCGGCATCGGCATCACTAACATCATGCTGGTTTCGGTCGCCGAACGCCAGCGCGAAGTCGGTATCCGCAAAGCCGTCGGTGCCACCAACCGCACCATCGTCGCCCAATTCCTCATCGAATCAGCCATCATCGGTCTGTTTGGCGGCATTCTCGGCTACGTTATCGGCCTCGGCGCGTCGTTCCTCCTCGGCATGTACCTACCATTCACCCCAGTTCTCGAATGGCAAGCAGCCGCCCTGACTATCGGTGGAGCCTTGATCATCGGTATGCTCTTTGGCATCTATCCAGCCAGTCGTGCTGCCGGTAAAGATCCAATCGAGAGCTTGCGCCACTAATTCACACGAGTCCATCATGGCCCTCAATGAGCTCTAAAATAAAAGCGACGCCCCATTTCCCTTGGGCGGCGCTTTTCATTTTCTAGTTCAAATAAGCCTACGACAATTCTTTCTTTAACTGCTCCACCAGTGCCACTGGCTCTGGATTAACACCGTTGAGAATGCCCGCATAGATACTGACAATTTCACCCAGCGCCAGACCCCATAGTAGCTGCTCAAGCAGCGTCTCGCCCTGTAGCTCGACTACTTCGGCCTTCGGGCGCATACCCGACAGCAACCGATCGGTCAGCTCCATCCGCTCCCGGATTCGTGGACGCTCAAGGCTGCTCCGAAAATCCACGACCTTATATGGCTTATCGACCGGATGTGATGACCAGCCGATAAACTCATTGTGGCTGAACTCCGGATATTGATTCCAAAACGCCACATTTTTCGCTGACTCATTAAAGCTAATCTTCCACTTATACGCCAGCGGCCATGTCAACTCGCCCGCATAAAACACCTGAGTCGAGCCAATCAGTTTGAGCGCCAGTTGCTTGGCATAATTATCCGCCGTCGGCACCTCCTCAGCCCACTGGCTCAGCTGATCCTTCAGCCACGTACCACTAGCTGCCACTGCTTGGTACAGACTATCGTCAATCACCTCAAACTGACTGAGCAGCTTTAGCAACCCGCGCAAATGATAAATCGTTGACATCCGCGGCTGACCGCCCGACGGAACGCGCACCCGCGGCAGATTATCTGCCTCGGCCGCCGCAAACAATTTTCCGCCCGTCGCCATCACCGCCAACTGACAGCCGCGCTCACGAGCCTGCTGGTAACAGCTCATCGTCTCCTCGGTGTTGCCCGAGTGGCTGATAGCAACAACCAGTGTTTTTTCATTCACAAAATGTGGCAGCTGGTAGCCTTTCACTACCTCAAGCGGCACCATAATCCGATCCGCCGTCAGCACCTTGACCATATCCGCCGCCAGCGCCGAGCCGCCCATGCCCGCCAGCACCACATTCGCCACCTCACCGGGGCTCGCCGGTGACTCCACCTCGACCACAAAGTCCGTCTGCGTCGTCACCGCCACCGCACTCGTTCGTGTACTACCCGGGTCGCGCTGCGCTAAAAGATTTTTATCGTCAAGCATCTTGAAATTCCTCCTTTTCCTGTGTTACAGTATAGCATAGAAAGCAAGCATAATCGTAATGTGAAAAGAGGTGGGGTATGACAATTCAAGACAGCGGACAAGTCAACAGCGATCAAGATCTAGCCAATGTGTTAGCAGGCGTCTCTGGTAGCAGTGATGACAATCTACGATTTGAAGAGACCGGTGCCCGGGACGCCGACACGACCAGCCGCCCAACCAAGCCACAAACCAGTGTCGCACCCGGACCGGCCACGCCAACACCACGACCAACCACCGACAGCACCAGCCGGTCATATACCACGCCGACCGATCTGTCGCTTGATGATATCAAGCAAAATGCCCTCAGCGAGCTTCGGCCACTGGTCGGCAAACTCAACGTCTCGCCCGAGGAAAAGTTCGACACCTACCTCCTATTGCTGCGCTCGACTGACGACACCTCGCTAATCGCCCCGGCACACGAAGCTGCCGTCGCCATCCCCGACGAAACCCGCAAAGCCCAGGCACTGCTTGACATCATCAAGGAAATTGATTTCTTGTCGCAGAGCTGAGACCTGCTATTTATGTATAATTTGCTAATTTAGTAGTTTTATTGTACAATTCAGACATGTCTTTAGTTGCATCGGAGCGTAGCGACAGGTATTGTCCTATTTCTGAAACATCAAGCGTCAGTCCAGAAACTGTGCGGGATGTCGCTGCGGCAAAACTCCAGCTCTACAAAGAAACACTTCACAGCCTCCTCAACCAGCAATCCCTAGACCAATTAGCAGGCCTGTATGATATACCAAGTTACGACGCCCCCTTTGTTCACGACATACTAGGATTACGCGGCGGCGGCATCAAAGATTTTTCAGATATTGCTAAAACCTCCGCTGATCATACAGCCATCCGCGATACAGCTCTCAACCTGGGCTTTCTTCACGAAGAGCTTGACCAAAAGCTAGAACATGATGGCAGACAACTCGATGTTGCTCTACCCCGCAATATGCAACCTATTGGCGATGTATCTGCGATCATTGTACCGGGTGGAGCTGGTGCCACTAATGGTATCCGCCTACTCGGTGCCCTCACGGCAATACAAGAAGGTAAAATCAACACCTCAGAAATTATCCTCACCACCTGTGACCGTCCAACCACTGAAGCAGAGCGTAAGCGAGCCGAAGCACAAGGTTTCGAAGGAAGCACAACCGAATTTGAACTATGTCTTGACGCTGCAGCATCCCTTTTAGGGGACATTTCTTGGGAAGAGAGCACACTCCCAACTCCATACGAAAGTAATGATTTGACAAAAGTGCGTCAGGGGTGGGCAAAAATAGCGACACCACACGGCACACAAATTATCAGTCTCAGCGTATTGTCAGCTCCAATTGACAGCAACCGTACCATGCCCGACGGCAGTAAACCGCGTCGTGCCAATACCCAAGAAACCTTTAGGGCTACCTTTCCTCTGCTTGACGAGGGCAGCAAGGTGGCAATTGTCTCGCACGATACTTGGATACCATATCAAGAACTAGCAGGACTGGATACCTTTCTGCTCGAAAACAACACGGATGTCGTTGCATTTGGTCCACAAAAAACCGATCGCCTCGCAGGTGGTGCTATACAGCAGCCCGAGCAAGTCATCGATGAAATCGTCAAAGTATACGCCTATTACGTGAATCTTTTAGTCAAGGCCGAGACCCGTATCGAGAACCAGCGCCGTATACAGCAGTACGCCGAAACCGCCATCCCAGACATGACCGAACTACGCGACGCCAAAGTGCGTATCGGTTATCGCGATATTCCATTTGCAGCGAGCAGTGGCTTACTTCATGAACTGCGCCAAGAACCGTTGGTTGACCTAGCCAGCCATGGTATTGCCGGCCAATCTTATTATTCTCGGCGCAATGCTACGACTGGTGCACGTATTTCTGGCGTCGATAAGCCGATCTATGTCCGAGAATCGGTTGCGAGAAAACTGGCAGACATTAACGCCTTTCTCCAAAGCCCTGAAGTTACCAAATTTTTTGATGGCACCGTGGAAGTATATGTTGAGGAGGGGCTACGCTCCACCGATATGCAGTCATCATTATATCACCAACTCATACCAAATAGCATTCGACGCAGCAAGCCGAATCTCCAAGAAGGGGATGTCTATAAACGGCGCGACGAGATCATCGCCAAACCCTCGACTACCGATAATCCATCACCGCACGCAACGGGCGGAGCGATTGACATCCGCCTGCGCGTCAAGCCAAGCCCCTGGACACCAGACTTTGTAGCAGACAGCTTTGCATATGGATGGCGACACCGGGCCGCGCAATAATCCTGATTATTTTGAGCAAGCAACGCCACTGGCGGACGAGGATATAACCACTCAGCGAAATCGTCGCTTTCTGTATAATCTGCTGACCGCCTATGGGTTTACGGTCAATCCCCATGAATGGTGGCACTTCGACTACGGCAACCAGCTGTGGGTATTTGTGCGGAATTATCAGCTGGGTGAAAAAGCCATGCAGGCGCTATTTGGGGCTGCCAAATAGCAGAGATAAAGACATCCTCATTTACACACTAAAACTCCCCGCCGTTTCCAGCGAGGAGTTCCCTTCTTAACGATGTACCTGGAGCCGCTACATCATCCCCATACCCGGCATGCCACCAGGCGCAGCTGGAGCTTCTGGCTCTGGTACGTCGACGACCAGTGCGCCCATGGTTGCTGCGGTTGAGGCGATAGATACCGCGTTCTGCACCGCTTCCTTGGTGACGCGCGCTGGGTCGATAACGCCAGCTTTTTTAACGTCCACCAGGCCTGCTTCCGGATCCATGACATTAACGCCACAGCCAGCCTTGCCCGCCTCGACTTGCGCCAGCAGCGCGTCGGCATTCAAGCCAGCGTTACGCATAATCTGTAGGAACGGCTGCTTCAGGGCATCCTTTAGAATCTGCCGGCCAGCCGCGATGCTGTCTGCACCGCCCACTTTCAGGCCACTAGCCAAGTTCACCAAGGTCACGCCACCACCAGCGACGATTCCCTCAGCCAAGGCTGCCTTGGTCGCTGCCACGGCGTCATCCACCCGGAACTTCTTTTCGTCAATTTCTGTCTCGGTCGCGCCGCCGACTTTAATAACGGCCACCTTGCCGCTTAGGGCAGCTGCCCGCTTGTCGAATTGTTCTTTTTCGTATTCGCTGGAGGCGTTGTCGGACAGCGACTTAATCTCAGTAATTCGCTCCTTAACGCCAGATGGCTTGCCCGCACCCTCAACGATGGTGGTTTCATCTTTGCCGACAATCACCTTGCGCGCTGAACCCAAGACCTCCAGGCCAGCATTCTCAAACGTCAAACCGTGATCTTCAGAAATCACCGTTGCGCCAGTCAACACCGCGATATCGCGCAAAATCTCCTTGCGGCGGTCGCCAAAGCTTGGCGCCTTGACCGCCACGGTGTTAAATACACCCTTCAGTTTATTCAGCACCAAGATGCTCAGCGCTTCACCTTCAACTTCATCAGCGATCAGCACGACGTCCTTTTTACCAGATTGTGCCAATTTCTCCAGCATCGGTAGGAATTCTTGCACGCTAGAAATTTTCTTATCGGTAATCAAAATCGCTGGCTTTTCGTAAACCGCCTCTTGCCGACCAGTATCGGTGACGAAGAATGGACTGACCCAGCCCTTGTCCAGGCTAAAGCCCTCGACAACCTCGGCTTCCAATTCCAAACCTTGGCCAGCCTCGACTGTCACCACGCCGTCTTTACCAACTTTCTCGATGACACCAGCGATCAATTTACCGATTTCCGCGTCGCCCGCCGAGATGGTTGCCACCTCCGCCACGCGCTCAGACTTGCCCTCAATTGGCTCAGCTAATTTGTTCAACTCTTTGACAATTTCTGCACCAGCCTGCTCGATGCCTTTGCGCAGTTCCATCGGGTTGTGTCCCGCCGCAATTAACCGGTTAGCTTCCTTCAAAATCGAATAGGTCAGCACCGTCACGGTAGTAGTGCCATCGCCAGCTTGCTTGTTCAAATTTTTGGCCGCCTGCTTGATCAAATCAGCACCGACCTTGTAGCCTAGCGTCTCATCATCATTCTCTGGCAGCTCGATGCCTTCCGCCACTGTCACGCCATCGTGCGTCACCGTTGGCCCGCCAAACCCCTTGGCGATCACTACATTACGGCCCTTTGGCCCGTAGGTTACCTTAACTGCGTTATATAGCGCTTCAGCGCCGCCCAACACGCGAGCACGCGCATCATCATCGTAAAAAACTTTTTTTGCCATAACGTAAACTCCCCTTTTCTCAAACAACCGTTGCTAAAATATCTTCCTCGCGGACGATCAAATATTCCGTGCCGTCAATTTTCAAATCCGTGGTTGAATATTCCTTATACACAATCTTGTCACCCACGTTGACATTCTTGACGTCGCCGCCAACTGCTTTGACTTCCGCCACCACTGGCTTTTCCTTTGAACTATCCGGCAAATACAGTCCGCTAGCCGTCTGCGTCTTCGCCTCCTCGCGCACCGCTACCACGCGGTCGCCGAGAGGCTTGATAGGTGTATCCATATCATCCTCCATTTCGTTAACAATACACCCATTGTACCGCACCAAATTAGCACTCGTCAAGTGTGAGTGCTAGAAATTGAACTCCATAGCCGCCTCACCTGGTTCCTCCAGGTTCGCCAGTTCTTCATTAACATGCAGTTTTAATTGATCATTCTCATCTTTTTCAAGCCTCCCCCAGCCACAAACTGCTTTCTCTGTCCCGACCGTAACATCTCCAGTCGCTCGAATAGAGGACTCATCAAAACCCGTTGAATCAAGCACCATGGTTGCATTTAGCATAATTGTCTCAGCACTACCGTCCTGTTCGTGTCGCCGCGCAGCCAACTCATTACCATCAGAGTTAGGAGTCACAACCAACCAAAGTGCAACCGCGCCTAACTTACCAGGTATCTCAGTGCTACGCTTGAGCGCTTCTATATATTGTTGTCTCAGAAATACTTCCGGGTCCAAGTCTGGGTCAGGGGTGATAATATCATATGAACGTATAGTCATCTTCAGTATTATAAACTATTCTGATATATTAAGCAACATTATGCCCAGCTTGCTGAATTACTACATCCATAACGGAGCGGTAATAGTCTTGTTTGTTTCTAAGCTGCCAATTCTCCAAAATGAGCTTGTCACCAAAATCACGACCAGTAAACCCAGACCATACCGCCATGTACTCAGCATCTCCATGTTCTCTAGCAATTTTATTTGCTTGATTAGCGGCAGCTTGACTTGATTTAATATCAATCCCAACCTCAACACCCTTATAAGTCACGACAATATCTATACCGCCCAGTTCTTCCTCATCGTTTGCACCCCTGATGCCGTGCACTTCTTGCATTGAACTTAGGACGCTCTCTGCTGCAATTTCCTGCCTCATACCAACGAGGGTTATTCGTGCTGCATTTTCTGCATATCGAACAACCTCCTCACCCTCGCCCATCATTAAAACAATGTTATTAACAAAATTAATCAACTGCTGCATCCCTGAACATTGCTCCGCGTCGATTATCTTACGAAGAGCATGGTTAAATGCTATTATTGGACCAAGTAATTTCTTTTTCTCAGGACGCTTCATTGTGTCGCCATGCTGATCAAGCTGTCGCTGCGCTAACAGCCAATTTGGTATCGCTGCCACGAGCGCTAATTGGCGAGTTTGATCGCTCTCGTATTTGTGGGTTTGCCCCACTCGCTCCGATACGGCTTTTGCAGCCATAATAGCAACTGCTCTCCCGCGCAGTGCACTAGGCAAACTTTCGATGAGGTGTACACCCCACTCTTCGGCATTACTCTCTTGTACTAGCTGTTGCTCAGCCCCTTGAGACTTCACTCCATCGACTATTTCTTGGTATTCTGGTGTTTTTGTGACAGCATACAATAGGTCGTCCACCCGACCCCAACGGGGTGGTGCCAATCTTCGTGCTGGTGTCCGTTCATGATTAAGCATAACTAGCATGAATATTAGCATAAACTTGATAAAAAATCAAGTTCCTGATTCACTACCCATATTCAAAAGATGCTATACTATACTCATGAGACTCTTCAAAACCCTCATCTCGCGCATTCTCGCCCGCTCTGTCACTACATTCTTCCTGCATAATCCACACATCAAGCTCGTTGCCGTCGTCGGCAGCGTCGGCAAAACCACTACCAAATCAACCCTCGTCAGCGTCCTAAACTCCAGTTATAAAGTCCGCACCAACCGCGGCAACTTCAACGCCGAGTTTAGCGCGCCGCTGGAAATTCTCGGTGTTGACTCACCGCAGAACCCCCGCTCGGTATGGAATTGGTTGTCGGTCTTGGGCCGAGCCCGCCAGGCCGCCCGCCGCCAGCATAATATCGACGTTGTTGTCCAAGAATTCGGCATTGATCACCCCGGCGAAATGGCCGCGTTCGGCCGCTATATTCGCCCTGACATTACCATTGTCACCGCCATCGCGCCTGAGCATATGGAGTTTTTCGGCTCACTAGAAACCGTCGCCCGCGAGGAATTCGCGCTTGCTGAATATAGCGAAAAAGTGATCTACAACCGCGATGACATTCGCCCCGAATTCGTGGACTTCGCCGATTGCGGCCAAATCATTTCCTATGGCACTGAGCCAGGCGCCGACTACCAGATGGCTATCGGTAAATTTACCAGCGGCAAGGGCTTTCGGTGCCAGCTCATCCACGCCGACCAAACCTCACGTCCATTCATCATCCCTGTGGTCGGCGTGCATCAACTCCGCGTTGCCGGCGGCGCAGCGGCGGTGGCGTTAGAGCTTGGACTTGACATTGAATGTGTGATGACCATGCTCGAGAATTTCACACCAGTCAGCGGCCGCATGAATATTCTGCCTGGCATCAACGATGCGACCATCATCGACGACTCATATAATGCCAGCCCCCTCGCCGTAAAGTCTGCCCTGACGACACTTTACCAGCTACCCGCCAAAACCAAGATCGCCGTCCTTGGCGACATGAACGAGCTGGGCCAGACCGCAGCCGATGAACACGCTGCCATCGGCGCGCTGTGTGACCCGAAACAGCTTGACCACGTCATCACCGTTGGCCGCTTGGCCGAGCAATTCCTCGCTCCAGCCGCTCGCCAAAACGGTTGCACCGTCACCTCGTTCGCCAAGGCCACCGACGCTGCCAAGCTCCTCGCTCGCCTGGCCAAGAAAGACACTACTTTCCTCTTCAAGGGCTCGCAAGGCGGCATCTACCTCGAGGAAGCCATCAAGCCACTCCTCAAAAACCCCGCCGATCGCCAAAAGCTCGTCCGCCAATCAGACGCGTGGCTCGAAAAGAAACGGCAGTTTTTTGAAAGCGACCATTGATGACTGAAAATGCTCCATCAAAAAAATCAATTGCCACCCGCATCGTGCGTTGGCTTATTTACGGCCTGACGATCCTCGTTTTTGTGCTTGCAACTGCCCATAATGACCACCTACACAAGCTCAACTCTGACCAATTTGGTCCGCCCGACTATTATTATGATTACTATCTGCACGACTCAATGTGGTTCATTGTGGCCATGCTTATCACCTTGCTGATGATAGGGATAACGGACCGGTCAATCACCGCCCGCTGTCAGAACCTGCGCAATCGATGGCCGCTTGTTATAACAGGCATCCTGTTTTACCTCGCAATACTGATACTGCTCCTCGACATGACGATCGGCGGGTGGGGCATTCCGGGGCGCTGCGGTAGCGGATTTTCCATAGGTAACTGCTTTCTGGCTGATGGGCTGGGAGAGTTTGTATACCTATTCTGCGCACCACCACTTTTCATCTGCGGCACAATTCTTATGATTATCAATCGCCGCACCAAGTACCACGAGAGTCGTAAAAAATCACTGCGATAAATTATAAAGAAACGCCAGCCAGAACAATGCCGCTACCGCGAGGCTACTAAATGCACAGAGTTTATATACACCCCTCAGCCACACCACCATCCACACTCCCGCCGCCGACAATAGCATCGGCAGCGCCATTGTCGCTATCTTAATAACATGGTATTCACGAATCCACCACGTATCCCACCTCGCCACAACAAAGAGCAGCCCGCACAAAGCTATCGGTGCGACTACCAGCAAAATCACAACCGTATCGCTTAAATATGGCTTGTCCATCGTCGCTACATCATCTTTCATAACCTACCCCCCATGATAAATCGGCTGCGTTAGTTAATCAACCTATTGCTATGAGCAATGAGCCATCAAATAGTAATGGACCCCCGTTTGTATCCTTGGCGCTTTGACGTACCTATTGACTATTCTTCACGGATCAACCCCATTTCCAATTAACTGCTAGATAATAATGAAAACCACCAACCAAGCCAAACACGATACACAACATTAGCAGGACAATAGCCAGGGTCCTCAATGTTCTAAGCCTTATTGCAATAATCACATTTATGATAACCCCGGCCACACCCAACCACCATATAGTCGCTCCCAGCAACATCCTGTCGTGTCTTGAAGCTGTATCAAGGTTTGGTATACCGAGAAACTGGCACAATCCTAAAACCGACAGTATACCAGTATACAGCATGATTGAGTACTTTATAACTTTCTTATTCTTCACAACTCACCCCCTTCGGTAGTGTATTTAGGTTTATCAATGCCTAGTTCAAAATTGAAACCTTAAGCTACCGAGCTCATGTATAATAAATAACAAAATCACAATAAGCAACCCGGTGACAGCAGCCCATATCCATCGAATTTTATTTTTTACGATAATCGCCAAATAAGCAGAGCCTATAAATAATACTACTGAACCAGTTGTCATGATCTTGATGAGAATATCTGACGTAGAATCAGAAATATATACTCCGCTATATCCGTAAACAAGGCAGCCACACAGCACTATCGCCAGTATAGCAAAGAAAATCTGAGCAACTGTCACGGTCCCGACTTTTGATGTATTGTCTTTATTCTTCACAATTAACCCCGTCAAACTCCATCAACGATTCACTCTAAACAGCTGAATACTCGTCAATACTATAGCAACGATACCAACTATGAGTCCGGTTCTCGCCCAATTAGAAAGCCCCTCAAAACCGCCCCCAAACAAAGATGTCTGTAGTAGGAGTAAAAACGACACAGGGATAACTAGCCATAAAATAGCCGCCAGATGTGAAAGTGGAAAATTCTTTCTTCTATTCGCAGAAGTAAACAATAATAACAGACTGATCACAGCTGCAATACATTCTATAATCAGCCCTATCTGATATGTATCACCTTGCACCACGAGTAGCGGCATGGTAGCCATAGCGGCCGTCAATACTATATTCTGCGTTATCTTTTTATTCTTCACAACCAACCCCCTTCGGTAGTGTATTTAGTTTTATTAATCCTCGTAGCTTATACTCTTTTGATCCGGGCTTTAGTGCTGGCGATAGATGGTCTTCTGGTTTTAGGGCGTAGCACTTCTCGTTTACGTCTTTGGCGAGGATAATCGGCGTTCCTTTTTTGATGTCACCGTCATCTTCTTTCATAACGACCAGTTTATTGAACGCAAGTCCACGTGTCTCTTCGCTTAAAGTATGTCCAACCAGCGCATCAGCATTGTTCTGGTTTTTTGACTTGTCAACGTAATCGTTTGTGACACCAGTCAGGTTAGCTGCTCGCGTATTGCGAAAGAGATAAATCCGATCCTCATCTTCGCCAAGCGACAACTTGCCGTTACGAGCAGTGTAGAGAATCGGGTCGGTAACTTCAGGATCGCAGGCGTCGTCGATACCGCCAAGGTCTTCATCTTTATTAGCGGCTTGAGCAAAAGCTCCGCAGGGTTGATTTTTATCTGGTGTGCCGTTTTCGTCAATATCCTCGGGGCTTGAGCCTTTGACGAGAATGGTTTGGTATAGCTCTTGTCTCTTGCCATCTGGAGCCTCGCCAGACACCACCAGCGTGTGATATCCAGCGGGCAAATCCTCAGGCAGCGCCACAGATCCATTAATTTCACCATTCTTATCAGTTTCAATCTCGCCCAAATCTCTTGGCTCAGAGTAAATCTTTACGTATACCTTTTTCCAGGGCTTGTACGGGCGTCTGGATGTTTTGATCTCTATATACTTTTCTTGAACTTTTGTTGCTGTCCCATTAGATAGTTTATAGTTTATAACCCTTAGGTCATCTTGGGTTTGACCTTTTTTAAAGTATTCTGTATCTTCTATTGTATTTATCATTGCGGCCGAACCAGGACAGCTATTCCTTCCGTTTTCGCAAACAGCATAGTGAAGCGGACTCACTCCTCCAAGTTCGGTGGCAAATTTACGAGCGATATCTGAATGACCTTTGGCGTTTGGGTGGAAGCTTTCTTGTCGTTCGTTACCATTTGCGCCAAAAATATTTGTAATTGCCGTTACATGGCTATCTCTATCTCCGCACAACCAGTGGTTACCAAAAGCATTCTCAATATCTATATATTTAACCCCCGCGGCCTTTGCGGCCTGCTTGATTACTCTATTGTAATACGTCACAGAATTCGTAATCATCTCCCTCTCGCGAGCATCTAGCGTAAAGGTATTCTTACACTGAGCGGCTGGATCGCCATTGATAAATTGTGGATAACCCAAAACATATATCTTTGCTTGATCATTGGTTGCCTTTTTGAGATCCTCGTAGAGAGATTTGAGGCTATAGTATTGATATTTTAGATCAGCCTTAAGCCAACTCCGATACTCTGGCTTAGCCCACATACATAAATCACCCCAGGACTCATGATTGGCACAAAGCGTTAGTTTTGCCCCAAACCCCACATCATTCCCGCCCGCCGTCAGCGTGATCACCTTTGGTTGATATTTCTTTACGAACTCGATTTGCTTGACGCGCCCTGGAATCATCTCGTTAAGCGCCATCTTCTGCAACACTCCTTTGTTGTCATAACCATGCAGCCGCCCGAGCGGGCTGTCCTGCCCTTCATAGCCGCCCGAATTGTCCCAATTCATGTCGTACACCGTCGCCCCACTACACGCAACCGACGCCCACGCCGCCGACGGGCCGCTACCCAGCCCCATCCAGTTCGCCAATTTGTACGGATACGAACGCGTGCTGACATGGCACTTTTCTCTTGGCGCACTCTTTGCCTTGTCTTCATTCACATCCGTCCACTGGCGATAATACTTCCGGTCAGTCGCCGGATTTTTGTCAGTATCACCCTCGCCGCTGGAGAAGGAATCGCCGAGAGCGAGATACTTGACATTGCGTTGATCGCCAGGAATTGGCTTACCCTTATAGCCGTCTGGATATTCGACGTCGAAGGTTGAGGTGAATATTTTCATATTATTACCGCCGTACCATGGCATATACGACTCGTTAAACCGAGCAGTAGGTACATAGCCATTTAGATAATTTCCCTGTAAAAACTCAACTTCACAACCGCCACGTCCCCAGAGCGGTCCAGTACTACCTGCGATCATACCGTACAACTTTGCACCGCTGCCCCACTTATGTGTAATGGTAGCAATTCTGTACGGAGCATCACCGTAAAACTTAATATGAAAGTCATTTTTATTTTCCGACCAAAATACCGTTATGAAATAGGGGTTTACTGTTTTACCATTAACCGTAGTTTGTTCATAAGCAACAGCATACGCTCCTGTCGCCATCGCCCGTTCGAGACTTGCCATATAACTTTTATGATACTTATGATTGTCAGGAATATTGGGATACTTAAACGCTGTAAACCACCTGTTAGAATAATCTGTTGGCGCACAAAAGCTCTTATGATAGTTTATATAATTTACCAACTTCTTTACTGTTATCTTATCAGTAAAATCATCATATTGAGACGAGTCTGGCCACCATCCGATCGCCGAGCGATTGTCCGGAAACTTGGGGCCTGCATAGCCACTTGGATAGTCAACAGGAAACGTAGACGTGAAGAGTTTTTTATTTGATCCTACAGATATATTCATATCAGATATAAAAGCCTGCGAATGTTTATATCCCCACAAGTATTCAGGGGCGCAATTACTACCTCCCAAAACCAACTTAGGGCTGGCAACGGTAGCGACATAGAGCTTTGACCGATCACCTTCTTTTTTTGTAAGATAAATTCCACTTATTTGATGATTTTTATAAAAACGATACGTATAATCATCCTTACCGGCCTCTGTCCAAAAAACTTTTATGAAATATGGGTTTGACGTATTGTTATGCTTGTTATTCTGCTCATAAACAACCGCGTACGCACCCTTTGGCGACGACATAGCACGCTCTAAACTTTCTACCGCTGCTTGGTGGTCTTTGGGGTCGCCTTGATAATATCTCTTTTGCTTAAAGGCAAACAGCCACTTCTTCGCGTAATCGTCATCAGGATTTCCACAGGTTTTACCTGAATAATTATCAATATGATGAATTAGTGTTTTTGTTGACACTTTATCAATAATATCTCATACTCAGAAGCCGCTCCAGCCGTCGCCGGCACCGCGATGCACACCACTAACGCAGCCCCAATAACACTAATGACAAGCTTCCACATAAGCACCCCTCCGTTATGCGTATGTCAAGATTGTACCAGACCGCCCCCGCGTACGACAAGAAACCAGCCACTCGCCTACTCAAACCGTCGCCGCAGCGCGATGATGTCCAGCCGCGCCAAGTCCTCGACGGGCAGCTGCCGCATATATTTAATTACCCGGGCTGCCAGCGCCGGATCGGGACAGTCGGGTCTCGTTGATGGCTGCCGACCAGCCTGCAGTGCCGCCAGCGCTGTTCGCATCTGCCGCCAAAAGGTATAATAATCGAGCTTAACCTTGACCTGATGACCACCAGCATCTTCGAGCACAAAGCCCTCAACCCGCTCGCCCTGCCACCGATACGCCATGCCGTGAAGCCGGCCAAACCACGTCATAAACTCCCTCCGTGACGAAAACTCCACCGCCAGACGCTTGCTGTTCGCCCCGATCTCGCGCGCAAATCGCTCCCGCTCCTGCCGGTCGACCGCCTCGTATGCAACCTGCCGCTTGACGATATCGAGTAGCACCAGCTGATCCGACTCATAGGCGATAATATGCGGGTCAAATCGCGGCAACATGACCTCAAACAATAGACACACGTTATGACGGCGCAGATAATCAGTGATATACGGCAGTCTGTCTCGAAATTGCTCCAAAAATTCTCGCCGAAAGGCCGCCGCATAGTCACCCTCGGTCGTTGACTTTGACGCCATCACCAGCCCGCCCGCCGCCGAATTGTACCCGACTAATCCTAAAAATCCATTCTCTTTCACCCACGCCCGCACCGGAAAGGTCATCGTCTGCTCCAGCGCCGCTAGCTCAGTATCGCGCCGCTCGCCGATGTTAAAAAACTTGTCATAGGCCCGAATCACGATCTCGTTTGTCAGCGTATTGAGAAACAGTCCGCGCGCCCGCATCGTTTGCGTCGTCCATGTCTGGTGATAAAATGCCTCGGGCTTGAAATTAAACGAGCTGATGTCCCCCGGCAGGATCGATTCGCGAATGTAACGATTCTGCCGCAGCTGGCTTAGGAACGCTGCGTTTTCCGGATGCAGTCGCACCGTTGTCCGTTGGTTTCGAATAGCAATCGGCGTCATGCCGTTCTCGTCCAGCCGCACTGTTCGCAGCTCGCCGCCAAACTCAACCTTTCCCTCTAAGTTATAGCACCGTTCGTTATATCGCGTGGGGTAATTTTGCCTGTTGCGATGTCCGTGAACCTGAAACGTCGCGTCATCAGTCTGCGCCATAAATGCATCATCCACCGCCCCAACCTCATCATATGCCCCCACGCCGTGGATCAGCTGACTGGTCGCCATCAGCGGTAACTGCCCCGGCAGGGCACTAAGCCCGCCATGCGTCACCAAGACGGTTTGGCCTCGAAATTGGTACAAAATATATTGATCCATCCGCCGCATCAGCCGCGCTACCTTGCGCTTATCGATGCCTGCCGCCTCCAGCTGCGGCTGTGTTTGTTCGCTAAATACCCGCGCCGCAACCGGCTGCTCAGTCGCCCACTGCCAGAGATACAGCTCATGATTGCCCTCGACGAACCGTACGTTTGGCCTCTCAAGTAACTCGTCACACACAAATCGCATCACCGCATCATTCTCCGTACCGCGATCCAACAGGTCACCGACAAAAATATACAGCTCATCATCCCGAAGCGGATACCGCCCGAAATATTCCTTGAGCGGCGTAAAACACCCCTGCACATCGCCGATATGATGAACCGCCCGATACCTATCAACGTTCTCTGGCTGATTGGTAAGCAGTTGATTCACCTCCTCAGCCGTCCGCACCACCGTCACCCATTTCGGCAGTGAACTCTGTTGCAGCCGCCGATGCATACGCTCAAGCACACTACTTGGCACCACCTTATGGCTCGGCCGCCCTCGATTACGCTCTTGACATACCGCCAGCGGCACATCAGCAAAATCAATCACCACCAGCCGGTAGCGATATTTCCGGCACAGCTCGCCGTACGTCTTGAAGTAATTCGGCGTCGTGTGCGTTGCATCAACCACCGTCGTCTCACCCCGTGTCATCCGCTGCTCCAGCATCTCGTGTAGCAACCGCCACACCATTGCGTCTTGACGCGACGGCATAGTTGTTTGCCCGTCAAGCGTCAACTGCGGCGACGCCAGCATCAGCCGTATCGCATCCGGCGACAAGGTATACATATCAAGCCCCTGCTCCGCGAGAAGCGTCGACTTACCAGAGCCGGGAATCCCTCTGGTTACCAATAGTAGCCGCATGCCTCACGCCGCCCGTTCCCGACCAACGATCTCGCGCACCACCTGGCCATCATTCCACGGCAGCCGCTGACCATTGACGATCCGATATTGCTCGTGGCCCATACCGGTGATCAGCACCATATCGCCCTTCTTGGCGCAGCCAAGCGCCCGCTCAATTGCCTGGCGCCGGTCGGCAATTTCCGTCGTTTTCGCGTCGCCGCGACCGCGCTCAATTCCCTCCATCAACATCCGCCGGATCTGCTCTGGATCTTCATTATAGCTCTCCTCGTCAGTCAGGAAAATCCGATCCGCTCCACGCGCCGCGATCTCGCCCATGATCGGCCGCTTGCCCTGATCACGATCGCCACACGCTCCGAACACCAAGATCACCCGCTGCTTGGTGATGCCGCGTGCCGCCGCCAACAGCTTTTCCAGCGCATCTGGCGTATGAGCATAATCAACGATCACGTCATAGCCTAGCCCCTCGACCGCTCGCTCAAACCGCCCCGGTACAGCCTCGACATTGGCTACGCCTTCCTGGATATCCTCCAGCTTGACACCCAACAGATACGCCAGCGTCGTCGCAGCCGTCATATTCATCACGTTGAACTCGCCCGGCAGATTCGTCGCCAACTCCAAGTGCGTCTGATGATCCAGCACCACATCAGCCTCGGTGCCCTTGCGGTACAACTTGACATGGGTAATTTTTGCCTCAGCCTCCACGCTTCGGCCGTACGTCATCTTTTGCTCGCTGGCGACAAACTGATTGAAATAGTCGTACCACTCATCGTCGCGGTTGAGCACGATAAACCGTGGGTGCAGCTGAAATAGTTTGCTCTTAGCCGCTGCATACTCTTCCATCGTCTTGTGATAATCCAGGTGATCCTGCGTCAAATTCGTCATCACCGCCGCCTCGATCGGCACGCCGTCCAGCTTATGCTGATCCAGCGCATGACTCGTCACCTCCAGCACCACGTAGTCAGCGTTCGCCCGCTTGGCATCGCGGAAAAACCGCTGCATCCGCGCTGTGCTCGCTACCGTAGCATTGAGATCGTTGAGTTTTTGCTTGCCCGCCACCTCGATCACCGCCGTGGTAAACATCGCGGTCGTGAAATGAGCTTCTTTCAAAATCTCATTGATATAGCACGACGTTGTCGTCTTGCCATTCGTCCCCGTCACCGCGATCACCCTGAGGTGCTTTGACGGATTGCCATACCGCGCGCTAACCAGCTTGACGCGCAACCGCCGATACCCATTTTCTAACCGCCGGAGCATCCCGCCCGGCAGCACCTTCCTCACAAACTTCACCAATATGGCTTTCATATCCCTATTTTACCACTTATATTTGCTATAATAAAAGCAAATGAGGATTTTGGGAATCGAGTCCAGCTGCGACGAAACGGCGGCGGCGGTCGTTGAAGACGGCGAGCGCTTGCTTTCTAATGTGGTCAATTCCCAGATCGACATCCATGCCGAATACGGCGGCGTTATCCCGGAAATTGCCGCCCGCAGCCACCTGGAAGTTATCAACCCGGTCATCAAAAAAGCTTTGTCTGATGCTGGCTGCACCTGGGACAACATCGACGCCATCGCCGTCACCTATGCGCCCGGCCTGATCGGCTCGCTGCTCATCGGCACGCTCGCCGCCCGCACTCTCGCCATCATTCATGATAAGCCGCTCTACAAGATACACCATGTCGAGGCGCATGTGTATGCTAATTTCATCACCGAACAGAGAAAGAGAGGCTCAAAACATGCCAAATTGCTGGAATTAACAACATCTGCACAAACCCGAGAGGCGAGCTTGTCAGATTCCTTGCGAGACGAGGACTGTTTGAGCAAAGCGAGTCCCGCAGTCGCCAAAGAATCTAACGAGAAAGTATCTCGGCGTGCGGAAGCCGTTGTTAATTCTAGCGATTTGGAGCTGTCTTTACCACATCATCAACCCACCTTCCCCCTCCTCGCCCTCATCGTCTCTGGCGGTCACTCGCAGCTCGTCCTATTCCAAAATCACGGCGACTACCGACTCATCGGCCAAACCCAGGACGACGCCGTCGGCGAGGCGTTCGACAAGGTCGCTAAAATCATTGGCCTGCCCTACCCTGGCGGCCCTGCCATCGCCAAAGCAGCCGAACTCGGCGATCCGCACGCCTTTCACTTACCCATCGCTAAGCTTGCTGGTGAATACGATTTTTCCTTCTCCGGCCTCAAGACAGCCGTTCTAAGAACGGTGCAGCGCGAGGTGGGCAAAGACTTCACCTTTCCGTCGCACGAGCTTCCTGCCCTAGTAAACGACGATTTGAGGCATAATATGGCAGCCAGCTTCCAGTACACCGCCGTTAAAACCTTGGTCGACAAGACTAAGAAAGCCTATGACAATTTCCAGCCCGCCTCCGTCGTCATCGCTGGCGGCGTCGCCGCCAATCAAGAATTACGCCGCCAACTGCGTGAGGCCTTGCCCATCAACATCGAATACGCGCCCATCCAGCTCTGCACCGACAATGCCGCCATGATCGCCGCGCTCGGTTATTTCCGCGCCCACATTGACCAGCCCACCGACCCGTACGACCTGGAAGTGCAACCAAGTTTATCAATGACAGCAATCTAACGTTGTGAGGATTACAACATGAACCAACATTTTTTACAATCAACCGCCTGGCAAGCCTTTCAAGAATCACTTGGCCGCACCACCTTTCGCGATAGCGGCCCGGGTTGGGAATATTTGGCTATCCTGGAGCGCAGCACCGGTAATTCCCGTCTGTATTGCCCGTACGGCCCGACCGCCAATGACGAACATTCGCTAGCGGCAGCGCTTAACTCTCTAGCTCAGCTCGGCAAAAAACACCACATTACCTTCCTGCGCGTCGAGCCAACCAACCCTAACTTTACCACGCATCTCAAATCTCACGGCTGGAAAAAGGTCACCTACCAAAAACTCCAGCCGGAGCATTCGCACGTCATCGACCTGACCCAGCCGCAAGACCAGCTGATCGCCCACATGGCGCAGCCAGTCCGTAATGTGTACCGCAATTATCATAAAAAAGGCGTCGCCGTCCACCGCTCGACCAACCCGCATGACATTGATATCTTACTGAAATTTGTCCACCAGGTCGCTCAGCAGCGCGGCATTACGCCGCATCCTGATAGTTATTTTCGCCAACAAGCCGCCACCCTCTTCCCACTCGGCGCCGCCACGCTGTACTACGCCACGCTTGATGATCAGCCCATCGCCGCCGCCCTGTTTTATCACAGTAGCGACACGCTATATTACGCCCACGCTGGCGCCTCGTCAGACCCAGCTCACCGCAAGCTCAACGCTGGCACTGCCCTGCTGGCCGAGGCGATCATTGACGCTCAGCAGCGCGGATTAACCAAAGCCGACCTCTACGGCATTACCCCGGACAGTGCCGACAAGAACCATCCATGGGCTGGCTTCACCAAGTTCAAACGCTCATTTGGCGGACACGACATCACCTTTGCTGGGGCTTGGGATTTGCCATTACAGCGAAGCCGCTACTGGCTGTACCGCGCCTACCAAACACTGCGTTAAGACGTCCCGGTCAGATATTATCCGCGACTTCACCGCCCCTTTTTCTGTGGTATAATTGGCTTGGTAATATAACCGCGTGGAGAGACCATTTACGCCTATTGTCTGAGTTTTTCACGTGAAAAATCTTGACGGTAGCGATGCTCGCTTTTCACGTGAAAAGTAGGAATTATTCATGCAACTAGCCAAACAATACACCCCAAACGATTACGAACCAAATATTTACGCCATGTGGGAAACCAGCGGCGCATTAGAGCCGACTGGCGCCGGTAAACCATATTCCATCGTCATGCCGCCGCCCAACGCCAATGGCAACTTGCATATTGGCCATGCCCTGGACATGAATTTGAAGGATATTATGATTCGCTATCACCGCATGAAGGGCGATGATGCGGTATTTATTCCTGGAGCAGATCATGCTGGCTTCGAGACGTGGGTAGTCTACGAAAAAGAACTAGCAAAACAGGGAAAAAGCCGTTTTGACTTTTCACGTGAACAACTGTACGACCAAGTTTGGCAGTTTGTTGAAGAAAAACGCGGCAATATGGAGTTGCAGCTGCGCGCTCTGGGCGTCAGCGCTTCTTGGCAGCATTTGACCTTTACGCTGGACGATAAAGTCATCGCTACGGTGTACGAGACGTTCAAAAAAATGTGGGATAATGGGCTAGTTTACCGCGGCGAGCGGATTGTTAATTATTGTACCAAACACCAAACCAGCTTCGCCGACATCGAGGTTGAACATAAAAATGAAACAGGGAAGTTGTGGCAAATCGCTTACCCGACGCTGGATAAAATCGGCGAAATTGTCATCGCCACCACGCGGCCGGAGACCATGCTGGGCGACGTAGCAGTAGCTGTCCACCCGGACGATGAGCGCTACAAGCACCTTATCGGCACACGGATTCTCCTGCCAATCACCGACGAGGAAATCCCGATTATCGCCGACGAGTACGTCGATATGAACTACGGTACTGGCGCGGTGAAAATTACGCCAGCGCACGACCCGAACGACTTTGAGATGGCCCAGCGCCACAATCTGCCGCTCAAGCAAATCATCAGCCAAGAAGGTAAGATGATTAATGTACCGCCGCAATTCCTAGGCCTGACGCCAGCAGAAGCCCGCACTCGCGTGTTGGCGGCTTTAGAATCGTTGGAACTGCGCCGCGGCGAAACAGACATTGAACACGCCGTCGGACATTGTTATAAATGCGGCAGCGTGATTGAGCCGATGGTTAAGGAACAGTGGTTTATTAAAATGCAGCCGCTGGCTCAGCCAGCCATTGAAGCCTTAGAGAGGGAAGAGATTACCTTTTATCCAGCCGCCAAACGCAAAGAGCTCATCGCTTATCTTAAACAACTGAAAGATTGGAATATCTCCCGGCAAATCCCGTGGGGCATCCCGATCCCGGCGTTTGTCAATGAGAACGATCCGCGCGATTGGATATTTGATATTCGTACCAGTGAACAAAAGATTGTTGTAAATGGCACAACATACATGAGGGAAGAGGACACCTTTGACACGTGGTTCTCATCCGGCCAATGGCCGTACATTGTCACTGATTATCTAACCAGTGGGGAACTAGCCAAATATTTCCCAACCAGCCTGATGGAAACTGGCATGGACATTATGCGGGCATGGGTGGCGCGTATGATTATGCTCAGTCTGTACCGTACTGGCAAACTGCCGTTCAAGGACGTTTACCTGCACGGTATGGTCAACGACGAGCACAATCAAAAAATGTCCAAATCCAAGGGCAATGTCATCAATCCAATGGAATTAGTCTCAGAATTTGGCTCAGACGCCACCCGCATGGGCATCATCGCTGGCCGCGCGCCAGCTCAGCATCAAGCCTTCAACAAGGGCGCCGTCATCGCTGCTCGTAATTTCTGTAATAAGCTGTGGAATATCGCTCGTTTCGTCGAGGCGCAAATTGGCGATGAGCACCAAATCGTTGACTTGGAGCCGCAGACGCCGGCCGACCACTGGATTATCCGCCAGCTGAACGACGCCGCCAATAACGTTGCCGTCCGCCTGGAGCAGTACCGCTTTTCTGAAGCCGCGGATACGGTCTATCACGCTATTTGGGATGATCTGGCTGATTGGTACATCGAATCGTCAAAAACCGCTATCAATCGCCCATTGCTGTCATGGGCGCTAGCGACCAGCCTGAAAATCGCTCATCCGTTCGCGCCATTTGTCACTGAGACGATTTGGCAGACGCTTAATTACACCGATGGCATTTTAATGCGCGACCACTGGCCAACCCCAGAAAAGTTTGATCCTATCGCCGCCGAGCAGTTTGAACAGCTGAAGACGCTGGTCGCGGAAGGCCGCTGGGTAATCGCCGAACTGCCGGGCAATAAGAAATACCGCTTGTTATACGGTAATGACAGCCTCATCGCCGATAATCAAGACACCATCAAACACCTCATGCGCCTGGAGTCAATTGCACACACCGATCAACCGCGAGGCCTTAGGTTGGCGGCGGCAAACAGGGAAGCGTGGTTGGATATTGACGAGGAGACACTCTATCAGCACCAGACCGATCTGGAAGTGCGGCTAAGTGAAGCGCGGCGAACCCTGTCAAACCTCCAAGCACGGCTGGATAATCCAACTTATGTTGAAAAGGCGCCAGCCCATCTCGTCGAGGAAACTCGCCAGCAGCTGGCCGAGCAAGAAAAGCTCATCCAGCGCTTCATCGGCGAGCTCGAAGTCATCAGCTCACGCTAATCGGATCGACTATCAGTCGATGCCCATCAATGTCACCATCGCCACCACGACTGACAAGCTTGGTGTGTAGGTGTTTGCGATCAGCGCTGCGCGGCGTCGTCCGCGGATGAGTTTGTCCGTCCTTTAGCACCCCTGAAAAATCATGATGGTCAGAGTGAGTGTGCGGTGAGGAATGCGGCTTGCTGTGATGGTCGTCATCAACCTGGCGCGCATCACTCATGAGTTGCCAAGCAGAAACAATCGCTTTATCAATATTCGTATCGTGTAGAAACACGCCGAGGCTGGTCGACAGGCCCAGTGCCATCGTGGTAGTAGTAATAATGTGTGATAAATATTTCATATTCTTTTTATGTTTATCTGTATGGATCTGGCCATAGCAATGTTAGGATAATAGCATAAGGTTTTTAATTTGTCAATAATATTTCCTGATTTAGATGGTGCCATCGGCCCAAAATTCTATTCGATACCCACTCCGCGTACTAAACAAAACAATAAAATAAGTCCCGGATAAACCGAGACGAGAGCGGCATAACTCTGGCGGAGGAGGGGAGATTCGAACTCCCGCTACAGGTCTCCCCGTACTAACGATTTAGCAAACCGTCCCCTTCAGCCACTTGGGTACTCCTCCATGAGCCAAAAATAGTGTATCATAGAAGCAGTGGTCTGGCTAGCCCCGCGATTGACGGGCGGACCACAAAACTTGACAATAAACCCAAGAGAGAGGATAATAACGCGCATGAAGAGGTTTTTCGCAGGTATCGTTAGCATCATGCTGACCATCGGTGTCGGCACGGTAGTTTTGAGCACTCCAGCGTTCGCGCTCGGCGAGGGCGGCGTCACTCGTGGCATCAATGATGCGCGTGGCGACGGCGTGCCAACCAACTTAACTAACGGTGACAGCTCGTTGGTGAAAAAAATTATCAACATCATGCTCTATTTCATCGGTATCCTCGCTGTGGTGATGCTGATTTTTGGTGGTTTTCGCTACGTTGTCTCTAGCGGCAACAAAGACGCCGTCACCTCGGCAAAGAACACCATTCTCTATGCCGTCATTGGTCTGCTCGTCGCCCTATTTGCTTACGCCATCATTCAATTTGTCCTCAATACCGTAATTGGTCTTGGCGGTAATTCTACCGACGTATAGCAGATCATACCGCTCGTGGTATACTAGACATATGGAAGAGCAGCCACACGCAACCGACACCGAAAACACCCAACAAGACGCGGCCCAGCCGATGACTGACTTATCGCAGCCCATCGCCTGGCAAGCTCCCGAGGGCGTGCAGGCCCACCGCACGACTGGCTGGTATATTGCTGTTGGTTTCGTAGTGCTTGCCCTGATGGCGCTGGCGATCTTTGTTTTTAATAGCTGGACATTCGCGATTTTGCTGCCGATTATGGCGGTGGCGCTCGTACTACTTCGATCCAAGCCATCAGTGATGGTCAATTACGCCATCAGTCCCAAGGGGGTTTACGTCGCCGACCGCTTGTATGATTTTAGTGAATTTCGAGCCTTTGGGCTGGGGCAAGACGGCGATCAGCACTCGGCAATTTTACTGCCGGTCAAGCGGTTCTCACCGGCACTGACCATCTATTTTTCTGAGGCCGAGGGCGAGACCATCGTCGACATGCTGGGGGCACGACTACCGATGCAAGAAATCGCGCCAGATGCGCTGGAGAAGCTCATTCGGATCATCAGGCTATAGCTTGCCCCGAGTTAACAGGTGTGCTAGAATACAAAAGTTCATTGCCGCTGGCATTGAAAGTTCTTTATATTTTTGTTATAGCCAATCGGATTTCCGAAAGGCTGTATGCACCCGTAGCTCAGCTGGATAGAGCGTTGGCTTGCGGAGCCAAAGGTCGTACGTTCGAATCGTGCCGGGTGTACCATTTTTATTTGGAGAGGTGCAGGAGTGGTTGAACTGGCCGCTCTCGAAAAGCGGTATGGGGCAACCCATCGAGGGTTCGAATCCCTCTCTCTCCGCCAGAATCCAGTCGCTACGATTAATTGGAAGGGTGACCGAGTGGTTGAAGGTACCGGTCTTGAAAACCGGCGTGCGGTAACACGTACCGAGGGTTCGAATCCCTCCCCTTCCGCCAGATACGACATCATGAGAGAAAGATTAGAAACATTAGCCAAACGGGGGGTCGCTACGATAGCGGCCCTCGCTTCATTAGCGCTATCAGCGTCCAGCCGCCCGAGCATCTCGCCCGAGCAGGCGAAGCACACCTACGTCGTCGGCATGGGTGATTCAGTCGCCAGCGGGGCAGGGCTGGGGGGTTACGACGACACAACAAAAGAGTGCCGGCGCTCACCCGAAGCTTACGCGCGGCGACTCGAAGCATTCGGCATTCCCTCGGGTAACATCACCCTCGTGGCCTGTCGTGGCGCCGGGCCAGAGCATATCTCTAACCAGCAGTTTGACGACCAGCCACCGCAAATCAACGCCCTTAGCCCCGAAACCGATATCGTCACACTGTCGCTTGGCGCCAATATGGTTGATCTCAACGTAGTGTTCGACGCCTGTCTGCACGGACGATGTGGTACGCGCAGCGAGATGTATATCGATGTCTTTCGCCGACTGTACTCAGACGAATATCGTCAGTCGCTCGAGCAAGCCTACCGCGCCATTCTTGAACATGCCCCCAACGCCCAGCTATACATCAATCTCTACACCACGCCCATTCAGCCACGCGACATCTGTCCAACGATTATCAATAACGACACCGATCACTTTGTCGCCAGCTTTATCGAGACGGTCAATCAAGCTATCCGCGACGTTGTCACCAGCATGCACGAACCGCGGATCACCCTGGTCGAGCCGCCAAAGGATGTCGATGCTTGCGCCACGTTTGGTCTTGGTGTGGTAGCCGAGGGTGACGATGTAGGTCATCCGACCGCCCGTATCCATCACCAAATCGCCAAAGCAACCGCCGAAGCCATCTTGCATGATAATAACGCCCCACCGAAAGCCCGCACATGAAAATTACCATCCTCACCATCGGCAAGCGGCACGATCCCTGGGTGGAACCAGGCATTACGCGCTTTTTAGAGCGCCTCAGAGCGCCATTCGCCGCAGAAATGATCATCATCCCACATTCCGGCCAAATCGGCGACAGAGCGCGCCAGGATGAGTCAGAGCGCCTGATGTCTCGCCTCAAGCCGCACGACTTCGTCATCCTCCTCGACGAGCGCGGTCGCAACCTGAACTCGCCAGAACTATCGCGGCTCATTCTTGATCACACCGATCAGCACATCGTCATTATCATTGGCGGGGCCTATGGCGTTACCGAGACGCTTCACCGGCGAGCCGACATCGTTTGGTCGCTATCACGCCTGGTGTTTCCACACCAGTTGGTACGGCTCATGCTCGCCGAGCAGCTGTACCGCACCCAAGAGATCGCTCGGGGCGGTTCGTATCATCACGACTAGGATGTGGCGGCGTTTTTACAGTAGCCTTTTTATTGTTCCCCTGGCGAGCAATAATCCCCACGCGAATGTCCCGCGCACCAGCCGCTCGTAGTGTCTGGGCTGCCGCTGTAATCGTTGAGCCAGTGGTGAAAATATCATCCAAAATCAGATAGGGAACATCGGCCCGAGCACTGCGCATGCGGAAAAACTGCTGCGCCTGCTTTCGACGCTCAGCCGCCGAGCGAGCATAATGCTGCGTCACATTCGTCTGTCTGACCAAGGGTCGCTCGACCCTCAGTCCCCGCCGCCGGGCAAATTGCTGAGCGATCAGCAATATGTGATCATAGCCGCGCTTACGAATATTGGCAGGGGCAGTCGGCACCGGTACAACCACCGTCGAGGCGTCGTATTCTGGGAGCAATTCGTCTAGGATCCTAGCCAACACCCCACTGGCGGCACGCACGCGGTGAAACTTATAATCATCAATCAGCCGCGCCACCGCACCTCGCCGCCACAGCACGCAGTCGAGCGCCTCGTAGGGCAGGGCATGTCGCCGACACGCATTACCATTAGCGCACGGCTGTCCACAAATAACGCAGACTCGACAATGATGCTGCTTCTCCGCTTCAAGACACGACCGACACAAAAGCGAGCCAGTCGCATCGCAACCATAACAATAATGCGGCGCGATATATGATAATAACGTATCAATAGGCATTTTTCGCTTTTTCGCCTTTCACTCTTGATTATAGCGCACATAACCGTTATACTAATAGATGATATTGTCAATCAGCCTATAAAGGCGGAGGAAACATGGCACGCAGAAACGACGATTTGTTAATCGAAGATGAGCTAACCGCAGCTTTCTTGAATGATGATCTGGCTAATGACGCGCCGCAACCAGCCGCACCCGCAGCAGCACCGGCTACCGCAGCGCCCACTCCTGAGGATGACTGGGAGGATGAGGCCGATGATTTGATGGGGCAGCTAGCGGTCGATGTATTTGAATCAGAAACCGAACTTATTATCAAAGCCCGGACGGCTGGTGTTGATCGTAACGACCTAGACGTTAGTATCTCAGACGGCATCCTCACGATCAGCGGCACCCTATCAAGTGGTGATGAGACCGATGTCAAGAACTGGCATATCCAAGAATGCTACTGGGGCGAGTTTAGCCGCACCCTGGCGCTACCCGTCGCAGTCAACGAAGAAGGCGTCAAGGCCGAACTCAAAGACGGCGTGCTCACCATCACTTTTGAGAAAATTAAGCAAGAACGTGCCAAGAAAATCCAAGTCTTGTAGTCCTTCGCCACACCCATTAGTATCGTAGTCGTTGTATTTGGCGCCGCCGGACAACCAAAATAAAACACCCTCGCCATAAACGAGGGTGAATTTGTGAATTTATTGTAGACAGGCACGGTCTTATGAACTTACACCGCGCGACGTTGTGAGAACAAAATTAACGATCGCATAGGCAAAGATCGCCACCACCAGACCAATCACCGCGTACATGATGGTGTTTTTAGCAGTAGTCACCTTATTCGAGTCACCAGATGAAGTCGTGTAAAGGATACCGCCCCAGATCAACATAATCACTGACAAGATACCGACGAAGTAGAGAATACCGTTGACGATACCCTTGACCAGTTGCTGTGGATCATCGACCTTCTCGGCAACCCGGTCACCCTTTGAGTCACTGATACCCTTATCCAGGTTGTAGTCTGCATGAGCTACTGGGACCGTTGCAAATGCCAATGCCAGAGTGGCCACAACGCCGACAACAATGAGTTTTAACTTGTTCATTCTTTATTCCTCGTTTATTATTTGATATGGTTTCAGCTGTTATTCTATCATCATTTAGCTACTTAAACAAGCCAAAGACCCAGTTAACGATAGCGTACGACATGACCACCACAACGATACCGATCACCGCGTACATGATGGTGTTTTTAGCAGTGGTCGCTTTCTGGCTATCGCCTGACGAGGTAATGTACTGAAAACCGCCCCAGATCACAACGATAACCGCCACCGCACCGACGAAGTAGAGAAAGATATTAACCACCTCGCCAATGGTGGTACCGATAGGCTTCGTGCTCATCTCCTGTGTTCGAGCTGCATCCAAACCGCTCTTAAATTGGGCCGACGCGGATGGCAGGGCGATCGGCATGACGACAGCCACGGCAGCAACTGCTAATGACAAAACGGCGGCTACTAGGGTTTTTCTATATCGTTTCATACATTTCTCCTTTTTTCTTATATTTTGCCAAACACAAAATCAACAATGGCATACGATAGAAGCGCTACAGCAACACCGATTACCGCATACATGATGGTCGACTTGGCAGTCTTGACCTTGTTAGAGTCGCCAGCCGAGGTCACATACTGAAAGCCACCGATGATGATCATGATGACAGAAATGGCGCCGAGGATGAGCAAGATAGCATTGATGAGATTCCTAAACAGTGGCTGCACCGTCGCGCCACGGTTTTTACAGACTTCACCGCTGGAGCCCGAGCAGGCACCGTAAATGTCGACACTCTGGGCGGATACGCTTGGCGCCACCACCAATGGGGCGACGAGTGCCGCTATCATGCCGATAATGACTACAAGTTTTTTCATATTGCCGATCCTTTCATGCCACTGATGACAAAGTTAGTTATGAGAAATGCGGAGAGAATGATAATAATGCCGATAACGGTACCGAGAATGGTGTTTTTCGCCTTGGTGAGCTTGTTGGTGTCGCCGCCCGAATTAGCGTAATTGATACCGGCCAGCACTAACATCAAAATTGCAATCGCCCCGGCAAAGAAATACACCGTATTGAGAATGTTGCCCAGTGCATCCGCCGAAGCACCGTTCGTCGGAATACCCAGCGAATCTGGCGACCCCAATACACCGGCTACAAATCGCATCATGATCGCGGCAACCCCAATCCGTCAGCTACGACATTCACCAGCGCCACCGAGGCGATAGCGATCACTAGGCCGATCGCCGCATTAATCACCGTTTTCATGCCATTGGCCATCTGTCCCGGCTCACCATTGCTCGTCAAGTACAAAAAGCCGCCGTATATCACAAAGCCGACCGTCACAAAGCCCGCCAGCTGCAACAGATCCTCGACAACATTCAGTATCGCCCGCCAGATAAAGCCGTTGAGCGTGGCGTAATTACCCGGGTCGTTTTGGGCGCGCTTATCGTTATTATCGACAATCGCTTTGAGATTACAATCCGACTTGGTCAGCCCGTCATACCACGGCTTGAGCGTCAAGATGTTACCGCCACAGGCCGCGCTGGCCGGCGTTGCCTGAACCACCGACAGCATCAGCGACCCCGCGATCATCAGCCCCAGCGCGATCACAATGTGCTTCATCAGAACACCCCCCCAGGGATCAGGAAGTTGGTGATAGCTACAAAAAACGCGAATATGATGAGGCCGATGGCGGTATTGACCCAGAGCTCTTTGGCCTTTTTGATATTGTCCGGACTACCGCCAGATGCAGAATAGAGAATACCGCCGTATATCACCGTACCGACCGCCAAGATGCCGATACCAGCAGTCATGATCTGGATAACCATTTTGATGATACCGAGAATAGCAGTATCGCCAGTCGCACCGCCACAGTTAATGATTGAGGTCTTTGTGCCGCCGCATTCAATATCAGCGAACGCAGACATACCAGACAGCACGACGCCACAGATAATGGTTGCGAGAAAGATGGCGATGATAAAAATATTTCTTTTTGTCATATACGAATCTCTTACCCTAAATTGTAAAATAGTGGCGGGAAAAATGCAAACGATTTCTTGAAAAAGCCATAAAAGTTTGCTATCATACGAAAAGTTATGCGCCCGTAGTGAAGTTGGCCTATCACGCCTCCCTGTCACGGAGGAGATCGCCGGTTCGAATCCGGTCGGGCGCGCCAGAATCAGAATATTGTTGCCGAGCAGCCCATTTCTTTGTAGAGTTAAGGGCTGTTTTTGTTTACTTTATTGCCGTTAGGGTATTGCTAAATTTACAGAATGTGTTACAATGACACTATTCAGATTCAGAGTTTAGATCATCTACTCTGAGATGGATTAAAAACCATTCGTATGACTGGCCGCCGGCCAGAGAAAGGACTCCAAGCGTTATGGTAGAAAAACACAACCATGGCCCAAGTAGTTCAGATAAATTAACTCGTCGCGGGATACTAGCCGGACTGGTTGGCGGAGCAACTATGCTGCTTGCCAGTTGTGGCGAAAGAGATCGGATGGCCGTTCCCCCAGATTACTCTACACAAAGCGCCTCACCATCAGAGTCACCATCCGCCTCACCATCACCGTCTGAGACTATTGATCCAAAAGACTTGGCTGAAAAAAGATATAAGCAGGTTAGAGAAAAGTATGCAAACATGACCGATGAAGAGTTTGCTGGACTTACGAACGAAGGGCGCTTGTCACCGTGTAGGGAAGAACTTCTTCTTGCAGAGGCGTGGGGAATCATACATAACCCAAACAATAGTTTATATAATCCATCAACGGGGATTAAACCTGGTGAATTTTACGGAAAACCCGCATCACCAACAGATTCCCCCGAAGAGGTCGCGGGCAAGCTATTTCTTCCTGTGGTCGCGGCTTTCGATGTTGGTCCGTGGGACCCTAACTTTGCAAGATATGTAGCATCTGCGGCAATCTATGGCAATCCTGAGTTAAGAATATCCGTCCTAAACGATATGTTACGTAATGGAAAGATACCGGGCCCAGAGTACGACGGCAAAAAGGCCATAGCGACGCTTCTAGCGGCTAAAGACGAGAAAGAAAAATCGAGCTACAAACATAAGGTGCCCGGCTCAAATATGTTTCCGATTCTTAAGCCAAGGTTTTGTAGTGCCAAACCCGTTGTGGATACAAAGACTGGCGAAGCGCTACCAACAGAAGGGCTCCAGATTTTTACCGAGGCAGAAACCACCGGCACAATTCTTGGTATGGCCTGGAGGGTTGTAATAGACAATGGATTGTGGCGAATCGTTGATAACGAGGTTAGCGATCTTAAGTCTACTCTTGATTGATTAAGAGACATGGCCGCATCGCCACAGTAAATAATAAATAATACCTCAAAAAGAGAGGCCACTCGGAGCCTCTCTTTTGAAATCGCAGCATAAGCGTGGTAATATATTCTCATAATGCTTACGCAAAAAAAGACCCCGCATCAACGTCTTCGCATTACCTTGGTTGGGCTGGCCGCACTATTAGTCGTTCCGATGCTCATGACGTTTTTTGCGCTGTCGCCAACCGCTAACGCGGCTCGGGCGCGGCTTGATTATTCGCCATATCTCGCCCAAGTCAAACAGCGCTCTCTCGCGTTGGCCATGAGCAACTGTATTAGTCATCGTCAAGGATTTGATAGTGGACTCACCCCAGCAAGAATTGCCAGCGGTGATTGGGGCGGCAGCTTCACCACTATTACTACCGTCGGTCCAGTTGCCGACGGTGACGATGGGCAGTTTAGCTGTAAAGAACTAGTGTCCGCCACACGAGATACATTTGGCTACAGTTCTTTTACCGACATGTTCTGCGCGCTAAAGGGTGAGTGGCGAGATAACGCCGGCCTTGACTGTATTAGCAATATTACCAAGGGTGAGTACAGCGGTGGTAGGTGGAATATACCAAGGGACAGGGGCACGTACGCAATTCAGGTTCTTGAAAAAAAGGCTGGTAAAAGCCTAAAGTTCGACTCGGCATTGGTTAATTATTCCACGGCGATGGCGGCACTCTTGTCGGCCCAAAACGCTGGTTGTAAGGCCGAGTGGCGAGGATATGATAGCGGGGATGACGCCGCAAGTAATGACATAAAGGCCGATCAGCGCAATAAAAAAACAGCGGTTGCTTTAACTGACAGTACGGCAGCTTATGGATATTTTTATCTCCCGGATGCAGGTAAAAGGGTTCGTATGTTTCATGGAGCTGACTCGCCTTATGGTCCTTCTGGTGGTGCAAAAACAGAGATGTCATGTGCGGAGATTGCACAGTGGGCATCAGACAACGCTGAAGCAGCCGCAAAATCAGCAAAAACCGAAGCCGCCGATAATACCCGCAAGGCCGTTTATGACGCTCTCCTAAAAAAATGTATCGAGAAAAACGGCGGAGGCGTCGGAGGGCCAGCGGAGCAAATATGTAAACAACAAGTTGACAGCTGGATGAACGCTTGTAAGGATAAGATGCCGTCGAATGGCAACGTGGCAAACTCTAGTGAATATGTTGATTGTCTGAAAAAACAATCAGGGTATTCTGAAGACGACATAAAAAGCTCTCTTTCTAATATAACCGCCGACACCCCATCCGGTCAAAGCGATAATGGTAATGACGACAGACCCGACTGCGCCGTTAAGGAACTCGGCTGGCTCGTCTGCCCGGTGATTAATTTTATGGCACGTATAGCAGACGCGGCTTTCGCCATGATCGCCGACAACTTCCTAAAGATTGAGCCGGGCCTTGCTTCTGGAGGTGAGGTACAGGCAGCCTGGGGGATCATGCGCAACATTGCAAATGGTGCGTTTATCATTATGTTCTTAGCAATCATCATCTCACAGCTCACTGGCTTTGGCATCTCAAACTACGGCATCAAAAAGATGCTGCCACGGCTCATCATCGCCGCAATCTTGGTGAACTTATCAATTTACATCTGTCAAATTGCCGTTGACTTATCTAATATCCTTGGCTACGGCCTGCGAGCAGGCCTGGGTGGTATCGGTGACGGTATTAGTGCTGCTAATAGTGTCCTAAAGTCAGGACAGGGAGGCGAAACCTGGGGAGGCATAGCATTAACCGTCCTCGCTGGGGCTACGGCCGCAGTTCTCGCTCTTGCGGTTCTAATCGGAGCGCTTGTTTCCGGACTGGTCGTAATGGTGACTATTGCCGCCCTATTGATCGCCCGCAAGGCACTCATCGTCATCCTTATCGTTATTTCACCGCTGGCTTTTGTTGCCTTTCTATTGCCGAATACCGAAAAATTCTTTAGTAAATGGCGCTCAACCTTTGTGGGGCTACTCATGGTCTTTCCAATCGTTGGATTGCTATTCGGCGGTGGTATCTTGGCAGGATCAATTGTTAAAGCGGGAGCTACAGATGCCGATAATATGGTCATGCAGATTGTCGGTGAGCTAATCAAAGTCCTGCCACTCATCGCCGTGTGGAGTGTCCTCAAGAAAGCTATCGACGTTGCTGGGGCGATCGGTCAGCACATCAACAACGCTGGCGGTAGTCTCGGTGGCGGCGCCAAAAACTGGGCAAAGGATAGGTATGCCAATTCACGACTTGGTCAGATGCAAGACTTTCGCAAGAAGCAAGTAGCACGCCGCAAACAGCTCATGCGAGCCGGGGCCTGGAAGGGTAGCGGACTTATGGATCACATATGGAGAAATCGAATGTCTGGGCTTAATGAGAAATTCAACAGGAGCAGGTTGGCAAATAATAAATTCCTCGGAGCGGGCAAAGACGTAAATTACGGCATCCGGAGTGCAGCCGCGGGTCAAGATGCCGTGGACAAAGAAGAGCTCGAGGCAGCAGAAGATCTACTTGCCTACCAATTCAATGGTGATGCGGCCGCTGCACTGAGAAACGCCGGGGACAATGAGATACTTAAACATGTTGCCTTTAAGAAATTAGAGTCAACTGGTAAGCGCGGTGCCGAACAAATGTACGAGTATCTCCAGGGTGGTGGAACCATCAGCAACCGCCGCATGGCAGAAACCCTTACCAGAATGAAAGATGACCACGCCGGCCTGTTTGAAATGGGTAGAACGGCCATCGACCAGATGGAGCAGGACGGAGCAACCTCGGTCAGCTTTAGTCAGCAACAAATGGCCGAGTTGACCGCCAAGGGAGTTAACGGATTAAGTGATGAAAAATTGGCGCGACAAACATCCAGTGCCATTAAGGTTGCTGGTGAAACTGAATTCACCAAAAGTGGCCAGAAAATGGTCGGTGTTTCCGCCGAGAGGGCAGCCTCAGTGCTTGACAATAAACGTATTAATACCTCGATATCGGGTAGTGCGCGCAAAGAGCTTGAAAATATACGAAACAGCGATAGAGTAGCCGAACCTCAGGAGCTACGAGTGCCACATGATATGAGTGGCGTAACAGCAGATGATGTCAAAAATGCGATTAATTCTACGGTAGAAATTAACAATATCACCGAGGCAGTCCCGTCAGACACCCCAACGGGGAGAACATTCGTTGCCGGAACGGGCAGAGGGCCAGCCCCACCGCAATCCCCGCCTTCAGCACCGCCAAATAATCAAAATAGTCGCAATAATCGAAACGATAATCCACCTGCCGCCAGCTAAAACTATTGACTTTTCTCTGTAAAAATGCTACCATTGCCAGTAATGGAGTGGTTACGTTCACGAGAGCGATCGTCAATGCGATGGTTGCAGTGGTTTATATTGCTGGCGGTGGGCCTCCTAGTCAGTATTTTTTTGAGTACGGTCGTAACCTCGGGCCAGGCGCTAGCGGCGGACGCGAAATGGGATAGTAGCAAAATATCCTACGACAACGAGACATTTGAGCGAGTTTCCGACGTCGACAAACTAAAGGCCCTTGACTTAGGATCCGACCAAGTGGTCTACATGTCCAAGAAAACTGTGGCCAATAATCAAGACGTCCGCGTCATTCACTTTCCGTCAACAGGAGACCTCGGATCAATGACCTCGGTGTCGCTAACGACATTCACGTACACTGCGCCAAACACTTACACCAAGAAGGAATCGACCACATTATCAATTGACCCACCGAGCCAAAACCCTGCATCTTCGTGCGAGGTTGCTGGTGGTATCGGCTGGATCCTTTGTCCCGTTTCGGCGTGGTTAGCTAGTTCCATCGACTGGATGTTTGGGGTGCTCAAAAGCTTCCTCGTGGTGCCGCCGCTTCAGACGGGTAATCAGACTAGCGGTATCTTTCTGGCCTGGAATATCGTTCGCAACATCGCCAACAGTATCTTTATCGTCATGTTCATAGTCATTATTTACTCACAAGTTACTTCTATGGGCATCTCCAATTATGGTATCAAAAAGATGCTGCCTCGTTTAATTGTCGCGGCGATACTGGTTAATTTGTCGTTCCACGTCTGCGCCATCCTCCTCGACCTATCAAACATCGCCGGAAGTGCGCTCCAAGACATGTTCATGAATATTCGTAACACAGTCGCCACCCTGGGCGGATCGGCGCCAGCGTCTGAACCAATGACCTGGCAAGAGGTCACCTTCCAGATTTTGGGAGGTGCCGCTGGCGGTGCGGCGCTGGCTGCGGGGCTCCATATGCGAGCCGAGCTACTTCCTTTTGTTGTGCCGCTTTTGTGCGGCATTGGACTTGTTATTCTTCTCGTTGTTATCATTATGGCCGCCCGTCAGGCGTTGATCGTTATTTTGATTATCATTTCACCGCTGGCTTTTGTGGCTTACTTGTTGCCGGGGACAGAAAAGTGGTTTGATAAATGGAAGGACGTCTTCTTGACGATGCTAATATTCTTCCCGGGGTTTGCGGCGGCCTTCGGTGGGGCACAGCTGGCGGGCTCAGTCATTATGCAAAATGCCGCGGGACCGAACGGGGCAGTGATGTATATCCTCGGTATGGCAGTCCAGATCGCACCACTCGCCCTAACGCCGTTGATGATTAAGTTGGGCGGCGGACTCCTCGGCAAATTCACCGGCCTCGTTAATGACCGCAGCAAGGGATTATTCGACCGATCTAAGAACTGGGCAAAAGAGCAGAGCGAGATTACGAAACATAAAAAACTCAACAAACGTCCAAATAGCAAATTTACCCCAACGGCATGGCGACGCAGACTGGCGCAGTCATCGCAAAATCGTAAGGATAGGCTAGAGGGGCTGCGTAATCAGTCAAACGTACAGCGCACCGAAACCACTAACTACAGGAAGCTTGACCAGTTTAGGCGCTCTGTTGAAGAAGATAAAAATATCGCCGAAGGAAGGCTGCAATCAGCATGGAACGCACATCAAAGCACCAACCAGGCGGCCATCGTTCAGGATTTCCAGTCACGGTCTATTCGTCAGATGGTTGATGCTGAGAAGCAGGTGCTCGACAATCGCTTTACGGCGCTTCAGACTGGACACGGGGAATTGCCAGAAAATGTTGCCGATAACACCGCAGTCCAAGAGGCTGTACAACGAGCACGCGATTCACATCAAACTCTAGCGGTTCAAGGTTTGCGCAAGAGTGGTATCGATCGCGTCCTTAATGATCAGTTCGCCCGCGCCATGCGTGATAACAATACCGGCGCAGAGCTTCGATCGGCCGCTGGTGGTATCGAGGACGCTTACTATGCATCAATTCCAGGTATGAGTGATGACCTTGGGTCGCGGCGCGCCGCCGCTGCTGCCGCTCAAACGGTGAGTGCCGCCTATGAAGAATCGGTCAAGAACGCCACTGCTATCCTTAACGGCAGCAATGTGAGCGATGCCGATACAGTAAGCCTCATCGGCGGCAATGCTGTTGGCAATATACCAGCAACTGACGACATCAGGAATGCAGCTGGTCGCAAGATCGCAAGCAGTCGTGGTGCTAAACCGCTACTCGATATGCTCAGCAAGGTACAGATGAATAATTTGACAGACGACCTCGCCCAAGAACTTGGTGTAGCATTGAAAAACAATAGCGCACGACCATGGTGGCTAGGTGGATCGGAGTGTGTTGACATACAAGCCAACGCCATCAAGGATACCGGTGACGCCTTCAAGGTGCGCAATATGATAAAGGCCTTTGAGAAGGGTAAGTTGAGTGCTGACAAGGCCCTAGCAAGTGACGCGGTATTCCTCGAGGATACGCTTGATATGATGCAGAAGCATAATATTGCCGCACAACTGACACCAGAGGCGAAGAAATTCCTTAACAAGAGCATTACAACTGTTTTAACTGATAAGCTATACAGGGGCCGATATAGTCGTGAGCAGGGAGACGCCCTCAAAGGCATTCAAAATCTGCTATAATAATACTCAATGGCTGTCTACAAAGTTCCCCAGGATGTGGAAGCTGAAGACAAGCTGCTCGGGCCGTTTAGTTTCAAGCAGTTTATTTTCTTGATCGTCGCGATCGGCATGATTGCGCTAGCGTGGGGACTGTTCTCGGTGCTGCCACCGCTGGCGATTATCCCGGTGCCGGTTGCGCTGTTTTTTGGGGCGCTAGCCTTGCCGCTGCGCAAGGATCAGCCGATGGAGGTGTACCTCGCGGCGGTTATTTCGTTCATTCTCAAGCCCAAGCAGCGACTGTGGCGAGCCGATGGCATTGAGCGAATGGTCGAGGTGATCGCCCCGCGGGTCGAGGAAAAGCAATACGGCAAGGGGTATGACCAGGCCGAGGTCAATCGCCGGCTATCATATCTGGCGACGCTGGTGGACACGCACGGTTGGTCGGTGCGCGGTGTCGATAATCCAAACAGCTCGGTGATGAATAGCTCGATGCAGGCGGATTGGTACAACGAGGCCCAAACCGCCCAAGACCCGCTCGACCCAAGCAGCAAGACAGCCCGCGCCTTTGAAACACTCATTGAGCGAGCCGACGAAAGACGCCATGATGAAATTGTCCAGCAAATGCAGCGAGCCCAAACTACCCCAACCACCCAGACCACCCAAGACAGCCAAGACAGCCAAGTCTACTCGCTACAGACCTCGACCTTCAACCCCTATCCAACTATGCAGCAGTCCATCATTACGCCCATCAGCGAGCAGGCGACCACGACGACCCACGACGACCAGGTGCCCCCTAGTACAGCACCCGTCTCGCCTGCTATAATGGACTTAGCGCGTAATCACAGCGATCTGTCAGTCGCCTCGCTCCAACGAGAGGCCGGTCGCATCCAAAAAGAACATGATAAGGAAGTTGTGATTTCGCTTCACTAGGTGGGATGTCTATGCAACCAGATCAGCAACAGCAACCATATCACTATCCACCAGATGCAGCCGCTGCACCACCGTTTGGCGCACCGTCAAATCCGCCAACCATGCCGGGGGTTATCGCCTCTGGGCCCGATCCAGTCTCTACGGAACCAACCTCACCGTATGCTCAGTACCCTGATCAGTTCAGCCCGCTGCCACAGCAATTACCACAGGCGCCAGCCCAGCCACAGCCGATGCCAAGCGCACAACCCGTGGCACAACCAGCCCCCAACCCACCGTCCGCACCCGAGCCCAACCAACCACAGCAAACCCCGCAACAACCCGCCAAGCAGCCGACTAACCAGGCAAAACCTCAACAAAAAGGCCCGACCAGCACTCAGAACACGCTGCTATTTTCTGAGATGCGCGAGAATATGATTATCATGAATGACGGCAGCTTTCGGGCGATTGTTCAATGTCAGTCAATCAACTTCGATCTGATGAGTGGCCGCGAGCGGGAGGGAATTGAATTTAGCTACCAAAACTTCCTTAATTCGTTATATTTTCCGGTTCAAGTGCTCATTCGCTCGCGTCGCGTTGACATCGGGCCGTATATCGACCGCCTGATTGACATCCGCCGCAACCAAGACAATATGCTCCTGAACGTGCTGATGGACGACTATATCAACTTCATCGATGTCCTCGCCCAAGAAGCCAATATTATGGATAAGGATTTTTATATCGTGGTGCCGTATTATCAGAGCGGCGACATGCAAGTTATTAAACAGCAGGCCAAGGGTCTGTTCGATAGTTTTTTTGGCGGCAAGAAAGACAACACCGTCACCAAGATTGAACAAACCGCCTACGAGAAGGCCAAGGATGAAATCAAGAACCGAGTTGATTCGGTAATGAGCGGACTGTTTCAGATGGGCGTGAAGAGTTCGCAGCTTAATACCAAACAGCTGGGCGAATTATTCTACAGTTCATACAACCCTGACGTGGCACCGCAACAACCATTGAGTGTTGGCGCCGATGAACTAGCGACGACCTATGTCCGCAAGGGACGAGGCGAATCGCCACATGGATATGGAGGAGTACGACATGGCTAGAAAAAAGAAGCTGGACGCCATTGATATCGCCGCCCAACAGCGGGCCCGCGAGCAGGCCGAGGTTGAGCAGGCTTTTCTCACCGGTGTGAGAACCTTGCGCGACTTTATCGCCCCGAGCAGTCTCGAGCTCAAATCCGACCATTTCCGCCTCGGCTCAAAGTACGGCCGTACCATGTACGTATACGGGTATCCGCGCGAGCTATACACCGGTTGGCTCAGTTCGGTGATCAATATCGACGAGGTGCTGGATATCAGCATGTTCATTTATCCAGTTGACACCCAAGTGGTGCTCAACAACCTGCGCAAGAAAGTGACGCAGCTTGAGGCCAGCCTCAGTATCAATTCCGAGAAGGGCAAGGTGCGCGACCCAGCAATGGAAGCAGCATTGCAGGACGCCGAGGAACTGCGCAATCAGTTACAGATCGGCTCGGAAAAGTTCTTCCGCTTTGGCCTTTACATCACGATTTATGCCGACAGCATTGATGAGCTCAACTTTATCCAACACAAGATCGAGACAATTTTTGGCCAGCAACTGGTGTTCTCTAAAGTTGCCTCGGCCCAGCAGGAGCAGGGCCTCAACAGCACTATTCCACAGCTGACCGACCAGCTCCAGGTTCGTCGCAACATGAATACTGGCGCTATTTCCACCAGCTTTCCGTTTACCTCGGCTGACCTGACCGACGGCAAGGGCGTGCTCTATGGTATCAATATGCACAATAACGGCTTGGTGATTTTTGATCGATTTTCTCTCGAGAATGCTAATATGGTGGTGTTCGCGAAGTCTGGTGCCGGTAAGTCGTTCACCGTCAAGCTCGAGGCGCTGCGCAGCATGATGCTCGGCTCGGACATCGTGATTATCGACCCAGAAAACGAATACCAGAAGCTGTCCGACGCCGTTGGCGGTAGCTACATTCGACTGAGCCTCAACAGCGACACCCGCATCAATCCGTTTGATCTACCGCGAGTGATTGATACCGATGAGGCGGACGATGCGCTGAGGGCGAACTTGGTGACGCTGCACGGGTTGTTGCGGCAGATGCTGGGTGGCTCACAGACGACAGCGGGCGGACAGATTATCGCTGGACTGACGGCCGCCGAGGAGGCTGATATTGACCAAGCACTGATTGACACCTACGCCCGCGTCGGCATTACCGCTGACCCGTTGACCCACCATTCGACACCACCAACCATTGCCGATCTCTACGATACGCTGCTTCATATGGGCGGCACCGGGCCAAGCCTCGCTCAGCGGCTGCGCAAATTTACCTCCGGTACTTTCGCTGGTATCTTTAGCCAGCAATCAAATATTGATATCAATAACACCATGGTGGTCTTTAATATCCGCGACCTCGAGGACGAGCTGCGGCCGATAGCCATGTATATTGTGCTGAATCACATCTGGAACATTACGCGTACCGACCAGAAACGGCGCATGCTGATCGTCGATGAGGCCTGGCAGCTGATGCGCTACGACGACTCAGCCAACTTCCTGTTTTCTCTCGCCAAGCGCGCCCGCAAATATCAGCTGGGTCTCACGACAATCACCCAGGACGTCGAGGACTTTATGGGTAGCAAGATGGGCCGGGCTATCGTCGCCAACTCATCGATGCAGCTGCTGCTCAAGCAGTCAACCAGCGCCGTTGACGTCCTCTCCAGCGTCTTCAAACTAACTGAGGAGGAGCAAAAACGCCTCGCCAATTTCCCGGTGGGGCAGGGGTTGTTCTTTGCCGGGCAAAACCACGTTCACATTCAGATCCAGGCTAGCGACACCGAATACGAACTGATCAACACCTCGCCGATCTCTCGACATCAACTACCATCAGAAATGCCGCTCGGCGGGTATGGGGCAGTGTAGTATAATTGGAGGCATATGGCAACAGCAACAAAACCGCCGCGATTTGACACCACGACCGACTCTGATGCTGATGGGCGAGCAAATCCGTTTGAGCTGCATGATGATTCATCGGAGCGACTGAATGCTGGTGAGCAAGCAGCGCTCGACCAGATAGAGGCCGGTCTACGAGATGATAGCCTTGATAATGACCAGTTCGGCTACCAGGCAGGCCGAAAAGATAGCACTGGCGAGGCTGCACAAAAAGTAGCAGATAGAGAGAGTAGTGCTGCAAACCAGAGTCTACCCGGCGGTTTTTATCAGCCGGGAGGCTCCAAGCGAAATAAGCCTAAAGGTCGAGGTGCCAAGCTCATTGCTCTTGCTAAAAAACGTGGCGGTATTGTTGGTTTAATGATATTATTTGGTGTTGGCGGTGGTCTGCTAGCTTCGGTGTTTGGTCCGGCATCAATGCTCATCAACCTCATGGAAAACCTAACCCTTGGCAACGATTCTAGTTCAGTCGTCTCTGAACGACGTCTCGCAAAAAACTTGGCGAATATGATCACAAAGCCCGGCGTTTGCAATAGTAAAAAGATGAAGTGCAAGGCCGGTACTATTTCAAACAAAGGCTTACGCCGTCTTGCAAAGCACGGCGTTGTAGCGGCCGATGCTAAAGGCAATCCGCTTAATCTAAAAAGACTTGGCTACCCCAGTGGTAACCCAGAAAAGTTCATCGTTGACGGTAAACATATCAAGGCCCAGGATCTGCCCGGTTTTTTAAGTGCCAAAGAAAACCGCGGTCTTGCCGCCAAAGTCCTTGGTCGATCCGGTGCATTTAACATGCGATTTCGCGTTTGGTCAAGTAAATATCTCGCCAAAAAGTTCTTTAGTAAGTTTAAGCGCATAAAGCGAAACGGGGGAGCGGCCACGTGGGCCGAAGAAAACAAAAAGAATAACCGACAAAATCAAGGCCCAACAGGTTCTGACGGTGAAAAAAAGAAGACCCCATCCGAAGAATATCGTGCTGACGATAAAGTAAACCAAGCAGACATCGAAGAGTCTGGCAACAAAGCCAAGGCGCATGCTGACAAAAAACTGAAGCGTGCGCGGCGTGCTGGCTCAGCCTATACCCTCGCAACAGGTGCCTGTATCGCTGGACATGTGCCCGACTTTATCGTTGGCGGTGTCGCTGGAGCGCAAATGGCGGCACTTATCCCACCGATAGCTAATATCGTTCTCTCACCAGGATCACAACAAAAGGCTTCAGGCCTTGATCCGCGCTTCGCAATGACTGCCGCTGGTATGGAGTTTGTTGGCACAATGTTAACCGCTCGCCACAAAGGCGGTGACGGCAAAGCCGAGTCAGCCCTTGATTCACCACTCCTGCTTTCCGCCATGGGCGTCAATAAAAATAAGGTTCCGCTATCTGAAAAATTCGCACCCGGACTTAAGGTTCGTCGCCATCCAGCTATCCAAGCAATGTATCAATATAAGGACGCTACCAAAGGTGCCTGTAATGTTATCATGAGCGATCAGGCTATGTATTCTGCCATGGCCGTCGATGCAGCAGCGACAGCCCTAGCAGCGCCAACACTTATCGGCGGTATTGTCAAGGCAGTGGGTGATTTCGCAATCTCTCAGATTACCTCTGTCATTATAGGCGAAATAACCAAAGCGGCCACAAGTGCAGCTGTTCAGGCGATATTCAAAGCCATCGTTGGCGATAATGACATTGCGAATGCTAAGGGTAAGGAGTTTGGTGATATGCTCGGAACATCAGCTGGTGCATTTTTTGCAGCAGCAAACTCAGCAAAACATCTGCCGGTATTGTCTAAAAAAGGCCTCTCTAGTTTTAATCAAGTTCGTCTCGCTAACGAGCGACAACAACGTGAATACGACATCGCCTCACTCAGCCCATTCGACACCTCTAGTCGCCACACATTCCTTGGCAGTCTCACCTTTAACCTGCGTCAGATGATGCTCCAGTCTGGTAGTTACAATAATTCATTCGCATCAATCTTCTCTAATATCATCCGCCTCCCAGCAATGGCACTTTCATTTGGAGCCACCGCCAATGCGAGTGATAACTACTCGGCAAATTACTGTGGTTATGCCGAAGACTTTGGCTTAAAGTCCGAGGTTAATGGCCGCGATGCTACTCCAGCAGTAAACTTTGCCGGCGCTGGGTGTACGGGCTTTACTAGACAGCAGGACGATATGGGTGTTGAGGAGGCGCGAGAGATCCTAGCGAAGGCTGGATGGATCGATGAAAGTGTTGATATCGAGAAAGAAGATGACATCGAAGCGTTAGTCAGTAAAGGATATATAAAAGACAATACGCCGCTAAAATCGTTTATTGAATCTTGTAGCGATGTCAGCTCAGCAGAATACTCGACCAATATGACCGGCTGCGTTCTCGATGAATCTAGTACCAGGCAAAGTACTGGCAAACTCTCCAGTGGCGGTTATCGTCCTGTTGTCGAAAGCGAAAATGGCAAAACAAGCGCCGACACCGACTTTGGCTCAATCGACACCGCCGACAGCAGAACCCTCGCCGCCATCTCCGTCTTTTTAATGGATTATCAGATCCAAAACTCCATCAACGGTGAAGACGACGAAGAACTTGTTGGCAGCAATCAGTCTAATAACGCCTCAAACTCCCAAACTGGCGAAAATCTCGACCAGATCAAGATGTACTATCAGTCAGAAGAGCCGTGGAAGAATAAAAAATACGGCATTGGTAATATTGGTGAATGTGGCTGCGCGCCAACCTCTATGGCTGCTATTGTCTCGACCGTCGGCAATACAACCATCGATCCAGAAAAAATGGCTGAGTTTTTCTATCAAAACGATGGCCAGAGGGGTGGCGGACGTTGTGGCTCGAATTGGATATGGGAAAGTAAGGCCCAGCTATTTAAGGATAAATTTGGCGTCACGATTAAGGCAGTACAGCCAAGCGCCGAGAATGCCTCAAGAGGCCTGTCCGAGGGTGGCCTGGTTCTCATATCGGTTGGTGGAAAAACACCGTTTATTCGTGGTGGTCACATTATGTTTATTCGCGGAAAGACTGCTGATGGTAAGTTCCTCGTTGGTGACCCGAATAAGCGCTCCAACACCGAAAATAAAGCTGGTTTTGCGGCGAGCGAATTTCACTTTGGTGAAAAGGCAGATAAAGGTAAAAATGAAGAGGATGATGGCACAACAGGCATGTGGGTGATCACTGGACCGAAAAAGGTTGGAGGGCGGTCGTCGTGAGAGAGTTTCTTTTAGCACACAAAACAGTAATTATTGCTACGTTATCATTCATCATACTCTCCGCCTCGGTCGTTGTCGTCATTCTGCTGCTACCACCCACCAACCCATCGACTCCGCCGCAGTCGTCTAATGATAGCTCTACCCGGTCGGGAGGTGGGCAGTACGAGGGACCAACCGGCGGCAGTGGCCAGCCAACCACACAACAGTTAGTCCTCAGTGGGTGGGATACGAAGAATAGTGCCAATAAAACACTGGCCGCATTCATCAATGATGACACCCAAAATTCGCTCGTTGCAGCGATTCTTCGCCACTACGTAAGTAAGTATGCGACCTCTGATACCCTTGTGTCTGGAGCGATCACTAATGTAGTTTTTAACGAAAAGGTAATATCATTCACCGTGACTGTTAAGAACACCGCCGCGTATGCTGTACAGTTTACTATCGCGGATAACGCCGTCACCATTCGGACCGCAAGCGGGGAGCCAGTAACATTGTGATAGATAACATGAATTATTACTCCCGGCAACCACGTGACGATAAGCGGTCGTTGATAATTATGGCCGGGTTATGCGTGGCAGTGATCGTGCTAATAGCCGCCATTGTCCTGGTTGTTGTCCGCAACAGCACCCCGCTAAATCCAATGTCAACCAAAAACCTCACGATCCCAGAAAAAACGTTGCGCGAATCAGCCTCTGCTGCCTTTGCTGACCTGCGAGTTACGACAACTCCGCGACAAACATTTCTCGAAAAAATTGACTTCGAAAATGAGTGGATTTTTCTGAAAGTAATTGCCGCCAATGTTGCGACCACCAATCCATCGCGCACATTATATGTCATATTAAAGAAAGATGATCGCGGCAATTTACAGCTTATCGCATACTCAACCGGTAGAGAGGCGTGGCGGACAACCAGTGGTAACACATTACCAGATAACGCGAGAGAGCGAGCGAGGAAATTATGGAACAAAAATTAGTCTTGCAAAGGGTTGTTATTGTTATATCAATTATTTCGCTGCTTTTTGGGAGCTCACCAGTATTTGCCGAGTTAAATACCGATCAGCTGCGGGCAACATTTGAAGACAACAACATTCTTTTTAGCAATAATTCTGAGGATACAAACTGTTCACCAAATGCCGCACAGTCAGCGAGTGGGGCGGCAGGCGAGCTAGTCGGCGAAGATAATCTAAAGAAAGCATTTAATTACTTTATCTCCAAAGGTGCGCCAAAGTTTGTTGCAGCAGCAATCGTTGGTAATTTATATCAGGAGTCAAAAGGTAACCCAATTCTTCGTCAAAATAAAGGCTCCGAGCCAAATCCGCTCAAGGCCGGCGGTAAGTATCACCCGTGGAACCCGAGTAAACCGGCTGGTATGGGCGATGCCTGGGGAATCGCCCAGTGGGACCCGGGCGTAGCCGTTCTTTACTGGCAACAGCAGGCTGGCGTCCAGGGTGATGTTACCAGCCTCGAGGTGCAACTAGCTATCGTCTGGTGGCAGCTCCAGAATCTTGCACCGACCTCGCGTAAAAACGTTCTTGCCGAAATGACGGCCTCGGGCAACGTAAACGAGGCAACCTCTATTATGGTAAAGAAGTTCTTTGGTGCTGGTATTCCACGAACCGATATTCGCGCGGCTTATGCTAACAAAGCCATGAGCTGGGAGCCAGATCCTTCTATCGCAGCCGCAGCGGCTTCTGGTGCCGCTACTAACTGCAGTGATGATAGTGGAGGTGGAGGCGGCACCATCTCCGAAGGTGGCCTCAACGAAGAGCAGGCAAAGAAATTCATGATGAATTACGGCGAAAATAAGAACAATGAAAGCCAGAAGGCTATGGGTGGTTACCTGTGGAATAATTGTAATGGTGGGGGATCAAACTGTGTGTCGTTCTCTGTATTCTTTTTAAACAAGTTCACTTCTACAAAAGGCGTCTATACACCCGGAAATGGAGAGGCGGTTGTGTCATACTTAAGGAGCAACAGGCGCGTGCCAACCGGCAAAACGCCAAAGGTTGGAGCAATATTTAGCTGGAACGGTGGGCGATATGGACATACTGGTGTCGTCCTCGGCATTCACGGTGATACTGTTATCGTTGGCCAAGCAAGCTGTAGTGGTCCCGGTAAGGGGCGCGGTGATGGTACACAATCGGGTGGCGGATCTGGTTTCATTCGCGTAGGTAAGATCAACGAGACAAAGGCGTGGCTCGGTCGCCTACCAGATGAGTTTGCCTATCCAGAAGTTGACATGTCGGCAGTAGCAAGTTATGTTGGAGCAAGCACAGGTGGAGGTGGTGGCAATGTTGCACTATAATAAAAAACTAATTTTCATTATCTCGGGGTTTATCGGCATTGTTATTATCGCTACGATTGCCTATATACTGCTACTACGCAACCCTCTTGGTGGAGAAATGCATATCGAAAACCTCAGTGCATATACGAATGGTAAACCAACCGACGCTAAAACCCTCGAAACAATCCGTCACGCATTATATACCGCTATCCGTAACAATTACACTGGCAATTTGCCGGACAATTCCATTAAAGACATCCTTATTCGTGATGGGTCATTCAAGCAAACTCATGATCAAGCGAAAGACATCCACACCGTTAACTTCATTGTTGATATTAAAAGCCTACAGCAGTCGTATCTTGTCGAATATACGTGGTCACAAAAAACCAATCTTGACGAGGATGCCCAGTATCAATATGGTACAACCGTTTCATGCCTACCAACCGATCAGCTAATATACGGTTATTTTGGCTGTAATGATGACTTTTCACGAATGCGTGGACTACGAAGCCCGTATCTAGTTGTCAACTGGAGCGGCCAAAATGATCAGTACGGCAATTCATTATCTAACCAACTAACCGGCAATGACACTGACTACATTGAGAAGCTAATCATGAGCGATTATTCTTATGACCACAAACTATCACGTATCGCTACACAAACAACGATAAAAGATATTGTACGTGATACATCATCAGGAAAAAATACGCTATCATTTACTGTTACTGTTGAGGATAAATTAGCCTACAATATCACTATTGATTACGATAATAATCGACGAATTGCTATTACTCAAGACGGTCGATCACTCAACTAGCCTAGCGCTTCAACGGCATAACAATATGCATACAATCTGGCGTGGGGGTCTGCTCGCGGATGACGCATGGCGACAGTTTGCCGTTAAACGAGAAGGTGACAGTCTCGCCATCAGTGGCGCCAAGTGACTCGATCAGATAACGAGAATTGAGCGTAATCTCGCCGTCGCTCGACACCTCGGCACTAGCCTCAGAGGTATTCTCACCGAGCTCCGAAGCAATTGAATGGATTGATAGTAGCGCTTGCTCGTGACTGGCCTTGAGGGTAATGCCGCCACCCGATTCGCGCGCAAAGAGACTGGCAACCTTGGTGATGCGCAGGAAATCGGCTTTTCTAATTACCACCTCGGTCTCGGCGAGTTTAGGAATCAGTTGACGATAGTCGGGAAATTTACCATCGATTAGCCGACTCACGATCTCTAAGTGATCCGTCCGAAACCCGACCTGTGTTTCATCAAAAAACAAACTTACGTCACTTGTTTCGGTATCGAGACTCCGCAGCACCTCCTGGAGTGTCGATGCTGGCACGATGGCGGTAATTTCACCGTCAAATCTCATCAGCCGTTTCTCCGCCAACCGATAACCGTCCGTGGCCGCTAGATACAACTCACCATTATAGGTATGCCAGTACACACCAGTTAACACCGCCCGCGTGGCATCACTAGACGTCGCGATAATGGTTTGCGAAACTGCCTTTTTTAGCTCATCGGCACTCATATCCAGTCGCACCGCCGTCTGCTCATCCACTGTCGGTAGCTCCGGAAACTCATCCGCCACGACACCATTAATAACGGATGAAAACTTGTCTGCGGTCAGATGTAGATGCTCGTCCTTAACCTCCAACTCGACCGTACCACTTGGCAGGCTGGCGACAAACTCGCTCACTAGTCGGGCTGGGATAGTTATCGAGCCGGGCCTCTCGACCTTGGCGCCAACATACTGGGTAGAGGCGATCTCCAGATTCGTCGCCGCTACGACCAGCCGAGAGCCATCGGTTCGTAATAAAATGTTATTCAGTATCGCCAGTTCGTTACGACTAGCGGCGATGCGCCCAACGCTAGCGAGGGCTTTGGCGAGGTTTTCTTGGGTGACGGTGAGCTTCATATTCTTATTATAATCCTTTTTCTTATCTTTATTCAGTAGTTAGTAATAATAGGTACTGTGGAAACTGGGTAAAGATCGTGTTCGGACAGGGGTAGTAGTGGTATTGTGTCAGTGGAAAAGATAGTGGATTTGCTGGGTATGGTGTCGTGGACAAGACGCCGATTATCCACGTGATGCTGCTTAGCCCATTTGATGATAACCAGATTAGTGGATAGTCGTTCACAAGTTTGTCGCTGGTTACGCGCACGTTTTACCCAGGTTTTACACATAGAGCTTGTCTCGGATGTCATTAATTTGTTCACGAATATTGACGCTGATGAGCATCTCCTTGCTAATTTTGTCAACCGAATGAATGGCGGTAGTGTGGTCTTTGCGGCCAAGCTCCTGGGCAATTTTTGGAAAGCTCATCTTAAGCTCGCTACGCAGTAGGTACATGGCGATTTGGCGTGGCTGCATGATGTATTTATCGCGCTTTGGCGAACACACATCCTTGACCTCAACGCCAAAATGACGAGCGGTTTTATCAATGATTTGCTTGGCGGTGATATGTTGCGGGCGAGAGCGCTTGATATTACCGAGCAGCCCCTCGGCAGTTTCGGCGTCGGGCGTGATGTTTTGCATCTCGGCGTAGGCGAGGAGCTGATTGAGCGCCCCCTCAAGTTCGCGGATATTGGTCTTGAAATTGGTGGCGAGATATTCGACGACATCGGCGGATAATTCGACATTGCTCAGGCCGGCCTTGGCAGTAACGATAGCGCAGCGAGTTTCATAATCCGGCATCTGCACGTCAATCGTCATGCCCCACTCAAAGCGACTGCGCAGGCGGTCGGTCAGGGTAGGGATGCTTTTGGGCGGCTTGTCAGAGCTGATGATAATTTGCTTGTCGTTTTGGTGTAGGTCGTTAAAGGTGTGAAAGAACTCGTCCTGAGTTTTTTCCTTATTGGCGATAAACTGCATATCGTCAACGATCAGGACATCGACGTTACGATATTTGTCGGAAAATCCTTTTTTCTTGAAGCGAATCGAGTCGAGAAATTCACTCACAAAGGTCTCGGTGGTGGTATATAGTACGCGGGCGGAGGGTTGGCGCTTAATAATCTCGTTACCAACGGCCTGCATTAAATGGGTCTTGCCAAGCCCCGAACCGCCATAGAGATAAAGCGGGTTATATTTGGTGCCAGGACTAGCGGCAATTGCTTGACAGGCGGCGTGCGCCAAGTCATTACTCGAGCCAACGATGAAGTTGTCAAAGGTATAGCGCGGGTTGAGGTTGGTTGCTGATTTTTTAGACTGCTTGATGATCGGTTGGGTGGCGGCCGCTGAATTTGGTTCATCACGGCTGAGGCGCTGCTTTCGAGCAGCTGTTTTTTTGGGTCGAAAATGAATCGTCGAGACCGCAAGGCCGCTTCGCTTCAAGCCGTCAGCGATGCGCTGATAGTAGCGTTTTTCCAGCTGTGTCAACACGAAGGGGTTGGGTGATAGGACGGCCACCTCATTAGCAGATATAATGTCAAGCTCGGTCGACTTAAACCAGGTCGAAAATGATGATGGCGGAATTGAAACCTCAATTTCACCCAGCACTCCCTGCCAAATAGCTTGACTATTCACAATACCTTCCCCCTCGGAACTACGTTGATAACCCTACTATAGCAAAAAATCAGACTTTTCCACAAGCACAGGCGCCATCATAAAATTCAGGGACTCTCGAGGTGATTTTTCCACAGCAATGAACCACCTCTGATAAATATGTGGAAAAAACAGCAGAAACGGTGGAAAGTTTATCCACGGCTTGCAAAAAATGTCAAAAAAGGCTACACTAAATGACGATATGCCAAAGCGAACATTTCAACCACACAAGCGACATCGCGCCAAGACGCACGGTTTTCGAGCTCGTGTTTCGACCAAGGCTGGCCGCGCTGTTCTGAAGCGTCGTCGCCTCAAGGGTCGCGCTAAAATCGCTATCTAGAACGCAAACTCCCGCCTCGCCTAACAGGGCGGGATTTTGCTATACTGGACTTATGTTACGTCACGTCAACCGATTTCATGGTCATGGTAGTCTGCGCTACGTCTATGCGCGCGGGCGGGCAATTCGCTCATCGCAGCTCACCATGAAATATATTGCCAATCCGCGCCGTCGCCATGGTCGGTTTTCGGTAGTGATTAGTAAAAAGGTGCTTAAATCCGCCGTCAAACGCAACCGCGTACGTCGCCGCATTTACGAAATTATCCGACTCGAGTTACCACATATTCGGGGCGGGTTTGATGTTGTTATTATGGTGTTTTCGCCGGAGGTGCTGGTGATGCCACATAGCGACCTAAGGACGGCAGTAAAACAACTCTTTTCACAGGCGGGGCTGTATAAATAGCGCCACCTCTGGTATAATGAGGACATGAACATGTTTGATGTGGTTATTGTGCAACCAATTTTTAACTTGCTGATGGCAATTTATGCGCTAATTCCAGGCGGCGACTTTGGGGTTAGCGTTGTACTGTTTACAATAATTGTGCGTTTTCTGTTGTGGCCGCTGGTTAAGAAGCAGCTCCATCAAGCCAAAGCGATGCGCAAGATACAGCCCGAACTTGCCAAGCTGAACAAAAAATATAAGAATAATCCACAGATGCGGGCGATGGCGATGATGGATGTGTACAAAAAGCATAACATCAAGCCGATGAGCTCTATCCTGGTACTTCTTATCCAGCTGCCGGTACTGATCGCGATTTACCGTGTGGTGCAGATATTCGTATTGCAGCGCTCAGAGCTCGCTAAGTACACATACGACGTAATGGAGCAGTGGGAGCCGGTCAAGCACTTGATCGCCAATCCAGATCACTTTAACCAGAATTTCTTGGGGCTGATGGACCTGACGAAGCAGGCGTTATCATCAAGTGGTGTATCAATTGGGTTGCTCATCCTTGCCTTGGTGGCCGCTGTTTTGCAATATTTATTATCAAAGCAGATGTCGCCAAGTTCGGACAACAAGAAGCGGTTGCGTGATGTGCTGATGGAGGCGGGCGAGGGTAAGAACGCTGACCAAACTGAGGTTAACGCCATTGTCACGCGCAAAATGATGAAGGTTATGCCGGTGTTTATGTTCCTTATTATGATCAGTTTGCCAGGGGCGCTGGCACTCTATATGGCAACCTCAAATATCGCTGCTTATATCCAAAACGCCATTATTCTCAAGCAAGACGGAACGGAAATGCAACAAATTGCCGGCGAAAAGCGTTCGCCAAAATCTACGAGCAAGTCTGCCGCATCAGCAAAAAAATCAAAAGCCGCTTCGCAACGAGCGGCCACAGCGACTGAGGCGAACATCACGCGGATAAAAGCGAAAGACTAAGGAGGATGTATGGATCAAATCGCGACCATTGAATTTGTCAAGAAATATCTGGAGGACTTTCTGGCGTTCTTTGATCTCAATCTGGATGTCGAGGTTAGTGTTGAAGACGATGTTATCAAGGCTGTTGTGCCGTCGAGTGAGCGTAATAGCTTGCTGATCGGGCGAAATGCTGAGACACTGCGGAGTCTACAAACGGTGGTGTCAGCAATTTTGCGTAACCGTCAGGCGGCGCTGGTGCGAGTGAATGTTGATATCGCTGATTATAAGAAGCAGCATGCCGAAAAGATTGCTGACAAGGCGCGTGGCTGGATCGAAGAGGTGCGGCGGACGGGTGAGACGAAGATTATTGAACTAAATTCGGCTGATCGTTGGGTAGTGCACCATGTGGCGAGTGACTATAGCGATATTGAGACCCACTCTGAGGGCGAAGGCCGTGCGCGGCACTTAGTAATCTCGCAGAAGAGTTCTTAATCTTTGAAGACAACATTGGTGTAGAGCAGGTAGTTCCAGATGAGGCTGGCGACGGTGGCGATGAGCTTACTGGCGAATAGTGCTGTCGGCTGACTGAAATTAAAGCTAATGAAAATTGGCGCGAGTAGCGCAATAATGATAGTCTGAATTACCCAGAGACCAAATAGGGTGACGAGGGTAAAGAGGAGTAGCTGACGGCGAACATTGCCGGTGCGTGAGCGAAAGGTGAATGATCGATTGGCGACAAAGCTGAAACTAAAGGCGATGGTTGTCGAGATAATGTTGGCTAATTCTTTCGGCGTGCTGATAAACCAGGTCAACATAAACAACACACCAAAATCAATGGCGGTGTTGATGGTGCCGATGAGGAGGTAGCGGAACTTGGTGGCGTGTTTGGTTAACATGGTCGCATACTGCCATGATATTATCTCATTCTGAAAAACCGCTTAAATTTTAATAGCCCGGTTTGATTAGGTAACGGTCCATCACGAATAATGCCATGGATGTAGTCGACGGAAACCTTGCGGCTTCTCTGAATTGATACGCGTTTGTAGTAAGCGGCAGGCTTGTGAATGATTGAAACCAGCACACCTTTAAGCGCGGGCCAGCCGTTACCGTGGCGGACAGCGCTAGCGAAAATTAGCCAATATGCCAGGAAAAAGCGCAGACCAATATACCAAAATAACTTTCCTGGAACGTTTTTAATAAAGACCAACGGTAGGTTTTTGAAGGTGTTGTAAACGGCGAGACCTGGTACTTTCTTGCTGCTAGCGCCAACCTTGTGGTAGGCAACGGCTTCAGGTGTAAAGCGGACTTTCCAGCCAGCCAGCTGGGCGCGAAAACTAAGATCGACATCTTCGTAATACATGAAGAAGTCCTCGTCAAACATGTCAATGTCGTTAAAAATTGCTGCGCGGTAAATTGCCCCGCCGCCAGTTGCGCCAAAAACCTCGCCAGGTTTGTCCGGTGCATTTTTGATAGGTTCATCACGACCACGTGGACCAGGCAGGCCCCAGGTGGTATAAAAATCACCTGAAGAGTCAATAGTTTTTCCGTCTCGTCTGGCTAACAACCCAGTCACGATACCGCAACCATCATGACCAGACAGCTCGCTTAACAGGGATTTACACCAATTAGTATCAGCAACTGCATCAGGGTTAAGAACACCCACAAACTCAAACTTTTGGGTAAGTGCGTACCTCAGGCCAGTATTAATACCGCCGGCAAACCCTAGATTTCGTGGGTTTTTAATTAAAGTGATATCTTCTTTTTGATGAGATGCGATATAGCTTTCAAATATATCAACAGAATTATCACTCGAATTGTTGTCCACTATGATAATAGCAGGCTTTAGCGTCTGGCTCGTTAGTGACTTAATACACTCTATGGCATCATCTGAACCATTCCAATTAAGAACGATAATCGCAAGTCTATTCATAATACTCCTCTCGTATTGTATAATAAGTGATACAGATTATGAAATGGTTGGAAATTTTTAGTAGAAAAAACAGAATTCTCCTAAGGGAATTGGTTGTTACAGATTTTAAGTTGCGCTACCAGGGTTCTATGCTCGGATATGTGTGGAGTATCCTCAAGCCGCTTTTTCTTTTTTCCATATTATACATAGTGTTTGATAAGTTCCTCGGTGTTGGAAGAAATATCCAACATTTTCCGGTATATCTATTATTGGGTATAATCTTGTGGAATTTTTTTGTAGAAGCAACTAATCAAGGCCTGAATTCTATAGTAAGCCGGGGTGATCTGCTTAGAAAAATTAATTTTCCAAAGTACATCGTTGTTATCTCTGGGACAGTCTCCTCTCTGATAAATCTGTTTTTTAATATGATTGTTGTGCTATTATTCATTTTTGTTAGTGGTGCACAGCTGTCTTGGATGTCACTGCTTATTCTACCGCTTATCATTGAGCTATACATATTTGCGTTAGGTATCGCTTTTTTCTTGTCAGCTCTCAACGTTAAATCACGAGATACGGGTTATTTGTGGGAGGTGATTACTCAGGCTGCATTTTATGCAACGCCTGTTATCTATCCACTTCAAATGGTTTTACAAAAGAGTAGTGTCGCGGTTGATCTGCTTTTTCTTAATCCGGTTACGCAGATTATTCAGGACAGTAGATATATCCTCATTACTAAAGATACGATGGTGATGTGGGATCGGCTAAACATATGGATGTTATCAATACCGTTTCTCGTGATAGTGATAGTCGGTGTGTTTGCGATATGGTATTTTAAGAAGCGTTCAAGAACATTTGCGGAGGAGATTTAACGATGGACGATATTGCGGTGGCCGTTAACACGCTGACAAAAACATTCAAAATACCAACAGAAGCCAGTAACGGTATCAAGCAAAAAACAATCAATTATCTTAAAGGCAAAAAAGGGTATCGAGAGTTTACTCCCCTAAAAGATATTTCATTTGAGATTAAAAAAGGCGAGTTCTTTGGTATAGTTGGTAAAAATGGGTCAGGAAAGAGTACACTACTAAAATCAATCGCTCAAATTTATACGCCAACAGGGGGTTCGGTGCAGGTAAACGGATCTCTCGTTCCGTTTATTGAGCTTGGGGTTGGTTTTAACCCCGAGTTGACCGGTCGAGAAAATATATTTCTAAACGGTGCCCTATTAGGATTTAGCCATAAAGAGATGGAATTGATGTACGATGATATTGTCGAATTTTCCGAGTTGGCAGATTTTATGGAAGAAAAACTAAAAAACTATTCATCAGGAATGCAGGTTAGATTGGCGTTTTCAGTGGCGATTAAAGCCCGTGGTGACATCCTGATGCTGGATGAGGTGCTGGCTGTTGGTGACGCGGCATTTCAGCAGAAATGCTTTGATTATTTTGAAAAGGTTAAGCGAAGTGGTCAAACAGTAGTTTTTGTCACGCATGACATGAATGCTGTGCGGCGATTTTGTTCAAGAGCTATGTATATAGAGAGTGGTCGCATTAAGCATATCGGGTCTCCTCAAGAGATCGCTGACCTATATACCGAGATAAATATCGAGACCATCACCAAGGCGGAGGAGGAATCTCAAGACGATTCAGTGGAGATGATTGTTGATTTACCGGATAAAAAGTCTTTTACCCAAAAAGAAACACTTGATATTGGCGTTATTGTTGACGGTATCTCTGAGGACTTGTTTGTCAATATTTCTTTTGTATATGGTGGATTTGTGTTTGCTGATCGTAATTGCAGAGATACGCCGCAGCACTTTATCAAAAATGGAAGGAAGATTAATTTTAAGCAGCAGCTAGGCTGTTTTAATCCTGGAAGATATGATATTCACATATCACTACATCGTCGGATTGACGACGGTATTGTCAAACATTTGCCACGCGCTTTCTCGTTTGTTATAAAAGGAAAGGACAAATTTCGTGATGGGCCGATGAAGTTGTTGGGAGAATGGAAATTATATGAAGGGAGATGAGTAAAGCAACATGAAAAATATGATTATCAATAGCGCAAAATTTGCTGTCCGCGCAACATTACATCCGTCATACGGTCGAAAACAAATTCGTCTGTATCGCGATCGTAAAATTGTAAATAAAAAGAGATACGATGAATACATTGAGTGGTTTGGCAAGCACACACTGACGGCCGAGCAACTTAGTGAACAAAAAGAGCAGTCTAAAAAGTTTCGTTACCGTCCGCTGATTAGCATTTTGCTACCAACATACAATACAAATCCAGAGTACCTTCGTATTTGTATTGATTCAGTGCTGGCCCAGAGTTATGATAATTGGGAATTATGTATTTCTGATGATAATTCTACGAACGAGCAGACGAAGCATGTTGTTAGGGAATATGTAAAAAAATATGACAACATTACAGCAACTTTCCGTAAAAAAAATGGTCATATAGCCGAGTCGTCAAACACCGCCCTCACTATGGCAAAAGGAGAATACATATCGCTTCTTGATCACGATGATATATTAGCGCCCAATGCACTGTTTGAGGCTGTTAATGTGATCAATAAGTATCCTGAGGTGGAGCTTATATACACTGATGAAGATAAAATTGATCAGGAGAACAATCATATAGAGCCGTTCTTTAAGCCGGACTGGAGCCCCGACTTTATGAATTCATGCAATATGGTCACTCATTTTGCAACAATGAAAACCAGCACCGTAAAAAAGGTCGGTGGCTTTACGCCGGGCACACAAGGAGCTCAAGACTGGGACCTATTCCTAAAGATTGCCGCTCAAACAGACAATATTTATCATATTCCGAAAATTCTATATCACTGGCGAAAGTCGGAAACCTCCACTGCTATGAATGCCGATAGTAAGCCGTACGCCTATGTTAATCAAAAGCGGGTAATTCGTGATAGTGTCAAGCAGAGAAAAGAAAATGCATCCATTGACGCTCATATTGCATTGGGTTTTTGGCGCAAGAAGTACGTCATACCGAATAATCCGCTCGTGTCAATTATTATTCCGACTAAGGATAACTTTACCTATATCAAGAACTGCGTCGAATCAATTATTGAAGACACAACGTATCCGTATTTTGAAATCGTCATTGTTGATACGGGGTCGACAGATAAGCAGGTTAAAGATTTTTACAAAAAGCTAACCAGTGGTCTTGAAAGCGTAACCATCGTTAATTATAAAAAGAAATTTAATTTTTCAGATGCTTGCAACCAGGGGGCAAAAGCTTCTCGTGGAGAATATCTTTTATTCTTAAATAATGACACCAAAGTTATTACGCACGACTGGATACAGGCACTGTTGGAACATGCTCAAAGGTCAGAAATTGGTATGGTTGGGCCAAAGCTATTGTTCGAAGATAAGACCATTCAGCATGCCGGAATTGTCCTGTCGGAACGAGATATAGCGTTTCATCCATTTTATGGCGAGGATCAGCGGGTTGATATATTTACCTATATTTACACGGCTAATATTCGCAATGTATCGGCCGTAA
>ERZ772957.70-NODE-70-length-80222-cov-13.886537_pt1 | contig 80222 bp, 76 predicted proteins | sample MGYA00580682_ERZ772957 | MGnify/ENA primary metagenome ERZ772957 (study PRJEB29015, sample SAMEA2737921) | human oral metagenome | biome: human oral; feature: human-associated habitat; material: dental | place: China | collected 2025 ... | reverse complement strand
CAAAATATATGGCTTTGGCATGGAAATCAAAAAATAACTCTGTTGCAAAAATTAATAAAAAAACCGGTGAAATTACTGCCGTTAAACCGGGCTCAACAACCATAACGGTAACTGCAGAAAGTGCTAAAAAAACTAAACCTGCTCAGGCATCATTTAAGGTGAATGTACCAAAGTCATCGGCTCCTCAAGAAGCTCCTAAGTCACCTGCAAGCAATGATAAAGCACTAAAAAACATGGTTAAATGGGCAAAATCTATAGCATATAATAACTCTTACGGCTATAGCATGGGACTAAAACGCTACGGTGCCTACTATAAATCCAACCATAATAGATACTGTCACACCTGTAATCAAACAAATTCTAAGGATTATGACTGTGCATCATTTGTTGCCGCTGCCGTTTCTCACGGCTATAAGCGTGCAGGAAATATTTGCAGTGTTGGTGGTTGTAACAGCCTCTACTATCTATTAAAGAGTAAAGGCTGGAAAGATATAGGCCGCATACCGCCTAGCAAAATGAAATGCGGAGATATAATGATAAACCCTCATATGCACGTAGAAATATTTACAGGAGAAATGAGAAACGGATTTTATCTGAATGTTGCAGCACATGATGATTATGACGGAAAATCCGGAGACTCCACAGGACGGGATATAAGTGTAGCTCCTAATACATGGTTCCTAAGACATTATACAACAGTTCTGCGGCACTATTAGGCATATCTAAAATCCATTAAGTAATTTAGCATTTAAGAGGTTAATTCAACATTTTAAAGTCTGAATTAACCTCTTTACACATTTTAAAGAACCTTTCAAAAAAAGTTTAAATTAAATTTAAATTATAGGTTGAAAAATCAAATTAACGGTTGACAGCAATACTAAATTTTGATATATTAGTGCTTGTCAGTTCGTTAATAAGAGAATAAATAAGCGCGATTGGCGGAATTGGCAGACGCACTAGATTTAGGTTCTAGCGGGAGACCGTAGGGGTTCAAGTCCCTTATCGCGCACCACTAAAGGCTACATGTTGTAGCTTTTTTTTATTGATTTTTCTAATTTTATGTTTATAAATTATAGGTAAAAGTGGGTTATAGGACAAAAAGTGTTGATAAAAATCGTCATATCATATGAACTTTGTTAAATTTTTGATGTATACAAAATATTTGGAGTAATATTGTTGAATATAAATAATTGTCATAGTATAATTAGATTTGAAGTGTTAGAAAATTTGCTTAAGTTTAAATTGTGGTTATTTATGTTATCAATTATGGAGGTATAGTATGATTGATAGAATTGATGCACTTAATACTTTTGTCAACAACTTGGTCTGGGGTGTTCCGGCTATTATCTGCGTACTAGGCGTAGGTATATTCCTGACATTCAGATCAAAGCTTGTTCAATTCAGGAAGCTGGGTTATGCAGTTAAGATTGCCATAGGAAAATTATTCACTAAGTCTGAATCCGCAGATGGCGCAACAACTCCATTTCAGTCTCTTACCACTGCTCTTGCAGCTACTGTAGGAACAGGTAATATCGCAGGTGTTGCAGGCGCTATTGCAATAGGTGGACCTGGTGCAGTATTTTGGATGTGGATAGCTGCTCTCCTGGGAATGTGTACTAAGTTTGCCGAGGTTACTTTAGCGGTTAACTTTAGAGAGAGAAATGTACACGGCGACTGGGTTGGTGGACCAATGTATTATATTAAGAATGGTCTATCAAAAAAATGGATATGGCTCAGCTATGCATATGCCTGTCTAGGAGTTTTAACTGTATTTGGTACAGGTAATGCTACACAGGTTAACACGATAACTACAGCAATTGATGCAGCACTTCTAAACTATAACATTGTTTCAGCAAATTCAGTTAAGACAGTAAATCTGGTTATCGGAATTATAATAACTATTCTCATTTTGATAATCCTACTTGGTGGAATCAAGAGAATAGGTGCTGTAACAGAAAAGCTGGTTCCTTTCATGGCAGGAGTATACATCATCCTCGGATTAGGTGTAGTATTTGTAAATATTAAGACTGTTCCACATGTATTCCAGATGATATTTGAAGGAGCTTTCAGCCCATCGGCAGCTACAGGTGGTGTAGTAGGATCGATGTTCCTATGCATGAAGAAGGGTGTATCGAGAGGTATATTCTCGAACGAAGCAGGTCTTGGTACAGGATCAATTTCACATGCTTCAGCTCATACAGATGAGCCTGTAAGACAGGGTCTATACGGTATATTCGAAGTATTCATTGATACTATTGTAATATGCACACTTACAGCTCTTGTTATCCTCTGTGGAGTTGAGAATATTAACTTCGGACAGAACGCAGGTGCTGATTTAACAATAAAAGGCTTTATGAATACTTATGGTGGTTGGGTATCAATTTTCACAGCAGTTGCTCTTATATGCTTTGCATTTTCAACTGTACTTGGATGGGGTCTATATGGATCAAGATGTATAGAATATCTTTTTGGAAGCCATATTCTAAAGCCTTTTACAGTAATATATGCATTTATAGCTATTCTAGGTGCTACACTTGACCTTGGACTAATTTGGGATGTTGCTGAGACATTCAATGGATTGATGTTAATCCCTAACTTGATTGGCGTATTCCTGTTAAGTGGTACATTTATAAAACTTATAAAGGATTATTTCAGCAGATTCCCTGTGTATGATAAGAACAAGATGTAAGCATAGAATATACAATTTTAGAATAGGAACAATTGAAACCACCGAGATTTTCGGTGGTTTTTTGATGATATAAATTAAGATACTTTGTCCTATAACCCGGAATTTTCAGTACATTTTAAAACCCCCGTATTTTTACGGGGGACAAGTTAAACGCATTTTGATATACTTTATATGAATAATCAGAATTTGCGCCGTTCTTAGTGCGATGTAATTTATAAGGAGGATTTTATTATGAAAAAGATAATGAAAGGACAGTTGATGGCGGTCTTGATGTCACTGGTTATGGTTGTTTCGCTTATGCCGATGAGAACCTTTGCTGATGACAAGCAGATCGTATCAGAGGTTGATGCACTTGAATTTGAGGCTCCTGTCGTAGGAGAAACACCCGATACTGACGTTGTAGCACCGAGCGATGCAGCGTATAGTGTGAGGGATGAGTCTAAATTCAATGCCAACAAAACAAAATATGTAACATGGCGTGATATAACAGACGGAAAAGATATCTATAAAAGTGATATTGAGAATGGATATACGTTTTTTTCAGGGCACAAATATGAGGCAACTGTGGCTTTTGAGCTGAAGGATTTGTCGAATTACGAATGGGATGAGCAAATAAAAATTACGGCAAAGATGAACGGCAATACGATGATAGATGCAGGTGGTGAATTCAAGATCAATTCAATTGTTGTCAATAAGGATATGGGAGTATGTTTTGTGACTTATCTTTTCGAATCAGTCAAAGAAGGTCCGGGATTTGAAAAACATAAGATAAGAATAAATCCGACAACAAACGGAACTGTGACTTCAAATCATGATAAAGCAGTTGCCGGCGCGGTTATAAAATTAACGGTTACTCCTGATGAAGGCTATGAGCTGGATACTATCAAGGCAAACTGCGTAATTGACGGGCATGAAGAAGAAATAGATATGGGCGAAGAATACAAGTTTATGATGCCGAACGCAGAGGTTTTTGTGACAGCAACTTTCAAAAAGTCAGTTGAAAAACACTACACAGTAACCATAGTAAATCCGATTGAACACGGTAAGATTACGGTTGACAAGAACAGTGAATTGTCAGAGGGAGATCTTGTAAACATAACGGTTACGCCTGATGAAGGCTATGAACTCGAGACTCTAATTGTAAAAGACGAAGGTACCAATCTTGTGACTATGGAGACTCCTACCAGTTTCAAGATGCCTGCTGCGAACGTAAATGTTGATGCAACTTTCAAGAAGATTGCTGTAACAAAGCATACCGTGAAGTTCGAATCAAATGGAGGTTCAGCTGTAGAGGATCAATCTGTAAATGATGGTGAAAAAGCAACTAAACCCGCAAATCCTACAAGAGAAGCTTATGAATTTGAAGGCTGGTATACTGATGAAGCTCTTTCAAATCCATTTGATTTTGATACAGCTATAACAAAGGACACTACATTGTATGCAAAGTGGAAAGCTAAGGAAAGCAATTCTTACACCGTAACCATAGCAAATCCGATTGAAGACGGTAAGGTAACGGTTGATAAGGACAGCGGATTATCAGAGGGCGATCTTGTAAACATAATGATTATGCCTGATGAAGGGTATGAGCTCGAGACTCTAATTGTAAAAGACGAGGGAACAAATCTCGTAGCGATGGAGACAGCTACCAGCTTCAGGATGCCGGCTGCAAATGTAAATATAGATGCAACTTTTAAAAGAATACCTGTAAAATATGACATAGTTTCAGGTGCAGACGGAAAGTGGTTTAAAGATAGCGGTAAGGACTTTGAAATCGTAATAAAACGCAACATAGCAGATCATAAATGCTTTGATTATTTCGTTGGTGTGATGATTGATGATGAAGCACTTATACCGGGAGTTGATTACGATACAAGGGCAGGCAGTACGATTATAAACATTAAGGCGGCTTTTCTACAGAAGTTGGGTGTCGGTAAGCATATCGTCATGATAATATTTGACGACAGAGAGGTAGAGATGGAGCTGAATATAAATAAAGCAGTGCCTGTTGTCAACAATGATAAAACACAGAAGGTCAATAAAGATAAGACAGAAAAAGCCAATATTGTTAACGCAAACAAGAAACCAAATACAGCTGATGAGAGCAATGTGGCTATATGGACTGTTCTTATGCTCATGTCGATAGCCGGCACAGTTGTTGCGATAAGCTATAGACTGAAGTTGAAAAATTACAGATAAAATAAACACAACATAGTGTACGTCGGCACGGGATGATTTGTATTGCCCGTGCCGATTTTGTATTGATGATAGCTTGAATTGCTTATATACAGGTAAAAATATTATATACTAATAGCTATCGTGTAAAACTTTGCAGACATGGCAATAAATAAAGTTGAAAAAAATAATATCAGATGATATACTTGTACTATTGAGTTAGCCATAACTAACGATGGTTCGATATATGTGGAGGTAAAATGCATAACAATATAGAAATACTTAAGATGCGCATTTTAACATGCTTTATTAAAATGTCCAAGTCGAACTGCAATGTTACAGGCTTAGCTAAGTCATTATCTGAAGAAAAATATGCGGTAAGCAGGGCAATGAAGTCACTGGAAAACTGCGGCCTTTTAGACAGGAGCGATAACAGGTGTCCTGTTTTGACTGAGCGTGGGCAGAAGCTCGCACATGAATACGCAGATAAGATAGATGTTGTAGCAAATCATCTGCTGGGGGAAGGGGTTAATCCGGTTGCAGCAAAGCAAGATGCTTTTTTATTGTCTATGTATTGTACAAATGATACGCTTTCTGTAATAAAAGAGATAGAGGATAAGATGAGGATAAAGCAAGTTACAGACTCTTATTCTAATTTTACAGGTAAAAAACTTTGCCACAAACTTGGAGATGCAACACTTGAGCTTCAGTTTGTTATGTACAAAAACTCTGTCAAAAATAATACTAATATATCCATGGCGAATGAGGGCTTTTATCATCCTTGCATACTTACTGTGGAGAAGGGTGAGGGGCTCATCAGTCTTAAGGCTAAGAATATGAGCAGAAAATCAAGGCTTACAGGTAAGAAAATGAACGGCAAAGTAAGCGTTTTTAAGTATTTTGATGGAACCAGCTTTGTTGAAGCTGAGCGCCAAGGAGATATCGTGACATTCCCTATAGAGGCTATGAATTTTATATCTATGGGAGAGAGCAGGGACAGGATACTTCACGGAAGTCTACCTATAAGACTTGGTTGTAGCGTTGGATGTATGCATATGCCAGAAAGTCCTGCTATTTTTACACTTATAGTTTAGCTAAATCAAAATTTTGTAGCAGATATGCAACATGTGTATTTGTTCGAATCATAAGCTTTGATGGATGAATTGATTATTCTTTGTAGCAATAGTGCAACAAAATAGGACTTTATTTTACTTTATTTGGAATATAAAATTAAATTGTTAAGGGAGGGGTTATTTTGACCCATTATTTTTACCAAATACGTTAGTCGAAACTAATGCAAGTTAGCTATAGATAAACAAGGAGGAACTATATGAAGAAAAGCAGAATTGCAAAGGTTTTAGCAGTTTCATTATCATTTACAACTGTATTATCAATGTTCCCGGGATTTGCGTTTGCAAATGGGGATTCGAATACTAAAACGATATATGGAAATAAAGCTGTTGTAGAGGACGACGGAACCTACCGTGATTATTATACTCATATCAAGGTAAAAATCGATGCAGACGGCAAAATCGTATCAGTTGAGGATATTGATACAGCGTCAAATATAGATAGATTTGCACCTGAAAGCAAGCCATATTGGCAGAAATTTGTAAACGGTAAGGGTTTTGATCTCTTTAAGGGAAAGACAAAGGAAACGCTAAAGGATGTAGATGTAAATGCCATTTCTCAGGCTACTACGAGTACGAAGAGCGTTAGAGATACAATACTCAGTGCATTTGATACAGACGAACAGAAGCAGGAGCTGCTCGCCGAGGTTGACAGCTACGGCCCTGCCAGCAAATACATTGAAAAGGACAGATCGGAAGCTGAAAAACTCATAAAGGAAGTTAAGGAAAGGATAAATTCAGAAGAGTTGATATCCAATGCCAGAAGACATTTTCTGAACTTCGAGAACAAGATTAAGAAGCTTAAAACATCATCACAGGTCGAAGAAGATAATAAAAGCAAGACTGCCGGGGAAAAGACAAAGGATGCAATTGAGAGCCTTGGAGACATAACCGCAGAAAAGAAAGAAGCGGTTGAGACTGCGAGACAGATGTATAATGCACTTGATGCAAATGGAAAGAAGGCTGTAACAACAGCTGTTTATAAGAAACTTCTAAAGGCTGAGGATGAGATTTTCAATCTCGTTTACAAGAACAACTGCAAGAAGGTATCAGGCTCCTCTCCTATAGAGAATTACGGATATAATGTAAGCCTAACCGTATATTTGAGCGGAGATAAGATTATCAGGATAGAAGACAACGGAACTCTTAAGAGTATCGAAGCTGACGATAATCTATCTGCAAGAAATAAGCCTTATTGGCTCGATACATTCCTTCCAAATGGCGGACTCTATAACTATATAGGAAAGACTACTTCAAACTACAAGAACGTTGATGCTATATCAAATGCTACGTACACAAGTGATGCAGCAAAGAGAGCAATCGGTGACGCGCTTAAAAAAGCTGATGAGAACAATCTGATTGAGCAGATTAAGGCAGATATCAAAAAGCTTGAGGAGAAGCTGGACAGGAGTTCAGAAAGTGCGCTAAATAAGCTGGAAAATGATTACAGCAGTCTTAGCTCAGAATCCAAGAAAAAGCTTGACGATGCAGGATATGGAGCAAGAATCAAAGCTCTTAGAGTAAAATTTGCAGCTCTATCAACGCAGCCGGCAGATGAAGATAAGATTGATCCGTCAGCTAAGCAATTTACAAGAAGTGCAAAGCTGGTGTATCCTGACGGACACGACTCAATGGTATTTACAAAGGCATTTAATCCGGAAGTGAAGATTGCAGAAAAGGATGGAAAGGCAACATATACCGTATCATTTAAGGAAAGCGGTATGATGGGGGTAACAGAAAAACTTGAGAAACTGACTGTAGATGGCAAGGAATACAAAGCAAAAGCGGGTAAAGCTCCATATGTATCGGTGTTCACATTTACAAGAAACACACTCGATGAAGGGAAAATCCCTGTTACAGTATATTCAAAGATGATGAATTCATCGTATGAAATGAACATAGTATTCACAGGTAAAAAGACTGCAGTTGAAAAACCAGGCACAGAGACTCCTAAGCCTGGCACAGAAAATCCAAAACCTGGCACAGAAACCCCTAAGCCTGGCACGGAGAACCCAAAGCCTGGCACAGAAACCCCAAAGCCTGGCACAGAGAATCCTGGAAATCAGAATGCAAAGAAATTCTATATTGCACAGGGTAAATTCCTAAAGCCAAACGGATCGGATATGAAGCTTATGACAGAAGCCTTTAATCCTGTCGTAAAGATTGCTGAAGAGAATGGAAAGGCAACATATACTATTTCATTCAAGAAAGCCGGAATGATGGGAATTGTAGAGGCGCTTGACAAGATAAGCGTTGATGGCAAGGAGATTAAAGCTAGCAAGGGTGAAGGAGAATACGTTTCACAATTTACATTTACAAGAAACAGTCTAAATGAAACGGAAATCCCGATTAAGATTTATGTAAAAGCAATGAATGCTTGGCTTGATGGTAAGGTTGTTATCTCAGGCAAAAAGGTAGATCCTAATCCTTCAACACCTGAGCAGGGCAGTAATCCTTCTAATCCTGAGCAAGGTAATAAGCCTAATGAGCAGGCAAAACCATCTATCAAATCCGGATTAAACCAGACATGGATAAGAGGAAGTCAGTTCGGGCTGGTAATAGTTTCCGATGCAGATATAAGCACATTTAAAAAGGTTCTTCTTGATGGTAAGGAACTCGTAAAGGGTAAGGACTATCAGGTTGTATCAGGAAGCACAAAGGTTACACTTTCACCTGAGATGCTTAATAAGCTATCGAGCGGTGTTCACAATGTAGAAATCGTGTCTACAAACGGTTCGGCATTTGCAAAGTTCACAATTGCAGATAAGTTCGATTTTGGTGCTAAAGCTCCAAATACAGGAGATGCAAACACAACTATGCCGATTGCTTTAGCAGGACTTGTTGGAAGTGCTTTCATAGCTTTGACACTTAAGAAAAAGTTCGAGAAATAGAATTTTCGGCTACAGCTATGTATAACAGACGGCAGGATTGTTGCAATTAGCGATAACCTGCTGTTTGTTGTTAATTTATAAATCAATTTGGAGGAGAGGATGTCAAAATCGATAAATTTGAGAAAAATTATAATCTGTATGACTGTTGCAATTGTGGCGATGGCTTTAGGTCTTGGATATAGCTTTGCAAGCAGTGCCGGTACATATACTACAAGCGTAAGTCCGCAGTATAGAAACCCTCTAACCGGAGCAATTGAGGACTCGGGTGGCGAGGAAAAGGAAGCTCTCGGACAGGGTATGGCACAGAGCACAGTGAGCAGTGCAGGGCTTGTTGAGATTGATGCATCAGGCAATGTATATGCAACATATAGAATAAACAATGCGAGCGCCATTTCTAGAATAAGCTTCAGCACATCGGCAGGAGGTGCTTTTTACGGTGTGAGTGCTGTGAATACGAAATCTGCCGGAAACTACGCAGACTATAGAATTAAAGTTCCGTACGCAGGAGCACCGGTAAGATGTTCTGTATATGTAGCACCTATGGGACGAGAGGTTATTTTTTTTATGACATCTGCAGGTCTTACACCCGGTCAGGGCGACTTTGTAAGCGCAATCGACACATCTGCTGAACAGGCGCGCTCTTCTCAGGGTGGTGAAGGTACGGCATCAAAGTCGGAAGAAGCAAAGCAGGCTGAGGATAAAAAGACCGATGAGAAGAAAGCTGAAGACGATAAAAAGAGCAAGGCAAAGAAGGATGCAAAGAAAAAGACAAAGTCTGGCGACACTTCAAAGAATAAGAAGAACAGCAAAGTATCTAAAGCTACGGGAAAAAGCAAAAGTGAAAGCAAGAGGTTTGTCGTCTATGGTGCTCTTGTTATAGTTATTGTTTTAGCTGCAGCAGGCACTGTTATATACAAAAAAATAATAAAGAAATAGTGGAGTATGGTAATGAACAAGAGAATATTTACTTTAGTCTTTGCTTTAATTATCGCTCTTTCGCTCTGCTCATGCGTTGATCAACATGCAGGCAAAAAAAACAGCAATAAGGATGAAAAGAAAATTATAGCTACATCGCCGGCAACTGTTGAAATTTGCAACAAGCTCAAAATTAAACTTATTGCTGTACCGGAGTCGAGTTTTACAATGTCGGATGAATACAAGGATCTACCTAAGATTGGAAGCCCTATGTCTCCTGATATAGAGAAGATTAAGTCACTTAACCCTGACTATGTTCTATCTCCGGTAAGCCTTAAGAACGAACTTGAAAAGAAGTATAAGAACGCAGAGCTTAAATATGAGTTTATAAATCTAAGCAGTGTTGACGGTATGTTTGATTCCATCAAAAAGCTTGGAGATAAGTTTGGACATGAAAAGGAAGCTAATGCTTTGATAGATGAGCATAAGCAGTATATGAAGAAGTTCAATAGCAGTATCAAGGGAAAGAAACGCCCTAAGGTTCTTGTTTTGATGGGCTTACCGGGTTCTTATGTAATAGCCACGGATAAAAGCTATGTAGGAAGTCTGGTTAAGCTTGCCGGAGGGGAAAATGTATATACCGATGATTCCAAGGATTTTCTTACTGTTAATACCGAGGATATGAAGACAAAGAATCCTGATATAATTCTGCGAGCATCCCACGCTATGCCGGACGATGTCAAAAGTATGTTTGCCAAGGAGTTTGCCGAGAATGACATATGGAAACATTTTGATGCAGTGAAGAACGGTAAGGTGCATGATCTTGATAACACGCTGTTTAATATGAGTGCAAATTTCAACTATAGGGACGCATTAGAGGAACTTAGGAAACTTCTTTACGAATAATCAAAACAATGATTGGAACAATTTTAATGAGTTAGGAGAGCTGATGGTAATAAGCAGAACAAGAAAGTTTTTAGCATTTATAATTACAGCCATGGCGCTTTTATGCATATTCTACTGGGCGGTCAATACGGGAAGTCTTAGAGTGGGCATTAAGGCTTTGCTTAGGGGGTTGTTCATAGAATATGATGAGAATGTAGCAACCATATATGATCTGAGGTTTCCAAGGATATTTATTGCGATGATAGGAGGTGCGGCCGTAGCTGTTTCGGGCGTGCTTCTTCAGGTGGTTATGAAAAATCCATTGGCTGATCCGGGAATACTTGGAATAAGCTCAGGAGCAAGTTTTGTTGCTGTAGTGATAACAGCATTTTTTCCACAGCTGTACTTCTTTATCCCGGGACTGGCCTTTTGTGGTGGAGTGGTTGCATGCATTTTGATATATATGCTTTCGTGGACAGGAAACGATCTTTCTCCACTGAGATTGATACTTGTAGGAATTGCCATAAATGCTATGTTTATGGGATTAATAAGTGCTATAAACTCGCTTACCGGTGGAAGTTATTCGTCTACCGCAAGCATTGTAACGGCAAACATAAGTATGAAGACGTGGACAGATTTTAGAACTTTAGCAATCTACGCTGTGCCGGGACTCCTTATATCTTTGATAGTTGCCAATCCGTGCAACTTGCTCGGACTCGAGGATAAGACGGTAAGGTCTCTGGGAATCAATGTTATTAGAATGCGAATAGGTATTTCTGCTGTTGCGGTGCTACTGGTTTCAATAAGCACCTCAATTATGGGACCGATAAGCTTTCTTGGGCTGATAGTTCCACATATAGCACGACTTCTTGTCGGAGGAGAACACAAGGTTTTAATCCCTTATAGTGCAATACTTGGTGCGTTTTGTTTGCTTTTAGCTGATACTTTGGGAAGGGCTTTAGTACCGCCTTATGAGATAAGTCCGGGCATAATAATGTCGGTAGTCGGTGGGCCTTTCTTTATCATATTGCTGAGGAGGACGGGGAAAACATATGGCAGATAATCTATTTGAAATAAAGAACCTGTCTTTTAGCTACGATAAGGATAATGTCATTGACGATTTATCTTTGACGATTAAACCGGGCGGGGTGACGACTATAATAGGGGCAAACGGATGCGGAAAGTCTACTCTTTTCAATTTGATGACAAAGAATCTGAAGTATGATAAAGGGGAGATAAAGTTTCTGGGTGAGGATATTTCAAAGATAAAGCTTAGGGCGCTTGCGAAAAAGCTTGCGATAGTACATCAGCAGAATACAATTCCTTTTGATATAACGGTGGAAAAGCTTGTCGGCTACGGGAGGATTCCTTATGAAAATCTCTGTATTCCATCAAAGCAGGAGGATAATGAGGATAAAATAATTTGGGCTATGTCTGTTACCGGGGTTTATGATATAAAAGGAGAACTTTTATCTCGTCTTTCAGGAGGACAGAGACAGCGTGCATGGATAGCGATGTCATTGGCTCAAGATACGGATACCTTGCTCCTTGATGAGCCTACGACTTTTTTGGATATAAAACATCAAATAGAGATATTAAAACTAATAGAAAATCTGAACAAAGAACATGGAATCTCTATAATTATGGTATTGCACGATATGAATCAAGCCATGCGATACAGTACTGAGGTGATAGCACTCAAGGATGGTAAAAACATAGCACAGGGTTCGCCGGAAAGTGTTATAAGCGAGGAACTTCTTAAAAAATTGTATGGTGTAGATCTTGATATAGTAGAGGTTAATGGAAAGCCATTTGTGTATATGGCTTAATATAGGGAAATTAATTTTATGATTAACAAGAGACTGGTTAGGCTATTATCTGACGGGAAGAAGTATATCTATGGAAATATACTCTTTCAGTGGATAAACCTTATTGCTAACATTGCTATGATATTTTTGATATCGAATTTTATCAGTGATACATATTACGGCAATGTTACTGATTCTAAGTTTATTAAGCTTATAGTAATTCTTGTAATTGCTGTTTTGACTAGGGTTATTTGTAACATCGCATCCAGCAAGATGAGCTATCTCTCATCAAAGAAGGTGAAACAGGTTCTCAGACACAAATTAATGGAGAAGATGCTTGCACTGGGAAGCAGCTACAACGAGAAAGTGAGAACTTCTGAGGTGGTTCAGGTTTCGGTAGAGGGTGTTGAGCAGATAGAGACATATTTTGGTCTATATCTTCCGCAGCTTTTTTACTCGCTGCTTGCCCCGCTTACACTGTTTGCAGTAATAGTGTTTATGAGCTTTACGCCCGCGATAGTTCTTTTGCTGTGCGTTCCTCTAATTCCAATCTCGATTGCAGCGGTTCAGACATTTGCAAAGAAACTTTTGGCAAAGTATTGGGGAAAATACACAGGACTTGGAGATACCTTCTTAGAGAATCTTCAGGGACTTACTACGCTTAAGATTTATCAAGCGGACGAATATAAGAATAAGAAGATGAACGAGGAAGCTGAGGAATTCAGAAAGATTACGATGAAGGTTCTAAAAATGCAGCTTAATTCCATAACAATCATGGATCTTGTTGCATATGGCGGAGCAGCTATAGGAATAATCTTGACTGTAAGACAGTTCGTGGACGGAAATATCAGACTTGAGCAGGCTATAGCAATCATACTGTTATCAGCTGACTTTTTTATACCAATGAGACAATTGGGAAGTTTTTTTCACATCGCTATGAACGGAATGGCGGCTATTGATAAGATTTTTAAGATACTTGATTTGGAAGTTCCGCAGGAGAAAACGCTGTATCTTCCGGAGACCGGCTCAATCAAGGTCGAGAATCTAAGCTTTGCATATGATGAGAGCCATAAGGTACTAAATGATGTTTCAATTGAAATAGCTGAGCGTGGCATGGTTTCACTAGTAGGTGCAAGTGGAAGCGGAAAGTCAACTATGGCATCACTGCTCATGAAGAGGAGTAGAAACTATAACGGAAGCATAGTTATTGGAAATACAGATTTTGATGAGGTTTCTGAGAAATCAGTGATGGAAAATATTACGTATATAAGCCATAGCAGCTATATATTCAAGGGAACTGTTAGGGATAATCTTCTGATGGCAAAGCCTGATGCAAAGGATGATGAACTTTGGGACGTACTAAAGAAAACAAATTTAGCGGATTTCTTCGAAGCTGATAATGGTCTTGATTTTGAAATTAAAGAGGCCGGAGGGAACCTCTCAGGAGGGCAGAGGCAGAGGCTTTCTCTTGCAAGAGGACTTTTACATGACAGCAGATTTTATATCTTTGACGAATCAACATCGAATATAGACGTTGAGAGTGAAGAGATTATACTCGAGCAGATTAAGGAACTTGCAAAGAGAAAAGGTATTTTGATGATTTCTCATAGACTTGCGAATGTCGTTAGCTCAGACAAAATATTTGTTTTAGAGAAGGGACACCTCAAGGAAGAGGGAACACACGAAGAACTTTTGACTATGCACGGGACCTACAGCATGCTTTGGCAAACCCAGCAAAGTCTGGAGAATATGAGAGGGGTGTAGGATATGAAAGTAATGTTAAGACTTCTTAAAATGATTAATCCCCTCAAATATGTAATGCTTTTGGGAATACTACTAGGAACTCTTGGTCATCTTGCTGCTGCGTTTATTACCATTCTCGGAGGATTTGGAATAGTTAAATATGTAAATGGCGACATAGATAGTCTGACATTTATATTCATTATTATGGGAATTTCGGCACTTGCTAGAGGATTCCTCAGATATGGGGAGCAGACATGTAATCACTATATCGCCTTTAAGATACTCGCGATAATTAGAGACAAGGTATTTATAGCTCTTAGAAGGCTCTGCCCGGCAAAGCTTGACGGTCACGGAAAAGGAAATCTTATTTCGATTATTACAGCTGATATCGAGCTACTTGAGGTGTTCTTTGCACATACTATTTCACCGGTTGCCATAGCAACAATCTTCTCTATTATCATGGTTGTTTTTATCGGAAGCTATGGGTGGGTTCTTGGTCTTTGGTCAGCAGTTGCATATCTGTGCGTCGGTCTTGTAATTCCGGTGATTATGTCAAAGCTCAGTGCAGGTATAGGCGATGAAATGAGAGAAAAATCCGGAGACATGAGCAGTAACATGCTCGATAACCTCAGGGGACTCAAGGAAATAATGCAGTACTCATACGGAAATAAGCGGATAAATCAGCTAGCGGAGAAGTCACTTAAGCTAAGTGAAACTGAAAAGAAGCTCAAGGCTAATACCGGAACTAATATCGCTCTGACAAGCGGAGTTATAATGTTCTTTGATTTTGGAATGCTGTTTATTGCAAGTTATTTAAGCAGTGGGACAGGAAATCTTGAGAGCATTGTAATACCGGTGTTTGCTATGTTTTCATCATTCGGGCCGGTAATCGCTTTGGCAAACCTGGGAAGCTCATTAAACAATACACTGGCTTCAGCAAGAAGAGTATTTGGAATACTCGATGAGAGCCCGGTGGTAGAGGATATTATCGGAAAGGAGAATGTTGATTTTACGGGAGTAAGAGTTGAAAACCTGAATTTCTCATATACAGAAGGGAATCAGGAGAGTTTGATACTGGAGGGAATTAAACTTGAAATCAAAAAAAATGAGATTCTTGGAATTATTGGTAAGAGCGGTAGCGGTAAATCGACACTGCTTAAGCTTTTGATGAGATTCTGGAAAGTTGATAGCGGAAAAATATATATATCGGACAGGGAGATAGATAAGGTAAACACATCAAATCTAAGAGAACTTGAAAGTTTTGTAACTCAGGAAACAGAGCTGTTTAGGGATACGATTGAGAATAATATTAAGATAGCAAAGTTAGATGCTACGCGTGAAGAGGTTATAGAGGCTTGCAAGAAAGCTTCAGTTCATGAATTTATTATGAGCCTGCCTAAGGGGTATGATTCTGAGGTTGGAGAGCTGGGAGATACACTATCAGGTGGAGAGCGTCAGAGACTTGGCGTTGCAAGAGCTTTCCTTCACGATTCACCGCTAATTCTCATGGACGAACCTACATCAAATTTAGATAGCTTAAACGAAGGCGCCATACTAAAAGTACTAAAAAGCGAGGCAAATGGTAAGAGCGTTGTACTTGTATCACACAGAGAGTCAACTATGAAGATAGCTGATAGAATTTATAAAATTGATAATGGAAGGGTAAGCTAGGAGGATAAAATGACTGTCAAAAAGATATTTCTAGTTGTAGTCGGATGTATTAGTTTGGGAATAGGTGCAGTAGGTGCAGTTCTACCTTTTCTGCCAACATTTCCATTTCTGATGCTGACCGCAATTTGTTTTACAGCAAGCTCAGAGAGACTAAACAACTGGTTTAAGTCAACAAAGCTATATAAGAACAACCTGGAATCATATGTCGAAAAACGAGGGATGACTAAAGCAACAAAGATAAAAATCATGCTTATCGTAACGATACTAATGGGATTTGGTTTCTATATGATGCATGCAGTTCCAGTTGGAAGAGTTGTTTTAGCAATAGTTTGGCTTGGGCATATGCTTTACTTCGGATTTAGGGTAAAGACAATACAATAAGGCTTATAGGACAAAACTTGTTTATCTTTCTGAGAATTTTCCTTGCCATGAATCTCTTTCTTTTAATTTCTGATTTATGGTGTTGAGTACAAGTCTCTTGCGATATGCCCACTTTGGCGCAATCAAAGTTTTTGCCGGGGAATCAGCCGAAAGTCTGTGCATTACTATATTGTATGGTATTATCTCAAGAAGGTCGCAGACGAGCTCTGCGTATTCATCCATGGAGTCAAATGGTAGGTAATCAGGAAGGTCTTTCGCCAGTTTGGTTCCTGAAATCATATTGAGAAGATGAAGCTTAAGCCCCCAGGTATTGCTTTCTATAGCGTGCATTACACTCATTTTCATGTCGTGCTTTGATTCACCCGGAAGTCCTAAAATTAGATGAGTAACAGTTCTTATATTGAGAGCGTTTAGCTTTGATATTGTTTCATCATAGTCTGCCAAAGTGTGACATAGATTTAGTCTATGTGCGCTGTCTTCGTGTATAGTCTGAAGCCCCAGTTCAACCCAAAGAAAATGTTCCTTGTTTATCTCGTCCAAGAGTTTGAGACATTCATCGTCTATGCAGTCACTTCTTGTTGCAATTGCAAGCCCTAAGATGCGAGAATCATCTAGCGCGCCGTAGTAAAGCTCTCTTAATTTTGAAACAGGGGCGTAGGTTCCGGTGTAGTTTTGAAAATAGGCGAGATATTTTGCATTTGGCCATTTTTTCGATAGCAAAGCAATCTGGTCGTCTATGGTGGAGGCTTTATCTCCGCTACCTCTTGCCGAACAAAAAGTGCAGCCGCCAAAGCCCTTGCTTCCGTCTCTGTTTGGGCATGTAAAACCGGCGTCAATTGAAAGCTTGACGACTTTTTCTCCAAATTCTTTTTTTAACGCTTGATTAAGCGTGTTAATTCTCATTAAGCCTTCCGTAAAATTATCAGAAGAACGTGTAAAATCAACATTATTTAGGGTATAGCTGTTCATGGTTAATCCTTTTATTTGGGCTTTCTATATGCTATAATATATTAGTATATATTGACTGAAATGTGAAGACCAATTTATCAGGAAGACAGGCAATGAATAAGAATAGATGCATACAGGAAAGTATAGATGGATCTAGCTGTGAATGTGATGATGTTTGTGGAGAAATCGTCAAGTTAGGTAAGGCAAATGTCAAGCCTAAGGTACTTTTGCACAGCTGTTGCGGACCTTGCAGTACAGCGGTCATAGAGAGGCTTTTCGGTGATTATAACATCACGGTATTCTACTTTAATCCGTGCATTACCGAAAACGACGAGTACGAAAAACGTAAGCGTGAGCAGATTCGTTTTATTGATGAGTTCAACGATGATATGGACGAGGACCAAAAGGTCAAATACATGGAAGGTTCATATAGACCTGATGAATATCTCAATTTGGTTAAAGGTTTGGAGTCTGAGCCGGAGGGTGGAGCCAGATGCACTGTCTGCTTTAGGCAAAGATTGGATGAGACAGCAAGGACTGCTAAGAAATACGAGTTTGATTTCTTTGCGAGCACTTTGACCGTAAGTCCGCATAAGAATTATGCTTTGATTTCCGAAATAGGTAAGGAATGTGAGAAGAGGTACGGAGTGTCCTTCCTCGATATGGATTTTAAGAAGAAAGCCGGATTTCAGAGAAGTATTCAGCTTTCCAAGGAACATCATCTCTATAGACAGAACTACTGTGGATGCAAATTTTCAAAGAGATAGACAAACAATACGAAAGGGTATATATATGCCGAAATTGATTAAACCAAAGAACTATGCGCCTAAGATTTCCCCAATGGAAACGCAGCGCGCTATAAAGAAGATAAAGGATTACTTCCAGCAGGAGCTGGCTTATGGTCTAAACCTACGAAGAGTTTCAGCACCGCTATTTGTTGCACCGGAAACAGGTCTCAATGATAATCTCAACGGCGTGGAGAGAAGAGTCAGCTTTACTATCTTGGACATGGATGAGAAAAATGTCGAGATTGTGCAATCGCTCGCTAAGTGGAAGAGAATGGCGCTAGGTAAGTACGGAATAAAGCCCGGCCACGGAATTTATACGGATATGAATGCTATAAGACGTGATGAGGAGCTGGATAATATCCACTCTCTGTACGTCGATCAGTGGGATTGGGAGAAGGTTATAACAAAGGAACAGAGGACTACGGAATACCTTCATGAGACTGTAACGACCATATACAATGCGGTTAAGAATCTCGGTGATTACGTAAATAGGCTTTACAGAGATATACAGACAGAGCTTCCTAATGAAATTTATTTTATAACTTCTCAGGAGCTGGAGGATTTATATCCCGATAAGACGGCTAAGGAAAGGGAAAACCTGATAACCAGAGTTCATGGAGCTGTCTTCATAGAGAAGATAGGTGGAAAACTCAGGTCAGGCGAAAAGCACGATGGAAGATCCCCTGACTACGACGACTGGGAACTTAACGGAGATATACTTCTATGGGATGATGTGCTGGAAATCGCCTTTGAGATAAGCTCTATGGGAATAAGAGTCGATAGCGATTCCATGGAGAGACAGCTCAAACTTGCAGGTGCTGAGGACAGAAAGAAGCTTTCATTCCAGAGAGCTGTTCTGGATAGTGAATTACCTCTTTCTATAGGAGGGGGAATAGGACAGAGCAGACTGTGCATGTTCTTCCTACGCAAGGCTCATATCGGAGAAGTTCAGGTAAGCGTTTGGCCAAAGGAAATGGATGAGGAATGTCGTAAGGCAAATATATTCTTATTGTAATGAAATATGCGAAGCTTGTTATAGAAAATAAGAGCAGACATACAGATAGGCTCTACACATATAGGTGCACTGATGACACCAGGATAGGCCAGGTCGTAAAGCTTCCTTTCAGCAAGGGAAATACCGAAAGGCGGGGTTTTGTCTTTGATGTAACTAATGAATGCGAAATAGATGATTCTAAGCTCAAGGAGATTAGCTCGATTGAAGAGGATATTTCGCTGACCGAAGAGATGGTTGAGACAGCGGTTTGGATGAGGCAAAGATATGGGATCAGATATCTTGATGCTGTAAACTGCTTTATTCCAAGAGGTAAAGCAGCAAAGAATGGCAAGCAAAAGAACCCGCTCAGCAATGCAAAGGGTGAGCATCAGGACATAGATAATCTAACAGAAGAACAGAAGGCAGCATGTGAGGAGATTAACTCAGCTATAGATTCGGGAAGGCAAGAGAACTTTCTTATTAAGGGCGTTACCGGAAGCGGAAAGACCGAGGTTTATATGCAGGCTGCCGCAAGAACTATATCAAAGGGAAAGACCGTTATTATGCTGCTTCCTGAGATAGCTTTGACAAAGCAAATTACAGAGAGGTTCGTCGGTAGATTCGGTAAGGATAGTTGCGCAATACTGCACAGTCACCTTACGGGCAGAGAGCGCTTTGATGAATGGAGCAGAGTTAGAAGTGGAGAAGCTAAGATAGTAATCGGAGCAAGAATGGCTGTATTTGCACCGCTCGAAAACATAGGCCTTATAGTTTTAGATGAGGAGCACGAGTCGACTTACAAATCTGATATGACACCTAAGTATGAGACGGTGGATATAGCGTTTAAGCGACTTATGCACTATAGCGGAGTGCTTTTGCTCGGGAGTGCAACGCCTTCAGTAGTTTCATACCAAAGGGCTAAGGAAGGTATTTACAAGTTCATAGAGATGAATACAAGATATAATGCGGTCGAGCTTCCGGATATGTCCATAGTGGATATGAGGCAGGAGTTAAGGAAAGGAAATCGCAGTATATTCAGCGACAAGCTTTACCAAAGCATGGATGAGCATCTGCAAAACGGAGAACAGGTGATACTGTTTCTTAACAGGCGCGGATATTCGAGTAGCATAAGCTGCAAGGATTGCGGAAATACTTTGATGTGCCCGGACTGTGGCATAAGTCTGACATATCATAAGAGAGAAAACGCCGCTGTTTGTCACTACTGCGGAAGGCATTTTGATATACCTAAGGAATGTCCAAGGTGCTCAAGTAAGTTTATAAAGTTCATTGGAGTTGGAACTGAACAGGTTGAGGAGTTTGTCAAGAAGGAATTTAAGGATTACGAGACAGAGCGCTTTGATCTTGATACAGCCAAAAACAGCAGAGAAATTGCGGCGATACTCAATAGATTCGCATCGGGTAAGACTAGGATACTCGTTGGAACTCAGCTGGTTGCCAAGGGACTTGACTTTAGAAACGTTGGATTGGCATGCGTAGTATCTGCTGACACTACGCTGAATATACCTGACTACAGGTCTGCTGAGAGGACATTTCAGCTGATTACACAGGTAGCGGGACGTGCAGGCAGGGGACTCAAGAAGGGTGAGGTTATAATCCAAACATATAATCCGGAGAATCTTGCAATAACAGCAGCATCAAGATATGACTATGAGGGTTTCTTCGCCGAAGAGATAAGCTTTAGAAAACTAATGAAATATCCTCCTTTCAGCGATCTTATACAAGTGCAGTTTATAGGAGATAATGAGTTAGAGACCGAAAGCCATGCTCTAGAGTGCAAGAACTATTTGAGCAATAAGGATATAGACAAAAACGGAAACGAGATATTTGGTCCTAAAGGAACGCACCAAATATCAAAGGAGCGGGATGTCTTTAGATATTCCATCCTGATTAAGGCTTCTAAGGGAAGCCGAAATAAATATATATACTATATAAGCAAATATGGAGAATATGTTACATCGAATACCAAACTGAGCTTTGTAGTCGATGTTAATCCGTACAGCGGATTTTAGGAGGAAAGATGGCACTGAGAAAAGTTGTTGTTCGCGGCGACGAGATTTTATCAAAGAGATGTAGAGAGGTAAGTGAAGTTACAGGCAGAATAAAAGAAACTCTGGATGACATGGTAGATACTATGAGAGAGGAGCTGGGCGTTGGGCTTGCTGCACCTCAGGTAGGAATTATGAGAAGAATGTTTGTGGCTGAACCTGAACCGGGTAGAGTTTACTACATGATAAATCCTGAAATTTATTTTGAAGAGGGTAGTGAAGAGGACTATGAGGCATGTCTTTCGGTTCCGGGTCTCATAGGGATAGTTGAAAGGCCACAGAAGATTAAAATCAGAGCGCTGGACAGAGATGGCGTAGAACATGATTACGAGTTTGAGGGTTTTGATGCAAGAGTAATGTGTCATGAGAACGATCACCTTAATGGCGTTCTATACACGGACAAGGCACACGATATCAGACCGGCGGAAGTGCCAAGTGAAGAGGAATAAGTTTTTATGAAGATAGTTTTTATGGGTACGCCTGACTTTGCGGCACCATCCTTAAGGGCATTAGCAAAATCAAAGCATGATGTGTGCCTGGTAATTTCACAACCTGACAGGGCCGGGAACAGGGGAAAGATGAGCATGCCGATAATAAAGGAGATTGCCATTGCTGAGAATATTCCGGTTATGCAGCCTGAGAGGATTAAGCAAAACGAAGAACTCATGGATGTAATAAAAGGGATAGACCCGGATATGATCATCGTAGCAGCATACGGTAAGATATTACCTAAGGAACTTTTGGACTTACCAAGGTTTGGATGTGTTAACGTTCATGCTTCGCTACTCCCTAAATTCAGAGGTGCATCTCCAATTCAACACGCAATTTTGACAGGCGAAACACATTCAGGTGTCACCATAATGAAGATGGCAGAAGGTCTGGATACAGGAGATATGTATTCACAAGCATCGCTGGAAATCGCGTGTTCCAACTATCCTGAACTTAGCGAAAGACTGGCAAAACTTGGGGCAGAACTCTTGCTAAAGACCATGGATGACATCGAAAGCGGCAAGGCACATGCAGAGGTTCAGGATGAAACAAAGGCGACGCATACCGGAATCATCAAAAAGGAAGAAGGCCGTGTAAACTTCGCTGATGAGAGTGCAATTGAGATAGAACGAAAACTCAGAGCCTTTACACCTTGGCCGGGAGTATATTTTGAGCTCGGAGATTCAAAGATTAAAATAAAGGCTGCGGAAGTTCACAATGATATTAAACCGGTTGAGGAAAGAAGACCTGCAGAGGTCATAGCTGCAAACAACGATGGTATAGATGTGATTTGCCGCAAAGGAGTTTTAAGGATAAAGGAACTTCAAGCTCCGGGAAAGAAAAGTATGAAATCAGGTGATTATCTCAGAGGTAATAAGCTTGAGGTCGGTACAGTACTTGGGAGGTAATTTATGTATTATGACAGCACTATACTACTTCTAATTCCGGCGATAATTTTTGCTATGATAGCTTCGGCCGGAGTTAAAAGTACATTTTCAAAGTATTCATATATTAGAAATAGCCGAAACATGACCGGTGCAGAGGCTGCACAGAGAATGCTCAGAGCAAATGGATTAACTAATGTTGGAATTAACCACATACCGGGAAATTTAACCGATAACTTTGATCCAAGAAGTAATACGCTGAACCTTTCGGATTCAGTATATGATAAAACTTCAATCAGTGCAGTTGCAGTTGCCTGTCATGAGGCAGGTCATGCTCTTCAATATTCATTTGGATACAAGCCGATAACAGCGAGAAACTCGATAGTTCCGGTTGTGAACTTCGCATCCCACATTTCTTGGTTTCTAATAATCATAGGAATATTTTTGACAGCTCAGGGTTCAGGAGATATGGGATATATCGGAGATACTATTTTTAACATAGGTGTATTTGCATTTGTGATTGTACTTGCATTCCACCTAATTACGCTTCCTGTAGAGTTTAATGCCAGCTCAAGAGCGCTTGCAAATATTCAGGAGCTAGGGCTTGTCGATGAAAATGAGTATCAGGGTGCGAAGAAGGTTCTTAAGGCAGCTGCTATGACATATGTGGCAGCTACTGCTGTTGCAGCGGCAAACCTTATCAGGGTGCTCGCTATCAGAGGAAGGCGAAATTGAAGATAGATACGGATAGAGAAGCTGCATATAAGGCCTTACTTGCAATTGAAAGGGAAGGATCGTATTCGAATCTTGAACTTTCCAAGTTGCTTAACGGTGACGAGATTTTAAATAAGGGTTTTATAAGAGAAATTGTGTATGGAGTTATCGAAAACAAGATATACATAGACTATATTTTGGACAAATTCATCAAAAAGGGTGCACATAAGACGAAACTTCAAGCCCTTATCATATTGCGTATGGGTGTATATCAGATTCTCTTTATGAACTCAGTTCCTAACTATGCGGCTGTCAATGAATCGGTTGCACTTACACGCAGATTTGCCAAAGGCATGGACGGTTTCATAAATGGTGTGCTGAGGAATTTCATCAGGAATATAGACAGCGCCTCTGAGGTTGATTTGGCGGACCGACTTGAGTACTTAAGTATTCGATATTCGTGCCGAATTGAGCTTGTGGAGGAACTCGTGAACATGCTCGGTTTTGAGCATACAAAACTGCTTTTGAAGCATGCTGGCAAAAGGCCACCGCTGAGCATTAGGGTAAATACGGCGAAGATTTCGGTAGAGGGGTTGGCAGAAAGGCTTAGGGCAAAAGGTTTTGATGCACAAGAATCTAAGCTTAGCGACAGAGTCCTTATAGTGAAGGGCGGTGCTCTTACCGAAACGAATGAATACAAAGAAGGTTTATTTTCAATTCAAAGTGAGGAGTCGTGCGCCATTGCGGATTTTGCGGACGCAAAATCTGCGGAGCTGGTGATTGACCTTTGTGCAGCTCCGGGCGGCAAGACCGCCGCAATGGCTGAACAAATGCTAAAGGCGAGCAATATGAATGAATCTAGGACAGTGACAGAATCAAGTACCGAAAGCGGTAAAGTCATAGCGCTTGAAATCTATGAACACAGGTCAGCTTTGATAGAGGCAACAAGTAGAAGGCTTGGACTTGATAATATCGAGGTGAAATGTCATGATGCTACAAAGCAGATAGATGAACTAGTTGGAAAAGCTGATTTAGTTCTTGCAGATGTACCTTGCAGTGGACTTGGAGTCATCAGAAGAAAACCTGAGATTAAGTATCGGGATGAATTTGATTTTGATGAGCTCGTAGAAATTCAGAAAAATATTCTTGAGACAGGTTCAAGCTATGTTAAGTATGGAGGAAAGCTTGTATATAGCACCTGCACGGTAAATCCAATGGAAAACGAAGGTATTATAGAAGATTTTTTGGCAAGGCATGATGAGTTCATATCTGAAAAAGAGATAAAGCTATCACCATTTGTAAATGGATATGATGGATTTTATATGAATAAGCTGAAAAAGGTAGAAGGGAGAGTCCCTAATGGATGTGGGGTTCAGGACCGATAAAGGTCGACGAAGATTTAATAATGAAGACGCATTCTTTGTAATGAAAAATGACAGGGTATTTGTTGTGGCTGATGGCGTAGGTGGAAATAACTCAGGTGAAATCGCCAGCAGGACCGCAACGAAACAGATAGCGGATTTCGTAAAAGAAAATGATATAGATGGTATGGATCCTGTTGATTTTCTTCTCAAAGCCATAGAACAGGCAAACGCCAAGGTCTATGATTTGTCAAAGAAGTATAAAGAAAACAACGGCATGGCGACTACAACAGTGATTGCCTACCTTAAGGATTCGTGGTTATATATACTAAATGTTGGTGATAGTCGCGCATATATATATGAGCAAGGCTATCTCAGGCAGCTAACAGAAGATCACACATATGTGAATACCTTAGTCAAGCTTGGAATAATAACCAAAGAAGAGGCTGAGGTTCATGATGAGCGTTACAAGATAACCAAGGCTGTTGGTGCAGAAGCTGATATAGAGCCTGACATATCTCGAATAAAGATAAGCAAGGGAGATAAGATAATCCTTTGTAGTGACGGTCTGAGTGGTGAGCTTGGCGATGAAGGTATGGAGGAGATTCTTGCAAAGGGAGAATCAATGACAGAAACCTGCAGGCTACTGGTAGATGCTGCAAATGAACATGGAGGAAACGATAACATAACTGTTATATGCATAGAATTTACGGAGGAAGATTTTGATGAGTAAGTTGTTGGCGGGAAGATACGAATTAATAGAAAAAATTGGCGAAGGCGGAATGGCCGTCGTATACAAAGCTAAGGATAGATTATTAAACAGATACGTAGCTATCAAAATTTTAAGACCTGAATTTACTCAGGATGAACAGTTCCTGGATAGCTTTAAGCGTGAATCACAGGCGGCAGCAGGACTTCAGCATCCTAATATCGTTTCTATCTACGATGTCGGCAGAACAGGGAACATCAACTTTATAGTAATGGAGCTGGTTGATGGAAGGCCTCTTTCAGATTTCATAAAAGAAAAGGGACGTCTTGACTACAAGACGACTATTGATATTGCAAAGCAGATGGCATCAGCCCTATCAATTGCGCACAAGCATCAGATTATACATAGGGATGTAAAGCCTCATAACATCATGATTACATCAGATGGCGTAGCAAAGCTGACGGACTTCGGTATAGCGAGAGCAGTTAGCAATGCAACTATGGTTGCGGATACTAGCAAGATTATCGGATCAGTTCACTATTTTTCACCTGAACAGGCAAGAGGTGCATATGTAGATGAGCGTTCAGATATATATTCGCTAGGTATTGTTATGTTTGAAATGCTTACAGGACGAGTTCCTTTTGATGGAGAGACGCCTGTAGAGGTAGCGCTAAAGCATATCAATGAGGATGTACCTTCACCGGCAAAGCTGGTTCCGGGAATTCCACCTGCACTGGACAAGGTAGTACTTAAGGCTACAGATAAGTATCAGACAGAGAGATATAAATCGGCTGATGAGATGCTCGAAGCCCTAAAGAATGTCGAATTTGTGACTCAGATGGTAGGTGACAGAGTCTTTGCAGGGGAAAAAGATAACAAGTTAAGACAGGACGAAAACGTGGTAGCACCTGTGAACAACAAAAGAGAAGATAGAGAGCAGGAGATGGTAGTTGTACCTGCAAATTCAAGGAAGCCTAAGTCAAAGACGGATGATAGTAAAAAGAAGAAAAAGATAGCGATTATAATTGGAATCTCAGCGGCAGCAATACTGATACTCTTTGGAATCCTATATGTATCAGGAATTATAGGCGGAAGCGGTAAAGAAGTAGTTGTTCCTGACGTAAAGGGAATGAGCTATAGCGAAGCTAAGGAAGTGCTTGAGGAAAAAGGACTAAAGATAGAAAAGGCTGACGAGCCGATTGCGAGCCAGAAGATAGAAAAGGGCAAGATAGTTTCCCAAACTCCATCAAAGAATTCTAAGGTAAAAAAAGGCAGAACAGTAAGGGTTATCCTGAGTGCAGGAAATGCAGAGCTTAAAGTTCCTGATTTAAAAGGCCTTTCATACAATGAAGCAAAGACACTGTTATCAGAAATGGGACTTCAGATTTCAAAGGGTGATGAGGTTGATAGCGATTCAATATCAGAGGGACTTATAGCAAGCCAGTATCCTGCAGCTAAAACAAAAGTAGATAAGGGTGATATAATAACAGTTAATATCAGTAGAGGTAAGAAGGATGCTGTAATTCCAAAGCTGGTAGGAACAAAATTTACTTCTGAAAACGACATAAGCGAAATCCTTTCAAAGTATGGATACAAGCTTGGAAAGGTCAGCTATGAGGAGAGTTATGAAACTCCCGGAACAATCATAAAGCAGTCACCGGATGCAGGAACAACTGCAGAGAAGAAGACTACAGTAGATATCGTAATCAGTAAGGCTAAATCAAAGGCAACGGTTCCAAATTTAACAGGAATGACATATGATCAGGCTGAATCGGCACTGCAATCATTAGGTTTCAGCATCGGAAGAGTAACTGAAGAAGAGAACAATGGATTCACAGCAGGAACTGTATTTAAGCAGTATCCTGCAGCAAATTCGGAATACCAGACGGGTTCAACTGTCGACATCTGGATTGCCAAAAAAGGTGAATAAGATATGAGAGGACTTGTTGTCAAAGGTATCGGAGGCTTTTATTTTGTGAAGACTGATGAGGGTGTATACAGAGCAAAGGGCAGAGGTCTTTTTAAGAAATCAAATAACACGCTGATGGTAGGAGATGAGGTGGAATTCAGTATATCAAAAGATGGAGAAAGCGACTCTCTTATTGAAAAAATCTATCCTCGCAAGAACTATTTCGTTAGACCTGCTATAGCAAATGTGGATCAAATCATCGTAGTAACGGCACTTTCTGAGCCTGAACCAAGCTTTGAAATCATCGATAAGATGCTGGTAAATGCAGAGATGAATTTGATAAAACCCATGCTATGTATAACCAAGCCTGACCTTGATCAAAAGGGCTTATTAGATCAAATCCTTTCAACTTATAAGCCAATTTACAAATGCTTTGTTGTAAACGGTAGAACAGGTGAGGGAGTAGATGATTTAAAGGCTTCGCTCAAGAATAAAAAAACAGCTCTCATGGGGCCATCAGGTGTAGGTAAATCGAGTATTACGAATCTTATTTCACCATGCGCTTTGATGGAAACCGGAGATATCAGTGATAAGACAAGGCGCGGAAAGCATACAACCAGGCATATAGAGATATTTTCATGTCAAGGTGGGTATATATATGATACACCCGGCTTTACATCTCTATATACCGAAGATGTGGAGGAGGCAAGGCTTTCTTCATTCTTTCCTGAATTTGTAGATAAGAGCCTTGGCTGTAGATTTGATAACTGCAGGCATATAAATGAGCCTGAGTGCGAGATAAAAAGAGCTGTCGAAAGTGCTGAGATTGCTAAGACGCGGTATGATTCATATCTTAGCATGATAGATGAGATAAAAAGAAATAAGAGATTTTAATTAAGGAGAACAAAATGAAAAAATTGGCACCATCACTATTATCTGCGGATTTTTCCAGATTGGGTGAGCAGGCTGAACTTGTGAGTAAACACGGTGCGGACTACCTCCACATAGATGTAATGGATGGACATTTTGTACCTAATATAAGCTATGGGGCTTCTGTTATGAAGTCGCTGAACAGTTGCGATACTGTAAAGTATGATGTACATCTAATGATAGAAAATGCAGATGATTATGTAGAGGATTTTGTTACAGACAAGACAGAGTACATAGTTATTCATCAAGAGGCTTGCTTACATCTTTATAGAAGCCTTCAGAACATAAAGAGCTTTGGGGTTAAGGCCGGAGTTGCGCTAAATCCGGCTACACCTCTTTGCATGATAGAGGAAGTATTAGCAGATGTCGATCTCGTTCTTGTAATGTCTGTAGAGCCGGGTTTTGGAGGACAAAAATTCATTGAAGCTTCACTGGAGAAGATTAAAAGACTTGCTAAAATAAGGTCTGAGAAAGGCTTAAACTTCAAAATTGAAGTAGATGGTGGAGTCAGCACCCAAAACGCTAAAAAACTAATTGAGGCGGGTGCAGATATACTCGTTGCAGGATCTGCAGTATTTGGAGCAGATGATATCCCTGCGAGAATGAATGAATTCAGAAAAGAGATGGAATAGCTAATAGGTATATATGAAGGCAGATTTAGATGGGAGCATTTGAAAAAGTAAATGTGATATATTGTGACTTTCAAAGCCCGATTTCAGATGAAGATATATCAGAGCTAATATTTAATAAAGACCTTGAGTGCATTAGACCATGTGGTGGGTATGTCCCAAGTGAAAAGGATCTTTATTTGCTAAATGATTTCTTTAGGAAACGTCCAGATGTGGCTTTTAGAGTGACCTGTAAAGGGCAACTAAGACATATCCCATATGTACAAAACATTTCAGAACCTGTAGAGGGATGTCTAGGTGAGGGACTAGAAGATTTAAAGTATATAAAATGCCTTAAATCCATAAGTTTAGTGGAAAAGAATATTGAACCACTACTGGCACATAAGGATGAGCTTATAGGTTTAGGACTTGATGGAACCATAAACAAGAGTTCACATGAAATATTGCCGAAGCTTGGGAATTTAAAGGCTCTTAATTTGAACTCTACAACGCTCAAAAGCTTTTCGTATATTTCTGAGCTCCCCTTAGAAAAGCTTAGTCTATATGGACGTCAGCCATCTGACATTTTTGAGCTAGAAAAACTAACTGAACTAAGAGAAATTTATATTAAGAACAATTCTAACTGGATTGATTTTAGTTTTCTGTCAAAGTTAGATAAGCTGGAGCGAATAAAGCTTAGCTACTGAGCAAAAATCGAATTTGTTCCATCACTGGATGAGCTTACAAGGTTAAAATATATTGAGCTAAGCAACTGTAATAGATTGAAAGACGTGAAAGCTTTATGGAAGCTTGGAAAAGAGTGTAGTGTACTTGCAACGGGCAAACAGCTTTCAAAAGAAAGATTGAACTATCAATATGATAGGGATTTAGGACTTTCGGATTGGTGCAGGGAGTATTCAACAAAGCTTCCGGATTATATACTTAAACGATAAGAAATGAATACGAAAAATCATCCCAACGCTAAACGTTGGGATGATTTTTTCGTAATATCTAAGGCGTACTTGGTGTTGTTGTATCTGTATCAGAATCAGAATCCTTATCTTGTTCTACCAAGGTTTCATCAGGTGAAATAGGATATTTCTCAGGATTGCTGTTATGTATGTTACAGTAATATTCCGGTATTTTATCTTCGGAGAACACATCGTAGGTTTTCTTCTTTTTGTGTTTGCAATCAGGGGTTGCCAAATATCCTGACTCTTCACAAATTTCAACCTCTCTGGTCTTAATATCACTTGCACTCTTAGTACCGCTCTGCGTTCCATTTATATAGTATTCACCATTATATGAGATGACATTTGATGGTTTGGCTGCTCTTGAGCCTTGATAAGCCTTGTTGATATTTTTCATGATATTCCCCCACATGTATGTGGCGATAATACTGTGTTCAGAAAGTGATACGCCGTAGTCACTACCTATCCAAAGTGAAGCTGAGTAAGTAGGGGTAAAACCGTTAAACCAGTCATCAAATGTATCGTTTGTTGTACCGGTTTTTCCTCCTACAAAAACTCCCGGAATTTGGGCGTGGTTTGCAGCCGAACTCTTTACAACACTGCTAAGCATGTCGGCCATAATCCAGGCAACACCTTCATCTAAAACCTTATGTTCCTTTGGTTTATTCTCTAAGAGAACATTGCCTTGTTTATCTAAAACCTTTGTAAATGAGGAGGTATCATATCTAACACCATTGTTAGGGAAGGTACTGAAGGCACTTGCCATCTCAAGAGTTGTTGTTCCCTTAGTCATTCCACCTAGTGCCATGGCTGAAGCATTAAGGTCATTCGTATCTCCGTCCTCAACTAGGGTTGTAAGTCCGAACTTCTTAAGCATCTCGAGCGAGTAATCCTTACCGACCTGTAGCCAAACCTTAACAGCACATGTGTTAAGGGAGTTAACTATAGCGGTTCTCATGGTTTGGGTACCTGTATATGTTCTTGAGAAGTTAAGTGGCCAAACCTGACCGTTTATTGTTGTCTTCTCATCTATTACGATTGAGCCTGCTGTCAAGTAGTCACCGTAAAACTTGGTTCCCTGTTTATCGATTCCGAAGTCAGTAAACTTATGCTTACGTCCGGCTGCATATTCCTCTGCACTTTGCTGAAGGGCAGGGGCGTAAACGCCTAAAGGCTTGATTGATGAACCGGGCTGACGAGGTGTGTCAGAAGCGCGGTTTAGTATCTGTCTACCGGTGGTATTTCTACCACCAACCATAGCTTTGATATTACCGGTCTTGTTCTCAACGATTGTCATAGCTGCCTGTGGCTGAATTGTCTTTGGTCTAAGTGAATAGGATGAAGGTGGAATAGTAACTGTACCATTTTCGTTCACTGTCATAAAGTTCTTGTATTGTTCCGACTTAAAGAACTTAGCCGATATAATCAGGTTGTTATCCTTATCAACTTTCTTGTATTCAGACGGTATGTTTATATAACCGCCCTGAATTGAGTAGAATGTACCCGATTGATCAGTGGTGTACATATTCTTAAACTCAAGGCTATAGTCGGTTTTACCGTTTACCTTTGTCGTATATATGTTTAAATCTTTACCATAGTAGATAATCATTGAGCCATCTTTTCGCATTTCTGCGTTTCCGGCAGGAAGAATATAATTTCCGTTTGAGTCAAAGAAGTTATCATATGCATATAGAACAACCCGACCGTCACGTCCGACTATATTTCCTTTGCTATCGTAGTTTGGTGCAATGTTTGGGTAGTTATTGCTATTTGCGAACTGCTCCAGGACTGTTTTTTGCGCCTGAGAATCCATGGTTGAATAAATCTTGAGACCACCGTTATACACTGCATTCCATGCTGTGTTATAATCCCAGTTCTTTTCTTTTCTCAGTTTACTTATTACCTCATTTATAACATAGTCAGAGAAGTACGCCGATTTGCTGTCAAACTTATTGTAATCAGGATTTAGCATATCCTTGAGAGGTGTATTAATCGCTTCTTTATACTGTTTCTCATTGATATATCCCTGCTCTTTCATTAGCTTTAGACATATTTCTCGGCGAGGTTTGCTGATGTCATTGTAGATATATACACCATCGGGTGTTTCGGCCAGCAAGACACCCTTGTATTCTGCTGCAGTTCCGCCCTCTATAAACTGAACAAGTTCGTACTTGCTAGGTGACTGAGGCAGAGCAGCAAGGGCAGCTGACTGCGCTACTGTAAGCTCGCTTACATCCTTGGAGAAATATGCCTTGGAAGCAGTCTGAACGCCGTATGAGCTGTATCCTAGGTATATATAGTTGAGATATGCCTCTAATATTTCGTCTTTAGATAGGTATTTCTCAAGCTTGGTTGCGTAATAAGCCTCAAGTATCTTTCGGCTTAAGGTTCTATCAAACTGCTGGTCCGGAAGGTACATGTTACGAGCTAGCTGCTGCGTAATAGTACTCGTTCCGCTTATCTTTCCACCGGAGAAGATGGAATCCTTAACGGCACCAAACATTCTGATAACGTTGAAACCGTGGTGTTTACGGAAAGATTTATCCTCCAAGGCGATAAATGCATTGGTTAAATGTTTAGGCATCTTTTTTATACTGACAGTCTCTCTGTTGCTACTTGCAAAGACAGTGTCCAGCTCCTTGCCTTGATCATCGTATATCGTTGTACTTTCGGAGAGCAGAGTATTAATCTTGGATGGATCAATCTTTGGTGCCTTCGAAATTACAGAATACACATATCCAAACACTGCAAGCGTTGATATTACGACTATTACAAGAAGAGCAATCAAAGCTATTCTAAGTTTTGGATGTTTACTTTTCTTAGGTGCTCTTCTATGTCGCTTTATAACTGCTGCAGTATCGTTCTTTACATTTGATTGCATTTTGCAGAAATTCCTTTCTATTTAAATACAGAAATATTAAAGCTAATTATATCATATCAATCCCCTAAAGTATAGTATTTCCCATCAATTAGAATACTTACAAAGGGATAGAAAACTATGAAGTTTTTAAATAAAAGCTCAGGGGAAAATCAAAATATGTAAGGATATATAAATAAGTTAAATCTTGTCAATCTATGGGGGAAAAAGTATATTCGCATTGAGGAGGAAATGATTTGAGACGAAGTTTAGCATTTGCAGTTTTAAATTTTTTGATTGGAGTTGTTTTGATGTATTTCAGTATTGATCTTGGTATTGTATACACAGCCTTATATTTAGGGATTTTGGCACTTATATATAAAGCTTTCTTTGAACTGAGAATTAGATATTGTTTTTTTACTTTGCTTGGGTGTATCCTTATGCTTTTATCAATTTTAGGACACTATAATGCTGAGCGAATGCCTTTTGTATCTAGGGAGGCCATTTGTAGAGGATACATAAGTGCAGAGAGCATAGATAAGTTTGGAATGCCGGTGTATGAGTGCGAAGTTAAAGAGGTTATTTTTAATAGTAAAATCTATAATCAGCAGGTTTACAAAGTTAAGTTATCAACTAAAGAAAAATGTAGATATTCTATGATAGGAGAGCGAGTGAATTTCAGAGCAAAGTTAAACATTCCGGAGACAAACGATGACAAGCGGAATTATCGCAGATATCTATATAGCAAAGGAATAGATTATAAGGCATCGTGCAGAAAGCTTGAAATATCAAAGGTCGGAGTATATGACTCAGCAAAAATCCGATTTACTGTTATCAAATTTATAAACGATAAGAAAAATCTATTTTTAGCTAATTTAGATTCACATTCCAGAGGATATTTTGCAGGAATAATTTTCGGAGAAAAAAATCTGATTGATTCAGAGATTATTGATGAGTTTCAAGGTAACGGCACAGCACATATTCTTGCAGTCAGTGGTCTTCATATAGGGATAATTTACATGGTTTATAAGTGGGTTAAGACGAGATTCAAATTAGGTAACTCAACAGATATAATTCTGGTTTTGATGCTCATAATATATGTTATTTTAGCTTCATTCAGCGTCTCAATCATCAGGGCGGTATTGATTATACTTTTAAAAATAATTGCAGATAAAATGGTGATGAGATTTGATTTTTTGACAGCAATTTCGACAGCACTTCTTGTTTCACTTCTGTTAAATCCGTATAGTATATTTGATATGGGATTTCAACTGTCATTTCTTTCTGCTTTGATAATTGATTTTATTTTTCCTCATATAAGAAGGACAAAGCATGAGAGAATTCTAGGTATAATGGCACTACCGATTTGTCTTGGGGCATACAATATTGTATGCTTTGGTCGGTTTAGTTTGATAGCTGTTTTGGCAAATTCTCCGGTTATTTTTTTGATGTCAATCTATGTGCCGCTAGGAATAGTCAGCTTCTTTATATATTTTATGAGCGATTACTTTCCCAAAATTCTAAGCATATTAATCACGACTCTTGGGGACATCACATATACGGTAAATCACAGTTTTAATATTTTGCAGAGGGGAGTTATAGAAGTTGAATATAATAATGTTAAATTGGTATTTATGCTTTATGCATTTATATTCTTCGTGGCATCGGAGTACTTCTATATTAAGGTTGTGAGCCGGCATAATCCCAAACCGTGTATAGGCTTCATTATAGCAAGTCTTATAGCGGTGACGATTTGATTCAAGTGAATAAAAAAGAATTAGGTCTAGGTCTAATTCTTTAAATGCATTTTATTTTAGAGATTTTCTTCTGTAGATACAGGTTCAGTAACTGTTTCAGCGACCGAATCAGATGTTTCTACAACTGTTTCTTGTTGAACATGGACCGAGTTCTGGACCGGTACTTCAGGTGCAGTAGTCTGCGTATAAAACGGTTCAGTGGAAACAGGAGCCGGAACCTCATCTAGGTGATTTCCAATTGTAGTGTAACTTGAAACTGAAGGAGTGTTGCTTGCTACTGTCTTCACAGTTTTCTTAGTTACAAAGTAGCAGATACTTGATCCGATTACTATAAGAGATGCTAAACGTACAAGATAGAAACCTATTTTAAAAGTCAGCATGTATCCATACATGTTTTTAATGTTTATAGCATGTACAAGCTCATAGATAAATAAAAGTAAAAGTAATATAGCTACTATAAGCAAAGGTATCTTTTTTTGAATAACTGCAAATAGTATTGTTAGCATTCCTAGAACAATAAAGAATAGACCGTCACCAAACTCTCCATTAATGATAAAGAAGTTAAAGGTGAATCCTTGACCGTAAAGCTCAACCCTAGCATAAGGTAGAATTGTTGATATCATCATTGCTACTGATGCAATTATAACGACTAAACGTGCGATAAATGAGATATTTCCTCTCTTTTGATTATTTAAACTCATATCTTGCATTATTGTCCCTCTTTCCTAAATAACAAAATTAAATATTAATGAAATTATAGACCGGAATGCTCTTATTGGCTAGTATTTTTTGATTTTATGTATAAGTGCGAGTGTAAATCTTTTTAGTGGATGTTTTTTAGTGGACGCTTTTGATAGATATATGATAGTATTAGTGTAGATAAAATTGTTTTTATCATATAAATAATTGATGATTATTTAATTGTGACAGCTAGTAAGGAATTTTCAAGCGTATTTGTTGCTATATATGAGTAAGGCTGAAAATACACATTCTACATTGCTGTTACAACACTTTTTAATGTAGTAAAAGATTGAGATGAAATATATTGTCCGGAGTAAATAACGAATCATGATGAAAATAAAAATAGCTGCAGGTTTAATAATAATACTCGCTTCTTTCGTTTTTTTGATAAAAAATAGAGGAAAAAGCATGATGGATAAGCTGATGGATAAATCGAAAGATAATCTACCGGCTGAGGATAATATGCGCAAATCCGCTGAAGATGAGCAGGGCGATAAACAACATAAATAAATAGTATAAACCCTCTTTACTTTGGTATTCACCGCTAGTAGAGAGGGTTTTGTAATTCTAAGGGTTTAATAGGACTATGAAAAGTCTTATGTGAAGTGGATACTGAAAGAATACGACAAGCGATAGCAATCCGTAAAGCAGGTCTGCGATTTTCCAGTAGTTTTCATAACCCGGCAGTATTTTGAATTCTTTTTTTACCCTGATGTTTTGATTGGCGATGAGCTTCTTAAAGAGTGCATTTGCCTGAATAGCATCGAGCTTTCCAAAGCGATAGAAAGGGATTCTTAGAAGCACATTATCGGAGCCGGATTCACTGCCGGATTCACTATTGTAAAATTGTATTCCCTTTTTGTTCATCAAAACATATCTGACTTCTGAAAACTGAATGCTCGTTTTTCTGCGCAGCAGCCTGTTTTCGTAACTAACTGAATTGTCGTTGAAGTATATAATGAATTTAAGATTTAGGCATATCAGGAATACCAGCAAAATGAATAAGGCTGTATATAAGATTGTGGTAAGAGGCAAGTTTATAACATCGTGATATTTGAGTTTGTGGATTTTGACCTCCAAATTGATTGCATATCTTAATATAACAAGTATGCTTAATAGGATTAAGAATACCTGCCTAAACGTCGAAGTTGGTCTATATATGATTCTATTCATAGTTTACCTCCTAATATACCGATTTATTACTTCATATTTAATCAAAAATAAGACTCTAATTCAAGGATTTTGCATAATTAAGTTTGAAAATTATCATTAATGAAAATATGTCCTGTTTTATATATTGATTATCCTAAAAATAGGACGAATTCAGATTGCTATTATACAAAACCCCTAAATTTAAACAATTAGACTGTGAAATTTTGCCTACTTATTGGCATAGCTTTTGCATTTATAACTATAGAGGTTTTTTTTAATTATTAAGGAGGACAAGACTATGATGAATTTCATTTGGGTTGCCTTTGTGGTAATCGCGGTAATTGCAGCTGCATTTACCGGAAAGATGGATGCAGTGCTTGACAACCTATTCAGCTTTTCGTCAACGGCTGTTGATATAGCTATTGGGCTTATCGGCATTATGGCATTCTTCTGTGGACTCATGAAGGTTATGGAGGCGGCAGGCCTTTGCGACAAGTTGGGTAAAATTATTTCACCTTTGATGCGTCTGCTATTTCCGGAGGTTCCTGCAGATCACCCTGCAAACTCGGCTATGGCGCTTTACTTTGCGGCTAATATCCTAGGAATAGGAAATGCGGCAACGCCGTTTGGGCTAAAAGCAATGCAGGAGCTTCAGACCTTGAATAAGACAAAGAATATCGCAACCAATGCACAGTGTATGTTACTTGCAATTGCAACGACATCAATCACTCTTATTCCGGTAACGGCAATCGGTCTTCGTGCAGGGGTTCAATCAAAGGGTGCAGCTGAAATTATCGCTCCGGTTATAATTGCAACAACTATTTCGACAGTTACAGGTATATTCTTTACCATAGTTTTAGGAAAGTTTAAGAGATGGAACTATGATAAGATAATCGAAAAAGAGATGGCAGCAGGCACTCTCGAAATCAATGAAGACTATATCGGTGATGATCCGATAATTTTACCGGAAGAAAAATAGGAGGCAATACCATGACACATGTATTAGAATTGATATCTGTATGGGCAATTCCGCTTGTGGTTGCTTTTGTAAGTTTATATGCTATTATAAAGAAGGTTCCGGTATATTCAACATTTACTGAGGGCGCGAAAGAGGGATTCTCAACAGCCATTATGATTATCCCATATCTTGTTGCAATGCTTTGTGCAATCGGAATGTTTAGAGCATCAGGCGCCATGGACTGGCTCGTAAAACTCTTGAGTCCGGTTACAAATTTAATCGGAATGCCGGCAGAGGTTCTACCTATGGGAATTATGAGATCATTCTCAGGTGGCGGTGCAGAAGGAATGATGGCAGATTTGCTCAAAGAATACGGAACACAATCTCAGATAGGCAGAATTTCTTCAGTAGCGCTTGGTTCAACTGAGACGACATTCTATATCGTAGCTGTTTACTATGGAGCAGTAGGTGTTACAAATGTAAGACATTCCGTAATCGCCGGACTTTTAGGTGATATCGCTTCACTGATCGCTGCAACCGTTATTGTTAATTTAATGTGGTTCTAAAATGAAAAATTTTGAAAAAATGCTTTATCCTAAGCAGTTAAAAATGGGAGATACCGTAGGTATTATCTGTCCAAGCTCTGCGATTCCATCCGATAAAATTGAGAAGGTTAAGAGCTGTGTAGAGAATATGGGTTACAAGACTAAACTCGCTGACAATCTCGACAAGGTTTTTGCCGGATATATGGCCGGTGATGGTGACGAGAGAGCAAAATGGGTGAACAGGATGTTTGCAGACCCTGAGGTTGATGCCATATTCTGTGTTAGGGGCGGAGACGGAAGCTCAAGGCTAATGCCATATCTAGATTATGAGATAATCAAAGCAAACCCTAAGATATTTGTGGGGTATAGTGATGTGACAAATATTCATATGGCATTAAATCAAATTTGTGGTATGGTGAGCTTTCACGGGCCTATGATTTCGTCAAATATGGTAGACGGTCTTACAGATGAAGAAAGCACATCCTTCTTTGATACTATAAATGCGGAGTCGGATTTTGATTATCAAAATCCAAAGGGCTATGAAATAAAGAAACTCAAGGGAGGCAAAGCAATAGGGAACCTCGTTGGAGGAAACTTATCACTGCTTTCTGCAAGCATAGGAACACCTTTTGAAGTGGAGAGCGAAGATAATATACTCTTCATCGAAGAGGTTTGTGAACCGATGAGCAAGATAGAAAAGTGGATTTTTCATCTTAGGAATGCCGGGAAGTTAGATAAGTGCAGAGGCATTGTTCTTGGACAGTTCACCAAAGTAGAGAACGCGGAAGAACCAAGCTATGATGAGAACGAGGTGACTCTTGCAGCACTCAGAAATCTCGATATTCCTGTAGTTTGTAATGTGCAGTCAGGACATGGAAAACCTATGATGACGCTTCCTCTAGGCACGCTGTGCACTCTCGATGCAGATGAGGGAAGAATTAGCTTTAAGGTCGAAAGATAATATGAAGTTCAGAAGAAACGAAGTAGATATTAAGAAATTTACCATAAATAAGGAAAAAATTGAAAAGTTTAGGGATGATATGTCATATATGAATATAATCCCGAAGGATTTTTCAAAGAAGAGGCTTAAGACATGTCCAATTTGCGGTGAAAATGTGGCAAATTGGACTATCAAAAGTCGTTGGACCTTATTGGATAAAATGTATGATTTCACCTGTCCCAAATGTCAAAGCGTTTTGACCATAGGTGAGAGTGACATAACAGGACTTTCATATACGGCTGCTTCGATATGTGGTCAGGTCAAAAAGATGCATAATAAAGAGATGCGTGAAGTATATGTGAAGTGCAAGCGCATAGCTAAGGAAACCGGAAAACAATATCTACAGGGTGATGAATTTACCTTGAAGGAGTTATTTGAGTAAGTGCATCTAATCAAGGATGAAGAATAGAAGATATTGTAAGAGCAAACACTCATTGAGTGTTTGTTCTTTTTTTGATAGAATTTAACTAGTTAAGAAAGGTGGCAAGATGTATAAAGAAAAAAAACACGCATATAAGACCTTTGCTGAAGACCTCAAAAGCGGTGAAAAGCTTAAGAACGTAATGCTTATACATGGTGAAGAGGAATATCTGGTCAAGTGGGCAATAGACAGCATTATAAATAAATATGTCAGCGTGTCGACTAAGCAAATGAATATATCGGTTTTTGATGAGACCGAAATGAGTTCATCTGACCTTGTGACGGATGTATGCGAGGCTTGTGAGACATTGCCTCTTTTTTCCGATAAAAGAGTGATAATTGTAAAGGAGATGAAAGCGCTTTCTTCTGATTCGCCACAGGCGATGAAGGATACGGATTTTCAGCTCTTAAGCACGTGTATAGAGAAACTTCAGGACGAGGCTATTTTGATATTCTCGGCAAGGAATATAGATAAGGGGAAGAAGTTGCCCAAGGAAATTATAAAAGCAGGCAGGGAATATAACTTTGACAGACTTGACAGAAAAGACCTGGCTTCTTTTGCAAACAAGAGGTTTAAACAGGCTGAGAAGACTATTTCTAATGCAAACATGCATCTCCTACTCGATGAGACAGGCTATTTTAATAGAGAAAGTGATTATGATTTATATACCTTTATGAATGATATATCAAAGCTTATAGCAGCCAGCGGGGGTGTGATAGATGAAAAGGCGATAAGAGAACTTGTCACAAGAGACGAGGATACATTTGTATTTAACTTGCTGGATAGCATAGCGGCAGGACGAAAGGATAAGGCTTTTGCCCAGCTTCATAATATTTTGGGGGACGGTACGGATGAGTTTCAACTTATCGGTAGCATTGTATCACAGTTTGAACTTATGTATTGCACCAAGCAGATGTTGGATGAGGGAATGCAAGTACGAGACATTGCATCAAAGCTAAAGGCTAATGAATACAGAATCAAAAATATTGCAAAATATGCACGTGGCTTTTCGACAGATAAGCTGTCAAAGGTGCTTTCATCGGCATACGAGCTAAGTGCCCAAATCACTTCAGGGCTATTAAAATCATCAATGGCATTAGAACTTTTTATTGCAGGAATTTAATTGTATAATATGCAAGTGAACCGAAATTGTGTTCGCTTTAGCTAACTGAACCACGAATGACTCGAATTTGTGGTTCAGTTCATTATCAGAATAAAAAAATTTTTCAAAACGGCTCATACAAATTGATTTTACCAATTTGCTTTTGTATAATTATTTTAGGTTGATTATATATTGATAATGATATATTAAGAGGAGGAGGTAATACATATGTGTACTAATTGCAAGATAGAACCGGATGCAAGATTTGAGGAATTAGCACCGGTTTTAGAGAAGTATGCCAAAGTGCCAGGAAGTTTAATTACCATATTGCAGAAGACACAGGCAATTTATGGATACCTTTCACTGGATGCAATAAACTATATTGCTGCAGTGACAGGAATTGCGCCTGCAAAGATATATGGAGTAGCGACTTTTTATGCTCAGTTTAGGCTACAACCGGTTGGAAAATATCTGCTCATGATTTGTCAGGGTACAGCCTGTCATGTTAACGGATCAGAGTCCATAGGTGAGGCAGTAAGCGAACACTTAAATATAAAGGATGGAGAGACTACTGAAGATGGATTATTTACGCTTAATTACGTAGCCTGTCTAGGATGTTGCTCTCTTGCACCTGTTATGATGGTTCAGACCGGCGACGGTGATGAAACATACAGTGAGCTTACTAAGGCAAAGGTAGTAAAGATTATCGATGAACTTAGAAATAAAGCTCAGGAGGTGCAGTAATGAAGATTATAATCGGACAGGGAAGCTGCGGAATCGCATCCGGAGCAAAGAAAACCGAAGAAGAATTCAGAAGAGTATTAGCTGCTGAGAATCTGGATGTCAAGGTTGATTTCACAGGTTGCGTAGGAACATGCTATCTGGAGCCAATTGTTGACATTTATGATGATAACGGTGAGATGACAAGATATGTCAAGGTTCAGCCGGATAAGGTTCAGGCCATAGTTGATGGACACGTTAAGGGTGGAAAGCCGGTAGAAGAGTTCGCAATTGGAGCTGATGACAAAACATTTATAGGAAAGCAGCAGAGAGTAGTTCTAAATAAATGCGGAATTATTAACCCTGAAGACATAAATGACTATATTTCAGTTGGCGGATATGATGCAACCAAAAAGGTTGTTACATCTATGACAGCTGATGAAGTAATCGATATTATTAAGGTTTCAGGACTAAGAGGCCGTGGTGGTGCAGGTTTTCCAACATGGTTCAAATGGAATGCAGCTAAAAACAACGCTGCAGACGAGAAGTACATAGTATGTAACGCCGACGAGGGAGATCCCGGTGCATTCATGGACAGAGCTGTTCTTGAGGGAGATCCGCACTCAGTTCTGGAGGGAATGATTATCGGAGGCTTCGCTATGGGAGCTACAGAGGGTATAATATACTGTCGTGCTGAGTATCCACTTGCAATCAAGCGACTTGAGATTGCTATGGAGCAGGCTAGAGAAAAGGGTTTCCTAGGCAAAAACATTTTCGGTTCAGGATATGACTTTGATATCAGAATCAAAGCCGGTGCAGGAGCATTTGTTTGTGGTGAGGAAACTGCACTTATCGCTTCACTCGAAGGTGAAAGAGGAATGCCTAGGCTAAAGCCACCTTTCCCGGCACAGAAGGGATATTGGCAGAAGCCAACAAATATCAATAACGTAGAGACATATGCCAACGTTGCTTGGATAATTGTAAACGGTGGTGAAGCATTCGCTGCAATGGGTAGCGAGAAGTCAAACGGTACTAAAGTATTCGCGCTTGCCGGTAAGATCAAAAAAGCAGGTCTTGCAGAAGTACCAATGGGACTTACAATCAGAGAGATTATCAACGATATAGGTGGAGGAATTAAGAACGATAGAGAGTTCAAAGCTGTTCAGCTTGGTGGACCGTCAGGCGGATGTGTGCCGGAGTCACTTGCAGATACACCTGTAACATATGAGGATATCGTTAAGACGGGTGCTATCGTTGGATCAGGCGGTATGATCGTAATGGACGAGGATACTTGCATGGTAGACATGGCTAGATACTTCCTGGACTTTACTCGTAAAGAATCGTGTGGTAAGTGTAACTACTGTCGTCTAGGCACTAAGAGAATGCTCGAAATTCTTGAGAGAATTACGGAAGGCAAGGGAAAAGATGGAGATATAGAACTTCTTGAGGAACTTGCTGATAAGATTAAGAACGGTTCGCTTTGCGGACTTGGTCAGACAGCACCAAACCCTGTTCTTACAACACTAAAGTACTTCAGAAACGAGTACGAGGACCATATTTACAACCACAAGTGTACAGCAAAATCATGTAAGGCTTTGATTAAGTTCAACATTACGGATAGATGTGTAGGATGTACAGCATGTGCAAGAAATTGTCCTGTAAGCGCAATTACCGGTGAAGTAAAGAAACAGCATACGATAGATCAGACAATATGCATTAAGTGCGGCAAGTGTGAAGAATCATGTCGCTTCGGTGCAATAGATAGACTGTAGGAAGGGGGTTATTTCGATGAATAAATTCAGAATGAATATAGATGGCAAAGAAGTTCAGGCCGTTAACGGACAGACAATTTTAGAAGTTGCTCGTGAAAACGACATTTTCATCCCAACACTTTGCTATGACGAAAGAACTGAGATTTACGGTTCATGTGGACTATGTATGGTTGAGATTGAAGGAAGTCCTAAGCTTGCAAAGGCTTGTGCTACTGTAGCTGCTCCAAACATGGTTATTTCAACAAACTCGGAGAGAGTTAACGAAATCAGAAAGACAAACCTGGAGCTTTTGATCAGTAATCACTATGGTGATTGTATAGGACCATGTATGAAGGCATGTCCAGGACACACTGACTGTCAGGGCTACGTAGGTCTTGTAGCTAACGGCGAGTTTGCAAAGGCGAATGAGCTAATCAAAGATAAGATTCCACTACCTGCATCTATTGGTCGTGTATGTCCACATCCATGTGAGGACGCATGTAGAAGAGGCCTTGTTGATGAACCGATTAGCATAGCTATGATTAAGCGTTTTGCAGGCGATATGGATATCGCTGCAGATGAGAGATTTATTCCTGATATGGATGAGGATACAGGTAAGTCAGTTGCTATCATCGGTGGTGGACCTATGGGACTGTCAGCAGCTTACTTCCTAAGACAGAGAGGTCACGATGTAACAATATTTGATTCAATGCCTAAGCTTGGCGGTATGCTTAGATACGGTATTCCTGAGTACAGACTTCCAAAGGAAGTTCTCGATGCGGAAATCGCTATCATGGAAGCTATGGGAATTCAGATTGTTCCAAACACAAAGGTTGGAGTTGATATTCCTCTAGATACTATCAGAAATGATTTTGATGCAGTAGTTCTAGGAATAGGTGCATGGCTATCAACAGGAGTAGGATGCCAGGGTGAGGATGCTGAAGGTGTTATCGGAGGTATCGACTTCCTACGTAGAGTTGTAAGAAATGAGCATATCGATCTAGGAAAGAATGTTGCTATTGTAGGTGGTGGTAACACAGCAATGGACGCATGTCGTACAGCTGTTAGACTTGGTGCTGAGAACGTATATAACATCTATCGTAGAACAAAGAATGAGATGCCTGCTGATATGCTTGAAATCGAAGAGGGTGAAGAGGAAGGAGTAATCTTCAAGAATCTAACAAACCCAATCGAGATTATCAAGGATAAGAACGGTCATGTTAAACAGATTGTTCTTCAGGTTATGGAGCTTGGTGAGGCAGATGCTTCAGGAAGACGTAAACCTATACCTGTAGAAGGTAAGACAGAAACTATTGATGTGGATACAGTGCTTCTAGCTATCGGTCAGAAGGTTGATGCATCAATGTTCGAAATCGACAAGACAAAGAAGGGTGGAATTTCATACGACCCTAAGACAATGATGACAAGTATCCCGGGCGTATTCGCCGGTGGTGACTGCGGTAACGATAAGATCTCTATCGCTATCGAATCAATCGCAGATGCAAAGAAGATTGCCGAGTCTGTAGACGCTTACCTAAATGGTGAGATTTACGAGTATGAGCCAAGGTTCCATGTAGAAAAGGACGATATTACAGAAAAGACATTTGAGGATAGAGAAAGACTTTGTAGAGAAAAGGCTGATCAGTTAAATGCTCTGGAAAGAAAGGATAACTTCACAGAGATTATCTATGGAGGTTTAACAGTTGAGCAGGCAATGAAGGAAGCTTCACGTTGTCTGGAGTGCGGATGTCACGATTACTTCGAATGTAAGCTTGTCGACTATGCAAATGAATATGATGTTGAGCCGGAGAGATTTGCCGGTGAGATGACAAAGATTGACTTCAACGACGATCATCCGTTCATACTAAGGGACCCTAACAAGTGTATCCTTTGTGGACTCTGCGTAAGAGTCTGCGACGAAGTTATGGGAATCGGTGCTCTTGGACTTGTGAACAGAGGATTTGACACAGTTGTCAAGCCATCACTGGAGATGCCGCTTATGACAACTGCATGCGATAGTTGTGGACAATGCGTATCTGTATGTCCGGTCGGTGCTATTCAGGAGAGACAAACAGTGGTTAAGGAGGTTCCGCTAGATACAGAATTTACAACAACAACATGTGCAAATTGTGCAGTTGGATGTACTATGGACCTAGAAAACTACGGAGATATGCTAATCAAAGCAAATCCTGATAAGGAAGGCTACGTAAATAAGGGACTATGCTGCGCTAAGGGTAAATGGGGATTTGATGCTTCAGTGCTCGAAGGCAAGATTGTAGATCCAATGATTAAGCGCCTAAACGGCGAGATGGAAGAAGCAGATTACCATGAAGCTTTGATTCTGGCTGCTAAGAACCTAGAATCAGTTAAGGCGAGACATGGTGCAGGCTCAATCGCAGTTGCTATCTCAGATAGATATACTAACGAGGAAGCTTACACAATGAAGAAGTTTGCAGAAGTTCTTGGAGCAAATGTATTCAGCTTCAATAACAGACACAATGCACTTCTAGATGTACTTGGACTTGATGCTTCACCTAACACAATTGATGAGCTTCTTTCAACAGAAGTAATCCTAGTCCCTGCTTTCATAAAGAGCAAGGCAGCTGTAATCTGGAACAAGATTAAGCAGGCTGCCGCAGCTGGAGCAAAGGTAGTTGTTATCAACACACCTGAAGCAAGCACAGAGATTCCAGGAGCATACAAGACTGTTGAGACAGAAGACAGCACAGCATTCCTAAAGGCTCTTGCAAATGCAGTAATTGCAAACAAGGGTGAGTGCGCAGCAGAAGGTTTTGATGAATTCAAGGCATCTGTAGCTGGAGCAAAGGTGAGCGATGAAGTTAAGGAAATCGCTGATCTGTACACAAATGCTAAGAAGGCTATGATCGTATTTGAGCAGAATGTAATCAGTATTGCAGCAGCAGAGATTCTAGCTGGCATTGCAGTAGTTTCAGGACATATCGGAAGTCCAAGAGACGGTATCCTAGAAGTTAAGGCTAAGAACAACTCACAGGGACTTGTAGATATGGGAATCCGTGCAGGATCTGAGGCTATGGAAGGTGTTAAGGGACTTATCATCTTCGGTGAGGATCCAGCTGGCGTAGATCTAAGTGGACTAGAATTCCTAGTAGTATCAGACATCTACTTGACTGATACAGCTCTTCAGGCTAATGTATTCCTACCAGGAACAGGCTCAGCAAGTGCAAATGGTACATTTACAAATACAGAGAGAAGACTTCTTCCTGTAGAGTCAGCAATCGAAGAGGATGTTGACTTCAACAACTGGGAGCTTGCAACAGAGCTAGCACACGTATTCGAGGTTGATTTCGGATTCGAAGACGAAGAAGATATCAGCAAGGCTATGGACGATGAAGTTGCTCTTTACAAGTATGCAGAAGTTGGTGAGGTATTCGGTGGCGTTCTAGAACCAATTGAGGTTAAGCTAGTAGCTGCAAAGGATGACAAGCTTGTAGATGTACTTGAGTGCACAGATGCGCTTATGAATCTGAACGTAAGCAGAATTCCAAAGCCGTTCTCAGTAGTTGAGTAATAGCTATAGGAGAATCTAATACTTAAATAACAAATCCCGCATTCAGGGCTATAGGACAAAAAGTGTTGATGAAAATCGCCATATACATTGAACTTTCAATGTGTATGGCGATTTAATCTTTTTTGAAAGAAGATTAAGGGTGGACAAAAAGTGTGTGTGAAATCTCTTTAAAATATTGGAATTTCAATGCTAAAACGTGGTATATCTTCCTTAGAATCAGTGTTCTTGGAGGAATATATTATGAAGCAGGTTAATTGTCCCATTTGTAATTGCAAATGCATAAAGCATGGTAAGATAAAATCTGGCACTCAAAGGTGGTTTTGTAAATCTTGTAAGTTAGCGTTTACGCCAAAGATAGACAATGATACTAAACAGCTTCAGCAGTTCTTAAATTGGCTATTCAGTAAAGAAGTGCAAAGTAATATGTCAGGAGGCGGAAGAACTTTTAGAAGAAAGACCTCCAGGTTTTGGGATATATGGGTTATGTCACCAAAGATAGAAGAATCAAAAGATGTACTGTATTTAGATGGCATATACTATGTAAGTACAGTTGAATTGAATAAAGCAACTATAAAGAAGTATATTCAAGAACAGGAAAAACATGATGTAGCCATGGATAAATCAAGTGTCAAAGAATATGAAGATCCCTTTAGGGATGGCAAGTAGTACAAATACCCTTTAAAGGACGGTGACGAGTCAAAGGCCGAGCTTGAACAGAGTGAAAGCCAGCGCCTTTAGACGCTGGCCGGTAACCCTTGGACTTATAGTCCTTGTGCAAACCTCCCGTTGGACGGGTGGTCATGATTTCACCTCATTTGGCAATAATATCAGGCAGAACTATTAAACTGTGAATAAAAACTTAAAGTTGTGATAGGTAACAAATTAAATAATAATATCGAAATTCAATAAAGATTGAAAAGAGGGCTTATGGAAAAACTGGAAAATACAGATAAAAAAGGAATTAGCACAAAGAGAAAGATTGGAAAGACTACCTATGAAGTTGTTGTACACTTCAATGAAAATGCGACTGAAACAATGCAAAATAGTAAAAAACATACTTACATATTATATAGGAGCTATAAAATAGGGATATTGATTTTGTAATGAGATCATTATCAGTATTAAACTAAAAATACTGTGCAAAATGGCTTGCGAATGATATAATTCAAATATAAAAGATATTGATGGTTTTTTTGTATTGTGGCTAGAAAAACTTATGCAGTTAGAAGAAAAGGAGAATTAAAGATGATTACAAAGAGCTTCGAAAGAAAATTAGAAAAACTTGGTGCATTTGAAATTAGCTTTGATATGTTGAGATTATCAGAAGAGAATGAGAAACATTTGAAATTTTTGAATGCAGGAAGAGGAAATCCTAATTGGATTAATACCTTGGGAAGATTAGCTTTTGCAAGACTGATGGAATTTGGCGTGTCAGAATGCAAAAGAACTCTAGATAAAGGAGATTTAGCTGGATATGTTGACTCCAATGGAATTGAGGAGAGGTACAATGCTTTTTTAAATCGTGACGATGAGGTGGATGTATTTCTTAAAAAGATCGTGGAGTATAGCGTAGAACATCTAGATTTAGATAAGAAAAGCCTTATTTTGGAGCTTACAAATGGCATTATAGGAAATAATTATCCGGTTCCTAGCCGTTGTTTGGAGAATACGGAGCACATCATCAATGCATTTCTTCAAAGCATTCTATATGGGAAGGCTAATTTAAGAAAAAATACTAAGGTATTTCCAGTAGAAGGCGGTACGGCTGCAATTGTTTATATATTTGATTCCTTAAAGCATAATGGACTACTTAATGATGGAGACCACATTGCAATCAACACACCGGTATTTACTCCTTATATTCAGATTCCGAGACTATCAAATTTTGATTTAGCAGAGGTCGATCTTCAAGCAAGGGAAGAAAATCAGTGGCATATTCCAGATTCTGAATTTGAAAAGCTTTTGGACCCTTCTGTCAAGGCATTTTTCTTAGTGAATCCATCAAATCCGGGTTCTCGTAGTCTTACAGATGAGAGTTTGGAACAGTTAAGAAAGGTAGTTGAAAAGCGTCCGGATCTTATTATTATAACAGATGATGTATACGGTACTTTTGTAAATGGATTTCGCACTGTTTATTCCGTTTGCCCAAGAAACACTATTCTGGTTTATTCGTATTCAAAGCTTTATGGTGTTACAGGATGGAGACTCGGAGTTATAGCAATTAATGAAGATAATGTTTTTGATGAACTGATTAAGAAGCTTCCTGAGAAGAAGAAAAAAGAACTAGAAAGCGATTATTCTATCGTTACATTGAATCCTTCGGAAATGGGCTTTGTTGAAAGGATATGTGCAGACAGCAGATCTATTGGATTGTATCATACAAGCGGGCTATCTACACCACAGCAGATTATGATGGTTCTTTTCTCTATGACTCATTTGATTCTTGAAAATGAAAAGGATCAATACATTGAAGCTTGTAAAGAAATTACAGCGATTCGTTACCACAATTTAATGTCTACATTAGGCTTACCTGAGGATAACAGTGATTCCAATGCTAAATATTATACACTGATTGACATATATCAACTTGCAGAGACAAATTATGATAAGAACTTCGCAACATGGCTTAGAAATGAATTTGAGGAAATAGATTTTCTTTTACATCTAGCAAAGGAAGATGGTGTTGTGTTGATGGAAGGAGTTGGTTTTGGAGCAACTCCTGGTACAGTTAGAATTTCAGAAGCAAACCTAGAGGACAATGATTATAAGGAAATAGCAAACCGTATTATATCCATTTTGAAAGAATATTACGAAAAGTATATAAAAGAGAAAAAAAAGCTATAATATGGAGGAATTTAAAATGAATATAGGTTTAATCTCACATGAAGTGTTTGAAACAGCACAACGTATTACGGTAACAGGCTTCTCTGATATAGCCCATTATTTGATTGCTAATCCAGTCATTTCTATCTTTATATGTCTTGCACTTGGATATTTTATTGGAAAGGTAAAGATAAAATCCTTTACGGTAGGTGCCACTGTAGGAACTTTGTTGGTAGGACTTCTCATTTCCCTAATATTGAAGGGGGCAGGAACTTACGAAATTGACGGAACGGTGAAGACAATCTTTTTCTCACTATTTATTTTTACTATCGGATATGAGGTTGGACCTTCATTCTTCGCAAGTTTAAAAAGATCTGGCCTTAAAATTATTGTCCTATCCATATTCTTCGCCGTGGTAGCTTTTGCAGTTTCGATTGTTTTGTTTAAGACTTTTGATATTGGAGCTGGAGAAGCTGGCGGAATTTTGGCAGGTAGTCTTACACAGTCAGCAATCATAGGAACAGCGGATTCTACTATGAAGGGTATGCTTTCAGGAACAGAACTGAAAACGGCTGAAAGTCAAATGGCAGTTGCATATGCACTTACCTATGTTTTTGGAACGATTGGGGTAGTTGTGTTTTTGAGAAATGGTGCATCGAAGTTAATTGGTGCAAATTTGACAGATACAGTTAAGAAGAAAATTGAGCAAACAAATTTCCATGAGTCTTCTTCGGAAAACACTGTGGTTGGAAATATTAAAGCACGTGCATTTTGCTTAGAAAAAGGTGCAGAACTTATTGGCAAAACAATCGGTTCCATTGAAGAACAGTACGATGATTCTCTTACAATAATTAAGATTCTTCGAGATGGTAAACAGGTGAATCTTGCACCGGATGTGCAGCTTCTTGAGAAGGATACAGTTATGATTATAGGACTTCTTGATGCAGTATTAAATTTTGAAGCTTCTGGCATGGAGGAAACTAATGATTCAGAAGCTCTTAGGCTAGATGTGGTAAAGCAAGAAATAGTTTTAACTAACAATTTCTCTCTAGATGTTATAAAGAATCTTTCAGAAAATGGAATCGTCATTTCAGAAAGGATGAGAGATAACAATATTCTCACTGAAGAGGAGGAGTTAAAGGCTCTTGATCACTTGATATTGGTGGGACCAAAAGCTGCTATTTCTAAGGCTGTAAAGAAACTTGGGTATGTGAAGGATACAGGAACTGAGACAGATATATCTTTTATCAGCATCGGGCTTGTAGTTGGTCTATTAATAGGTGCAATCAGCTTCGTTGTATCCAAAATTCCGATTACACTTGGATCTGGTGGAGGAGCTTTAATTGGAGGACTTCTGTTCGGATATTATCAAGATAGACATTCTAACTATGGACTGATGCCGAAAGCAACCCGATGGTTTTGTAAGAGTGTTGGATTAAATCTCTTTATAGCCATTGTGGGACTTACTTCTGGAGCTTCCTTCATATCTGCATTTCAATCTATGGGCTTAAAGGTACTATTAATTGGTATTTTGGTAACCATTTTGCCTCATATTGCTTCCGTTTACTTTGGAAGATTTGTGTTAAAGTTGGATGCTGTAGATATCATTGGTGCTCTATGTGGTGCTGGAACGTGTACAGCAGCACTTAACGGAGTTGTGGAGGAATATGATTCAAGTATTTTTGCTATAGCATATACACCAGGATATGCAATGGGAAATATTTTACTTACAGTCTTAGGTCCTCTTGTAGTAGCAATATGCATACATTAGTTATTTGAGTAGATAAGATAGATAGATTCATACATTTATTTTAAGGAAAAGTGGTTGTATAATATTTAGCGTTGGTGAGAGAAAAAATTCGGCACTAAACTAGATGCGGGATTTTTCGTACTAAAAATCCCCATGCGTAGTGGGGATTAGCTTACTATATATTCTTAGCTGATTCAATGAGTTCTTCGGCGTTTTTTCGCGTTGCATCTGTAATGCTTTCACCACCGATGAGCCTTGCAATTTCGTCAATCTGGGCACTAGAATCTAGCTTTTCTATATGTGTGTATGTACTGCTGTCATCAGAGTGCTTGAAAATGCGATATGCTGTATCTGCCATAGCCGCAATCTGAGGTAGGTGAGTGATGCAGAGAATCTGCTTGTCAAAAGCGATTTCTTTTAGCTTTTTGCCGACGACGTGAGCTGCCTGTCCGCTTATACCTTGGTCTATTTCATCAAAGATAAGGGTAGGAATAGCGTCGCTGCTTGCCGTTATCTTTTTGATTGCCAGCATTATTCTTGAAATCTCACCACCTGAAGCCGTTTTAACCAGTGGTTTTAGAGGTTCGCCCTTATTTGTGGAGATTAGAATTTCAACATTATCAAGGCCACTTTCGTCAGGAATTGACTTTGGGTCAAAGCGTATTTTTAGAGCTGCACCCGAGAAGTTAAGGTCATTTAGCTCTATCAGAATCTTCTCGGAAAGCTCATTAGCAACAGCTTTACGAACTTCGCTCAGCTTATTTCCGGCAGCAATCAAAGCATCGTAGCTTTTCGATAAAGAGGCCTCTAGGTTAAGCTTTTCATCGTCAAAGTTTTCTATGGTCAGGAGTTCTCCTTCAATATTATCGCAGTATGTGAGAATATCCTCTATGGTGCTACCGTATTTCTTTTTAAGAGACTTTATGAGCTCTAGACGTTCAATCGCTTCATCAAGCTCAGATGGATCAAATGTCATTTCATCTGCTGTATCTCTTAAAACTGATACAGCTTCCTCAAGCCTATAATAAGCATCGTTGCATGACTCTAGGAGTTCATTGAGTTTTCCTGAGTATTCAGCAAGAGACTCAATGTACGAAAGGGCAGAACCCAGAGTGCTGTAGGCACCATGTTCACCATCTATAAGCTCATAGGCATGGCTTGCATCACTTGTAATTTTTTCTGAGTTTTTGAGCATGTCGAGGCGTTCCTCGAGCTCAGTATCTTCGCCAGGAACAAGCTTAGCGGCTTTTATTTCGCTTATCTCAAACTTATAGAAGTCGAGTTTTCTCGCGTTCTCAGAAGAAAGGGAGATAAGCTTATTGAGCTTTGCTTTCTTATCCATGTAGCTTTGATATTCATCAGCGTAATCATTTTTAAGTTCATTTATTTTATCAAAACCATAGGTATCGACCAGCATAAGGTGATTTTCTGTATTAAGAAGCGACTGATTATCATACTGGCCGTGAATATCTGCAATCTTTTGGCAAGTGAGTTGAAGTTCAGATAAGGTAACCAGTCTACCATTTAACTTACAAAGATTTTTTCCGTTAGAATTTATCTCTCTTGAAATAATGACCTCTTTTCCGTCTATTTCACCGGAAAGCTCGATAATTGCTTTATCGCTCCCATAACGAACAAACGACGAATCAGCCCTGCTACCAAGTGCAAGGCTTATCGCCGTTACTACTATTGATTTTCCGCTTCCGGTCTCTCCGGTAATGATATTCAGTCCTGAGTAAAAGTCAACATCGGTGTTCTTGATAATAGCAAAATCTCTGATACTGATGTGATTTATCATTACTTGTGATTCCTTAAAATAAGCATGTTGTTAAAAATTGATAGGATCTCTTCTACATGGTCCTCATTATCGATAATCAGTAGAAGGGTATTGTCTCCTGCAATGGAGCCGACAACATGAGGCAAGCCTATGTTGTCAATAGCCTCGCCGGCTGCTGCACCGCAACCTGAAAGAGTTTTAATGATTATTAAGTTGTGTGCAGATGCAAATGAAGTGATTGTTTCTCTAAAAATCTTTACAAATCGATCTGATATAGGTGCATTCTGCTGTGTGCTTACTGCATATTTATATCTGCCTGTTGGAGACAGTACCTTGATAAGCTGTAGCTCTTTGATGTCGCGCGATATAGTCGCTTGTGTAACATCAAATCCGTCGGTCTTTAGCATAGCTGCTAGTTTTTCTTGAGTTTCAATTTCGTTGTTTGAAATAATCTCAAGTATCTTGTTTTGTCTCGAGTAACGCATAATAATAACCTCTTCCTGGCAAATATGCCTCCCTATTTTGATAATTATAACACATGTATAGTTATAATTAAAGGAATTTTGAATGGGGATTTACAAATATTGACATATGAGTTCTCTTGTTAGACAAACATCTGTTCATATGTTATAATATCTAGCGAAAATCAGGAGAGATAATATATGAGAATTATAGGGATAGACCCCGGCTATGCGATTATGGGTTGGGGGATTTTAGACCTAAAGGGGAATAAGTTCAGCGTTGTAGATTACGGTTCAATTACAACTGATGCAGGCGTAGATGTAGCTAAGAGACTTCAGCATATATATGCAGAGCTTGGTGCCATTATTGCTAAATATGAGCCTGAGGAAGCTGCAATAGAGGAACTGTTTTTTAATAACAACGCAAAGACGGTGATTCTCGTTGGAGAGGCAAGGGGTATCGCCGTTTTGGCATGTGCAAATGCAGGACTTGAGATATCAGAATACACGCCTTTACAGATAAAGCAGGCTCTTGTCGGATACGGAAGAGCTGATAAGAAGCAGGTTCAGGCTATGGTTAAGGCAATCTTAAATCTAAAAGAAGTACCTAGGCCTGATGATACCGCAGATGCCGTTGCAGCAGCGATTTGCCACGGTCATAGTCGCGGCAGGAGGATAATCAAGTGATAAGATACATTAAGGGAATTATATATCACCAAATGGATAGCTCTATTATAGTAGAGAATAGCTCAGGCATAGGTTTTAATATAATGATTCCGTCAGGGTCAAGTTTCTATAAGTTAACCGATGGAGAAGAGGTCAAGGTTCACACCTCTATGATAGTCAAGGAAGACGATATCAGTCTATACGGTTTTTCAGATAGGGAGGAACTTGAACTATTTGAGCTTTTGATAACCGTCAGCGGTATTGGAGCAAAGGGGGCTATGTCGATAATGAGTGTTCTTAGCCCTAATGCACTAAAGCTTGCAATTGCATCTGGTGACAGCAAGTCCATATCAAAGGCAAATGGTGTCGGTAAGAAGACTGCTGAGCGAATCATTATAGATCTTAAGGACAAGCTTGGAAGCTTTGATGAGACTGAATTGGACGCTCATATAGATGATAAGATATTTGTTAATGACGATACTCGCTCTGAAGCAAAGACAGCTTTGATAAGCCTTGGATATTCTCAGCAGGAGGCCGAGAATGCCATTAGCAAAATCAAGGGTGAGAGTTTGAGTATTGAAGATTATATCAAGCTTGCTCTAACGCAGATGTAGGTATTAGGAATGGAAGATAGAATTACAAGAACAAGTGCCAATGAATACGAAGAGAGGCAGGAGGTCGGACTTAGACCACAGCGCCTTGATGATTTTATTGGTCAAAGCCATGTTAAGGAAAATCTAAAAATTTTTATTGAGGCGGCAAAGCTTAGAGGTGAGCCGCTAGATCACGTTTTGTTCTATGGTCCTCCGGGACTTGGTAAGACAACTCTGGCGGGAATTATTGCAAATGAGCTTGGTGTTGATATAAAAATTACCTCGGGTCCGGCAATCGGAAGAGCGGCAGATCTTGCGGCTATTTTGACGAACCTAAATGAAAATGATGTTCTATTTATAGACGAGATACATAGACTTAACCGATCAGTCGAGGAAGTTCTTTATTCTGCTATGGAGGACTATGCGCTTGATATAGTTATAGGAAAAGGACCGTCTGCAAGGTCGATAAGGCTTGATATAGCGAAGTTTACTTTGATAGGTGCAACTACGAGGGCAGGTAGCCTTTCAGCACCATTACGAGATAGATTTGGTGTCATAGACAAGTTTGAGGTTTATGATAGCGATGAGCTTATCAACATTATAGGTAGATCGGCATCGCTTCTTGGTGTGACTGCAGATGAGGACGCGCTTTACGAGATGGCAAGATGCTCAAGAGGGACTCCGCGTGTTGCAAACAGAATTCTTAAGCGTGTCAGAGATTTTGCCCAGGTTAGCGGGAAATCGCATATCGATTTTGAAACAGCACAGCAGTCACTATCTGCTCTTGGCGTCGATGCACTTGGTCTTGAGAAACTTGATAGAGAGATTCTTGATGCGATTATAACGAGGTTTAACGGCGGTCCGGTGGGTATAGATACAATTGCCGCATCGATTGGTGAGGAAAGGATTACGATTGAAGACGCCTATGAGCCATACCTGATACAGCAAGGGCTGCTTTACAGGACGCAGAAGGGTAGAATGGCTACGGAGTTAGCTTATAAGCACCTTGGAATCGCATACAGCGGTGACAAAAATATCGATGCACAGGAAGATAATGCAGAGTAATTTGGAGAAATAGATGCATATAAACGATTTTGATTATGAGCTTCCGGAGGAACTGATTGCTCAAAAGCCACAGAAGGATAGGGACAAATGTCGACTGATGGTTTTGAGACGCAAGGAAAACAGTATAGAGCACAGGCATTTCTTTGATATATTGGAATACCTCAAGGAGGGTGACTGCTTGCTGCTAAACGACAGTAAGGTCATTCCGGCAAGGCTTTATGGAATAAAAGAAGAAACCGGCGCAAGGGTTGAATTTCTTTTAATCAAAAGAGTAGATGGCGATACATGGGAGACAATGGTGAGACCAGGTAAAAGGCTCAAACCCGGTGATAGTGTTTTGTTCTCTGATGAGGACGGGAAAAAGCTCAGAGCCGAGATACTTGACTACGGTGAAGATGGTACGAGAATTGTCAAAATGGAATACGATGGTATTTTGATGGAAAGGCTCGAAGAAATAGGTTCAATGCCACTTCCACCATATATTTCAAGACCCGGTAACGATGAGGATAAGGACGACTATCAGACGGTTTATTGCCATGAGGAGGGATCCGTTGCGGCTCCTACGGCAGGTCTTCATTTTACAACCGAGCTCTTAGAGAAAGCTAAAGAAAAGGGCGTTAAAATCGCATTTGTGACGCTTCACGTGGGTATTGGCACATTTAGACCGGTTAAGTGTGAGACTATTGAAGAGCATCACATGCATTTTGAGGAGTATTCAATAAGCGAAGAGGCTGCTGAGATTGTTAATCGGACTGTTTTGGAAGGCGGAAGGATTATATCTGTTGGAACGACATCGACGAGAACTGCAGAAAGCGCAGCTTACTTCGATGAAAAAAGCGGAAAGTATCTGATTGCAGCCGGTTCAGGAAGTACGGATATATTTATTTATCCGGGATACAAATTTAAAATTATCGGTTCCTTGATTACGAACTTCCATTTGCCGAAGTCAACTTTGATGATGCTGGTTTCAGCGCTTTACGACCGTGAACACATACTAAAGGCTTATGGGAAAGCCGTTGAGGAGAAGTATAGATTTTTCAGCTATGGCGATGCCATGTTTATAGAATAGGAGGATTAGATATGAATGAATTTATAAAATCAATGAAATGGGGGATGATGCTGACCGGACTTTTGACAATCATCATAGGTATTATGATTTGTGCAAATCCTAGCGGTGCAATTATCTCAATTATACGTTTTATCGGATGGATTTTGATTATTGCAGGAGGTTTTTCTGCTATCAGTGAATTCATGCAGCGTACTACGACATATAGAACATATACGACGATGACATTTGCGATTATAAGCCTTATTTTCGGTATTATACTTGTAATTAGACCGGCGTCATTTGTTAATTTTGTTGGAACATTAGTTGCCTTCATTCTATTCGTGCATGGAATCAATGCAATAGTTTCAGCACTCAATTCTAAGAAGTATGGATATAATCAGTGGAAGCTTGCTTGCTTGTCAGGTGTTATTTTCGCTGTCGTAGCCTTTATAGTGCTCGTTAACCCATTCTCATCAGCCAGTGCGCTAATGCTGTTTATAGGTATAGTACTCATAGGAGATGGAATATCTAACATCGCTATGGCATTTGGTATCGGTAGAACAATGCATAAGTATAATAGAAACGCAATGGGCGACAGATACATTGATGTAGATTACGAAGAAGTTGACGATAAATAATTTGAGGTTTATTAATGAAGCATGCAGTCAGCTACGAGCTGAAGAGAAAAGATAAGAACAGTGAGGCGCGCAGAGGTGTTCTTCACACACCACACGGAGATATCCAGACACCTGTATTTATGCCGGTTGGTACTCAAGCTACGGTCAAAGCCATGACACCTGAGCAAGTCGAAGCTACAGGTGCCAAATTGATTTTAGGAAACACCTATCATCTCTTTCTAAGGCCGGGACATGAGATTGTCAGGGAAGCCGGAGGACTACATAAGTTTATGAACTGGAATCATGCTATTTTGACAGATAGCGGCGGATTTCAGGTATTTTCTCTCGGAAAGCTTAGAAAAATTTCTGAAGAAGGCGTTACATTTAGAAGCCATATTGACGGATCAAAGAAGTTTATTTCACCTGAGATCGCCATTGAGATTCAGAATGCGCTCGGTGCTGACATCATAATGGCCTTTGATGAATGCGCACCTTATCCGGCAGATAGACGATATGTTGAGGACTCCCTAAAGAGGACAACAAGATGGCTAAAGCGATGTAAAGATGCTCACAAGGATGTGGAGAGACAGTCGCTCTTTGGAATAATGCAAGGCGGAATGTATAGCGATTTACGTAAGATGAGTGCAGATCAGATAGTTGAGATGAATCTTCCAGGCTATGCCATAGGTGGTCTTTCCGTTGGCGAGCCTAAGGAACTCATGTTAGAAGTGCTAGATAACTGTGTTGATTATCTTCCGTCAGAGAAAGCCAGATATTTGATGGGTGTTGGCACTGTTGACTATATTTTCGAGGGCGTAGAGCGTGGAATTGACATGTTTGACTGTGTTCAGCCTACGAGAATTGCAAGACATGGCATGGCTACGACGGCAAACGGTAAGCTTAATATCAAGAATGCAAAGTTTGAGAGGGATTTTTCATCCTTAGATGAAGAGTGTGACTGTTATACGTGCAGAAACTTTTCAAAGGCATACTTGCGTCACTTGTTTAAGGCAAATGAAATGCTTTGCAGCACACTTTTGTCAATCCATAATATCCATTTTCTGGAGAAGATGATGGAAGGCATACAGAAGGCTATAGAAGAGGATAGATTTTTAGAATTTAAGAAAGAGTTTTACGATAAATATGGAGAATTTTAGTCCCTGTCCACATCGTGAGTTTTGTGGTGGGTGTAAGTACAACGGGGAAGAATATGAGGAGGTGCTGGCGGATAAGAATTCGCTAGTTTTGTCATATCTTGAGAACAACGGCATAGATACATCTGTTTACGTAGGAATTGAGGGACGTCCACAAGATGCAAGATACAGATACAGAAATAAGATGGAGTATACCTTTGGAGATCTGGTCAAGGATGGCGAGATAACACTTGGAATGCATAAATCAGGGCAGTTTATGTCTATAGTTACCGTTGATCACTGTCAGCTTGTCGATGAGGATTTCAATAAGATTCTCAGATGCACACTGGATTTTGCAATAGAAAAGGGATACAAGAAGTACCACAAGCGTACTCATACCGGACTTCTTCGCAATCTGCTAATCAGAAAGGGAGTTCGAACAAAGGAACTCGTAGTAGATATTGTGACAAGCTCAGAGGGCGAGTTTGATGAGAAGGGATGGGCAGAAAGAATCAAAGCGCTTGATTTAAACAATAAACTTGTCGGTATTGCAAGAACAATAAACGATGGACTAGCGGATGCGGTAAACTGTGACGAGCAACACATAATAGAGGGAAGAGACTATTATTTTGAAAAACTTCTAGGTCTTGAGTTTAGAGTAAATCTGTTCTCATTCTTTCAGACCAATGTAAATGCCATAGAAAAGCTGTATACGGATGCTATAAAGCTTTTTGATGATATAGAGGGGAAGACTGTATTTGACCTATACTGCGGGACAGGAACAATCTCGCAGGTCGTTGCATCAAAGGCAAAGCATGTGGTAGGAGTCGATATAGTGCCGGACTCGATACATGCAGCTGAAGAAAATGCAAAGATAAATGATATAGAAAACTGCGAGTTCATCTGTGGAGACGTATTCGAAGTTCTAGATTCGGTAGAAAAGCTTCCGGATGCAATAATAGTGGATCCACCTAGAGTTGGAATACGAACGAAGGCAGTAAACAAGATAGCAGGCTATGGAGTTGACGAAATCGTATATATATCATGCAATCCAAAGACCATGGCAATCGACCTCGTAGATTTCCAAAATATGGGCTACGAGGTAAAGTATATAAAAGCATACGATAACTTCGCATGGGCAAAGCATACGGAATGCGTAACACTACTTTCACGAGCTACAAAGTAGCGATGGGAAAGTAGATGTACGTCCTATGCAAGGCGAGCCCAAGAAAACGGTTCATGGAAAGAAGGATATATATGAATAAACAGATGCTTGTTGATAACTGGCTTCATGAGCAAGAAATTGCCTATATAAAAGGATGGGATTTTTCTCACATTAGAAACAGGTATACGGAAGAAGATGATCTGCCTTGGGATTTCGGAAAAATAATAAATACCTATCTTAGAGACACGGATTGCTTATTAGATATGGAAACGGGTGGTGGAGAGTTCCTTTTATCTTTTAATCATAGTCCAAATTTATGTGCTGCAATTGAGGGTTATGAACCCAATATAAAAATTTGTGAAGATAGACTATTGCCATTAGGCATCGACTTCAAACCGGCGGATGGAGGAGATAAGCTTCCTTTCGATGATGAATATTTTGATGTTGTTACTAATCGACATGGAAAATATGAAATAAATGAACTTAAAAGAGTCCTAAAAAAAGGCGGTTTATTTCTAACACAACAAGTCGGTGCTGAAAATGATAGAGAATTGGTGAATTTACTGATAGGTGACTTAGATTGCCCATTTCCTGAAGCCTACTTAAAATTTGCTGTACAGGAATTCAAAGAAAATGGGTTTGAAATTTTAGAAGAAGGTGAATCATTTAATCCAATTAAATTCTATGATGTGGGAGCGCTTGTTTGGTTTGCAAGAATAATCGATTGGGAATTCCCAAACTTTTCTGTAGAAAAATATCAAAATAATCTTTTTAAAGCCCAGGAACTTCTTGAAAAAGAAGGTGCAATAGAAGGAAAAATTCATAGATATTATTTTGTAGCGAAGAAAAAGTAAGAAAGAAATTTGAAGTACTAGAAAAAATATTGAAAGATAATTATAGTAGTTGTAGCACTACATATGTAGTTTATTTAAGTTGCACTTTGCGTTATGCAGGGTGTTTTTTTGATTATGATGCGGATGATTTAGGAATCTAATAAATGTGCACATAATCAAAGATTACGGCTAAATCATATCGCGCATAAACAAATGACATGATATAATGTGCGCATAATCAAATATAAGACAGGTATAATACGAATACTTGAAGGTGTGATACACTTTTATTACTATTTACGCTAACAACTAAAAGGCGGCGGAATGGAGGTTTAAATGCAATATATACCTGCAATTGCTTTTGCTATAATATTAATAATATAATCGCTATCGTACTTCCATGGATTGTTTTTGGAGGTATTGCTATATTTACTCTTGTGTATTTAAATAGCAATAAATTTAAAAAACAATAGTATAAATAAATGTCTATTTAAAAAGCCTATAAAGACAAAGACTTATTGAAAACATGCAGAAAACAAATTTTTTATAGTATATTTATTAATTGGATTAGAAACTTTTATAGAAGCAGATTATGATTCCTACTACTGTAAAAGAAGTATATCGGACCCGTGGTACAGCAATGATTTTGATACAGCATACGATGAGATAGAGAAGGGATGCGGAGCATTGTTGGAAGAACTTCGGAAGTAAAAGTCAGTGCGAGTTTGTCAAGGCAGGATTTGGAGAAAAAGAAATGAACGAATATCTAAAGGAATACATAGAGCTTAAGAAGAATTTTAATGCCCAAGATGGGGATAAGGCGAGTGTCTTAGCACTTTATCAGTTTGCAGATAGACTAGCTTTGATAGAGGAGAAGGAAGCAAAGGAAGTGCTTGTTGACGTATATCAGCAGCTCGGTTTGATGGAAAGTGCGTTTAAGATATTCATAGGCTTATGTGATAAGAATGATAGAAAACAAATTAAGAAGTTAGCCAATCTTCAGGAACTTTCTAATAATCGTGGAAATGACTTTGCTTTACCCAGACCTTTGACCGTTGCAGAGATGAATGCAAGAAGAGAGCGCCTTAAGGACTTGCCTCGTTTTAAATATCATCCGGATCCGCTTTCGACCGGTTCATTTGAGGAGGGCGAGGAAAAAATCTGTCCTTGCTGTGGTAATAAGAGCAAGGTCTACTATTCGTCATTTCCATATTGCACTGAAGATGTGGAGTATATTTGTCCTACATGTATATCAAATGGAGAAGCTGCAATGAAGTTTGACGCAAGCTTTGTGCAGGATGCTGAGTGGCATGGTGAGCCGAATAAAGAAAAGGATGATGAGCTTTTCCATCGCACACCTGGTTACCTAAGCTGGCAGGGTGAGCATTGGCTTTCATGCTGCGATGATTACTGTGCATATATGGGAACAGTTGGAACTCGAGAGCTAAAGGCTATGGATATAGCTGATGAGGTGCTTGAAGAGTATGCTCAGAGGGGTGAATTTGCTGATGTAGAGGAGTATCTTGTTAAGGACGGAGCTATATGTGGATATCTGTTTGAGTGCCTTCACTGCGGAAAATATCATCTCTATGTTGATGCAGACTAAGCGAAGGTGGATAGAAATCTTTTGTTTTTATATTATTGATATTATAATGACTCGATATATCAGCAATTATGCCTACACTTAACAATGATTAAAAAATAATATTTTTATATAAATTTAGTGTATTTTGAACAAATCTACGGTATAATAGTTACGTTAATAAAAGCAAGGCATGTTTTTAGAAAGGAAGGATAGATATGAAAGCTTCAATTCGTTGCAGCAAGGGTGTCGCACTTATTTTGACATTCTTGTTAGCTTTGATGATGATTATGTCTACGAGTATGGTGTATGCTGCCAGCACATATACAGCTACAGGTTCGGAGACGGGTGATCAGATCGCATCTATAATAGATGGAACGACAAAGGATCCATCAGGTAATGCTTATGAAGTAGTTGAGTTTCCGTCAGGAACATACGACTACACAATGACAAAACCTGTAGATATTAGAAGAAAAGTAACCATTCAGGCAAACTCCGGTGCAAAGGTTACGTTTAATGGCGGAGACTTTAGAGGATATGCAAACTCTGAGACTACATTTACAGGTTCGGGAAGTTTTTTACTTAATAAGCCAATCAATTATGGTATATGGTCTAATGATGCATCTGTAGTATTCAATTTCAACAATACTAATTTTACCATTGATGGTGCACCGGGATATGGTTTTTATGCTCTGTTAACCGGTAATACAACTAACATCAGAGGCGGAAACTTCGTTGTTAAAAATTGTGCTCAGAACGGAGACGAAGGTGGAGTCGAGTTTGATGGTGGAAATCTTAATGTATCAGATGGCGCACAGATGACACTGGAAAATAACGGAAATGGAACCTTTGGCGACCTATATATGAACGGTCAAATGACTGTCACAGGTAAAAATACAAAGGTGGTAATAAACGAAAAAAGAGCCGGTGCTAAAGGATACGGAATGGTTATTCCAAATTCAGGTCATCTTAAGATAGATGGGGCTACATTTGAAATAAATACAAGTGCAGCAGGCAGAGGAATAAATGCAGCTAATAACGCTTATAACACAATACTGCTTGTGAATGGAGCTAAGCTCAATGTAAAAGCTATAGGCGGAGTGGCTAAAAGCGGTGTTAGGCGTGCAAGAGTTGCTGTCAGTGATAATAGTATTTTAAATGTTGAAGGATACGATTACGCTTTTGATGGCAGCATGCTTGTAGCTCATGACAAGGCACATGTTACATTAAAAGGTAAGAGCGTAGATAACGGTTCAGTTCCTCTGCTTACAGGCGGAACAAACGGATCTGTTATAATTGGCGGTTCTGTTTTAGAAAACCCTGCTACACATGTAGTTAATGGCGTAGAGGAGGCTGTTACGACAGGTTCTGCTGTAAGTACACAGGCTGTAAATACTTCAGGAGAGGCCCTGACGCGTTTTGACATAAAAGGATTTGTCAATGGAGCAATAAATATCGCAGCAGATCCTAAGGATCCGGGTCACCCTTCATACACATATTATGTTGGGGAGAATCATAATGGAGTAGCATATGTTTGGGCACCTGCTGTAAAGATAAATTTCTGGGAAAATAAGGACGCGCTTGATAATAATGATGCGAGCAAGCTACTCAAGACTCTGATAACAATACGAGGCAATAAGATTGAACTCGTTGGAGGAACACTTCCTTCCAATCCTGCTGCACCTGTAGGAAAGGTTTTCTCACATTGGGTAAATGCTGAGACAGGACAGAAATTTGATGGAAATGCAGAATTCACAAAGGAAGTTACAGATGTATATGCTGTGTATAAAGACAAGCAGACAGAGCCTCCTGCAAAGCCACCTGTAAAGAATGACAACAAAGCTAAGAATCCTAATACAGGAGATAATTCACCTATGGCTCTATACGTAGCAGTATTGACGAGCACATTGCTTGCATTGACTTTAGGTATAAGGTTAAGACGTAAATCATAGTTATCATTATTCAATAAGGATTTGACAAAGATTTTTCATATTTAGTTAATTAAAATATTATCATAAAAGCAAACGTGAAATTAAGCGCTTGCTTTTATATTGTGCATTATTTTGCTTTGTTAAAATACTTTATAATCCAGTATTTATTTAAGAAAATATAGAATTAAGAATATGGCTTGAAATATGCTTAATATACTTGTTATCAAAATTACTGCATTTCGATTCTCTGAGAGTACTAGGCTTTGCATTAGGCAAGTGGTGAAATTATAAAACTCATTGATAAAGTTATGACAATTATACCTATTATTATAGTTATATGGCTGTAGATTAGAAATGATATATTTGCTACTCATAATTTGGCTATCTAATTTACTTTAAGAAAAAATATAATTTAGTCAATGGATTTGAGGCAGATTTTAAAGCTGGACGTAAGACCGAGAGCTACGCTAGTCAGATAGGTTTAATTGAGTTTATTATAGGAGTAGTAATATATAGCAGCATTATCTTTGATTGTATTTGAATAAAAGTACAACTAATTATGGAGGTTTTAATTTTGAGAGCTAAAGAGTCAAATGAAATTAACAACAAGGAGCTAAAGGAAAATATTGCCGATGTTGCGATTGGTCTACTAGAGGAAGGTTCTGACTACAATGAATTAGCGTATACGAAGGTTGAATTTGGGTATCTATTTGATATTGATGACCATGGTATAGAAGCACTACTTAAGGTTATTACTGATAAAACCACGGCATATTTTGCTGTTCAAGGTACAAGTATGATGAGACTCAATTTTTCGGATGAACTTTTTAATACTACAGTAGAAGGTTTCATGAATTTTCATGGTTGATATTAAATATAATCATTATTGTTGATATTTAAGGGATGCAAACAATGAAATTTTGGATATTTATGTTTATAATGACTTTACTGGTACCATTTTCTTTGATTTTCATGTGGTATGTGTGTCCGAGGATTAAAAGAGTCAACGGTATCATGGGCTATAGAACATCACGTTCTATGATGAACCAAAGCACTTGGGATTTTGCCCAGAGAGTGTGTGCTCGTAACTCTATGAAAATGTTTTTCCCTACAATAATTTTAGCAGTTGTAATCATGCCTTTTTGCAAAAATAAGGATATTGATACTATCGGATGGATAGGTCTTGGCGTTACCTTAGCACAGCTGATAAGCTATGTAGTCATTATTTACTTGACAGAAAGTGCACTTAAAAAGGAGTTTGATATTGGGGTAGGAAACGATAATTTATGAGTACGAAAGTAATTTGTTTAGGAGATAGTTTAACTTTTGGAAATGTTGGTTATTCATATATAAAACTTTTAGAGAAACAGTCATTTAATCAATATATTAATAGAGAGTAATATGAAGGAACAGTATTCATTTGAATCCGTATGCAAATATATAACAGCTACAATGAGCGAATTTAAAGATTTGATTGTATCAAAGTTTGAAGTGCTTCAGTATATTGAGTGGACATATAGCAAGGGAACCACAAAGGTATGTAAGGCTGATGAAAACGGAAAAAAGAAACGTTGTAAGGTTGGGATAGAATACAATTCAAAGACCGAGTTGTCAGTTGATATTGTTAAAGAAATATGGCATGAATTTAAGTTGTATTTTGGTAATAGTAATTTGTCAAAAATAGAGAGAATCACCGGAAATGAAGAAATAGGAAGATATGTATTTGTTGCCTTAAATGATATAGGTGATGAAGTTGAATGCGTAATTAATATTTCAGGAGAGTGGAATATACCCTTAATTAGAATAACAGGGTTTGTTAGTGCAAGATATAAAAATATTGATTTACAATCAGTGAAAGGAACGTTCAAAATGGCAAATACCGATGATAAAGTAAAGAAACAAGATAGATTAAAAGGATTTATTGGTAAAACAAAAGAAAGTTTTATTAAACATATCGATGTAAACGATGATGGAGCATTCGACAAGAAAGATGTAAGCGAGACAGTTGGTAAAGTAATTGACGGCACAAAAAGTAAAGTCGATGGTATTAAAGCAAATATGGAGAAACGCAAGGATAATTCTGATCTTAAGTACTTAAATCCTATATTCAGCTCCGATTTAAAGGAAATAAAACGCAATCTGCCTAGGCTGATATGTATAACAGAAAAAGATAAAAAACATCAGGAAAGTAGAATCTGTGATGGTTCTATAGGACACATTGAAGTAGTTGATGGATTAAAGGTTTTAAACATATATAGAGAGCACATTGGTTTATTTAACATTAATTTCTTCCCACGAAAAAATTCAGAGTTATATTATGTAGATCCAAGTGACTCTAAATGTTATATAGATCTAGATATTTACTTTGAGCAATTAAAGCAAGCACGAGTTTGTGAGCTGGAAAAAATTGCATATGATTTAGGAGCAAAACACTTTAAGGTTACTTACAAAGAAGAGAGCACGGAATCAAGTAAAAAAGATGTTTCTGAAAAATTAAATGCAAAATCACCTAAAATTGTAAATGCCAAAGCTGATGTAAATGTGAAAAGTTCAAGTGATAAATTTAGATCTATGGAAATTGCTGCGGAATCTACATTTATTGGTCATGAGCCGATTAGACCCAATTTAAAATATCTGCAACATGAACCGGATATTCTAAATTTAATTGAACTTAGAATGGGCGATAAGCCTATTACACATAAAAAAATGGAGATTAGGTTAATTGAGTCCTCTGGAATTAAGATGTCTGATGCAGTTAAAATAGACGCTGCAATAAAGCGCATAAAGGTAAATTCAAATACAAAGATATCAAGTGAAGTAAAAAGAGAGTCAATGAAATCATTTGTATATGAAATTGAATTTTAAATGCAGTTTACTCAGATTACTAAAAAAGACCAGTTTTTCTGGTCTTTTTTCTATATCATAAATCATTAAAATATAGTTGCTTAATTTATGACTTAATTACGAACCTGTATAAAATATTTTGCAAAGTATACTTGACAATAAATGCAAAGTGAACTATACTAAAAATGCAAAGTATACTTTGCTAATCATTGTTTTGATTAAAGGGTAGTAGAGGTATATTTAAATGAAAAACAGAATAAAGGAGCTGCGTAAAGAGAATAAACTTTCGCAGAATGACCTGGCTGATATAGTTGGAACGACCAGGCAGACAATAACATCAATAGAGGTGGGAAAGTATACAGCTTCACTGCCACTTGCATATAAGATTGCCAGGAATTTTGGGCTTAAGATAGAAGAAGTATTTGATTTCACAGATATTGATGAGGAGGGCTAAATCATGGATAAGAGATTAGAAAAAGCAAAAAAAGAAATACAAAAACAGAATGCTATTTTGTCATCTATTAATTTATTGTTGATACTATCTGTCTTGAATTTGAGGCATCTCACAAATGGATATAAAAACGATAATTTTGCCAGTTTCATGAAAGGATTCTACCTTGGATTTGTAATAATAGTTGGTATAATAGTCATGTCATATCTGGTTAGAAATATAAAGTATGCGAAAAATGAAAAGGCTTTGATTCGTATATATAACGAAATACATGATGAAAGAAAAGCAAAGATAGCAGGAATGGCGACTAAAAGAGCGATGCTAATATCTATTTATACAATGTTAGCAATGTCAGTTATATTTAGCTATATAAACCTATATATGTTTATAGGAGCGTTGATTACGACATTGTTATTATCATTGATTACGTTTGCGTGTTTGTTTTATTATAAAAGAAACTATACTGACGATATTTAGGTGAACCATATGACAAAAATCCTTTTTATCTGCCACGGCAATATATGTCGCTCACCAATGGCAGAGTTTATATTTAAGACAATTATTGCAGAGGCCGGGCTTGAGAATGAATTTATAGTTGACTCCGCAGCTACCAGCACTGAGGAAATTTGGAATGGGATCGGCAATCCGGTTTATCCGCCTGCAAAGCAAAAACTTAATGAACATGGTATTTCATGTAAAGGAAAGAGGGCTAGACAAATAACAAAGGAAGACGCATCAAAGTATGATCTTCTAATTGCGATGGATACGCGGAATATCAAAAATATGGAGCGGGTATTTGGAAAGGATGCTAAGCATAAGACACATCTTTTGCTTGAGTATACGGGAGATGCTAGAAGCATTTCAGATCCATGGTACAGCAATGATTTTGATAAGGCATATAATGAGATAGAGCAGGGTTGCAAGGCTTTGTTTAAGTCATTGCAGAGCTAGTAAAATCAAGCAAGGCGATGATGAGCTGCTTGAAGACTATGCTCAGAGAGACGAATTTGACAATCTGTATAATAAATATAGGGTTTTATATATCCGGATAGGAGTAATATGTTAGTTTTAAAAGTACTTGCGCTTTCGCTGGGATTGAAATATGCCGTATCAGGCTACTTGATTCATTTTAAGAAGAAGTATAGTCTCGTCAAAGGCTTCGAGGAAGAATTTAGAGCCGGATGTAAGAAAGAGAGCTATGCCAACCGGATTGGATTGATGGAATTTGTAGTAGGGATAGCAATTTCGCTTGCGGCTATAGCATTGATTATATTTGATAATTGAATTTGAGAGGTGCAACTATGGGTACTTGGATATCTATGCTTTTGATTTGCATGTTAATGCCCTTGTCTTTGATTTTTATGTGGTATTTTTGTCCGAGAATCAAATCGGTTAATAGCTGGATGGGGTATAGAACTGCGCGTTCCACAAAGAATAGCGAAACATGGGAGTTTGCACAAAAATCTTGTGCTGATAACTCATTGAAAATGTTTTTGCCTACAGCAGCTTTAACGCTGATAATCATGCTTTTTGTTTTGAATAAGGAAGATAAAGTAATTCAGTATGTAGGTCTTGGAATTACGATGGCACAGCTGATAAGCTATGGAATAATTCTTTATTTGACAGAAAAAGATCTTAAAAAGGAATTTGACGATAGAGGCAAAAGGCGTAATAATATATAAATTTCATATAAGAAAATTACACTGGGAGAAAATAAGGAATGAGTGAACAATCTATAAACAAGGTTAGGACTGTCAGTATAGTCAGCTTATCCAGCGGAATCATAGGTGAAGATTCTGTACAACATGAAGTCAGAATAGGAATTGAGCGACTGAAAAGGTTTGGGCTTAATATAAAATTCATGGAGCATGCGCGCAAGGGGCTATCGTATATAAGCGAGCATCCTGAGAAGAGGGCTGAGGATCTAATACAGGCATTCAAAGACGATTCAATAGATATGATTTTATGTGCAATAGGTGGAGACGATACATACCGCCTGTTGCCATATCTATTTAACAATGATGAATTGAAAAATGCCGTTAATCAAAAGATTTTCTTGGGATTCTCAGATACGACGATGAACCATTTGATGCTCCATAAGCTGGGGATAAAAACATTTTACGGTCAATCATTTTTGGCAGATATATGTGAACTTGAAAAAGACATGCTGCCGTATACGGAAAAATATTTTTTAGAGCTGATAAGAACCGGTAAAATCAGTAAAATAGAGCCAAGCGATGTATGGTATGAAGAGCGTAAGGACTTTAGTATAGATGCTATAGGCACAAAGCGTATCATGCATGATGATACCGGATTCAGATTGCTGCAGGGCAATGCAGTTTTTAAAGGGGAGATACTGGGTGGCTGCATAGAAAGCATATATGATATTTTTGATAACGGTTATCACAGCGATTCGGTTGAGATGTGTCAAAAGTATGAGCTTTTTCCTAATCTTGATGACTGGAAAGATAAAATCCTGTTAATTGAGAGCAGTGAGGGATCATCAACTCCGGATAAGTATAGAAAGATGATAAAAGCACTTAAGGATACAGGTATCTTTGATGTGATTAGTGGCGTACTTGTAGGCAAACCTATGGACAATGTGTTTGCTGAGGAATATAAACAGATTCTTATTGAGGTAATTGACAATCCAAATTTGCCAATCGTATTCAATATCAATGTAGGGCACGCGACACCAAGAGCAATTATTCCTTTCGGAGTTGAAGCAACTGTAGATACTGACAGACAAGTAATTGAATTTGATGTATAAGAGGACACCGCTATATAGCGGTGTTTTCTACTTGTATTTTACTTTTACGGTGTAAATAAACCATTATAGCAATCATTGGAGCTATGCATAGATATGAAATTACGAGGATTAGTGAATAGCTGAAATCCGTATCCCATGCCGGCGGCAAAGTGCTTAGAAAATTGTTTATTATATGCACCGTGATTACCAGGAAAAGCGACCTTGTTTTCTTATAGTAGTAGGCGAGGATTATTCCTAGAATTGCAGTGTAAACGCCCTGTATGAAGCTTCCGTGCCATGCACCGAACATTACACCCGATACAATAATTGGAATCCATGGTATTTCTATAGCTTTCTCCAAACTCCTATATATCAGGCCTCTAAACATTAGTTCTTCGACAATAGGTCCTACGATTGCAATGGCTAGGAGTGTCCAAATATAAGGACTTTGTTCCATATCGTCGTAGAGAGTAGAGAATGTCTCTACCTGATTGTTAAGTATTTTAAAATATTTTGATATATATTCAAAGAAATCAAGCCAAATTGTCGATACTCCGCCAACACCGAAAGATATGATTATAGTAAATAGAAACGACTGAGCTTTTGAAAGTCCGACTTCCGGCTTGACTTTTTCTTTAAACATTAACTTGTACAGAACATAGTAAATTATAATCAAGGATATGGAAATGATTGCGTCTATAAAGCTCAAACTATTATTGACAAAATTGTCGCTAAGCGGAAGATATTTCAGCAACACTTTAGGAATGATGAACAATATATCAGTTAGATATTCATTTGCTATCCACAGTGCTACCGGAAAAAGCAAAAATAAAATCCTTTTCTTATCAAATGGTTTTCTTTCCATTTAAATCTCCTTAAATCTAAATAGTCAAATACAAATATTTTAATATTATAGCACAAAAGTCTGAAGTCTAAACATCGATTTGTTTACAATAAGTATGAGCATTTCCTTTATAAAATTTAAATATTTGATATAATGTTATCAAAGAAAAGGAGAGTATGATTTAGCCTATGAGCTAATCATACAAGATAATAAATGGAACTTAAGCTAAATACATCACCAAAATACGAGAAAAAGGCTGATAAAATTCTTAAGCCACTTCTTGATTTACTAAAGAAGCTGACCTTACTTGAGGAAGAGATTTTTGAAAGAGATGAGGCTCTCGAAGTAGAAAAGAAAGAACTTAACATTCCTGAACATCAGGTTCACCCTAAGTGGGAGGATTTGATTAAGGAATATTATGATCGTTACACGAAACTCATAGATGGAAGGGTCAGCACTAAACTTCTTTCTAAGGACTATGCTGCCTCATATGGATATCCCAGCGAGTATTCCTATGCTAAGGGCGATGATTTTAAGATAGAATTTAAAATGAAAAGGTCAAACATTGCGACTGTGATTATAGAGTATATAAGCGCCACGGAGATGAAGCATAAGTTTGTACTAAGACTCATCGATAATAAATGGCTTATTGATGAAAAATATTATGCCTTTGCCGGTGAAGACAAGTGGTATTCAGATAGAATTTAACTTGAAGGTCATTCAATAAACCGTGAACTGCGGTTTTCTAAGGATGACTTTCTTTAATATTTTATTCGATGTAACTGTTAAGATATTGAATTTGAACCAAGGATTAAGGGGTAAATATGAGTGAACTTAACAAACAAAACGATAGGCTTGATTATCTTTTAGAGAGCTTTAAGTCCGATTCAAAGAATTACAAAGATATAAAGATTCCAAATGACAAAGATGAGAAAGTGCGTATTTTGCGTTCTTTAATGAATATTCGCATGCCGGGGAGAATGTCAGAGGCGATAATCAAGGTTCAAGATGATTATTTGAAAGAATGTGCTAAGGAAAAGGGAATTGTTGAGCTTTCTGATATAGCTACAGTTAAGGATAATATTTCAATATGGCAGGGAGATATTACAAGGCTAAAGCTTGATGCCATAGTGAATGCTGCAAACTCTCAAATGCTGGGTTGTTTTATACCGATGCACACATGCATTGATAACCAGATACATACTTTTGCAGGGGTGCAGCTTAGAGACGAGTGTAATCGCAAGATGAAAGAGCTTAGAAAAGTATACGGAAGCAGCTATGAACAGCCTACTGCGGTTCCAATGCTGACAGATGCATACAATCTTCCGGCAAAGAAGCTTATACACATAGTTGGACCTATAGTTGACTCAGGTCTAACGCCCAAAAAGGAAGAAGAACTCGCTTTATGCTATTGTAATACACTTGATATGTGCTTAGAAAATGGTCTCAAAAGTGTAGCCTTTTGTTGCATCTCAACAGGAGTATTCCGCTTTCCAAACAGAAGAGCGGCTCAGATTGCGACATCTACTGTTGAAAAGTGGTGCACAAAGAATCCCGGTGCGATGGATAGAATCGTATTCAATGTATTTAAGGATGAGGATAGGGGGTATTATGAGGAGTTTTTACAATAGAAAAGATGGATATAAAGATACTGTACAGGATTATCAAATGATGTTGAACTTGTTTTGGGACGTAAACCTATTTCGCTTAAGGATAATATCTAATAGAGGTTTGAAATGATTGAATATAAACATGTAGCATTGCACTATGGCGAAAAATCTATTCTCAAGGACGTAAATCTAAGAATAGAGGACGGTGAGTTCATGGTTCTTGTCGGACCATCGGGTTCCGGTAAGACAACGATGCTCAAAATGATAAATCGCCTGCTTGAACCGACAGATGGGAACATATACATGGACGATAAGCGCATCAAAGACTATAACCAGAGAGACTTACGTCTATCCACAGGTTATGTACTTCAGCAGATAGCTCTTTTTCCAAACCTTACAGTTGCAGAAAATATCGCAATAATCCCGGAGATGAAGGGATGGAATAAGGATAAAATCAAACAAAATACGGCTGAGCTTTTAGAGATGGTGGGACTTCCTGCAGATGAGTATGCAGGCCGTTTACCAAGCATGCTTTCGGGAGGAGAGCAACAGAGAGTTGGAATAGTAAGGGCTATAATCGGTGAGCCGAGAATTCTACTTATGGATGAACCGTTTTCAGCACTTGATGCCATCTCGCGTAAGCAACTTCAAGCTTTGACGAGAAAACTACACGAGGAATTTAAAATTACAGTCATATTCGTGACTCACGACACAGATGAAGCACTGCTTCTCGCGGACAGAATTGCGGTGCTGGAGAGTGGACATATATGTCAAATTGATAAGCCAAATGTAATTTTAGAAAATCCGGCAAATGAATTTGTTGCAAATCTATTTGGAGGTGGCAAACATGAATGATTTAATTTTGACATTTCAAGATAGATTTAGTGAGTGGCTTGAGGCACTTGGCCAGCACCTTCAGCTATCGCTTTTGACATTGCTTATCGCTATACTTTTGACGATTCCGCTTGCAATTTACCTTAATACGCATAAGCGAGCATCAAAATGGGTGCTACAGATAGCCGGTATTTTTCAAACAGTGCCATCGATGGCGCTTTTGGGTCTCTTCATTCCGCTCATGGGAATTGGAACCATGTCGGCGTTAACCGCTCTTGTGATATATGCAATATTTCCGATATTGGAAAATACTATTACTGCACTTAATGGAATTGACCCCAGCCTTGAGGAGGCGGGTGTGGCATTTGGAATGAACAAGTGGGAGAGACTTAAGACTTTTGAGCTTCCCCTTGCTATGCCGGTCATCGTATCCGGAATTAGAACAGCAACTGTTATGATAATAGGTACGGCAACCCTAGCTGCACTGGTAGGGGCAGGAGGCCTAGGCTCGTTCATTTTGCTCGGTATAGACAGGAGAAATGCGAGCCTGATTTTAATAGGTGCTATATCTTCAGCAGTGCTGGCAATAGTATTTAATATAGTTCTAAGGAAGATGGAAAAGGCCAAGCTACGCGTTGTATTTCTTGCTTTTGCTTTGATGTTCCTAGGTGTGGGTGCGTCATATGTCCCTAAGCTTATACCAAAGCAAGAAAAAGCGCATATTGTAATCGCAGGCAAGCTTGGACCTGAGCCTGAAATTTTGATGAATATGTATAAAATTCTCATCGAGGAAAACAGCGATATTTCGGTTCAGCTTAAGCCAAATTTCGGGAAGACGGATTTCCTTTATCAGGCACTGAAAAAAGGCGATATAGATATATATCCCGAGTTTACCGGAACTATAACGGGAAGCCTATTAAAGCCTGCACCTAAAGTTAGCAAGGACTCTAAAAGAGTATATGAGGCTGCAAGAGATGGAATAAGGAATCAGGACAATCTTGTTTTATTAAAACCGATGGCATATCAAAACACATATGCTATTGCAGTTCCTGAAAATGTTGCAAAGGAATACGACCTCGAGACAATATCAGATCTCAAGAAAGTAGAAGACAAGTTGAAGGCCGGATTTACTCTTGAATTTAATGACAGAGATGACGGAAACAGAGGACTTAAGTCTGTATATGGGTTAAATCTCAATGTTGCAACGATGGAGCCTGCACTTCGCTACAGTGCTATACAGTCAGGTGAAATACAGATTATGGAGGTTTACTCAACCGATCCTGAAATTACAAAATATAAGCTTAAGATTTTGAAAGATGATAAGCATCTTTTTCCACCTTATCAAGGAGCACCGCTCATGAAAGCTGAACTGCTCGAAAAACATCCGGAGCTTGAGAAGATACTTAACAAGCTTTCAGGTAAGATTACGGAAGAACAGATGAGCAAGATGAACTATGAGGTAGGAATAGAGGGAAAATCTGCCGAGGTAGTAGCTCGAGATTTTCTTAAGAAACATGGTTTAATTAAGTAAATAAGAATTTAGGGAGTAGCCAGATAGCATGCTCCCTATTTTGTAATCGCAAAGTATTGAAATTTAATAGTTCTAGTGTTAGGATGTTAGTGTAAACTAACGCCTTGATAGATTACACTTTGGAGGCAAAATGAAGGCTCTCGATTTAAATTCGGAAAACAAAAGGACGATTTTACTTATTCACCCCATGCTTTCTTCAGCAGAAGGAATGAAAATTTTACTAGCAGATAATCTCGGTAATGATTTGAGATATATCATCCCGGATCTTTCAGCGCATGGCAGGTCTGCGAATAAGACATACCATACATCAAAAGAGGAAGCCGAAGAGATCTACAATTATCTAAAAGCTCATGAAATAATGGAACTTGAACTTGCGTATGGAGCATCTCTTGGAGGCGTAGTCCTCTTGCAACTACTTAGACACAAAGATATTAAGATAAAAAAAGTAATATTTGAGGGATGTAGTCTTTGGCAAAATTCATGGATTCAGGAATTCCTTCTAAAAAAGATATTCATAAAAAAACACCGAAAGGCTGTAGGGAATAGGGAGCTTGCAGTAAAAAAGATGACAAGGCTTTACGGAGAAAAAGCCTCGACTATGGCTGATACATTCATTGCAATGGATGAGGACAGTATCTTAAGCATAATTCATGACTGTGCATTTGTCGAACTTCCTGTTTTGACAGAAAGAGAACAGAAGAAATGCCTATTCACATATGGCTCAAAGGAACTTGATTTAAAGGGTGCCAAAAAGTTCCTACCCAAAAACTATCCACATGCCAATTTAAAGCTGTGGGATGGATATGGACACTGCACCAAGATTACTAGGGACAACGTAGAATATTGCAATTTTCTTAGAAAAGAGATCGATGCGTTGTAGAGTTTTAACTATCTGAATTTATCCGAAAGGAGCATTTTGTGGGAACTATATATTTCTTTGATAAGCATGTAAAGAAGCATCTAATGAAGGGGACAAAAGCCGTAAATCCATCAAATTCAGGAGTTTTCCCAAACGGAGTATCATGCATTAGGGAAGACGATGTGAATATGTGGTTTTATACTAAAGAAGGAATAGCTGTTGCATTTGACTCCGGTCACAGGGATTTTCCGGGTCTTGAGAAGGAATTTCGGAAGATAGGTATAAATCCGAAGGATATTAAAAATGTATTTATAACTCATGTAGATGTTGATCATGCCGGTGGAGTTGACAAAAATGGCAACAATATATTTCCAAATGCTCAAATATACATCGGCAGGGATGAGGAACAGTATATTACCGGCAAGATGCATAGAATGACAAAGCTGGGCTTTGTGAAGCTGAATGTAGGTGTAAGCCTTAACCACGGCTATAATTTACTTTCAGATGGTCAAGTAATAGATGTAGATGGAGTAAGGATTGAGGCCATTCATGTGCCCGGGCATACTCTTGGGCATATGTGTTATATAGTCGATGATAGTGTTTTGATAAGTGGTGACTGCCTTGCAATCAATCAAAATGGGGGATATCCCTTCTTTGATTTTTTCACACAGTTTCCTGATATGAATAAGAAATCTTTGATAAAGCTTAGAGATAGGCTTAAGGGTAAGCCGGTTAAAGCCGTATGCACGGGGCACAGCGGATATAGGGATTATGGCGCGAGTACTTTTGCACATATAGATGAAACGGCTGTCTTTGATAGGAAAATACACTTTGATGAGTCTGCACCCGAGGATTATACCAAGTACTAGAAATAGATAAATAGGACATGTAATAAAGGATAGAAAATGAGCAAGGATAAGCTTGATGTAAAAAGACAAAGAGAGCAGAAGATGGTTACTCAGATGATCAAACTTTACTGCAGGAAGAATCATAAGGATCAAAATGCAGCCGGACTGTGTGAGGACTGCAATGACTTGCTTGTGTATTCTCAGAAACGAAGCGAACGATGTCCTTTTATGGAGACAAAAACCTTTTGTAATAACTGCAATGTACATTGTTACTCACCTGAAATGAGGGAGAAAATTCGCAATGTCATGAGATTTAGCGGGCCGCGCATGATTATTTACCATCCTATTACTTGTATATGGCATGGAATTATGAGTCTAAAAAACAAGAAAAAATAAATATATAAAATAAGATAAGATATAAGAGCAAGCCTGATAAGTACTGAATTTACAAGGCTTGTTTTAGTTTATTCATGTATTAAGGATTATATACATACACGAGATATACACATTTCATTGTCTTTATTTGTATACTTACTTCACATTTTTGCCAATCCATCTACATTTTGTCAGTGCATAATGCAAGTAAGTTAAATCACAAATGAAAAACGGAAAGGAAGTGATGTCTTGAAAAAAGATGTAATTCATAAAAGATTAGTAGCATCCCTTTTAGCAGGTGTTATAACGGTATCAAGTATTGGGGGAGTTTCGCTATTGGCAAGCACTTCATATGCAGATGATTCAAATAAAGAAACTACACAAGTAAGTTCCTCAAAGGATGCATCATCCGGTAAATCGAGCAAGTCAACCGGAAACTCATCTAAATCAAATAAGAATAATAAATCAAAAACTAATAATGATAGATCAAAGGCTTCAAAGAGTAAGCAGAATGGGAACCATAGTGATACAAACGGACAAGGCGGTTCGGGAAATTCACAAGGACAAGCGCCGCAAGGAGGTCCTGGCGGGCAAGGCGGTCCGGGAAATTCACAAGGACAAGTGCCACAAGGAGGTCCCGGCGGGCAAGGATGTCCGAGAGATTCACAAGGGCAAGCACCACAAGGAGGTCCCGGCGGACAAGGTGGCCCGGGAAACTCACAAGGACAACCGCCACAAAGAGATCCTGGCAGGCAAGGAAGTCCGGGAAACTCACAGGGACAAGTTCCCGGAAATTCTTCTAAAAATAAGTCCTCAAATAAAACAGAACAATCTGCTCAAGCACTTGAGCAAGCATTGCAAGAGCTAGGTCAAATGATTCAAAATCTTACAAAACAGCTTAAGCAAGTAGAAGCAAAAACTTCAAAGTAGTAATAGTTGCTTTTGATAAATAAACCATTATAACTGTAATACATATTAGATTTTTCTCTCAAAACATAGTTTAAAATAAATAATCCCCCATTTAAAAGAGTGGTCATAAGTAGATGTAATCATCTGCTTAGATCACTTTTTTGATAGAGAAATTGTTGAATTTTGATGTATGACTCCTTATCATATGATAGTAGAGAGTTTTGTTTTAGTAAATATATGGTAAAATATAAACATCTAATTTGTTGATGAAGTGAGGTAGAATATGTTTAGAGAACTTAGAAGAAAGAAAAACGCAATTACAGATGAGGCTGCAAAGGAACTTCTAAAAGAGTCTAGAAGAGGTATTTTAGCGGTTATTGGTGATGAAGGTTATCCATATGCTGTGCCAGTCAATTACCTTTATGATGAAGCGAATCTAAAAATATATTTCCACGGTGCAAGAAGTGGACATAAGTATGATTCAATTAAAGCAGATGACAAGGTTTGCTTTACGGTTTTCGGTAGAGAGACCTTTAGGGATGAAGAATGGGCTCCTTATTTACAGAGTGTAGTTGTATTTGGCCGTTGCCATCTGCTCGATTACGATGAAGCTTCAATAGAACTACTAAAAAATTTCGCAAGAAAGTACTATCCAAACGAAGAATTAATTACTGATGAGATAATGTCTTCTGGAAGAGCTGTGCAAATGTTCGAAATAGATATAGAGTATTTTAGTGGTAAAGAAGTACAAGAAAAGTAGATTATACGAATTCTTAAATTAACGTAACAAGAGGAAAATAATGGGTTTAAAATATTTGTTAACTGGCTTTAACGATATATTTCAAGTTGGATTTATTAGGAATATTACCATAGTATTAGCGCTCATATCTTTGATTATCATATATAGAAGACTTTCAATAAGCAAGAAAAGCGGAGGAAAGTTTTCCTCATCATATAATATCAAAGATGGATATCTATATATACATAGTGGTTTAATGCCAGGCAAGAGGAAATTTCTTATAAAAAATATAGAAAGCATTTCTATTAATTTGATACGAGGACCAAAATGTAACGGAGATAGATACTTTATTTCGATATCTATGCGTGTTGGACGAAACACAGCTTTTTTCGTAGGCAAATCAAAGGGTAAAGAAGTAGAGATTGCAGAGCTAAGGAAAAAATTAAAAAAGAATTGTGTAAGGGTGTATTATTACGATTAAAGACAAATGAGCATGAAGTTAAAAATAATTAAAAGTTTTAAATTTGAAGAGACTAAGTTAATTGATAAATCATTTAAGTACAGTCCAGCTGCAGCAAAAAACATGATAGCACACGGGGAAAATGAAATCGTGTTTTTTTCATCAGAGATAGAAGACACTGGTTGTGGTTTAGTATGGATAAAAGAAGATACATTTAGATATATATCAAGTCCGGAAGCGAAGGATGAGAGAGATATCTGGAAGGAACCTGTGATTTTATCGTGTAACGAAGGAGTTATGCTTTTATGCCCTGCAACAAAGAAGTTATGGATGTTGACTGATATAAATGCGGAGTGGAAAGAAATCGAAGTCGAAGATTGGCCTGTAAATGCAATACCTATGAAAATAGCTGTATGTGGCGAAAATGGTAAATTTCCAATCGTGTGTAGGTGTGGGAATTCGCTAGAAGCTACAAATAGCTTTGCCATTTTAAGTGTTGATTTTGCTAGTAAAAAGGCTCAGTGGATAGCTGATGCAGCCTGTGTATATGCTAATGAAAGTATAAGACAAAAACATCTAGATGCAATAGAGCGTGCAGATGGTAAGTTTGATAAGGTAGATTTTAACTATCAGACTCCGATGATAGGCTCGATAACGGAAGAAGATGGGCATATATACGGTTTTTTGGAAGGAAGTATTATTAATCCTGCTGGGTTAGGAGTTATAGGATATTACTGGTTCCTTGAGATATCAAAAAACGGAATGTTTGCGGATAAGATATGGGGAAGAGATAATCTGAGCAGGCTCAAGGGCAAGCACGGCGTGAGGGGAAAGATATCAGGCGATAGAAAATGGCTGATAATCTCACCTATATTTAAGACCGATGAATGGAAGGGTAAACAGAAACTTCTCAGGATTGAAGATAATGAGATTATAGATATAACCCTGCCACGAGGATATGCTTCATATAGGCTGATTGATATATGGGGAAATCACGCTTTCATAAGCGATGAGGCTGAGAATTTAGCAATTTGCAATATGGAAGCTTAGTAAGGTGACTTATGAATAAAGATGAACTACTGACTTTGTGGAATGGCATAAACTGGGAAGAAACCGCAGGAGGCATATATTTTACAAGCTGTAAGCTTGCAAAGGAATTGAATTTTAGCTTTTCAGGTTATAAGGAAGAAAGCTTAAGCTATATCAAAGATAGCCTCATGATAAAACTTTCTACAGAACTTGAGACGCTTGATAATTTTGCTCGTCAAATCATACAAGAAAAGTTTGACGATGATAAAACGGAAAAACTTGAACTTACGGATGTAATGTTTGATATTAGCGGCTGTTATGGCGTCTTTGCTTTAGGATACTATGTAGGTGAATCCCCCGCAGGAGAGTTATATTTGTTAGTTAAATTTGATAATGAACTTAATGCTGATCGAGACTTGATATACGAGGTTTTTTAATACTGAATTCGGTGATTTGGATGATTAAAGAAAAAGCACTTGTTACGCT